>Ga0207648_10006476_pt1 | contig 11630 bp, 8 predicted proteins | sample KBSMisM32_FD_184310 | JGI IMG/M metagenome (GOLD analysis project Ga0207648, IMG submission 184310) | Miscanthus rhizosphere microbial communities from Kellogg Biological Station, Michigan, USA - KBS Miscanthus M3-2 (SPAdes) (version 2) | ecosystem: Host-associated > Plants > Roots > Rhizosphere... | reverse complement strand
ATCGCGAGCTTCCAGCGGATCCGTCAGGTCCCGTTAGGCGTGCGGTCCGAAGGCGTGCTGGCGTTCGAGCTGCACTTGCCGGACGCGCGGTACGATTCCACCGCGCGGGCGCGGTTCTACGAGACGGTCGCCGAGCGCATCGCCGCGCTACCGGGCGTGGTCGCCGCTGGAGGCGTGAGCAAGCTGCCGGCGACGGGCGACTTCAACATCTGGGGTACCCGGCCGGTGACGGGTCCGCTGGCGAACACCGAGCGCGGCGGGATCGGGGCGCAGAATCGCGTGGTGTCGGGCCGGTACTTCGAGGTGGTCGGGATTCCGCTGCTCGACGGTCGGCTGTTCGACGACCACGACGACGCGTCGGTCCCGCGGCGCGTGATCGTCAGCCGGTCCCTGGCGCAGCGACTGTTCCCCGGGGTGCGGGCCGTGGGGCAGCGCCTAACGACAGGGGGCGGAGACCGCGAGATCGTCGGCGTCGTCGCCGATGTGGCGCTCGATCCGCAGGGCCGGTCCGGCAACGGGTACGTGTATCATCCGCATCGGCAGTATGCCGGCGATCGAAACTGGTCGCTTGTCCAGGTGGTTCGCACGACAGGCGCGCTCGACCAGCTGCAGGGCGAAGTGCGCCGCGTGATTGCGTCGCTCGACCCGCAGCTCGTCATGTACAAGCCCATGCCGCTCGTCGAGGCGATCGGCCGTGGGGAGGCACAGCGCGTGTTCACCCTGCGACTCCTGACCACGTTCGCCGGTGTGGCGCTTGGCCTGGCGGCGCTGGGCTTGTTCGGCGTGCTGTCGTATGGCGTGCGGCTGCGGCGCAGGGAGTTCGGGATTCGCATGGCGCTCGGGGCCAATGGCGGGTCGATCCGACGGATGGTCTTGCGCGAGGGCCTGGTGGTGACCGCCATCGGTGTGGCGATCGGGTTGTTAGGCGCGGTCGCCCTCTCCCGCGTGCTGGCGTCGTTGGTCTTCGGGGTGAGCACCCTCGATCCACGTGTGCTGGCGGCCGCGGCGGTGTTCATGGGGATCGTGGCGGCGTTCGCGGCCTATCTCCCTGCGCATCGGGCGACGTCGGTCGAGCCTAGCTCGGTGTTGCAGTAGCTCGAGCGCGTCGGCATCCAAAAACGGGGGAATCGGATCAAACGGAAACCGCTGATCAAACGGATCGGGAGTGCTTGCAAGGCTCGTTCAAAATCTCCACATCCTTCGTCTCGATCAGTCGTTTCCGTATGATCCGTTTCCCCCTTCTTCTGGATGCCATGACACCGACTTCCGCGTGGTTGCCCTGGGCACTCGGGTCGGCGGTGTTTGCTGCCCTCACCGCGATCTTCGCCAAGATCGGGCTCGAGGGGATCGACTCCGACTTCGCCACGCTCGTACGGACGTTCGTGATCGTCGCCGTGCTCGGGGCGTTCGTCGCCTCCACCGGGAAATGGCGCAACCCATTCGTGCTGCCGCCCAAGTCGGTGACGTTCCTCGTGCTGTCGGCGTTCGCGACGGGCGCGTCGTGGGTGTGCTACTTCCGCGCGCTCAAGATCGGTGAGGCGGCGAAGGTCGCGCCGGTGGACAAGCTGAGTGTCGTCCTCGTCGCTCTATTCGCGTTCGTGTTCCTGGGCGAGCGGCCGGTGCCGCGTGAGTGGCTGGGGATCGGGCTCGTCGCCCTTGGCGTCCTGGTGTTGAGCCTACGTCGCTGAGCGCCTGCGGACGCGCGGAATCCACCGCGGCACCGCGCGCTTGTAGTCGAGGTAGGATTCGCCAAATCGTCGCTCGAGCCCCGGCTCCTCGACGAGGAGGAAATACACATGGTTGAAGAGAATGAACGTCAGCGCCCAGAGCGCGAGGCGCCACGATCCGAACACGACGGCCTCACCGGTGAGGACCGTGGCCACGCCCGTGATCATCGGGTTGCGCGTGGAGCGATACGGCCCGACGGCCACGAGGTTGGAAGTCGGGTCCCACGGCGCCAGCGTCCCCTTGCCGACCCGGACGAACAGGCTGATGCACCACGTCACGAGCGCGAGGCCGGCGAGGACCACCAGGCCGCCTAACGTCCGGGGAATCCAGCTTCCGGGATCGGCAGGCCAGCGTGAATCGGCATTCGCGAACGCCACCAGGATCCATCGCGGTACGACGAGCGCGACCATCGTCGGAAGCAGCAGGATCGCGAGGATGTGCCGCAGAGCGGTCAACACGGCTGCCTAACGTGGTGTCCCCGCCGGCACGACGATCACCGGCAGGGGAATGTACCAGCCGGGCGCCGTGGTTTTGATCTCGAGTCGCCACTCTCCGGGCTTCGTTGGGCGCAGCTCGAAGTCGGCGGTCTCGCCAGCGCCCATCTGGACGTTCGCTATGCGCTCGGTTGCCTGTGCCTTCGGCAGCTCATAGCCGTCCTTCGCGACCGCCCGCCACCGCGCGATCGTGGAGTCGTTCCGCAGGGTGAATGAGACGCGCCAGTCGGGGTGAAGGGTGACGATCCGAATTCGGTGAGTCTCCCCGGCGGTGAGGCGAAGCGGTTGTGGTGTGGTGCTTCCATTCACCAGGGCGTACAGGCTCTCGAGCTTGTAGTAGACCGCCGGCCCCCCACCTCCGACGAGCACGAGGTGATCGTGCGTGAGATCGCGCGGCTTGTCGGTCACGATGATCGCGCCGTACATCCCCGACTGGATCTGATGGCGCTCGTTCAGGTGCGAGTGATACGGGAAGGTTCCTGCTCTCGGAGGCGTGAACGCGGCGACGAACGTGTCGCCGGGCGCGATTGGCTGGAACACGCGATTGCCGATCCCGCTCCACCCCGGTACGCCATCGGGGAAGCTCGGGATCTCGAGGCCGTGCCAGTGGATACCGGTCGGCTCGGGGAGGTTGTTCACCACCGTAATCCGTACCGGCTTGCCGCGCTCGAGCTCCAGCACCGGCGCCGGCAGGTCTACCGAATCGCGAGCCGGAGGCGTGTCGCCCTTCTGCACGACGAAGCCATATGCCGTTGCCATGCCGTCGAGCAGCGCGTTTGGCTTCCGCTGCACCAGCAGACGGATATTGCGCGCGTTAGGTGCCGAATAGTCTACCCACCCCGGCGACGGCTTTACGTGAATGCCAATCACGAGGCCGTGCATCTGGTGTTCGCTCGATGGACCCGACCCGCCATTCATGCCGGCCGCGGCTGACCCGCCCGAGTCGCGCGGCGCGCCGGCCAGCGAGACCTCGTCATTGACGTGAAATGCGAAGTGGCAGTGGAACAGCCAGTTTCCGGGGGTAGTCGGCACGAACGCGAGCGTCAGCGTCCCGCCCGGGGGCAGCAGGTCCGTGTTGACGAGCGGCTGCATCTCCGGCGAGAGCGGCTCGTCCTTGTTCCACATACCGCGTGCTGCCACGCGGTAAAAGAACCCATGCAGGTGCATCGGATGAAACACCGTAAGGGTGTTCAATACGCGAAACCGGGTCGAGTCGCCCTGCTGCAGCTCGAGACGCTCCGAGTGTGGAAACGCCTTGCCATTGATGACCATCACGTCCTCGAAGGGACGGTCGGCGTACGGATGGAACCACTCGCTGATCAGGAAGACGTGATCGGGAGGGGACCCGCCGGGCGGGTCGACGATCAACGCCCCATTGAGCTGGCTGTCCTTCCACAACCGATCCACGAGGGTGGTCCCGCCGAACGCGCCCCAGTAGAAGTACGAACCCGATTTATTGAGCCGGTATCGCAGCTCGCGGGTCTGGCCCGCGGCGATCGTGAGCGTGTCTGGCAAGGCGGACACGCCGGGCTGCAGGCCGCCGATCGTGATCGCGCTGTCGACGCGATTCGTGAGCGTGACGCGAAGCTCGGTGCCCTGGGATACGCGGATCAGCGGGCCGGGAACCGTTGGCGCTTTCCCGTGCTCGGCGAACGCGAGCACCGGGACTTCCGGATCGTCATCCCCTTCCGGCTTCCAGGCACTCTCGACGATGTCGAGCGCAATCGTTAGGGTGCCGCCGGCACGCGTGCCTGCCGGTACGTGATTCGAGTGCGCGCTCGCCCGGATCGCGTTCGCGGCCGGTCGTGGGAGCGGCAGTCGAGGGAGCGGCGGCACGAGCGGTGCCTGCGCGACTCCGAACACCATGCCCAGCAGGATCGACGGGAGCACGGTAAGCCTTGTGTGGATGGTGAAGATGGTAGGTGATGCGCGTTCCAGTCCACGGACGGTCGCCCAATCTACGGCGCAACCGAGACGTGCCAACGAATAGCCCGAGTCGACGGTCGCGGTGTAAGCTTCACCCGTGGGCCGCGAGCGCCTCGCCGCGTGAGGTGCCGCCAAAGTACGACACGAATGGAGAGCGAGTTGTCGATGGTGGAGGTGGACGGGCTTCGGCACGCGCGCGCGAGCTTCGATCGCCAGTCGTGGCGTCAGGCCTACGGTCTCTTTTCCGCGGCCGATCGCGAAGAGCCGTTGGGTCCGGACGACCTCGACCGCTTGGCGACCTGCGCCCTCATGATCGGCAACGAATCGGAGAGTGTCGACATCTGGGCGAAGGCGCATCACGAGTTCCTGGCGTGCGGCGCCGTCGAGCAGGCGGCACGTTGCGCGTTTCGCATTGGATACGGCCTTGCCTTCCGGGGCCAGATCGCGCACGCGAGCGGATGGCTCGCGCGTGCGCGCCGCGTACTCGATGACGCGGCGGCGGACAGCGTCGTTCGTGGCTACCTCGTGTTGCCCGACGCCTTCCGTGCAGCGATGGCCGGAGAATTCGAGCGCTCGCACGAGCTATTCGCTCAGGCCGAGGCGATCGGTCAGCGGTTCGGTGATGGCGACCTGATTGCCTTCGGACGCCAGGGGCAGGGGCGAACGCTGATCAAAATGGGCCGGTTGGCCGAGGGCGTCGCGTTGCTGGATGAAGTCATGGTGGCCGTGACGGCGGGCGAGCTCAAGCCGATGAGCATGGGCGATATCTACTGCAGCGTCATCGACGCCTGCTCCGAGATCTTCGACCTGCGCCGCGCGGTCGAGTGGACCGCCGCGCTGGAGAAGTGGTGCGAGGCGCAAGCGGATCACATCCCGTATCGCGGAATGTGTCTCATCCATCGCGCCGAGATTCTGCAGCTTCAGGGGGCGTGGACGGACGCGCTGGGCGAAGCGGAGCGTGCGTGCGACCGGCTCCTGGTTCCGCCTCCGAGGCCGGCGGCGGGGCGCGCGTGCTATCAGCGCGGCGAGCTCCATCGTCTTCGAGGCGAGTTCGACAAGGCCGAGGCGTCGTATCGCCAGGCGGCCGAATTGGGGCGAAAGCCGCAGCCCGGGCTCGCGCTGCTGCGGCTCGCTCGAGGCGACACCGAGGCCGCCCTCGGTTCCATTCGGCGAGCGGTCGATGAGGCGCGCGCACCCGTCGTCAGGGCCCGCATGCTCGGCGCGTTCGTGGAGATTCTGCTCGCGGTGAAGGACACCGAATCGGCTCGCGCCGCCGCGCGAGAGCTCGAGGAGATTGCGAAGTCACTGGATGCGCCGTTCCTGCGGGCGGCCGCGGCACATTGCGCCGGTGCCGTGGATCTCGCGGAAGGAAACGCGGAACGTGCGTTGGCGGCGCTGCATAACGCGCGGGACATCTGGCGCGACATCGAGGCGCCGTACGACGAGGCACGGACGCGGGTCTTGATCGCCCTCGCCTCCCGGGCGCTCGGCGATGAGGACACCGCCGCGCTCGAGCTGGACGCGGCGCGCGGGATGTTCGAACGGCTGGGCGCGTCGACCGACGTCGCGAGGCTGGACGAGTCGGCGCGACGTGAATCGTCGCGTGGTCCAACGCGGCTCACGGCGCGCGAGCTCGAGGTGCTGGGCCTGGTCGCGACCGGGAAGACGAATCGCGCGATCGCGGATGTGCTCGGACTGAGCGAGAAGACCGTTGCACGCCACGTGGCGAACATCTTCACGAAGCTCGACCTCACGTCGCGCGCTGCGGCGACGGCGTACGCGTATCGCAACGGACTCGCGTAGGGAGGGGGACTGCTCGGGAGAGGGACCAAGGACTGGGGACTGGGGACTCGGCCGGGAAGCCAATAGCGCCGAGGAGGCCTCCTCGAGTAGAGAGGATTGGGTAGGCGAGTCCCCAGTCCCCAGTCCCCAGAGTCCCCAGTCCCCTACACAGAATTACCCACTCGCCGCGCCGCACGCCCTGCGTAGTTTGGCCGAAGCGCGTTGACGACAAAGCGCTTAGCGTACTGCTCAAGGTCGGATACCGGCCAAGGCACACGCAACGGAGGCAGGATGCGCGGATCATATGAGCCCGAGCGGGTCGAAACGATCATCATCGGCGCCGGGCAAGCGGGATTGTCGGTTGGCTATCACCTGGCTCGTCGAGGACGGCAGTTCCTGATCCTCGAGGCCAACGAGCGAGTCGGCGACAGTTGGCGAACGCGGTGGGACTCGCTCAGGCTCTTTACCCCGGCGCGCTACGACGCGCTGGACGGCATGCCGTTCCCGTCGGCACCGGGCTACTTCCCGACCAAGGATGAGATGGGCGACTACCTCGCCTCGTACGCGTCTCGCTTCGCCCTGCCCGTTCGCACCGGACAGGCGGTCACGAGCCTAACGCGTGAGGGCGATCGCTACCTCGTCGCCACCGACAGTGGGCGGTACGAGGCGAAGCACGTCGTCGTCGCGATGGCCACCTTCCAGCAGCCGCGAATTCCCGGGTTTGCGACGGACCTCGATCCCTCGATCGTCCAGCTGCACTCGAGCGAATATCGGAATCTCACGCAGCTCCAGCCGGGCGGCGTGCTGCTCATCGGCGCCGGAAACTCCGGAGCGGAGATCGCGCTCGAATCCGTGCGTGGAGGTCACGAGACCTGGGTGTCGGGCAGGGACGTGGGCCGCATTCCGTTTCGGTTCGGCGGCATCCCGCGCACGCTCCTGACACGGATCATGCTGCGGTTCGTGTTCCACCGTGTCCTGACGATCGACACGCCGATAGGCCGAAGGGCACGCCCGAAGATGTTGGCTCACGCGACGGCGCCGCTCATTCGCGCGACCCCGGATGTGCTGGAGGGGTTGGGCATACGGCGCGTCGCGCGGACCGCCGGAGCCCAGGACGGCAAGCCGGTGCTCGAGGACGGTCGCGTGCTCGATGTCGCGAACGTCATCTGGTGCACCGGGTATCACCCCGGATTTTCGTGGATCGATCTTCCCGTGTTCGATGCGGATGGCGAGCCGCGCCACGACCGGGGTGTCGTGCGCGACGAGCCCGGCGTCTATTTCGTCGGGCTGCATTTCCTGTACGCCATGTCATCGACGATGATTCACGGTGTTGGCCGCGACGCCAATCACGTCGCGGAGGTCATCGCGAGCCGCACGCGAACCGGCTCGACCACCGCGGAGTACGCCACGGCCACGGCCTAACGCTCCTCGACGCGCACCGGCACGCGGGCGAGCAGTCGGCCGCCAAGACCTCCGCGGATTTCGATCCGGAGCGTGCCGGCCCGCTCGGGGGTGAGCTCGAAGTCATACGTCTCGCCCATCGCTATCGTCTGCCGGGCGCGTCTCGGCGCGCGGCTCGCCTCCGGCAGGTCCGCGCCATCCTTCGCCAGCGGACGCCACTGGACGAGAAGCGAATCCATCGTGAGCACGGCCACGCTGTCCTGGCGCGCGGTCACCTGCACGGCCACGTTGGGATTCAGCAGCGCGAGACTGATGAGTCGCAGTCGCGCCGGTTGGGCGGCGTGCAGGACGATCGTGTCGGGGTTGGTCTGCCCGTTGACGTCGAAGACCGGGGTGGCCTGAAAGCCGGCACGCGCGGTCTTGAGAAAGATCGTGTGATCGTCGCGTGGAACACCTAACGCCGAATCGACGACGATCAGGGCGCCGAGCAGTCCGGCGCGGTGCTGTTTCGGTTCGTTCGCGTGCGTGTGATAGATGAACGTGCCAGCCCGTGGCGGCGTGAAGCGGGCCTCGAACGAATCGCGAGGCGCGATGATCGGGGAAATGCGCCGGTCGATGCCGCCGAAGCCGGCGACGCCGTCGTAGTAGCTGTCCAGCTCCATGCCGTGCCAGTGTACGGCGGTTGGCTCATTGAGGTGATTGACTACCATGATCGACACCGGGCGGCCGCGCTGAAGGACGATCGGTGGGCTGAACCCCGGGCCTGCGCTCGCCACGGGCCGTCCGGTCGCCGGCTCCTCGACGAGGAAGCGCATTGAGGGCGCGGAGTCGGGGAATGCCGAGTCCTGCACCGCCACGATGCGCAACCGCCTCTGCTTGGCGGCTGGGCGCGCGGCCTCGGCTCGCGAACCGGGTCGTGGCTTGACGATGATCCCCATCACGAGACCCGTCATTCCCGTCATCGCATGATTGCCATGCGCGGCTCCGGTGGATCCTTCCGACGGCGTCGGCGATCGCGCGACGTGGATCTGGAAATGACAATGAAAGAGCCAGTTCCCGGCTCGCTCGGGAACCCACGTCATCGACATCGACGAGAAGGGCGTCAGGCGCTGGGTGACGACCATCCCGTCGGGTGCCACGGGTGTTTGACTACCGAGCGGTGGTCCCGTGAACTGATCGACCCGGTAGTAAAACCCATGCAGATGCATGGGGTGGAAGTCGTTGTTCGCGTTGATGACGCGCCAGTGAAGCGTGTCGCCCACGGTGGCCGTGAGCCTCTCGGTCGACGGCCACGATCGGCCGTTGATCGAGAAGATGATGCTGTCGCCCGCAGGGACGCCGTTCTGCGCCGAGTCCGTGGAGGCAAGCAGCACCATGACGCGATCGCGAGGTGGCGGTGACCCAACGGAATCGACGACGACCGCGCCTGCCATGAGCCCGCCAATCTGGAGTGCGCGGGCCAGCGCATCGTTGGTTCTGGCTCGGTAGAAGTAGTTGCCAGGCGTCGAGGCGACGAAGCGGAGCACTCCTCGCTCGCCGGGAGCGATCGCGGCCGAGTCATCCGCCGTGGCGGACGACCGACCGCTCGCAGCGGGTGGAATGTGGAACACGATCGTATCGCGCTGGAGCGTGTTTCGTATCGTCAGCTCCACCCTCGTCCCAGCCGGTACTCGTACGAGCGGGCCGGGGACCATCGCCGGGCCGGACGCTTCGCCGAGTGCAAGCACGTCGCGGCCCGGCAGGGAGTCGCCGTTGGGGTGCCAAACAGTCCGCCGAGCCTCCAGGCTGAGCGTCAGGACGCCGTTGGCGAGCGACCCCGCGGGCCTTGTGTTGGCGTTAGGCACCGTCACCGGCGTGGTGCGCGGTGGATTCGAGAACGCGACGACTGACAGCCACAGCGACAGGCCAAGCGTGATGGCTGCACGCATTTGCGGTACCCTGGGTTCAGAACTCCAACAACCCGGTCTTCAAAACCGAAATATCCGCCGGCACCTCTCCCGCTCCATCGTAGCCCGGAAACCCACCGAACCGGAAGGACAGGCGGAGGTAGTCGACGAAGAAGAGCTGGTGCCGCTCGTTCAGGAGCTCGCCATCCGCGCGGAGATCGGGGATCGCCATCTCGTACGCGGCGCCGCCGCTCGTGTTGGCCTTGTGCAGATCGTCCGGCGCGATCGTGATCGCCGACGGCGTGCCTTCTTCCTCGTCCTCCTCCTGGTCGTATTCGAGCGCGCCTTCGTCCAGCGCATACACCACGAGAGGATCCGGCGCGATCGCGCCATCCGCCCGGGCGAGCGTTGGGTGGCTGCCGAGCAGGTTCACTTCGCCCACGACTTCGTAAAACGTGCGCAGCGACAGCGGCAACACCGCGTGCTCGCGCTCGAACTTCGCGATCTGCCGGCGAATATCCGCGGCTGGGGGCGTGACTCCGCGCCCGATTTCGTGCCGCCGACCGGGCATGCCGAACGTGTACTGCATGGCCGTGAGACGCTCGACCACGGTGCGCACGTTCGCCTGCACGCGGCGCATGGTCTCGTACGCGATCGCAAGCGCATCGGCGACGTAGGGGGCCTCGCGCACGCCGGCACCTAACGAAACGAGCTCCCGCCATACGTCGCGGTGCGCGCCACCCCGGTAGCGATCGTAGAGCGGAAGCTTCCCGCCCGCGTGCGCGCGGAGCTGCTCGAGCCGCGCGCCGGGGTCGACAGGAAGCGTGGCGTTCAGGATCGCGTCCGGCTTCGAGCGCTTCTTCGGCTTCGCCGCGGGCGCTGCCCTCGCTTTCACGTGCTGCGCGAACGTCGGGTCGAAGCCCTTGTACTCACGCGGCGGAACCGCCTCCGGCTGCATGATCCACTTTTCCGGGACCGCTTTCCCGTTCCACGCGTACGCGTTCCACCCGTCGCGGAACACGGCTGCGGGGCCGTCTGGACGGTGAAGCAGATACTTCTCGTTCACGTGAAGCTGGCCCGGCCGATCGCTCATGATCGCGACGCCCTCGAACGGCCACCACATGCCCGACGAGCGCGCGACGTCCCACGCGGCAGCCAGGAGCGCCGGGGGCTCGCGGTCGCCGACGCGGTGGTCGTCGTCGGCCATCGTCGAGAACGAATAGTCCCCGAAAAACGAGTTGCCGATCAGCCGATCGGTCGTGGGGCAGTGCAGCGCACTCGGCAACGCACCCCGGTTGCTTCCCCAGAAGTACGTCTCGGCCCGAGCGAGATCGTCATCCTCCCCGTGCTGCGTGAACAGGCTCGAGACGTCGTCGGCCAGGCTGTAGCGCGCCGTGAGGAACCTGGTCGCGAGCATCCGCGACGGTACCGGCGGGAACTGCAGGTGCTGGCCAAGCGGGCCGCCGGCGGCCGCGAGCGCCGCCCTCGGGTCAGCGAGGCCAAGCCCGGTGCCTAACGCCGAGCGCGCGCGGTCGAGCCGCTCCTGGTCGTTTCGCGACAAGCCGGACGACAGCCGCTGCGACCACAGTTGGTGATACGGGGCGACCAGCAGCGCGATCACCCAGGACGCGCTGAACGGCGAGTCGAACCAGAGAACGCGACGGGGCTCCGGGAGATCGGCCGCCCTGTAGAGACGCCCCACCGCCGCTTCCGCGCGGGGACGATCGGCGGGAGCGGTCGAAAGCAACCGCTCGAGCCACTTCGACCGAAGTTCGGACACAGATGTCATGATCCGCTCGGCCTCTCGCGCGAGGTGGATCGCCGAAACCGACGACGATCACGTCGCGGGTCGAGCGGGGTTGTTCGATCCTGCAGCGCCGGGGCGTCAGCTCACGCGCGAAGCTCGAGCCAGCGATATATCGCGTACCACATCGCGAGCGCGAGCACCGGTATCCAGATCCAGCTCTCCGTCAGCTTGCCGCGCACCGACGCGACCACGCCGATCATAATGACGACGATCAGCATGAGGATCCAGATGTTACCGCCCGTCAGCGCCTCCTGACCGAACAGGACTGCGTTCCGAAAGACGTCCTCGAGTAAGTACATCAACGTGGACCGACATGTGGCTCGCCCGGTCTTCCCGCCGGACGGCCAGGCGACCACGCATCATATTGTTGGATGCACCGCCGGCCCGCCACGGTCGTGCGCCGATCGGGCAGCGTCAGCCGTCACCCTGTCGCGGCTAGTGGAGCGAGTCTGAGTTCAAGACAGCGTTGTCGCGCAGCGGATTCTCTGGTCGGGGCGTCGTGCAAGAGAACCACGACCGCTGGGTACGCTGACGGCGCTGCGCGCCGCCGCGGAAGCCGCTGAGTTCTTGTGATGGAGCCTTGTGAGCGAGCCCGTGAGCGTCCCG
>Ga0207648_10006471_pt1 | contig 11634 bp, 9 predicted proteins | sample KBSMisM32_FD_184310 | JGI IMG/M metagenome (GOLD analysis project Ga0207648, IMG submission 184310) | Miscanthus rhizosphere microbial communities from Kellogg Biological Station, Michigan, USA - KBS Miscanthus M3-2 (SPAdes) (version 2) | ecosystem: Host-associated > Plants > Roots > Rhizosphere... | reverse complement strand
ACCGAGCCGCCACGGCGGTCATGACGCCCGCGGATACACGTTCACTGCCGCGCACGAAGTGAACAGCAGGCGCGCGACGCAGCTGCCCGCTACGGCGCCGGCGAGAACACGCTACGCCACCTGGGAGTCACGACGCCGTTCGAACAACGCCGGGTCCGGCACCCTCCCTGCAATCTTGAGGTCCGCGGGCCACGGAGACCCTCGTCACGGGATTGGCGTGCTGCGGGGAGACGAGGAACTGTGCACGCTGCGGCTAGGGCGAGCGTGGCGACTTCCTGGTCGCCGGTGAGGTCGTTGGCGATGCGCAGCCTGGGGAGTGCCGCGCGCAGGTAGCGGCGGTCGGCGATGCGCAGCAGCAGCGAGGTGGAGGCGATGCCGCGCAGGTCCACGAAGCCCTTGAGCGCTCCGGAGAGCTTGCCGATCGGCGTCCGTGCGTCGCCGACGATGACGGATCCTGGCATGACAAGACCTCCTGGTTGTTGCTCGACTGTGCTGGCGTGCACGGGAGAACGGTGATCAGGTGGGTTTGATTTCGATTCGTGGGTAGTCGGGCCGCCACATCGCTTCGTGGACCCGTTGGATCGGGTTGTCGACGGGTACCTGTGCGAGTCCTTCCTCGACGGCTGCGACGGCGACGGCGACGGCGACGGCGGCGGAGACTGCCCGGAGGTTGTCCACCGGTGGTAGCAGCGGTGCTCCGGGTGTGGTGGCGTTGGAGAGTCGCGCGACGGCGTCGGCGGCGGCGGCGATCATGCGGTCGGTGATGCGGCTGGCGCGGGCGACGGTGACGCCGAGGCCGAGGCCGGGGAAGACGAGCGCGTTGTTGGCCTGGGCGATGTGGTAGGTGCGGTCGTTGTGGGGGACGGGCGGGAAGGGGCTGCCGGTGGCGATGAGCGCGCGGCCGTCGGTCCAGCGGATGAGGTCTTCGGGCTGCGCCTCGCAGCGTGACGTGGGGTTGGACAGCGGCATGATGATGGGTCGGTCGGTGTGGGCGGCCATGTCGCGGACGATGTCCTCGGTGAACGCCCCGGTCTGGGTCGAGGTGCCGATCAACATGGTGGGGTGAACCGCGGCGACAGTCTCGGCGAGCCCCGGCCGTCCCGACCTGGCGGTGTTCCAGTCGGCGACCTCAGCCGCGGGCCGCGCGTAGGGAAGCTGGAAGTCGTACATGCTCGCCGCGCGGTCGTCGGTCAGCAGCCCGGAGCGGCCCAACGCCCAGAACCGGCCAGTGGCTTCGTCGTGGGTGAGGCCCTCGCGGACCATTTGGTCGCGCATCATGTCGGCGATGCCCAGCCCGGCGGTGCCGGAGCCGTGGATGACGACGCGCTGGTCGCGCATGCGGGTGCCTGCGGCGGCGACGGCGGAGAACGCGGCGGCAAGCACGACGGCGGCGGTGCCCTGCATGTCGTCGTTGAAGGTGCAGACCTGCTCGGCGTACTTGTTCAGGATGCGGCGGGCGTTGCTGGCGCCGAAGTCTTCCCAGTGCAGCATCGCGTGGGGGAAGAGCTTGGTGGTGGCGGTGACGTAGGCGTCTATGAGCTCGTCGTACCGGTGGTCGCGGATCCGGGCGTGCCGGGCGCCCAGGTACATCTCGTCGTTGAGCAGGGCGAGGTTGTCGGTGCCGGTGTCGAGCACCACCGGGATGACGCGGTGCGGGTGGATCCCGGCGGCGGCGGTGTAGACGGCGAGTTTCCCGACCGAGATCTCGATGCCGCCCACGCCCTGGTCGCCGATGCCGAGGATGCCCTCGGAGTCGGTGGCCACGAGCAGGTCGACGCCCTCGGCGCCCATGCCGGTGTTGCGCAACGCCGTCTCGACATCCTCGGGGTGATCGATCGACAGGTAGACCCCGCGAGGGCGGCGGAACTCGTGGCTGAACCGTTCGATCGCCAGCCCGACGGTGGGGGTGTAGACGATCGGCAGCATCTCGGAGATGTGCTCGCACAGCAGCCGGTAGAACAGCACCTCGTTGCGGTCCCGCAGGTTCGCCAGATACACCCACTTACCCAGATCACTCGCCTGCGCCAGGTACTGGGCGTAGGTGCGTCGCGACTGCCCGTCCAATGTGGTCACACCGGTGGGAAGCAGGCCGACCAGCCCGAGCTCGCGGCGCTGCGCCTGGGTGAACGCGGTGCCGCGGTTGATGGTGGGGGAGCCCAGCACGGCATGGCCACGAGCGTGAATCAGCACGGTGTAGCCGTCGACGGACGGGATAAGTTCGTAGGGTCCCTCGGACATAATGGCCTTTCCCGATCCAGCCCGCTGTTCGCGGGGCGTTTCGTCACCGGTTACGTTGCTCGCCGGCCAACTCGTTGCTGGTCGTGTCGTTGCTGGTGACTGGTCTGCCGCCGCGGGTCGGCGGTCATCTCGACGTCTTCTTCTTGGGCAGGTAGAGGTCGGTGATGGTGCCCTCGAAGGCTTCGGCGGCCATCGCCACGGTTTCGGAGAGGGTGGGGTGCGGGTGGATGGTCAGCGCGATGTCGGCGGCGTCGGCGCCCAGCTCGATGGCCAGCGCGGCCTCGGCGATCAGGTCGCCGGCATTGGGCCCGACGATGCCGCAGCCGATGATCCGGTCGGTGGTCTCGTCGAAGATCACCTTGGTCATGCCCTCGTCGCGGCCCAGCGACAGCGAACGGCCGCTGGCCGCCCACGGGAAGTTGGCCTTGCCGTACTTGATGCCGGCCGCCTTGGCCTCGTTCTCGGTGACGCCGACCCAGGCCACCTCGGGGTCGGTGTAGGCCACCGAGGGGATGACGGTGGCGTCGAAGTAGCTGTTGTGCCCGGCGGTGACCTCGGCGGCGACCTTGCCCTCGTGGGTGGCCTTGTGCGCGAGCATCGGCTGGCCGACGATGTCGCCGATGGCGAAGACGTGCCCCACGTTGGTGCGCTGCTGCTTGTCCACCGGGATGAACCCGCGCTCATCGACCTGCACGCCCGCGGCCTCGGCGCCGATCACCTTCCCGTTGGGTTTGCGCCCGACCGCGACCAGGACCTTGTCGAACACCGCCGACTCGGGGGCCTTGCCGCCCTCGAAGTAAACGGTCAGCCCATCCTGTCCGGCCTCCACGTTGGTGACCTTGGTCTTCACCCAGATGTCCTGGTAGCGCTTGGACAGCCATCGGGTAAGCGGCTTGACCAGGTCCGCGTCCGCGCCGGGGATGAGCTGGTCCAGCAGCTCCACCACGCTCACCTTCGAGCCCAGCTCGTAGTAGACGGTCGCCATCTCCAGGCCGATGATCCCGCCGCCCAGGATGAGCAGCCGCTCCGGGATCCCATCCAACTCCAGCGCGCCGGCGGAGTTGATCACGCGGGGATCGTCGTGTGGGACGAACGGCAGCGTGACCGGCTCGGAGCCGGCGGCGATGATCGCCTGCTCGAAGCTGACCGTGCTGGTCGACCCGTCGTCGGCGGTGACCTCGACCGTGTTCGGCGAGGTGAACTTGCCGGTGCCGACCACGGTGGTGACGTTGCGCTGTTCGGCCAGCCCGGATAGCCCACCGGTGAGCCGGTCGACCACGCTCTGTTTCCAGCCGCGCAGCGCGTCCAGGTCGACGGTCGGCGCGGCGAAGGCCAGCCCGTTGCCGGACATCTCCTTGGTCTCGGCGATCACCTTGGCCGCGTGCAGCAGCGCCTTGGACGGGATGCAGCCCACGTTCAGGCACACCCCGCCGAGCGGGCCGCGGCTGTCGATCATGACGACCTGCTTGCCCAGGTCGGCGGCCCGGAACGCTGCGGTGTAACCGCCCGGCCCGGCGCCGAGCACGAGCACCTCGGCGTGCTGGTCGCCGCGTTCGATGTTCGCGGCGGCCACCGGCGCCGCCGTAGCCGTGGCCGTGGCCCCCGGTTGCGCGGCTGCGGTCTCGGTGACCTGCTGGGTCGGTGCAGCGGCCGAAGCTGCCGGGGCGGCGTCGCCGCCCTCGGCGTCGATCACCATGATCACGCTGCCTGCGGACACGGTGTCGCCCACGGCGACCCGCAGCTCGGTCACCGTCCCGGCTACCGGGGCTGGTACATCGAGCGTGGCCTTGTCCGATTCCAGCGTGACCAACGGGTCCTCGGCCGCGACGGTGTCGCCCGCCGCGACGTGGATCTCGATCACCGGGATGTCCGAGAAGTCGCCGATGTCCGGGACCGTGATCTCCTGCGCGCTCATCGAGTTGCTCCCTGGTGGTCGAAGTGGTCAGCGGCGAAGGCGGTCACAGCAGCAGCCGTCGGTCGTCTTCGAGCAGGTAGCACAGGTGTCGGGCGAAGCGGGCGGCCAGTGCACCGTCGATGACGCGGTGGTCGTAGGACAGGGAAAGGGGCAGCATGTTGCGGGCGGTGAACTCGGTGCCGTTCCAGACGGGGCTCAGCTTGGAGCGGACGACGCCGAGGATGGCGACTTCGGGGGCGTTGACGATGGGGGTGAAGCTGGTGCCGCCGATGCCGCCGAGGCTGGAGATGGTGAACGTGCCACCGGCCAGGTCCGACGGCCCGAGCTTGCCGTCACGGGCTTTGGCGGAGGTGGACATGAACTCTCGGGACAGTTCCACGACGCCCTTGCGGTCGGCGTCCTTGACGACCGGGACCACCAGGCCGCCGGGGGTGTCCACGGCGATGCCGATGTTGTAGTAGTGCTTGAGGATGAGGGCGTCTTTCTCCGGGGACAATGAGGAGTTGAACTCGGGGAACTTTTTGAGGGCGGCGACGCAGGCCTTGACCAGGAACGCGAGCAGGGTGACCCGGTAGGGGTTGGGGTCGTTCTTGGCGGCGGTGTCGAGTTCTTTGCGGTAGCGGTCGAGGTCGGTGATGTCGGCTTCGTCGTTGTGCGTGACGTGGGGGACGTTGAGCCAGGAGCGGTGCAGGAAGGGTCCGGAGACTTTCTTGATCCGTGGCAGGGGCGCGGTGTCGATGGGCCCGAACGTGGAGAAGTCCTGCGCGGGGATCTCCGGGATCCCCGCGCCGACCGCGGCGGCGGGTCGGGCCGGGCCCTTCAGGAACCCCAGCAGGTCGTCCTTGGTGATGCGGCCCTTGGGCCCGGTCGGGGTGACCGCGGCCAGGTCCACGCCCAACTCCCGGGCGGTGCGCCGCACGGAGGGCCCAGCGTGTATCCCGGCGGGTGTGTCGACTCCACCCGCAGTTGGGGCCGCGGCCGGGGCCGAGGGCGCCGGCGCGGGGGGCGCCGCCGGGGCCGAGGCGGGTGCGGGCTCTTGCTGTTCGACCAGTGACGGCGGTGTGCTGACCGCGCCGTCGCCGGGGGTGAGCAGCAGAATGGGGCTGCCCACGCTGACCACGTCGCCGACCTTGACCAGGACCTCGGCCACGGAGCCGCCGATCGGGGCGGGTATGTCCATGGTGGCTTTGTCGGATTCGAGGGTGACCAGCGGGTCCTCGGCGTTGACCTGATCGCCGGCGCTGACGTGCACCTCGATGATCGGCACAGCGCCGAAGTCGCCGATGTCGGGAACCTTGACCTCGGTGGGAGCTGTCATGTCGATCGTCTCTTTCCTGATCGGTCCGACGCTCAGGCGAGCGCGGGTGGGGTCTTGTCGGGGTCGATGTCGTAGCGGGCAATGGCGTCCGCCACGGCCGAGGCCGGAACGGCGCCCTCGGCGGCCAGCTCGGTCAGCGCGGCGAGCGCGATGTAGTGCCGGTTGACCTCGAAGTGCCGGCGCAGGTTGCGCCGGTAGTCCGAGCGCCCGAACCCGTCGGTGCCGAGCACCCGGTACCGGCGGTCCATGAACGGCCGGATCTGGTCGGCGAAGGCCCGCATGTAGTCGGTCGCGGCGACCACCGGGCCGGCCGGGCGCCCGGCCAGGCACTGCTGGACGAAGCTGAGCCGCCGCTCCTCGCCTGGATGCAGCATGTTCCAGCGGTCGACGTCGATGCCGTCGCGTCGCAGCTCGGTGAAGCTGGGCACGCTCCACACGTCGGCGGTCACGCCGAAGTCCTGTTCCAGCAGCTCGGCGGCCGCGATTACCTCAAGCAGGATGGTGCCGGAGCCCAGCAGCTGAACCCGGGGTGCGTCCTTCTTCTTGGCCGGCCCCTCCCGCAGCAGGTACATGCCGCGGATGATGCCCTCGCGAACCTCGTCCTCCCGGCCCTCCGGCATGCCCGGATGCTGATAGTTCTCGTTCATCACCGTCAGGTAGTAGAAGACATCCTCCTGCTCGGCGTACATGCGGCGCAGGCCGTCCTGCACGATCACCGCGACCTCGTGCGCGAAGGTCGGGTCGTAGGAGACGCAGTTCGGGATGGTGGCCGACAGCAGGTGCGAGTGGCCGTCCTCGTGTTGCAGGCCCTCGCCGTTGAGCGTGGTGCGCCCGGCGGTGCCGCCGACCAGAAAGCCGCGGGCCCGCGAGTCGCCGGCCGCCCAGGCCAGGTCGCCGATGCGCTGGAACCCGAACATCGAGTAGTAGATGTAGAACGGGATCATCGGCGTGTCGGACACGCTGTAGCTGGTCGCCGCGGCGATCCAGGACGACATCGCGCCGGGCTCGTTGATGCCCTCTTGCAGCATCTGACCGGAGCGGTCCTCCTTGTAGTACATGAGCTGCTTGGCGTCCTCGGGCTGATACAGCTGCCCGACCTGGGAGAAGATCCCGAACTGCCGGAACAGGCCCTCCATGCCGAACGTGCGGGACTCATCGGGCACGATCGGCACCACATGCTTGCCGATCGCCTTGTCCCGCAACAGGGTGGTCAGGATCCGGACGAACGCCATCGTGGTAGAGATCTCGCGGTCGCCGGTGGGCTTGAGCTGGGCCGCGAAGGCCGAGAGCCCAGGTACCGTGAGATCGCGCGAGCGCTGCCGCCGCACCGGAAACGCCCCGCCGAGCCCGGTTCGCCGCTCCTTCAGGTAGAGCTCCTCGGGGCCGCCTGCGGGCAGCTTCAGGAACGGCACCTCGGCGATCTTGTCGTCGGCCAGGTCGATGGAGAACCGGTCGCGGAACGCGCGCAGCACCTCCTCGCCCATCTTCTTCTGCTGGTGGGTGATGTTCTGGCCCTCACCGGCCTCACCCATGCCGTAGCCCTTGACCGTCTTGGCCAGGATCACGGTGGGCGAGCCGACGTTGTCCACCGCCGCCTTGTACGCCGCGTACACCTTGTCCGGATCGTGCCCGCCCCGGCTCAGCGCCCAGATCTCGTCGTCGGACATGTCCGCGACCAGGTCCAGCAGCTCGGGGTACTTGCCGAAGAAGTGCTTGCGCACGTAGGCGCCGTTCTTGGACTTGAAGTCCTGGTACTCACCGTCGACGCACTCCTCCATGCGCTTGAGCAGCAGCCCGGACTTGTCCGCGGCGATCAGCGGGTCCCAGCCCGATCCCCAGATCACCTTGACCACGTTCCAGCCGGCGCCCCGGAACAGGCCCTCCAGCTCCTGGATGATCTTCCCGTTGCCGCGCACCGGGCCGTCCAGGCGCTGCAGGTTGCAGTTCACCACGAAGATCAGGTTGTCCAGCTTCTCCCGGCCGGCCAACGAGATCGCGCCCAACGATTCGGGCTCGTCCATCTCGCCGTCGCCGAGGAACGCCCACACGTGCCGGTTCGCGGTGTCGGCCAGCTCCCGGTTGGCCAGGTACTTGAGGAACCGGGCCTGGTAGATGGCCATCAGCGGGCCCAGCCCCATCGATACCGTGGGGAACTGCCAGTAATCCGGCATCAGCCACGGGTGTGGATAGGACGACAGGCCGCCGCCGCCGACCTCCTGCCGGAACCCGAGCATCTGCTCCTCGGTCAGCCGCCCCTCCATGAACGACCGCGCGTAGATTCCGGGCGAGCAGTGGCCCTGCACGAACACCAGGTCGCCGCCGTGATCCTCGGACGGGGCGTGCCAGAAGTGGTTGAACCCGGTGTCATACAGCGTCGCCGCGGACTGGAAGCTGGCGATGTGCCCGCCCAGCTCGGAGGATTCCTTGTTGGCGCGCAACACGATCGCCACCGCGTTCCACCGGATCAGCGACCGGATCCGGTGCTCGATCGCCCTGTCGCCCGGATGCGTCGGCTGTGCGTGCGGCGGGATCGTGTTCAGATACGGCGTGTTCGCCGAGTACGGCACCGGCACCCCGTTGCGCCGGGCCTCGCCGACCATCTCCTCCAGCAGGAACGCCGCCCGGTCCGCCCCGTCAAACTCGATGACCGAGTCGAACGCTTCCCGCCACTCGCTGGTCTCCACCGGATCGAGGTCATTGCGCATGGGGTTCGTCTCCTCTTCTCGGGCAGTCCGGTGCCCGCGGACGCTTGGCTGACGGGTGGCGACGCCCGGGTCGTGGTCGACGATGGCCGCGGTCAGACCTCAGGTGTGATCTGTCTCACTCTTGACTACCCTATATCTCACGACGTGAGGAGCCGACGATGACGCAGCAATCAGAGACCGCGGCGGAGCCGCCCGCGGATAGGGAACCGAAGAAGCAACGACGCGACCGCACGCATTGGCTCTACATTCTGGTCATCGTCGGAGTCGTCGCCGGCGTGGTCGTCGGTCTGGTGGCGCCCCACCTCGGGTCCTCGCTGGGCGTGCTCGGCACGCTGTTCGTGAACCTGATCAAGATGATGATCAGCCCGGTCATCTTCTGCACCATCGTGCTGGGCATCGGATCGGTGCGGAAGGCCGCGTCGGTGGGCAAGGTCGGCGGGTTGGCGATGGCCTACTTCCTGGTCATGTCGACCATTGCCCTGGCGATCGGCCTGTTGGTCGGCAACCTGATCAAGCCCGGAACGGGGCTCAACATTCCGCACGGTTCCGGCGCGGGCGCCAAGCTGGCCGAGCAGGCACACAGCGGGGGCGGGACGATGGAGTTCTTCGAAAACATCATCCCCACCACGCTGCTGTCCTCGCTCACCGTGGGCAACGTGCTGCAGACCCTGTTCGTGGCGCTGCTGGTCGGGTTCGGGATTCAGGCGATGGGCCCGTCCGGGGAGCCGTTGGTGCGCGGCGTGAGGCTTATCCAGACGCTGATCTTCCGCATCTTGTCCGGCATCCTGTGGCTGGCACCGATCGGCGCGTTCGGCGCCATGGCGAAGGTGGTCGGCGACACCGGTTTCGACGCAGTCGTGCAGCTGGGAGTGCTGATGTTGGCCTTCTATCTGACCTGCATCATCTTCGTGTTCGGCGTGCTGGGGGCGCTGCTGCGGGCGGCTGCCGGGATGTCGATCTTCAAGCTGGTGCGCTACCTGGCCCGCGAGTACCTGCTGATCGTCGCGACGTCGTCGTCGGAATCGGCGCTGCCCCGGCTGATCGCCAAACTCGAGCACGCCGGTGTGGAGCAGACGACCGTGGGCATCGTCGTGCCGACCGGCTATTCGTTCAACCTGGATGGCACCGCGATCTACCTGACCATGGCGTCGCTGTTCATCGCCGATGCGATGGGTGACCCGCTGTCGTTCCCGGAGCAGCTGTCGCTGCTGGCGTTCATGATCATCGCCTCCAAGGGCGCGGCCGGGGTTACCGGCGCCGGATTGGCTACGCTGGCCGCGGGTCTGCAGAGCCACCGGCCGGAGTTGCTCGACGGCATCGGGCTGATCGTCGGCATCGACAAGTTCATGTCCGAAGCTCGCGCGCTGACCAACTTCTCTGGTAACGCCGTGGCCACCGTGGTGATCGGGGGGTGGACCAACACGTTGGACCGGGCGCGCATGTCAGACGTCCTGGACGGGAAGAAGCCGTTCGACGAGCAAGACATGGTCGACGACCACGCCGGCAACGGGGACCGATCCGTCGCGACGCAAGTAGAGGATCACCGGCCGCCGGCCCACGTGTAGGCAAACCCAGTCCGCCTTGTGCGCGGTGAGCAGGAAGCCCGGCATCTTCATCCGGTCCTTCTCCTCGGTATGGTTCGGCATCGGGGACGGCGTAGCCCGCATCATCCTTGGTCATGGTGACCAGGTCGCAATTGTCGACGACTCCGAAGGCGAGCCTGGGCAGCATCGTCGGGGCCTGCCTGCATCGGCCAGACGGCGAGCTGCTGGTGGACGGCCTGGCTACCGAGATCATCACCCTGGCCGGATCGTTTCTCCCCGGCGCCAATGGATCGGTGCAAGCGAGCACGTCGGCGGTCGTGGTGGACCGGCACGACCAGGTCTACGCCGGCCCGCTGATCCGCGGGCACGATCCCTCGCCGTAACCTTCGAACTACTCATCATCGAGGAGGATGAGACCAATGAGCACACGACCATCCGGCAAGTTCGCCGTGGTCTTCGGGGCCGGTTCGAGCGGGGCCGCACTGAGGAATGGACGCGCCGCCGCCTTCGCCTTCGACCGGGAAGGGGCCCTGGTCGCCGCGATCGACCGCAATCGGGCCGAGGCCGAACTGACCGCCAAAGAAATCACCCGCCAGGGCGGCACCGCACTACCGTTCACCGCCGACGTCACCTGCGAGGACGACGCCCACGCCACCGTCGACGGCCCGTCGGTGCGCGCAACATGACCATCAACGACACCCCCGCGGCCCTGATTGTGCCGCTCGGCGCGCACCGCCCCAGCATCGCCGACACCGCGTGGATCGCCCCGCACGCAACCATCGTCGGAGACGTCACCATCGACGACGAGGCCAGCATCTGGTACGGGGTGGCGATCCGCGCCGAGGCCGAACCCATCCACATCGGCCGCGGCAGCAACATCCAAGACAACAGTGTCGTGCACACCGACCCCGGAGCCCCTGCCTTCATCGGGGTGAACGTCTCGATCGGACACGGCGCCATTCTGCACGGCTGCACCATCGAAGACGGTGCGCTGATCGGGATGGGCGCGGTCGTTATGAACGGCGCCGTCGTCGGGGCCGGCTCGCTGCTGGCCGCCGGCACCGTCGTCACCCAAGGCACCGTGATCCCGGCCGGGTCCCTGGTTGCCGGCGTACCCGCGGCGGTCAAACGCAGCCTCAACCCCGCCGCGATCGAAGCCAACCTGGACAACGCGCGGCACTACATCGAGCTGGCCCGCACCCACCGCGGCGCGATAGCGAACCGATGAACACGCGCCCAGCGACCCTGTAGAGGTCATCGGCGTCGGTCGCCACCACCGCGATGAGCAGGGCGGTGACCCCGGAGATCCGGTGACTGTGGATCGGCTCCACACTCGGCATGGTCGCCGCCGACGCGCTCACCATCCTGGGCGGGGCGATCGCGGGCAAGCACCTTCCCGAGCGGTTCATCCAGCTCACCGCGCCCGCATTGTTCCTGGCCTTCGGCGATCGGCATGCTCGTCGGGGGCCTCTTCCCGGCGGCGCCGATCCCGGTGGTCGTCGGTAGCGCGGTCGTCGTCGTGTTGTTCGGCGTGGTCTTGCGCCCGATGCCGCAACGGTTGCGTCCGGCAGCGATGCGGGCCGCGCCCGTGTCGCTCACTTCGCAGAATTTGGTGACCTCGGCAGGTTGATCGGAGCCTATTGCGTCTGAGCTTCAGGAAGTGGGCCCGGCGGCCTTCCGGACGGTGGGTGAGCACTTCGAGCTATCCGGAGAAGACCTAGAGCCCTCCCCGATATCGCCCAGATAATCGCGCAGTATCACGCGTCCGTCGGCCAATTGGTAGGTGACACCGGCGATCGCCAACGTCCCCGCGTCCAGCCGCTCGGCGACCGCGGTTGATCGGCTGCGGATTTGCGCGGCGGTCTCACCGACATGTCGGGCTTCGAATTCGTCGACGCGGGTCAGACCGTCGCG
>Ga0207648_10006470_pt1 | contig 11634 bp, 13 predicted proteins | sample KBSMisM32_FD_184310 | JGI IMG/M metagenome (GOLD analysis project Ga0207648, IMG submission 184310) | Miscanthus rhizosphere microbial communities from Kellogg Biological Station, Michigan, USA - KBS Miscanthus M3-2 (SPAdes) (version 2) | ecosystem: Host-associated > Plants > Roots >... | reverse complement strand
GAGGTCTGTTACACATCACGACGACAAGCTGAAGCATATCGGACATAAACTTAACCAATGGGTGATCTAAATCATTATGTAATCCGGGGCGGTGCTAAAGGTCATGAGCGTTTGAAGGTGCTGTCGCGGGTGATGCATGCCACAAGTTCCGCCCTGTTTGATCGCGCGAGGATTGTTCCCGGCGCGCGGTGTCTCGACATTGGTTGTGGCAGCGGCGACATCACAAGGGAATTGGCGCGACGTGCCGGGCCGAAAGGTGCAGCCGTGGGCGCTGATATTGATGAAACAAAACTTCAGCTCGCCAGAGACGAAACGGAGAAACTGGGAATTACGAATGTCGAGTTTCGTTCGATCGATATTCGCGAGCGACCTGAAACCCAGGAGTTTGACGTGGTCTATGCGCGGTTTTTGCTGACGCACTTAAGCGATCCCGTCGCAGCGGTAGACTGCTTTCTTGAATTCCTGAAGCCCGATGGGCTGGTAATAGTTGAGGACATCGATTTCAGCGGTTGTTTCGTTCATCCTCCTTCAAAAGCTTTTGATCGCTATCACGAGATTTACTGTAGTGCAGTACGTAAGCGAGGCGGCGATCCAAACATCGGTCCACGATTACCGCTGATGCTAAACAATGCGGGATTACAGAATGTCGAAGTAATGGTTGTTCAGCCGATGGGTCTTGAAGGAGAGGTCAAACTTCTTGGGCCGCTGACGATGGAAGCAATTGTGGACGCGGCAATTGCGGAGCAACTTACAACTAACGAGGAAGCCACGGAGATAATCGCGGCTCTTTACGAATATGCGACCGATTCATCAACGCTCGCCGGAACACCGCGCATAGTTCAATCATGGGGAAGGAAATCGTAGCTAAGTTCGCCGGCAACTACCGTTGAATCGCGCTCCTTCTTCAACTATCAGAGCCGGGGCAGCGACTTTGCCTTTTACGTTCGCAGTTCGTCCAAGCACGAGTTCTTTGCTTGCGTGAATGTCGCCCTCGACGGTGCCGTTGATTTTTGCGACTGCGACTTTGATGACTGCCTTAGTTACTTCGGCTCCGGTGCTGACGATCAAAGTGCCATCGGGTGATGTGACATTACCGGAAAAATGTCCGTCGATTCTAAGCATCGACTTAAAACAAACCTCACCCGTGAAATTTACAACGTCACCGACAAAACCGAGCCAGTTGTCCTTGTTGATGTTGATCCGCTGACGTTCGCCGCTGCTCAAAACTGCCTGAGTGCTCACTGGGGGTCCTTCTTTCACGCTTTCAAGTTATTGGTAATGCAAAGTCGTGAGGTAGATGGAGACTGCCGCCCCGAGAGCTGCTACGCCTCTATTGTGTCAGGGAGAAAGAAAAAATTGCTTACCTGCGAGGAATATAGCACTGGAGCTACGCGAGAGAATGTTACGATTCGATTGCCGTTAAATTCATTGCCGATTGCGGACCTTGGAGTGAGCTGCCTCGTCACCGCTTTGGTACACATCGACTTGCATTGAAGGCGGGGCTTTAAACAAAGCGGTGACAAAGCACCACACTTCAAGAAGACAAGGACGGTCCGGCGGCTAATTAACAAGAAACACAGACTGAAGTCTGTGCCACAAGCTAATGCATACGGCCAAGGTGCCTGGACAAAAGAATCAACGAATAACGTTCGACACTGTGCGCGAACTCGCGAGTCCACTCGCTGGAGTTGAAGAAAGCACTTCGTACGGTACTCCGGCATTCAAAGTCCATGGAGTCTTGTTTCTACGACTCTGGGACGACAACGAAACGCTCGTCGTCCGGATGGAAATGGACCGGCGCGCTGAAATGATTGCTGAAGATCCGGAGACTTACTTTTTAACTGATCACTACCTCAATTACCCATGGATTCTAGTTCGCCTGGCGAAGATCAATCGTGAAGCACTGCACGAACTGATTGGTGCGGCATGGCAGCTGGCATCAAAGAGAAAGGCGCGTCGTTAACCGGCAAGACAAGGAGTCATATCGTGCGAATTCTGTTCGTGCCAACCTTCATCCTCTTGATACTGGCTACGCCGCCAGTCACTCCGCAACGATATTCCGCTCCAAACGGTAAACTCCGCGTCGCACTCGCCAAACAACCGTTCTCACCTACCGGCACATCCGTCGGGCCAAACACAATGGCAAACGGTGGAATCCAGGAGCAGCTGGAGAAGTTGGGTGCAGAAGTAATCGTTGAAGAAGCTCAACTCACAAACGAGGAGGCTAAAGAGTATGGGGCCTGGAAGAAACTCGGGATGGCTCTTGGGCACTTTGCTGAAATCGTTGAGAAGAACGAACGCGATGGATATTTTACCGTTGGTTTACTTGCTACCTGCCCTTCGATGCCCGGACTGGTTGCGGGTTTACAGCATTCGGGTCCGACACGTGAGCCAATCAGGATTGGAATGTTATGGCTTGATGCGCATCCTGACTTCAATACTCCCGAAACCACTCGCAGTGGTTCGTTAGGTGGTATGCCTGTCGCCGTGGCAACAGGGCGTGCCTTGCAGCGAATGCGTCTTGATGCGCATCTTGAGCCACCACTCTCAGATCGGAATATCGTGATGGGTGGTGTCCGTCTGACTGATCCGCTTGAGCAGAGCCTGCTTGATCAATCATCAATCGAGCAGTTGAGTGTCGACGACTTACGGAATATGACGCCGGCAGTGTTTGCCCAGCTTGATCGACTTAATCAACAAGTCGACAAGCTCTACGTGCACATCGACATGGACGTGCTTGATCCTCGCGAAGTGATGGGGCACGGAAATAAAGTGTCCAACGGTCCTTCGAGTGAAGAACTCGCCAGGCTGTTTGAAGCAATCTTCAAACGATATCCGAAAGCCTCGGCAATCGGTTTCGCAACCATTCCTCCAACTGACGAAGGTGGCTTATCGATAGCGGCATTGAACCGAATGATTGCTGGAGCAGTGCGCGGAGTGAAGGCTCGGGAGAGTCATTGATGTCCGATATGCTTTAGCTTGTCGATGAAGAAAAACTAGGCGTTTGCCCCACTGCTGTGCGCTTGTGCAATTAGCGGGTTCTGTTGTTTTGTCATGACAAGACAGACGCATATCGGACATTTCCTTCACTTGAGGAGATTGCTCACCATGTTTGCTCGAAATAGATTGCTGCTGGTCGCTTGTTTACTTCTCACGTTCACAAGTTTCTTACACGATGGAATATCTTGCGCGCTCAATCGAGGCGGTCTTGAGCGACGCCAAGGTGAAGCGTGCTGTGCTTGTCGGTCACAGCATGGGGACTCCAGTCATTCGCCAGTTTTATCGTGTGTTTCCGGAGAAAACCGCTGGGCTGGTAATCGTTGATGGCGCACTCCGCATCCTATTTCCCGAAGAGCAGACGGATCAGTTCATGACTCCACTGAGAACAAACTATCAAGCGGCGGCAACGGAAAGGCCAAAGGAGTTTGACCAGGCGGTACAAGAATATCTGACGAACAACAAGCTTCTCAAAAAGTGAATGGTAATGTCCGATATGCTTCAGCGTGTCGTCGTGATCAGCTTCGGGCTTCTAGAAATTAGATAGGATCTTTGCTAATAACGACGACCAGACAGACGCAGATCGGACATCAGAAACGGAGGGCCGCGAAAATGAAGAGTCCATACATGAAGACGTTGGTGTTTCTCCTAGCCCTGGGAACCTGTTTGGGTGCGGCGCTATTTCTAAGCAGTCCGGCCCAGTCTGAAGTAAAGGCCTCAAGCAATGAGACGCCATCGAACGAGTTGATTGCCGGTTACCAAAAGTGGACGAGGGTTAACCCCACCCCCAAGTACGTTCAATCCGACATAGCAGCCATGTGCGCTGCGCCGACTCTCCAAATGCAGCAGATGGAAGACAGTAACCCTCATCTCGGCAAGTTCGTGGTTGTTTACGTAAACGACATTGGTCGAGCCGCGATGATGGAGCAGAAGCTTCCTCATTTCCCGCAGGGCTCGATCATCGTGAAAGAAAAGCTGGTAAAGCACGACAGCACTGCGCCCGAGCTACTCACAGTCATGCGAAAGCGCGAACCCGGTTACGATCCGAACAAGGGCGATTGGGAATACATGGTGTTTGACAGCTCTGCCAAGGTGCTTCAAGCGAGCGGGAAACTGGAAAAGTGCCAAGCTTGCCACTTGCCTCTAAAACCGACCGACTACATTTCACGTAGTTATCTCCCGGCGAATGTGTGGGAAAAGTTGAAGTGACTCGGCGATGAATGTTACGTCGATCTTCTTCCTTTTCTTTGTTGGTGTCGCTGTACTGGTCATTGCGACAAAGACTGTTGTAGTCACTAACGCAACAGAGCGGGTTGTAGTGTTCCGCCTTGGGAGTTTTTTCGCGGTGCGTCCTGCTGGTTTGGTCTTAGTCGTTCCGTTCATCGACAAAGTTGTGAAAGTACGAGTCGAGCAGATCGCCGGCTGGGAACGACTGTCTGAGGATCAATTGTTAGAACGCATCGCGGATATCTATCAGGCAGAGTAAATGCTCTGCACAACTCAGCATCCTCCGCCTCTACTTCACGCCGTTAGGAGGAACCTCATGAAAATCTACAACACAACTCGTTACTTCTTCGGCCTCGCCTCTCCGCGCGCAACTTTGATCTCTTCCATGATTCGCTCAGCCAGTATTGGCGCAGCGGCGTTTCCGTCAAACGCCGTAACCTTGCCAGTAGCCAGTACTATCCCGTTACTGCGACTCGTTATCTGGTAAGTGAATGTGTAAGTGAAAAGCGGGCGGTCGATTTCGATGATGATGTCTGCAATATCACGTTTTCCCCAGCCATCAACGATGGCCATTTGCCATGCGTCAAACTCCGTGCGTTTACGCAAAGCGTTTTGTAACTGGACCTCTTCAAAGAACGACGAGTCTGACGAAATAAGGACGACGCGTGCTTTTCGGAGGAGATTCTTCGGGTTGGTTTCGGCTATTCGAGCCGCTTCTTCGGCTGCGAGTTTTTCTTCAGCAGCCTTGCGCAACTCCTTGAGTTTGACTTCCTCCGCAACTCGCTCTTCCGCCGTTTGTGAGGGACGGATCGTAACGTTGACGTCTTGCTGAGCTGTTTGGGCATTGACGTTAATGACGACTAGTGAGAAGGCGAAAAACAAAATCATGCATGGGGTGAGTTTCATTGTGTTCATGACTGCTCCTGTCTTGATAGAGTTACTTTGTAAGTGCGCTACAACCTCGACGAGGAACTTCAGGAGCAATGCACGTGCCTGCCTAAATACCTATTTACTTTGGAGCTTGACTGGAAACTGACGTTAAGTCAGCGCGAAAGTCAGACAGGTGCAATGTAAGTCCGACACCGACTAATCGTTATGCAGATTCATACTAACTTCCGACCCGGAGATCTCGGCTACGTAATCTACTTACACGGCAGCTTGTACGCCGCGGAGTATGGTCTCGATCATACCTTTGAAGGCGAGGTAGCGGCGCGAATGGGAGAGTTCGCGAAGTCGTTCGATCCGAAAAAGGATTATTTTGCGGTGGTCGAACTCGACGACTCGATCGTTGGCTCTGTCGCGATCAATGGTTTGACTGACGACACGGCACAGTTGCGTTGGTTTCTTCTACATCCCAGCACGCGAGGTCGTGGCCTGGGGAAAAAGCTACTCGAGGAAGCGTTGGACTTCTGTCGGCAACGTGGATTCAAGACGGTTAGTCTGTGGACTATCAGTGAATTGAAAACCGCCGCTCATCTTTACCGGGCCGCCGGATTCCGAGTTGTTGAGGAGAACACTCGTGATTTTTGGGGAGCAGTTCGAACAGAACAGCGCTACGAGTTGACCTTGTAACAATCCACCAACTGCTTAGACTGTGTCAGAATTCTGATTTGCCTTGGACTTCGTTGATGTTATTTCGTGTGATGCGCTTGGATGGCTTTTCTCGGAGCGTAACAGGCGATCCACCAAATCACACGAAATAACACGAACAAGAAACTGACGGTAATCCGAGTTTCGGTTTTAGGTTCTGAAAAATGGCCACCTGATAAATGTCAAATGACAAATAGAAAATGATCTTTTCAAATCTCAGTCACACATATCCAAAAGCATGAAACTGGATCTCCACACACACTTCTACACCGAGAAATACTTTCAGACGATTCGCGACCTTCCTTCAGAGTTCTCCTTCGCTGAAAGTTCTACGGGTCAAACCATCATCACTTATCAGGGTGCGCGGTTCTTTGGTGTAACTCCGGCGATGACCGATGTGGCTAAGCGAATCGAAGACATGGATCGGGTCGGCATTGACGTCGAAGTTGTTTCACTTTCTACGCCGAATGTCTTTTTTACTACTGCTGAACACCAGCCTTCGGTTGCGCGAATGATCAACGACTCTTACGCGGAACTTATCGCCGCCCATCCGACGCGCTTCAAAGGTTTCGCTTCGATCCCGATGGATGCGCCTGACGCTGCGTTAGTTGAGCTTCATCGGGCAGTTCATGAGTTGAAACTTAATGGCGTCGTTCTACTCAGCAACATTGGCGGGAAACCATTAACGTCTCCGGAGTATCGACAGTTCTTCGCTGAGGCGAATCGGATGAAGCTCTGCATCTTTCTGCATCCAATGTTGCCTGCTAATGCCGACTCTTTTCGCGAATACGTTCTGGGTCCGATTATCGGATTTCCATTCGATACCAGTCTTGCGGTTGCTCGTATGTGTTACGACGGAATGTTTGAAGACTTTCCCGACATCCGTTGGATCATCGGCCACCTGGGTGGGGCCATACCGTACCTGATGGAGCGGATGGACAATGGCTTTCGCGACTTTGCGGACTGCCGTGTAAAGATCGACAAGCTACCGAGCGTGTATTTGAAACGTTTGTACTACGACACCGTCTCCTTCAGCCCGCATACACTCGCAATGGTTCGCAATATGGTTGGCGCCGATCACATGGTAATGGGAAGTGACTATCCGCACTTGTTGGGTTCGATCGATCGTGCGGTGACTTCGATTGAGGGTTTGGAGATCGCTGGCGCGGAGAAGGCTCAGATCTTCGAGGGTACTGCCATGTCGATACTCAACAACGTGTGAAGCCTGTTAAAAAAATAAGGCTTCAGTTCCGGGAGGGACCGAAACTGAAGCCTGTCGATACACCAGCCGATGAAGTGGGAATCATCTCTGGTGTGTGAAACGATCGCTTTGTGGGTAGCGATCGAATGCTTCAAAGAATTTGAGCAATAAGCTCCAACCTGTGAACCGGCGCCAATCTGCAAATACTCGACAACATCTCCTGAATCTCAAAAGGCTTGTCGAAGAACTCTTCTGCGCCAGCCTCATGACAGGCCTTTTGGACATCCAGCTCGGCGTTCGAACTCATAATCAAAACTCGTGAATTCGGGAGATGACCCTTGATGAATTCGAGGAGCTGCAGTCCAACCTTCGGCGTGTCATTGTCCGGAGGCATTTGCAGGTCAAGAATCGCAATGTCTGGCTTGTAGAAAGTTGCTCGGCGAATGGCAGTACTCATGTCATTTGCCGTGACCACGTCGTATTCGCCAGCCAGGGTCCAATACAGTTGCTGGGTGATCGCCTCGTCATCGTCGACGACCAAAATTCTGGGCTTCATCTGAGATCGCTCCTCAATTACTCGAAGGAGCTTATTGCAAAGCCCGTACCCACATCTGGATTTGCGGTGAACTGCAACAAAAGCAGGGATTATCGACTTTGCATGAATTGTTACGTGTCGACGGCAGGGAACACTTACGATGAGGCGGAGTCTACATTTGAAGACGAAAAATCATTGGGCATATGTCATTGGACATTTGTCAGTTGGTCATTTTGTCCGAGCGCGGGCGGGGATCCCGGGGGTGATGTAGTCAGTACCACGACGCGGTAGCGTGTGGCTTACGACTTAAGACTCAGATCACCAAGCCACACGCTACCGCGTCGTGGTACTGACTACCTCGCTCCCGTCAAATGATATATGCCCAATGATTCGGTCTATGCCAGACGCTTAGCCGACGGGTTTTTTGAGTTTTGGCGGTGGCGGTGCACCATCAGCTGGTAACGGTTGAGGGAGGGTTGGCGTAGTGACTGGCTTTTCGATTTTAGGTTTCGCAGGTGGCGTGGTAGTTGCTGGCTCATCATCCTCGCCAACTTCGTCGACGACTTTCAACTCCGCACCAAACTTCTGATAAGCGCGAAATCGAACATCGTTGCGACTTTGAAGCACAAGTTTGGGTTGAACCGTTGTCATCAAGATCTCAGAATGAAACGGCAACAGATACTTGTGTTCGCTAATGCTCACCCAGTCGTAGTCGATCAAGCTGCTCGCGGAAGTGATTGGGAAGCCACTCGGTATTTCTGTGGCGATCTGCTCAAATCTCAACACCCGATCAAACTCACGGTCGATCCAGAGTCTCCCCTGTGAGCCAGCAACTGTACTCGCACCGGTGTCTCCCACGGAGAGTGTTAGTTTGGATTGCTCCGCGTGAACGACGTACTCATACACGATGGTTCTTCGGCCGAGTATCGTGTCCGTATCAACCATGCGAAACTCAGTTTGAGACTCCGGCCTGAAGATGTCAGCCAACGCCGAGATGTATTCAACGCCACTCGACGTCGCACCTTTGACGTACTTGCTGTAGTCCTTACCTTCCTTAACTTCGTCCCCTGGAGGAATACCATTTACTGAAAGCAGCTTGTACTCCTCGCCCTGGTTGGCTCGATAACCAACCGCGATTGAAAGCGTGTCTTGCGGAATCCAGTTCGTAGTTGTGCCGTAGGCTACGGAACGACGAATCAATTGCTTCACGATGAAGTCGGGCATCGCATTCGCCGCCGCAAGCGTTACGTTCCGGGTTCGTTCAAGCAGTTCGGTGCCTTCGGTTGACGAAGGCAAGGCTGATTCGGTTGGGTTAACGCGACGCCGTTCAGCTTCTTCAAGCGTGCGCCGCAATAACGCGTCGTTGCCACTCTTGGTTGCGACGAGGGAACGCATTCCATCGGTTAACGGGAATCCAATTCCACGTTTACGAATCTCTTCGACAAGTTCGTCCCGTTTTTCCGGATAGCGCGGCAGTTGATAAAGCAAGGAGACGATCTCTTTGCTGGTAAGAGGTTGCTGCGATTGAGCGGATAGTCTGAGCGGTTGAACTAACGCTACGAGCAGAATGACGATAATAAGGGCAAACTTAATAACAAAACGCATTACGGGAGAACCTTCGTAAACAGATGATGTATTAGTAATAGACTTCCGATGGGTTTACGGCCAATAGTGGTTGCCTTGACTGTCGCTAGCTTAACGTAACCCTCCCAATTTCTCGAAGCGACCAGCGCGATCCCCTTTAGTGACGCCCTGGTTGGATGGGGCGTGCTCTTCTGGACCGCAGGCCTCCCCGCCTGCCCCCCGCCTGCCCCCTATGTAAACAAGCAACCAACTTCTTGCTCTTTTAGCGAGGTTCTAAGCCTCGTAGCGAGCGGTTCGCTGTGGCGATGCAGTCAGTACCACTGCGCGGTAGCGTGTGGCTCGCTGACTTTCGAGAACGCTATATTCGGTCAAGCCACACGCTACCGCGCAGTGGTACTGACTGCATCGGCAGGTTGCGAATATGCCGCGCTACGGAATCCAGAGGAATAAACTGGCAAGTTGTCAGGCGGGCGAGCCCTAAGCAACCAGGGCGTCACTAAAAGGGTAGCGGTGTTTAGAAGCAGAAGTGTTGTATGGATTGAGCGAGGATCTCGGCGCACCGGTTCAATTCGTCGATGGGGACGAACTCACCAGTGCGGTGTGCTTCACGAATATCACCAGGGCCCATGACAACCGCTTCGCTCCCGAGAATAGTCATCTGTGCACCTTCAGTTCCAAATGCCACGCTACCCGTTTTCTTACCAGTCGTGATTTCCAGGAAAGTCACTAATGGCGACTCGCTCGACGTTTCGAACCCTGAATCATTCCGACCACAAGTAACTTCACAATTGAACTCAGTGTCAGTCTTTTTCTCTTCCTCGATTGCCTTATCGATCAGGTTAAGAACCAACTGTGGATCCTGCGTGGGAATGGGTCGCCACTCAAGTGTGAATTCGCATTTGCCGGCCATGACGTTCTTCGCAGTTCCACCTTTGATCAATCCCACATTCAAAGTCGTGAAGGGTGGATCGAACCCGGCATGTTGATCTTCCTTCAGTTGCTCAGCGATGGCTTCGAGACGCGAGATCAAACGTGCCGCGCGAAAAATTGCCGAAGCACCAAGAGCAGGATAAGCGCTGTGGGCTTCCCGTCCACGGACCACAACAGTGGCAAGCGAGTAGCCCTTCCCCGCGTGAATGGGTCGAAGTGAAGTCGGTTCTCCCACTATGCTGTAACGAACCTGGAGCGGTTTGATTTGCGCGAGGTACTTGGCGCCGAGTAATCCGATTTCCTCATCAGCCGTAAACACTAACGCGAGCGGGCGTTTCAATTTGTTAACGTCAAGATTGTCGATCGCAGTGAGCGCGGCGGCGATGAAGCCTTTTGTGTCGCATGAGCCTCGACCAAAGAGCTTCCCTTCGCGTTCAATGAGTGTCGTCGCTTCGCTCCAGTTTGAGTCGAAAGGGACGGTGTCAGTGTGACCAACGAGCGCGAGTTCTGCGTATGAGTCGCCGGAGAAGTCAGCACCGGCGAGTGCAACAACATTGATCTTTTCGATACTGTTCTCATCGAGATAGGAAAACCGCTTCACTCGAAATCCAGCAGCCTGGCAACGATGCTCGAGGTATTCAACTATCTGTAAGTTTGAGTTAAATGAAACCGAATTGATAGCGACGAGTTGTGCGAGTGTTTCCTGAGCGGTCATGTTTTAGTTCCAAAGACGTGCTTGCAGATCGTTGAATTTACCTGTGATCTCATCTTGATCGAGATGTCGTCCACCCTCGATGATTTGCTGTCCGCCAACGACCACGTCCTTGATGGCGGAACGCGACATCGAAAATACGATGTTTGCCAACAGGTCGTCTCGTGATGCGCCAGCAATAGACGGATCGTTGAGATCAACCGTGAAGAAGTCCGCAAGTGCCCCTGGCTCCAACGTGCCTCCTTCAAGTCCAATGCCCTTTGCCCCATTCACCGTCGCGCAGCTGAAGATGTTGTTTGCTAGCGCGGAGCGTCCGGCGTTATCACTCGCCACAAGGACATTGCGCTCCCGACGTTGTAATCGCAGGTGGTACTCCAACTCCCGCGCATCTTCGAGTAGGTCGATTTGAGTTTGACTATCTGTACCCAAAGAAACCGAAACACCGTGCTCGAAATAACCGTCAGCCGGAACTACACCATCACCGAGATTTCTTTCTGTGGTTGGACACGCGCACACTGACGCGCCGGATTTTGCCATTGCCGCAATTGCTTTCGGAGTCACGTGAATCGCGTGCACAGCGGTAAAGTTTTCACTTAGCAATCCTTCAGTCTCGAGCAACGCAACCGGAGAGCGTCCATACTCTTCAATGCAGGCAGACACCTCGGCCGGCTGTTCAGCGACGTGCATATGAATCGGAATATTTTGCGCGGAAGCAAAGTCCCTAACTGCTTTCAAGTATTCAAGCGGTACCGCTCTTACACTATGCGGAGCGGCGCCAACCCACACCATGCTTGAATTGCGGCTCAGGGTTCTTTGTAGACTTTCGAGGTTGTCGCAATACGTCTCAGCATTCTCGAT
>Ga0207648_10006466_pt1 | contig 11639 bp, 5 predicted proteins | sample KBSMisM32_FD_184310 | JGI IMG/M metagenome (GOLD analysis project Ga0207648, IMG submission 184310) | Miscanthus rhizosphere microbial communities from Kellogg Biological Station, Michigan, USA - KBS Miscanthus M3-2 (SPAdes) (version 2) | ecosystem: Host-associated > Plants > Roots > Rhizosphere... | reverse complement strand
CGAGCACCTTGATCGCAACCTGCGTGCGCAAGCGCAGGTGCTCGGCACGCCAGATCGTGCCCATGGCGCCGCGCACGAGCGGCTCCTCGAGACGATACCGATCGGCGATGACGGTTCCTTCAGTGCCCCAGCTCGTCGTCGTTCTGCCTTGCATCGGTACTCCAGACAGCCTCAAATAGCAGCGATCTGGCGCCTGGCGCCGCGCATTCCCAGTCAGCGCTGGGACATTTGCGCCGGGCTATGCATTGCGCCGCGCTTGCTGCGCGGTCGCTCGGCGACGTCGCGCGCTGCCCCTCGCCGCCCGTTCACCGCCGCGCAGCGCGGCAGTGTGAGCGCTCTACGCGCATTGCAGTTGATCGCTGGGGGCGCTCCGCGTCGCGCCAGGACGGAGCTCGGAGATGTCCGGGTATAAACGTACACCCACGTTGATATCCGCGCTTCGCTGACGGAGCAGCGCATCCACCCAGCCGAAGGCGACGTTGCCGAGACTGCGCGGTGTCGCGAGCGTAATGCGAGAGCCGCGCTCGAGCAGCGGCATCAGCTCCTCGAGGAGCCGAATGGAACCGCTGGGCTCGATCGGCCTCGAGCCGATCACGTACCACAGCGAGTCGATGCTCCGCTGCGCCTGAATCTGCCGCGCCCGCTTGAGCACGCGCTGGGTGAACTCGGGCGCCTGCTCGACGGCTGCGCGGCAGAGCACGTACGTCGATTCTTCGCTCGGCCGATGCGCGCCCAGAGCCAGCGCAGCGGCGGGCGAGCTGTCGACGACGAATATTTCCGTTCGGGGCCTCTCGGTGCTGGCAGGAAACACGCTGGGGCCGCGAGCACGTGGCGTGCCAATCCGCGGGGGTCGGGCACAAGAAAAAACCCGGCACTTGTTGCGAGCCGCGCCGACCGGGACGCGGCGTATCGCCACAGCTGGGGTGAAAGGGGCCGCGCAGGCAGTGCCGGGGCGTACACTCGACTCGCCTGGGGCCGGCGCGAAGCGCCCCGGGGCACGTGCGCTCGCGCGGGGCACTTTGCGCCTGATCTTTGCAAGCGCTTCCCCCCCTCCCAGCGACTCGCGTACGCTGCGGATGGTGGTCAATGCTGCGCCTGCTGACCGGAATTTGGCACGGGCGGAGCCGCGTCCGATCCTGATGATCGTGGATGACGACGACGAGATCCGCGAGGCCCTACAGGACGTATTGGCCGAGCGGGGCTACTCCGTCATCGCCGCCGGCGACGGTGCCCAGGCTCTGGCACGACTCGAGCAAGGAGAGCGCCCGGATGCTATCTTTCTCGACCTGTGGATGCCGGTGATGAACGGTTGGCAACTCCTGGAGGCCCTCTCGGAAAATCCGGAGTTCAACCGCATCCCGCGCGTCGTGCTGACGGCCGCCCGCGGACAAAAGGCCCGAGACTTGAACGCGACCGAGGTGCTGATGAAGCCCGTTCGGCTCGAACAAGTGCTCGGTCTCGCGGAGCGACTGACTGCCAGGTGATACCGCAAAGGAGTGGCCATGCCGGGCAGCCCAGACACTTGTTCAGTTGCTACGTGGTTGGAGGGGAACGACCCTCGGGAACCGATGACCGAAACAGAGGACGCGGTGGAGTCGAACAGCTCAGGGGAGGCCGGGGCGGAACAGACTGAGCTGGCACAGCACGCGCGGCCCCGCGCGTCCCTGTTGCTGGTTGAAGATGACGACGAGATCCGATCGTCGCTGGCGGACCTGCTCTCCGATTTTGGATACCAGGTGCGGGCAGAAGCCAGCGCGGACGCTGCCCTGCCGCTCTTGCACCAATATCTGCCCGACGCGATCGTGACGGACGTGCGCATGCCCGGGCTCAACGGCATCGACTTTTGCAAGCGCCTGATGGGAGATGGGCCACACGTACCCGTGGTCGTGATGACGGCGTTCGGTGACGTGGACATGGCGGTGGACGCACTGCGCGCGGGCGCCTTTGACTTCATCACCAAGCCGATCGCCCTCGATCAGCTGGCGAGTGTGCTGGAGCGTGCCGTCGAGCAGCGCCGAACCAAGGCCGGCATCGTCCGTCTGGAAGACCCTGAGGTGCTCGACGGCTTTCGCCACGGTCTGATTGGCTCGAGCAAGCCCATGCGCCAGCTGATGGAGCGGATCTCGCGCGTGGCACCGACCGACGCGACCGTGCTGATCACGGGGGAAAGTGGCACCGGCAAGGAGCTCGTGGCGCGCGCCATCCACGCCCGCAGCCCGCGACGGGAGGGCCCGTTCGTGGCGCTCAGTTGCGCGGCCATGCCGCTCGAGCTGCTCGAGGCAGAGCTGTTCGGGCACCGCAAGGGCGCGTTCACCGGTGCGGCCGAATCGCGGGACGGCCTGCTGCAGGGCGCACACGGCGGCACGCTGTTTCTGGACGAGATCGGCGACATGCCGCTCGACCTGCAGCCCAAGCTGCTGCGCGTGCTGGAAGATCCGCGGGTGCGCCCCCTCGGCGGTACGCACGAGGTCACGCTCAACGTGCGCATCGTGGCGGCAACCAACCGCGATCTCGAGCAAGCCGTGGCGGAGGGTCAATTTCGCGAGGACCTGCTGTACCGACTGAACGTGCATCATATCCGCGTTCCAGCCCTGCGCGAGCGCACGGGGGACGTGGCCGAGCTGGCGCGGCACTTCCTCGGTGCAGGCGTGCGCGGGCGCAGCTACCAGCTCACGCCGGAAGCAGAGCGCTTGCTGTCGGGCCACTCCTGGCCGGGCAACGTGCGCGAGCTGGAAAATTGCTTGAGCGCCGCCGCCGCCCTCGCGACGAGCCCCCACATCAGCGTGCGGGAGCTGCCCGCACGTCTGCAGATCCCTGCGCTGGGGCCGGAGCAGCCGCTGCCAGACGAGTCCGCTTCGCTGGAAGAGGTGGAGCGCCGCTACATCGAGGTGGTGCTGCGCGCAACCGGCTGGAACAAGGCGCTGGCAGCGCGGAAGCTGGGGATTGACCGCGCGACGTTATATCGGAAGCTGCTGCGACTCGGGCTCAGCGAGCCCTGAGAGTGAACCCTGAGCAGGGGTCGAAAAGCTAGGCACGAGGGGGGCATCAGGAAATGAAAATGAATAGGGAACAGGAATCAGAGAATAGGAATTAGAAATATCGGACGGGAGCCGGAGCGCGACCAGAGCAAGCGGCAGCCGTGTCTGTCCCCTCCCTAATTTCCTATTCCCATTACCTGTTCTCTATTTCACATTCCCCACCAGCTGAAGGCGAAGCTTCACAATCCCCAGCCAGGCAGGGGGGAGGCAGGCAGGGGGGAGGCGCTACCAGGTGAAGAGGAAGGCGAACTATCCGCCTTCCGACCCTAACCCCTGGGCCCCTCGGCCCCTTCCTCTCAACTGGTCGCTTCGCCGTACTCCTTCAACTTCCGGTACAGCGTCTTCCGATCGAGGCCCAGCCGGCGCGAGGTGAGCGCCTTGTTTCCGCCCACGGAGCGCAACACCTCCAGAATATGTTGCCGCTCGAGCTCGCGCAGCGAGATCAGGTCGTTTACGTCGCGCTCCGGGGCGTGCGCCTCCTGGCCGCGTACGCGTTCGGGAAGGTCCGGCGCAGTGATGTGATCATAGCGGGCGCAGGCCGCAGCCGAGACGATGCAGTGCTCGAGCTCGCGTACGTTGCCTGGCCAGCGATAGGCGAGCAACGCGCGCGCGGCTCCCGGCGTGAGGCCCACCACCGGGCGTAGCGCGGTGCTCTCGCGCTGAATGAAGTGCTGCGCCAGGAGCAGCACGTCGTGACCCCGCTCGCGCAAAGGGGGCACCACCAGCTGAATGACGTTCAGGCGGAAATACAGGTCCTGCCGGAATCGGCCCGCGGCAACCTCCTGCTCCAGGTCACGGCTGGTGGCGGCGATGATGCGCGCGTTGAACGGCACTTCCTCGCGCTGCCCGAGGGCTCGGAGGCTGCGTTGCTGCAACGCTCGCAGGAGCTTGGCCTGAACATCGAGCGGCATGTCCGCCACCTCGTCCAGGAACAGGCTGCCACCCGTGGCCCGCAGCAGTAGGCCCTTGCGATCCGCGACGGCTCCCGTAAAGGCACCGCGCAGATGACCGAACAGCTCGCTCTCCAGGAGCTGCCGGGGAATGGCCCCCAGGTTCGTCACCAGGAATGGGCCCCCGGGATGTGGGCCATGCGTATGCAACGTGCGCGCGACGATTTCCTTGCCGGTCCCGCTCTCTCCGGTGATGAGCACCGTGGCCTCCGAGCGCGCCACTCGCTCGATCAAGAGCTTCAGCCGGCGCAACGCCGTGCTCTCGCCGATCAGCTCCGGAAACGGAGTGGCCGGTACGGGCCCGGCTTGCAAGCGCGACAGCTCTCGACGCAGCTCGATCAGCTCGATCGCCTGGCGCACGCGGTTGACGACCGCGGAGGGCTCGTCTCCCTCCGGTACAAAGTCGAAGGCCTGCGCCCGGATCGCGCGGATGGTGTCCTCGAGCGACGGGCTGGAACCGAGGATCACGACTTCCCCCGCGGCGCCGATCTCGATCAAGCGCCGGCACAGCCCGGGTTGATCATCGGCTCCGGGCGCTATCAGCGCCATGTCATAGCCGCCGCCCGATGCTTCTTCCGCGTGCGCCACGCGCACCACTTTGAACCGCCGCTGCAGCGCGCTCAGCACCGTCGGCGCGATCCGCTCATGCTCATCTACCACCAAGAGACGCGCGCTCATTTGTGTCCTCCACATCCCATCAGGACGCTCATCAGCACGAGTCGTGCCGCACGCAGAATCCTGCCTGCCGGCGCCCGGCGTTGCAAATAACATCGAGAAAAGGGGGGTGCTTTCTCAACACTAACGTCCCTTGACGGAGAGGTATCGTTCGCAGACATGTTACCAACTCGCCACACCGACGCAGACTGCCACAGGGCGGGCCTGTGGCGCCGCCCGCGCGGGACTGTCGGAATTCACCGATTCTGCGAGTGATGCGAGGCAGAACGTAACGATCTATGCTGTAGCGACTGCGCTCGTGAGCCGGGCGCTGCCAACGGAGGGTCTCGATGCTGTCTCCCCAGTCCGTTCCCGCTCACGATGCGGCAATTACCGATGTGCTGCCTGCAGCGCTCGTCCTGCGCACGTTGCGCGCCCTGCGCCGCGGCGATGTCGATGTGACCCTGGACAATGACTACTCGGGCATCGGGGGGGAAATCACTCGCGAGCTGAACGAGGTCATCGACTTGCATCGCCGACTGGCGCTGGAGCTGGGGCGTGTGAGCCACGTGGTCGGCAAGGCGGGCCGACTCGCTCAGCGCGTGACCTTGCCCGACGCGACCGGCAGCTGGGCCTCGTGCGTCCGCTCGGTCAACGACCTGATCGAGGATCTGGTGCAGCCGACCACGGATGTAGGGCGCGTCATCGGAGCGGTGGCCAGCGGCAACCTTTCAGAAACCATGACCCTGGACGTGGACGGCCGGCACTTGCGCGGGGAATTTCTGCGCACCGCTCAGGTGGTCAACGGCATGGTCGAGCAGCTGAGCGCGTTTGCGAGCGAGGTCACACGGGTGGCTCGCGAGGTCGCCCTCGAGGGCAAGCTGGGCGGGCAAGCCCGGGTGAAAGGCGTCGCCGGCACCTGGAAGGACCTGACCGACAACGTCAACCTGATGGCGGGCAATTTGACCGCGCAAGTGCGCAGCATTGCCGAGGTGACCACGGCGGTCGCCCAGGGCGACCTGTCGAAGAAGATCACCGTCGACGTCAAGGGCGAGATCCTGGCTCTGAAGATCACCATCAACACGATGGTGGATCAGCTCAACTCCTTCGCCAGCGAGGTCACCCGTGTCGCGCGCGAGGTCGGCACCGAGGGCAAGCTCGGTGGGCAAGCCAAGGTGCCCGGCGTGAGCGGCACCTGGGAGGACCTGACCGACAGCGTCAACTCCATGGCGTCCAACCTCACGACGCAGGTACGCGCCATCGCGGAGGTGACCACCGCCGTCGCCGGTGGAGACCTGTCGAAGAAAATCGCCGTCGACGTCAAAGGCGAGATCCGCGCGCTCAAGGACACCATCAACACCATGGTGGACCAGCTCAACTCCTTCGCCAGTGAGGTCACTCGCGTGGCACGCGAGGTGGGCACGGAGGGCAAGCTCGGTGGCGAGGCCAACGTGAAGGGCGTCGCGGGCACCTGGAAGGACCTCACCGACAGCGTGAACCGCATGGCGGTGAACCTGACGGCTCAAGTGCGCAACATCGCCGAGGTGACCACGGCCGTGGCCAAGGGCGACCTCTCCAAGAAGATCACGGTCGACGTCAAGGGAGAGTTTCGCGCGCTCAAGGACACCATCAACACCATGGTGGACCAGCTCAACTCCTTTGCCAGCGAGGTCACCCGCGTGGCACGCGAGGTCGGTAGCGACGGTGAGCTCGGCGGGCAGGCAGGGGTGCCTGGGGTGAGCGGTACCTGGAAGGACCTCACCGACAGCGTCAACTCCATGGCCTTCAACCTCACGGGGCAGGTGCGCAACATCGCCGAGGTGACCACCGCCGTGGCCAAGGGTGACCTGTCGAAGAAGGTCACGGTCGACGTGAACGGCGAGATGCTGGCACTGAAGAACACCATCAACACCATGGTGGACCAGCTCAACTCTTTTGCCAGCGAGGTCACCCGCGTGGCGCGCGAGGTGGGCACGGAGGGCAAGCTCGGCGGGCAGGCTCGTGTGCCCGGCGTAGCCGGTACCTGGATGGACCTCACCGACAACGTCAACTCCATGGCCACGAACCTGACCAACCAGGTGCGCGGCATCGCACGCGTGGTCACGGCTGTCGCCGGCGGCGACCTGACGCACAAGCTCGCGCTCGAAGCGCGCGGTGAGATCGCCGAGCTCGCCGGCACCATCAACGGCATGACGGGGACGCTGGCGATTTTCGCGGAGCAGGTCATCACCGTGGCGCGCGAGGTGGGGGTCGAGGGCAAGCTCGGCGGGCAAGCCAAGGTGCCCGGCGCCGCCGGTACCTGGCGCGACCTGACCAACAACGTGAACCAGCTCGCCGAGAACCTGACCTCGCACATCCGCGCCATCGGCACGGTGGCGACCGCAGTGACCAAGGGTGACCTCACGCGCTACGTGGCGGTGGAGGCCTCGGGGGAGATGGCGGCCCTCAAGGACAACATCAACGAGATGATCCGCAACCTGCGGGAGACCACGCAGAAGACCACCGAGCAGGACTGGCTGAAGACGAACCTGGCGCGCTTCACGCGCATGCTACAGGGGCAACGCGACCTGACCACCGTGGCCCGCCAGGTGCTGTCCGAGCTGGCGCCGCTCGTCCGGATCCAGCAGGGCGCCTTCTTCATCGCCGAGCAAGACTCCGACGCCGAGACCCGGCTCAACCTGCTGGCAAGCTACGCTTCAGACCCCGCCCTCTCGCGCAGCTTTCGCCTCGGCGAAGGGCTGGTCGGGCAGTGCGCGCTGGAGAAGCGCAAGCTCGTGATCCTGGATGTGCCTGCCGACTATTTTCGTGTGCGCTCAGGCCTGGGCGCCGGCACTCCGCACAGCCTCGTGATCCTGCCCGTGCTGTTCGAGGGAGAGGTCAATGCCGCCATCGAGCTCGCGTCGTTCGGGCAACTCAGCCCGGTGCACGAGGTATTTCTGGACCAGCTGACGGAGAGCCTCGGCATCGTGCTCAACACCATCTCCTCTGGCATGCGGACGGAGGCCTTGCTCACGCAGTCGCAGTCCTTGACGCAGGAGCTGCAGAGCCAGCAGGAAGAGCTGCGCCAGACCAACGAGCGCCTGCAGTATCAAGCGGCCACGCTGCAGAAATCGGAAGAGCGGCTCACCCTGCAGCAAGAGGAGCTGCGCGAGACCAACGAGCAGCTGGAAGAGAAAGCCAAGCTGCTCGAGATCAAGAACCGCGAGATCGAGTTCGCGAAGGCCGACATCGAGGAAAAGGCGGAGCAGTTGGCGCTCACCTCGCGCTACAAATCCGAGTTCGTGGCAAACATGTCGCATGAGCTGCGCACGCCGCTGAACAGCCTGTTGATTCTGTCGCGCATGCTCGTGGACAACGTGGACGGCAACCTGACCGAGAAGCAGGTCGCGTTCTCACAGACCATCCATGCCTCCGGTAACGACCTGTTGAGCCTGATCAACGACATCCTCGATCTGTCCAAGATCGAGTCGGGCACGCTGGCGGTCGAGCCCAGCGAGGTCCTCTTGGAAGACCTGCGCGCCTACGTCGAGCAGGGCTTTCGGCATGTGGCGCAGGAGAAGGGGCTCGACTTCAGCGTCGAGCTCACGGGCAGGCCCCCCGGTTCGATCCAGACCGACCCCAAGCGGCTGCAGCAGGTACTCAAGAACTTGCTCTCCAACGCCTTCAAGTTCACCGATCGCGGCAGCGTGACCATGACCATTTCCACGGCCAGCTACGGCTGGAACCGCGAGCACCCGATCCTGAACGGCGCTGACTGCGTGGTGGCCTTCAGTGTCAGCGACACCGGCATGGGCATCGCCGAAGACAAGCAACGCATCATCTTCGAGGCGTTCCAGCAGGCAGACGGCACCACCAGCCGGCGCTTCGGCGGCACCGGGCTCGGCCTGTCCATCAGTCGTGAGATCGCCAATCTGCTGGGTGGGGAGATTCGCGTCGTCAGCGTGCTCGGCAGCGGTAGCACCTTCACGTTCTACCTGCCTTCGCAGTTCGTGTCCCCTGCCACGGAGCGCGGCCGGCGCGCCGCTGCCGAAGCGCCCGCGCACCGCCTGCCCAGGTCGCTGCGGAGCGCGGAGCACGCTGCGCCACACGAGGCCGGGTCAGCCGAGCCCAGCTCGCCCGAGCGCGCTCCCGCCAGCGGCAACTGCCTGCTCTTGTTGGCCGACACGGACCCGGAATTGCGCGAGGCGGTGCAGCGCTCGGCGGAGAGCGCGGGCATCGACAATGTCATCGCAGACGACGCGAGGATCGACCCGAGCCAGGTGGCAAAGCTGCATCCCTCGGCGATCGTCATCGATCTTCGCTCGGGCACGCTGGATGCGTGGGTTGCACTCGATCGCATCAAGCACAACCTGGCGACGGCGCATCTACCGATCGTGGCGCTGGCGCACCCGAGCGAACGGCGTAAGGCCCTCGGCATGGGCGCCGTGGCCGTGGCTCGAGAGCTGGCCCCTGCGGAGCTCGAGGCGGCCCTCGCACACGTGCGGCCCTTTCTGGGCCACGAGCCTCGACGCCTGCTGGTCGTGGACGAGAATCCGCGCAGCTCGAGCAGCCTGCTGAGCTTGCTGAGCGGCGAGGGGGTCGAGGTGCGCCCGGTGTTCAGCGGCGCGGATGCTCGCGTCGCGCTCGCGGCCGAGGCCTTTCAGGGTCTGGTGCTGAGCCTGGGCGATGGGCCCGAGTTGCTCGACGCGCTAGGCGCAGCGGCGCTCGACCTGCCCATCATCGTGCATGCGCTCCGGCCACTGAGCGCTGAAGAAGAGCGCCAGATCAGCAACGCCCGGAGCCGCCAGCAGATCGAGGTCACGCACGCCTCGGACCAGCTGCTGCGGCAGACCTGCCTGCTGCTGCACCGCCCGGAAGAGACACTGACCAGCTCGCAGCGCCGGCTGCTGCACGAAGCGACGCAGCGCCGGGCGGCACTCGCCGGGCTGCGCGTGCTGATCATCGATGATGATGTACGCAACATCTTCGCGATGACCAGTGCGCTGGAACGCCATGGTGCGCTAGTCAGCTATGCAGACAACGGCAAGCAGGGGCTCGAGCTCCTGAATTCGGGTGCGGCGGTGCAGGCGGTGCTCGTGGACATCATGATGCCCGAGCTGGACGGGTATGAAGTCATGCGCAGAATTCGCGAGCAACCTCGCCACCAAACCCTGCCGGTGATCGCCGTGACCGCCAAGGCGATGCCGGCAGACCGCGAAAAATGCATCCGCGCTGGAGCCACGCACTACCTGGCCAAACCCGTGGACGCGGGTCAGTTGGTCTCTGCGCTGCGCGTGGCGACCACCGAGTGACCCGGGGAAGGCCAAACCATGCCACGCCCTATCTCTAGCAGCCCTATCTCTAGCAGCCCTATCTCTAGCAGCCCTATCATCTCTAGCAGCCCCAACTCGAGCAGCCCCAGTTCCGGCGGCTCCCTGTCCAGCAGCCCTGCTGCTGGCGGCTCGGCAGCCAGCAGCCAGGGTTCTGGCAGCGCCGTGTCCGGCAGCCATGCTTCCAGCGGCCGCCCCTCCAGCATCGAGCCCGTCGATGTCCTGTTGATCGACGACCGGGCCGAGGATCTGCTCACGCTGTCTCACGTGCTCGCGGGGCCGGAGTACCGCTTGCAGACGGCGCGCTCGGGACCGGAGGCGCTCAAGCGCCTGCTGGAGCAGGACTTTGCCCTGATCTTGCTGGACGTGTTCATGCCGGTCATCGACGGCTTCGAGCTGGCGTCGTTGATCAAGCAACGCGAGCGCAGCCAGAGCACACCCATCATCTTCATGACCGCCGCTGGCTCGGAGCTGTCCCAGATCTACCGCGGCTACTCGCTCGGCGCGGTGGAGTACCTGAGCAAGCCGGTCGACCCCGACGTGCTCCGCGCCAAAGTACGGATTTTTGCTGACCTGTTCCGCAAGGATCAGCGCCTGGAGCGCCAGGCCGAGGCGCTGCGCCAAAGCGAGCGCCGCGAGCGCGACGTATTGCTCACGGAGCTCCGGCATAGCGCCGAGCGGCGCTACCTGCACCTGGCGGAGGCCGTGCCGCTCAGCGTCTGGACGGCGGACTCTCAGGGCAACCTGACCTACACCAATCGGTACTGGAACACGTACACGGGGCTGCCCCTGGCCGAGCTGCGGGACCGCTCCTGGCTGGAAGCGGTCGATCCGGCGGACCGCCACGCCTGCGCCGAGGCCTGGCGCGAAGCGATCGCGACCGGGCAGGCCTATGAGCGAGAGTGCCGGCTGCGGCGCGCCAGCGATGGAGCGTCGCGCTGGCATCTTTCGCGCGCGGTGCCGGAGCGCAACGAGTCCGGACAGCTCCAGGGCTGGCTCGGCACTCACGCCGACATCGAAGAGGCCAAGCGCGCGATCTTTGCGCGCGACGAATTCCTGTCCATCGCATCACATGAGCTGCGCACACCGCTCACCGCGCTCAAGCTGCGCCTGCAGTCGGCCCTGCATGCCGGAGATCTGCCGGAAAAGGCCCGGCACCGCATGGAGAGCGCCGTGCTGCAGACCGAGCGGCTCGAGCGGCTGATCGAGAATCTGCTGGATGTCTCTCGCATCACGACGGGCCACCTCGACCTGGAATCCGAGCTGTTCGATCTGGCGGAGATGGCGCAGGACGTGACCGAGCGCTTTCGCGAGCAAGCCGCGCGCGGCGGCACGAGCGTGGAGCTCAACGCCCCCGCTCCGGTGGTGGGGCGCTGGGATCGGTTACGGCTGGAGCAGGTGGCGACGAACTTGCTCTCGAACGCGCTCAAGTTCGGCGGGGGGCGGCCCATCGGCGTCGCGGTGCAAGGCGACCAGGCGCACGCTACCCTGACCGTCACCGATCGCGGCATTGGCATCGCGCCGGAGAACGTGGCGCGTATCTTTCATCAATTCGAGCGCGTGGTGGGACACCGCACGTTCGGGGGGCTGGGCATGGGTCTGTACATCGCGCGTCAGATCGTCCAGGCGCACGGGGGCAGCGTCGAGGTGGAGAGCGCGTCCGGTCAGGGGTCACGTTTTCACGTGAT
>Ga0207648_10006464_pt1 | contig 11641 bp, 8 predicted proteins | sample KBSMisM32_FD_184310 | JGI IMG/M metagenome (GOLD analysis project Ga0207648, IMG submission 184310) | Miscanthus rhizosphere microbial communities from Kellogg Biological Station, Michigan, USA - KBS Miscanthus M3-2 (SPAdes) (version 2) | ecosystem: Host-associated > Plants > Roots > Rhizosphere... | reverse complement strand
GACCGCGTATACGACCTCGGCCAGGAGATAGGGCAGGTCCCGCACGATGCGACGCGCGAGTGCTGGCTCCGCCGTCGTGAGTGCAGCCACCTCGCGCCACCGTGAGCCGTGTGCTTCCACCAGTCGGCGCGCGACGACCGAATCGCCCACCGCCAGCTCGGCCGCGCGGAGCGCTTCGTCGAACGAGCGAATGTCGCCCCCCGGCAACGGTACCACGTTCGTCTTCGCCCGTTTTCGCGGTCTGCCGAGTGACCGCTCGACCACGTCGACGACTTCCGCGGCCATCGATCGATACGTCGTCAGCTTGCCGCCCGATACGGAGATCATGCCGGACGGGCTGCGATCGATGCGATGCTCGCGTGACGCGCTCGCAGGAGCACCGGTGAACCCGGACGCGACCAGTGGGCGGATACCTGCCCAGGCGGCGACGACGTCCGCCGGCGTTAGGCGCGCGGCGGGAAAGAAGAAGTTGGCGGCGGCGAGCAGATAGTCGACGTCCTCACGCGATGCGCGTACGCGCTCCGGCGCCTCGTCGGTCGGCGTATCGGTGGTGCCGACGATGGTCGTAGCGGTCGACGGCAGCGCGAACATGACTCGACCATCGGTCGGCGACAGCAGTGTGATGGCGGCGTGCGTCGCCAGCCGCTCTCGCGGGAGCGCAATGTGCACGCCCTTGGTTGCGCGAACCGCATTCGTTCGGGCGTCGCCATCCATGGCCCGCAGCGTATCCGTCCATGGTCCGGTCGCGTTCACTACGACGCGCCCTCGAACGGAGAACACCCTCTCGTCGCCATCCTCGCGAACGGCAACGCCCGCGATTCGATCTCCCTCACGCATCAATCGGACGACCGCCGCGTGGTTGACGGCAACCGCGCCCATCTCCTCCGCCGCGATCACGTTCGAGAGGGTGAGCCGCGCATCGTCGGTCGATGCGTCGTAGTAGCTCGCGCCGCCGACAAGAGCCTCCCGCTTGAGGGCTGGCTCTTCGCCCGCGACCTCCTTGGGTGCGAGCAGGCGGTGGCCCTCCACGTTGCGGAACACGGCGAGGGCGTCGTACATGAAGAGGCCGGCGCCGAGCTTCCAGAGCGGCACGCGCGCGCCGCGATAGACGGGCCACGTGAACCTGAGCGGGCGCACGAGGTGCGGCGCGATCCGGAGCAGCGTGCGACGCTCGCGGCTCGACTCGAACACGAGATGGAGATGCCCATGCTCGAGATAGCGAACGCCCCCGTGAACGAGCCGCGACGAACGGCTGGACGTTCCGCTCGCGAAGTCGTCTCGCTCGATCAGCGCCGTGCGCAGACCGCGCATCGCGGCGTCCCGGGCGACGCCGGCTCCGGTGATGCCGCCACCGATGATGAGGACGTCGAACCGTTCCTCGCGCAGTCGCGTCAGGCGCTCGGCGCGAGTCATCAGTGAGCGGCCGTCTCGATTCGCGCAGCGAGCGCGACGAGTGGGACGCGAGGTATCGCGAACGCGGGAGCGAGTCGGACCGCGCGCCGTCGCGCTGGGTCATCGAGCACTGCGCCACCTTGCCCGCGGATGCGGTCATTCTCGACCTCGCGGGAGGGACCGGGCGCCACGCCGAACCCATCGCGCGCACCGGACGAACGGTCGTCTGCCTGGACTTCGTCTACCGCGCGGTGGCCGCGGCGACGGCTCGATACGATCGAGTCCTCGGTGTCGTGGCGGATGCGATCGCGCTGCCGTTCGCGCGGCAAGCCTTCGACGCGATCGTGTGTGTCAGCTTTCTCGATCGAGCCCTGTTCGATGTGTTCGCCGAGATGCTGAAGCCGGGCGGTGTGCTCGTCTACGAGACGTTCACCCGCGCCCATCTGGATGTGATTGCGCGGGGTCGCGCGCATGGTCCGCGAAACGCCGCCTATCTTCTCGCGGCAGGCGAGCTGCCGACGCTCGTGTCCCCCCTGGTCGTTCAGGAGTACGACGAACGGCTCGTGGTCGATGACGCTGGCGAACGGCATGTGGCTCGCGTTATGGCCCTGAAGCGATAGGCCGGGTCAAGGTGTTTCCCGATTCCCGATTCCCGATTCCCTTTTCCCGAGTAGTTTCACGCCATGGCAACATTTGGCAATGGCCGCCGCGTTGCGATCGTCGCCGGCGTGCGAACGCCCTTCGCCCGCTCGGGGACGGCGCTGAGAACCATTTCCGCGATAGATCTCGGCAAAACGTGTGTGGCCGAGTTGATCCAGCGCACGAGCCTGGACGGCCGCGACGTCGAAGCGCTCGTCTTTGGAACCGTCGTGCCTTCGGTGCTGGCGCCTAACATAGCGCGCGAAGTTGCCCTGTTGCCCATGCTGCCGAAAGGTGTGCAGGCCGTAACCGTGAGCCGCGCCTGCGCCTCGGCCAACCAGGCGATTACCGACGCCGCGGATCAGATCGCGCTCGGGCACGTCTCCGTCGCCATCGCGGGCGGTGCGGAATCGCTGTCCAACGTCCCGATTCTCCACTCGCGCGGATTCTCCGACGCCCTCGTGACCGCGTCTCGTGCGAAGACGCTCGGCGGTCGAGCGAAAGCGCTCTCGCGGATACGACCGAAAGACCTCATCCCGATCACGCCGGCGATCGCCGAGCCGTCGACCGGCGAGACGATGGGGCAGTCAGCGGAGAAGATGGCGAAGATCAACCACGTGAGCCGGGACGAGCAGGACCAGTTCGCCCTCAGGTCGCATCGCCTGGCGGCGGCCGGCACGAAGGACGGTCGGCTCACCGCGGAGATCGCGCCGACCTATGTGCCGCCGAAATACGAGCTGGTCATTGGCGCCGACAACGGCATTCGCGACGACACGAGCATCGACCAGCTCGCGGCGTTGAAGCCGGTTTTCGATCGACGGTATGGATCAGTGACGGCCGGCAACTCGTCGCCGCTCACCGATGGCGCCGCCGCGGTTCTCCTCATGAGCGACGACCGCGCGCGTGCCCTTGGTTACACGCCGCTGGGGTTCATCCGCTCGTACGCGTACGCCGCGCTCGACCCCGGCGAGCAACTGCTGCAGGCGCCCGTACTGGCCGCGCCGGTGGCGCTGCGACGAGCCGGGCTCTCGCTGCGCGACATCGACCTCGTGGAGATGCACGAGGCGTTCGCGGCGCAGGTACTCTCGAACCTGCGCGGCTTCGAGTCGAAAGCCTGGGCCGAGCGAGCGGGGTTCTCCGAGCCGGTGGGCGAGGTGGATCGCGCGCGATTGAACGTCATGGGCGGCTCGATCGCGATCGGGCATCCGTTCGGCGCGACCGGGGCCCGCATAACGACGACGCTGCTCAACGAGCTCGGTCGACGTGGTGGACAGTTCGGGCTCATGACGGTGTGCGCCGCCGGTGGGATGGGGTTCGCGATGGTCGTGGAACGCCAATGAGCTTGCGCCGCGAATGACATCTGCGCTCACGACCGACGTCCGCGACGGTATTGCCGTCGTGACACTCGACGTGCCTAACGCTCCGGTCAATACCTTCGCGCGGTCCGTGCGCGACGAGTTTACGGCCCTCCTCGAGCGCCTCGATCGCGACGAGTCGATCCGTGCCGCCGTCGTGCGGAGCGGAAAGCCTGACGTTTGGGTTGCGGGTGCCGACATCGAGGAATTCCTCGGCATCGAGACTTCATCGCAGGCGGAGGCGCTGAGCCGCGATGGGCATGCGTTGCTGGACCGACTCGAGAAGCTCAAAACGCCCGTCGTCGCGGCGATCAACGGCGCGTGCCTCGGCGGTGGCCTCGAGGCCGCGCTCGCGTGCGCCTACCGCATTGGCACCGACACGCCGAAAACGGTGTTCGGGCTCCCGGAGGTGCAGCTCGGGCTCATACCCGGAGGCGGCGGAACGCAGCGGCTTCCGCGCCTCGTTGGTCTCGAGGCGGGTTTGGACATGATTCTCACCGGGCGAAACATCCGCCCGCGCAACGCGCTGCAGATGGGGCTCATTCACGAGCTCGTGCACCCGGCGATCCTCGACGAGATAGCGATCGAGCGGGCGAAAGCGCTGGCCGACGGCACGTTGAAACGAGGCGTGATCGGCGGGCCGCACGGGCCCCGCCATATCCTCCTGGACGAGAACCGCGTCGGTCGTGCGCTCGTTTTTCGCCAGGCGCGCGAGCGGATCCTCGCGCGCACGCGCGGCCACTACCCGGCTCCGCTCGCCGCGCTCGACGTGGTCGCGATGGGATATGCGCACGGCACCGAGCGAGGATTCCGGGAGGAGGCGCGGCTCTTCGGAGAGCTCGCGGTAAGCGAGGTATCGCGGCAGCTCGTCTTCCTGTTCTTCGCGACGACCGCCCTGAAGAAGGATCCAGGGGTGCCGGAGCCGGCACCCCTGCCGAAGCCGGTCCAGAAGCTCGCCATCCTCGGCGCGGGCTTCATGGGCGCGGGCATCGCCTCCATCGCCGCGCAGCAGGGCACGCTCACCCGGCTCAAGGACGCGGATCCGGGCCGGGTCGGGAAGGGGCTTGCCGCGGCGCGCGAGGTGCTGCGTGATCGCCTAACGAAGAAACAGATCACCCGCCAGCAGCTCGACGACTACATGACCCTCATCGGCGGGACGACCGACTACTCCGGGTTCCGCAACGTCGATCTCGTCATCGAGGCGGTTTTCGAGGACCTCGGCGTAAAGCAGGCGGTGTTGCAGGAGACGGAAGCCGTGACGCGGGCCGACGCGATCTTTGCGTCGAACACGAGCACGATTCCCATCGCGCGTCTCGCATCGGTCTCGTCGCGGCCGCAGCAGGTGATCGGCATGCATTTCTTCTCGCCGGTGCCCAAGATGCCGCTCCTCGAGGTCATCGTGACGCCGCAAACGAGCCGAGAGGTGACGGCGACGGTCGTGGGATACGGAAAGGCGTTAGGCAAGACGGTGGTCGTCGTGAACGACGCACCCGGCTTCTTCGCGAACAGGATCCTCGCGCCGTATATCAACGAGGCGGGCATCCTGCTGGACGAGGGCGTGGCGATCGACGCGATCGACCGGGCGCTCGTGGAGTTCGGTTTTCCCGTTGGCCCCATCACGCTGATCGACGAGGTGGGGCTCGACATCGCCGGAAAGTCAGGGGCCATCATGCTCGAGGCGTTCGGCAACCGAATGGCCCCGTCGCAGTCGCTCACGCGGGTCGTCGCCGCCGGTCGGACCGGGCGGAAAGGGAAGAAGGGATTCTACCGGTACGACGAGAATGGAAAGAAGCGCGGCGTCGATCCGTCGGTGTACGAGCTCCTGGCCACCGGGCAACGGAGAACCGACGTGCCGTCGGACGAGATCCAGCGCCGCTGCGTGCTGGCGATGGTGAACGAAGCGGTGCGCTGCCTGCAGGAGGGCGTTCTCCGCTCCTCGCGTGATGGCGATGTCGGCGCGGTGTTCGGGATCGGGTTTCCACCATTCCGCGGCGGTCCGTTCCGCTACGTCGACTCGCTCGGCACCGAACGAGTGGTGCGAGCACTGGAGGGCCTCAACTCCGATCGCGCACCCCGCTTCGCCCCATCGCAGCTGCTCATCGAAATGGCACGCGCTGGCCGCCGATTCTACCCGGAGCGCGGCCATCCCTTCCCCGGCTAAATTTGACGTTCGCTCGCTTCGCGTTCACCCCAACGAGGGCGCATGCTGAGGAAGACGCTGCTCTATCTCTCGAATCAGCAAAGAGTCTTCACATTCGTGCGGCGAAATCGCCTTGCGCGTCGCATGGCGTCTCGGTTTGTCGCGGGGGAGACGATCGACGAGGCAATTCCCGCGGTCCGCGGTCTCAACGCACGGGGCATTACGGCATCGCTCGACTTGCTTGGCGAGAGCGTGCATCACGAGGAGGAGGCGCGTACCACGGCGCGTTCGTACCTCGAAATTCTCGATCGCATCAAGGCGGAGAAACTCGACGCGAACGTGTCGCTCAAGCTCACGGCGATGGGCCTTGATGTCTCGGAAGATCTCTGCGTCGCCAATGTGCAGGCGGTGCTCGACCGCGCGCGAGACTATGACTCGTTCGTTCGCCTCGACATGGAGAGCAGTGAGTACACGGAGCGAACGCTCCACATGTTCGAGCACCGCCTGTATCCGTCCTACCCGAAAAACGTCGGCATCGTGCTGCAGAGCTATCTACGCCGCACGCCCGCCGACGTCGAGCTCGCGAATCGGCTCGGATGCCGGGTCCGTATCTGTAAGGGTGCGTATCAGGAGCCGGCGTCGGTCGCGTTCCCGGACAAGCGCGATGTCGACGCGACCTATGTGCGGTGCATGCACGCGCTGATGACCGACGGGAATTACCCCGGCCTGGCCACCCATGACGAGCGCATCATCGCCGAGGCGAAGCGGTTTGCAACCGAACGGAAGATCCCCGCGGACCGGTACGAGTTTCAGATGCTCTACGGCGTGCGCCGCGATCTGCAGGAGGCTCTCGTCCGCGACCGATATCGCATGCGCGTGTACGTGCCGTTCGGCACGCAGTGGTATCCGTACCTCATGCGGCGCCTGGCCGAGCGGCCGGCGAATGTCGCGTTCATGACGGGCAACGTCGTGAAAGAGATGCTGCGCCGGCGGTAGCGCATGTCCGGCCGATTCCTCCCTCCCGATCACTCGCGCGGCGACGCGAACACGATCGGTGGTTACGCGGCGGTGCACTCGAGGCCCGCGGCATTCGAGGGGTCGGACGGCATGTCCTATAGCGTCGAGATCATCGTGGACGAGACCGGGATTGTCGGTCGGCCGTACGGCGCGTATCTCCTCTTCATGCGCTGGCGTCGAATCGGCGCGCAGGGCATCGAGGGCCACCTCGAGACCGATTACCTCGCCTATGGCGCCAGTGAGGACGCGGCGCGCGCGAGCGTGGGCACAATGACGCTCAACGACGTCAAGGCGCTGCTCGAGAGCCTCATTCGCGAACAGATGGCGAACCGACCTTCCCGACGCTGGTGGGATGCGATGAGGGACGAATGAGTCGTCGCCGGCTGGCTCGCTGATGCGAGGAACCGTGTTGTCCGGCACCGGGGGCGTGTGGCGTGTTCTCGGCCTCGACGGCGTGACCCATGAATGCGCGCTGCGCGGGAGGCTCAAGCAGGGAGGGGTGAAGCTCGCGGTGGGTGATGAGGTAGAGCTCGAGCTGGGCGACCGCGGCGAGGCCACTGTCATCGTGTCCATTCTGCCACGCCGATCGAAGCTCGCGCGCCGGGCGCCCGGAGGCGCCCACGGCGAGCGAATCGTTGCCGCGAACGTCGATCAGGTCGTCGTCATATTCGCGCTGGTGAAACCGACACCGCACCCGCGAATGCTGGATCGCTTTCTCGTCATCGCCGAGTCGAACGGTCTCGCAGCACGAATCGTCATCAACAAGATCGACCTCGCGAGTGAGGCCCAGGCCGAGGCGCTGTTTGCGGATCATGTGCGCGCCGGCTATCCCCTGCACCTGACGAGCACGAAGGATGGTGGCCGTGGCCTCGAGGCACTGCACGATGCGCTGCAGGGCAGGACGTCTGCGCTCACGGGCCCATCGGGTGTAGGAAAATCGTCCCTGATGAACGCGCTGTATCCGGGGCTCAGGTTACGAGTCGGCGAGATCAGCGAATCAGTGAACAAAGGTCGGCACACGACGGTGGGCGCCCTGCTTCATCCGTTGCCGGATGGCGGCTTCGTTGCGGACACGCCGGGGCTGCGCGAGATCGGGTTGTGGGGTCTCGAGCCGTCGCAGCTCGCTGATTGCTTTCCCGAGTTCCGTCCGCTGACGGCACTCTGTCGGTTCGCGGACTGCACGCACACGGTCGAGCCGGGGTGTGAGGTCCGCGCTGCGCTATCGCGCGGCGAAATCAGCGCGTCGAGGCACGAGAGCTATGTCAAGCTCAGGGAAGAGCTCGAAGAGGCGGCGAGACTCTGGTAGGTCTCTGTCTCGTTAGGGCGAGAGTCTCGAAATCTCCCAACCACGCTCGCCATGTCGATACAGTAATCGGTCGTGGAGGCGATCGGGTCGCCCCTGCCAGAACTCGATCTCGTCCGGCGCGACGCGGAAGCCTCCCCAGTGCGGCGGCAGCGGAACGTCCCCGTCAGGAAAGCGGACGGCCACGTCCCGAGCGCGCGCCTCGAGCTCCTCGCGCGTGGCGAGGACCGCACTCTGATGCGACGCCCACGCGCCGAGCCGGCTGCCCGGTGGCCGCGTGCGAAAATACGCCTCCGACTCCTGCGTGCTCACGCGCGACACCGATCCCGTGATCCGAACCTGTCGCTCGATCTCCTTCCACAGAAACGTCAGTGCGGCGAGCGGATTCTCGGCGAGCTCCGCGCCCTTGCGGCTCCGATAGTCGGTGTAGAACGCGAACCCATTCGTGTCCACACCCTTGAGCAGCACGATGCGCGCGGATGGCACCCCGTCGCGCGTGGCCGTGGATAGGGTCATCGCGTTAGGCTCGGGAACGCGTGCCGCGGACGCGTCGGCGAACCACCGCTCGAATTGCCGGATCGGATCGGGGTCGACATCGCGCTCGTCGAGCGTGGCCAGCGCGTAGTCGCGGCGCAGCGCCGCGAGATCGAGAGTGGTCATGACAAGTTCATTCGTGACGCAGAAGCTCGGGAACGATCTCGGCGGCTGGTCCACGCAGCACCGCCACGGCCATCTTCGTGATCGGCGTGGCGTCCACGTTGACTTCGATGATGGCACCGCCCGCACGATGGGTGAGGTCGGCCAGGCCGGCGGCGGGATGCACCAGGGCACTCGTGCCCACCACGAGACATACGTCCGCGGCCGACGCAAGGCGGACCGCCTCGCCGAGGACCAGTGGGTCGAGCGGCTCGCCGAACCAGACGATGTCCGGTCGCATGAGGGCGGCGCACGCTCCGCAGTGCGGCAGCGTTTCCATCGCCGTGGCATCGATGGCGCTGCGGTCGTCCTGCCTCAGGCCGCACGCGGTGCACCGAATACGGAACAGGGAGCCGTGCAGCTCCAGCGGCAAGGGCGCCGTGCCACCGCCCGCGGCCGCGTGTAGACCGTCGACGTTCTGCGTCACGACGCGAACGTCGGGCCAGGTCGCAGACGCGCTCGCGAGCGCCCGATGCGCCGCGTTAGGCACGCAGGAGAGGACCACCGAGCGGCGCCACCCGTACCATTCCCACACGAGGCGGGCATCCCGCGCAAACGCGTCGGGGGTCGCGAGGTCCTCGGCGCGAAACTGCTTCCACAGGCCGCCGGCCCCGCGAAACGTCGGGACGCCGGACTCGGCGCTCACACCTGCGCCGGTCAACGCCACGATCCGTCGCGCGCCGCGCACCAGCGACCGGGCGAGATCCATGGCGCCCGTCGAATCGCGCTCCACCACGTTGGGCACGCTCAGGCTTCCTCGACGATGCGCCGCAGCGCCTCGACTTCGTACGGCTTGTCCACCACCGCGGCGAGTGCGAGCCCGTCGATGCGCTCTCTCACCGCAGGCGTCGCCGTATCGCCAGTCGAGAGGATGAAGCGCGCCGTCGCGCACGATGGAAGCTCCTTCAACCGGCGAATGACCTCCGCGCCATCCATTCCCGGCATGCGCAAGTCGCAGATCACGACGTCGAAGCTCGAACGCTGTGCGACGCGCAGCGCGTGCCGGCCCTCGTGCGCCGGCACGACGGCATGTCCGCGCGACGAGAAGTACCGGACGAGCAGCCCGACGATCACCTCCTCATCGTCGATGACGAGGATATCGAGCGGCCGCTCCGCCTGTGGCGACGTCGGGCTCGAGGCCAGGGAATCGACCAGGACGTGCGTGTCATCCACCGACCCGTGCTCGTAGGTCGGGAGCGAGATCGTGAACGTGGTTCCCGATCCGACGCGCGTCTCCACGTCGATGGTGCCGCCGTGTTGCGTGACGATGCCGTGTACCACGGAGAGACCGAGCCCGGTGCCTTCGCCCTCCTCCTTCGTGGTCCAGAACGGATCCCAGATACGGGGAAGCTCCGCCGCCGCGATGCCCGGGCCGTTGTCGCTGATCTCGAGTGTGACGCCAGTGCCGCGAACCGCCGTGCGAATCACGACCATTGGCGTCCGAACAGAGCCGGACGTCATGCGAGCGCCCGCCCCGGCAGCAGCCATCGCCTCGAGTGCCTGACGAGCGTTCACGAGCAGATTCAACATGACCTGCTCGAGCTGTGCGGGGTCTGCAGCAACCCACGCCGGCTCATCGCTCAGCACCAGCTCGCAGAGTACGCCGTGCGTTTCCATCGCATACCGCTGCGTGTCGGCGATGTACCGCACGATGCCGTTGAGGTCCACGCGCTGTCGCTCTGTCGACTCCTGTCGCCGCGCGAACGTCAGCAGATCCTTCACGATCTTCGCGGCGCGCTTCGCCTCGCGGTGCACCGTCTCGATCGCGCTGCGATCCTCCTTCGGGAGACTCGTCTTCAACAGGATCTGCGCGAAACCCGAGATCGCCGCGAGTGGATTGTTCAGCTCGTGCGCTACGCCAGCGAGCGTGTGACCGAGGCTCGACATGCGCTCCGCCCGCCGCACGACCGCCTCGCGACGCAGCCGTTCCGTCACGTTCTCGGCGATGCCCTCATACCAGAGCACGTCCCCGTACGTGTCGCGCGCGGCGCGCGCGGACAGCCGGACCCCGATAGGCTTACCATCGCGTCGCCGCCACGTGAGATCGAACCACTCGGGATGTGCGCCGCTATCGATGGCGTTGATCCACGCCTCGCGCTCCTCCCCTTCGAAGTACAGCTCCCGCGCGATGTCTATCGCCATCAGCTCCTCGGCCGATTCGTAGCCGAGCATCGTCACCATCGCCGGGTTCACGTCGAGGAAGCGGCCCGCTCTCGTGGAACGGAAAATCCCGTAGGCGGCGCGGTCGATCAGGGCACGCGTCCGTTCCTCCGATTGACGCAGCGCCTCCTGTGCGTGCTTGCGCGCCTCGATGTCTCGCGTGACGCTGAGGAGTCGGTCGGGAACCCCAGCGTCGTTCCGCAGCAGCGCCGTGTGCGTCTCCACCCAGATGTACGAGCCGTCTTTCCGCAGGCACCGCCACTCCACCAGCGGCGTCTCACCCCGCAGAACCGCGAGGTACGCATCGCCGGCGAGCTTCGCGAGGTCGTCCGGATGCGTGAGCGCGAAGACGTCCTTTCCAAGGAGCTCCGCGGGCGTGAACCCGAGTGCCTTTTCCGTGGAGGCGGAGTAGTAGAGCGCCGTGCCGTCGAGGTCCTGGAGGCACACGATGTCGTCGATCGATTCGGCCAGGAGGCGATACTTCGCCTCGCTCTCCATGAGCGCGAGTCCGGCGGCGCGGTGCTCGCTGATGTCGCGCGCCGTGACACGATAGCCCACGATCGTGCCGTCCTCCTCGACGGCGTCGGCACGAGCTTCGAGCCACACCCAGGTGCCATCCTTCTTGCGAACCCTCGCCGTCTCGGTCACCGGCTGTCGCTTGCTCACGGTCTGCACCGAGCTCGCGATACGCTGGCGATCGCCGGGATCGAGCAGCGTCCACCACTCGACGCCGAGGACCTCGTCCGGCGCATAGCCAAGCACGTGCGCGATCGACGGGCTTATGTACGTGAACCGGCCCCCGTGCAGCGAGACGAGCGCGATGATGTCACTCGAGTTTTCCGCGATGAGCCGGTAGAGCGTCTGCTGTCGGCGCAGCTCCACTTCCACGGACACGCGCGATGTGACGTCGCTCAGCGTGCCGCTCACCCCGCCCACGTC
>Ga0207648_10006462_pt1 | contig 11642 bp, 9 predicted proteins | sample KBSMisM32_FD_184310 | JGI IMG/M metagenome (GOLD analysis project Ga0207648, IMG submission 184310) | Miscanthus rhizosphere microbial communities from Kellogg Biological Station, Michigan, USA - KBS Miscanthus M3-2 (SPAdes) (version 2) | ecosystem: Host-associated > Plants > Roots > Rhizosphere... | reverse complement strand
CCAGTCTCTCCATCTTTTTTATGTTGTGCTGCCATTTGTAGACCACTCAGCCCACATGAATCACGTTCGGTGACGTCCGTTAGCCACCTAAGACGCTGGGCTTCATCTTTGGCTGATTGTGGGATTTGACTTGCCCAGATGCGGATGGTTATCTGAGATCAGATCAACGATAGACCATCTTTGGATTAACGAGACGAACCGAGTGGGGGATCTAAAACTGCTTCTGCAGACGCTGGGCATGCGTCATTCTCTGCAGCCATCCCTGACGGCTTCCCCATGATTGTCCTGCTGCAGAGAGTCACCGAGGCCCGAGTCGACGTAGGTTCGGAGATGGTTGGCCGGATCGGTCACGGGCTCCTGGTTCTGCTCGCGGTCGAGCCGGCCGACGACGAGATCGGGACCGAGCGCATGATCGATCGCGTCCTCCGCTACCGGGTGTTCGACGACTCCGCGGGTCGCATGAACCTGAGCGTGCTGGACCGCGGGGGCAGCGTGCTGCTGGTGCCCCAGTTCACGCTCGCCGCGGACACGCGCAAGGGCCTGCGCCCGAGTTTCACGTCCGCAGCGGCGCCCGAGCGCGGACAGGCAATGTTCGACCACGCCGTCGGGTACGCCCGCGGTGCGCTGGGTGATCGACTCGCCACTGGTCGCTTTGGCGCGCACATGCGCGTCAGCCTTGTTAATGACGGCCCGGTCACATTCCGGCTCTACACTGCGCGCGCCTGACGTCCGGCCGGCCGGGGGTATTGGCGTATCATCAAGGCTCGCCGCACAGGCACCGGAGACCGTCTATGGGAATCGGGTTTCGTGAGTTGCTCATCATCCTCGTCATCGCCTTGATCCTCTTCGGGGCGAAGAAGCTGCGCAGCGTCGGCTCCGATCTCGGCGCCGCCGTCCGGGGCTTCAAGAAGGCGGTCAACGAGGGCGAGGAGGAGACCACCCGGCAGATCAAGGACCTGGGTGGCAAGGATGCGGACTTCGAGGAGCGCGAGGGCGCCGTCAAGCCGGACAGCAAGACCAGCGTCTGAGGTATGTTCGAGGTCGGCTTCACCGAGATCGCGCTGATCTTCGCGATCGCTCTGCTGGTGCTCGGACCAGAGCGATTGCCGAAGCTCGCGGCCGACCTGGGCCGCTGGGCGGGGCGCGCCCGCGCCATGGCTCGACAGCTCCGTGCGCAACTCGAGCAGGAGGCGCAGTACGACCCGCTGCGCGATCCGCCGTCCGAGGCGCGGACCACCCACACGCCGCCGCCGACCAGCGCCCCAGAGGCTCCGCCGCCGGGCAGGCCCGATGAGCCCCGAGACACGTGACCCCGAACAGCTGGCCGAAGGCACGCTGATCTCGCACCTGCTCGAGCTGCGCGATCGGCTGCTTCGGTCGATGATCGCAATCGCGATCGTCTTCCTGCCGCTGGCGTTCTTTTCCAACGACCTGTTCACGATCGTCGCGCAGCCGCTGATCGACAAGCTGCCCGAGGGTAATTCGCTGATCGCGACCAGCGTCGTCGCGCCTTTCATGACGCCGCTCAAGCTCGCGCTGTTCGCGGCCATCTTCATCGCGATGCCCTACGTGCTGTACCAGCTCTGGGCCTTTATTGCGCCCGGGCTGTATCGCCACGAGAAGCGCTTCGCCCTCCCGCTGTTCGCGTCGAGCGTAGTCCTGTTCTATTCAGGCACGGCGTTTGCGTACTTCGTCGTCTTCCCGTTGATGTTCAAGTTCCTGACCATGACGACGCCAGCGGGCGTCAAGATGATGACCGATATCACGAGCTACCTCGATTTCGTAGTGCTCCTGTTCTTCGCCTTCGGGATCGCATTCGAAACACCCGTGGCGACGGTACTCCTGATCGCATCGGGGCTCGTCAGCCTGACGGCGCTCAAGAAGAACCGCGGCTACGTGCTGCTCGGTATCTTCGTGGTCGCGGCCTTTCTCACGCCGCCCGACGCGATCTCGCAGACCGCAATGGCAGTGCCGATGTATCTGCTGTACGAGGTCGGCATCCTGTTTGGCGCTTTTGTGATCAAGGACCGGCTGGCACGGCAGGCCGAGGAAGGGGCGGCGGACGCAGGGGAGTAAACGGGGATCGGGCCACGACGGGCCTTATTTGGCGTCACTGGCGACCCGTGCTTCCAGGGGGCCGGATATCGGAAGCAGCAGATGCGACCTCGCATTGCCGCCGTGGTGGATCGTTATGCGGGCTGTCCTAGAAACGGCGGAGACGACCTCGGATTCCCCAGTTTGCAGATTTCGCGACATGTGCGGCGCAAAGGACGCCGAGATCTGCGCGCGGATCCGATGGCCGCGGGCGAAGCGGATACTGGTCATGAGCGCCGGCAGGCGCAGCTCATAGATCCTGCCCGGCTCGAGCTGCTGCGGGCCCGTGCCGGCATCGCGATAGCTGGCGCGAACCACGTCGTTGCCGGGGCTGATCAGGTTCATGGCGCGACCGTCGGGATACACGTCCTGCAGCCGGACCCACAGATCAAAGTCGCGGCAGTCGCAGGACGCATGGATCACGGCGCTGATCGGGCCGGACACTTGCAGATCCTCCGCCAGCGGCTCGGTGTCGAACGTAAGCACATCCTTGCGCGCCTCGAGCTGCCGGTAGTCGTGCGGGCCGTACTCGCCGTACGAATCCACGACCGGCTCGAGAGGGTCGGCGACGAAGGTCGCCCGCGACGGCACCCGCGCAGTCTCCTCGAATCGGAGAAGGCGCCGGCCATCGTCGGCACCGTCGAGGTAGAGCGGCACGTTCCTGGCGTTCGCAGGCGGCCAGCTCGAGGCGGTCTGCCACTCGTTGGCGCCCATCACGAAGTGGCGTACGGCAGGGGCCGTTGCATAGTCGTTACGTACGCCCCGCAGGTAATGATCGAAGAAGTCGAGAACGACATCGTCATAGTCGATGGCGGCCGCGGGTCCGAAGTCGAGTTCCCCGACTCTTCGCTCGCCGGTGGACCCCACGCCGTGGATCCACGGACCGAGGATCAGATGTGTCCGGGCCTGGTCGGACGCAGCCCTCGCTTCGACCAGACCGTTGAAGTTCGTCGCGGCCCCCTCTGGACCGTAGCACTCGTCGTACCAGCCGCTCAGGTTGAGGACGGCGGCCGTAACCTTGCCGTAGCGGCCCCGTAACTCGGCCCAGTCCCACCAGCGATCCTCCGGCGGATGCGCGAGCCACTCGAAATAGAACGGTGCCTCCTGCCGCAACCAGGGAAGATCCCGGAGCGGTAGCCACGACCGATACGCCTCGGCGACGGTGGGCCAGGTCGCGGCCGCCTCGGACGTGTCACGAGTGCCGGGCAGATTAAGTTTTGTGCGGATGTCCGGCGCGATGTTGACGTAGATCCAGGGCAGCCAGGAGCGCTCGAACACGCCGTTCGAATAGAAGAAGTTTCGCGGCGACGAGAAGGTCATGGCCGGTGCCATCGCAGCCAGATGCGGCGGCGCCTCCATCGCGGCCAGCCATTGCACGGCCCCCGGATAAGACAGGCCATACGTGCCGACCACTCCGTTCGACCAGGGCTGCGACGCGGCCCATTCGATCGTGTCGTAACCGTCGGCACCCTCCTGCCGGTAGGGATCGAAACGCCCGTCCGAGCCATAGCGTCCGCGCACGTCCTGGAGCACAACGACGTAGTTGCGTGCGACGGCCTTCAGGTGTGTCTGGTAGCTGTCTGCCGCGTTTTGCTTGCCGTAAGGGGTGCGATAGACGAGCACGGGGAAAGGTCCCCCGCGCGCCGGACGGTAGATGTCGGCGCGCAGCACCACACCGTCCCGCATCCGCACGGCCACGTCGCGTTCGGTTGAGATCGCCTGCGCCGGCTGAAGTTGGGCGCCGGCTGCCGTGTGGCGTTGCGGTGCCGCGCAGGCGCCGGACACGATCAACACAACGGAAGCTAGACCTCGTCGCAAGACCGCAGACTCAGGGGACGTTGTCACGATTTCAGTATGCTTGCGGTCGCCGAGGATTTCCTCCGCAAGCAATCGGGCGTTCGCTCCAAATGAATTCGACTTCGGCGACATTGCTGTCGAGCGCTCTGCTTCTGCTCCCGCTCTGCCTCGCCTCCGGCGCGCCCGTCCAGGATGCGCGGCCGAACGCCGGGTTCCGCCACTACCTGGTCGGTAACCCAGGTGACGTGGTCAGGCCGACCTACGGTCTGCTCGTGCCACAGGGCGGCGGCGACGACGTCGATGCGAACTACGTCCGAATGGGAGAGGCCGCCGGCGGCGGCGACTTCGTCGTGTTGCGCGCATCGGGCGATGATGACTACAACGAGTACATCTTCGGCCTCTGCCACTGCGACTCGGTGGAGACGATCGTTTTCGAGAGCCGTGAGGCCGCCTTTGACCCGGGCGTGGTGGAGGCGATCCGAAACGCCGAAGCGATCTTCATCGGCGGCGGCGACCAGTCGAACTACGTGCGGTACTGGAAAGGAACGCCGGTCGAGGACGCGATCAACTTCGTTGCGGCCAAGCCCGCACCCATCGGCGGGACCAGCGCCGGCATGGCCATCATGGGCGAGTTTTCCTATTCGGCGATGAGCCCCGAGAGCCTGACCACCGAGGTGGCGCTCGCCGACCCCTACGCCGCCGACGTCACACTCGAACGAGACTTCCTGGTCCTGCCTGGATTGCAGGGCGTGCTCACCGACCAGCATCTCTGGGAGCGCGACCGGATCGGGCGGACCGTTGCATTGATGGCCCGCCTGGTGCAGGACGGTTGGGCAACACAGGCGCGGGCGATCGCGGCCGATCGCGAGACCGCGGTGCACATCGACCCAGTGACGGGAACGGCGCAGGTCTTCGCGACCGCCGACCACCCGACGCCATACGCCTATTTCATGCGCACCACGCACGCTCCAGAGCGTTGCCAGCCTGGTCAGCCGCTCACCATCCACGATGTCGAGGTCTATCGGCTGGCGCCCGGCGGACGATTCAACCTCGCCGCGTGGCAGGGTAACGGTGGGATCGGGTACTCGCTTAGTGTCCAGCAAGGCCGACTCGTGTCCTCGCGTGGTGGTGCGTATTGACTGACGATTGCTGATGCGCGTCCGCAACAACCGACGAACTGCGGTCGAGCATTGTTGGCAAAACCGCTTTTCATGAGCTACTCTCACGCCGACGAAAACTGGCTCTGAACCAGCGTGTTCCGAGTATGAGCGCGCACCAGGGGGGATTCATGAGCGAACGTTGCCGGACTGTCGCCAAGCCAACAAACCGAATCGGTGCATCCGCAACATCCCTGCTACCGTCGCGACACTGCTCCACGACCCCGCTAGCGGCGGCCATCATCGCGGCGCTGTATCCCGCATCAGCCACCCTGGCACAGCGCGCTGACGCCCGACTCGAAGAAATCCTCGTCACCGCAACCCGGCGCGAGCTGAACCTGCAGACCGTCCCGCAGAGCATCACGGCGTTTACGACCGACGACATCGAGAAGCAGGCGTTCCAGAGCACCCAGGACATCGTGAATGCGCTGCCGAGCGTCAGCCTGGTCAGCTTCCAGCCGGGCGCAAACGCGATCGTGATGCGCGGCGTCGCAACCGGCTCGGCGGAGTTCCGCACCGACAGCCAGGTCTCCGTATACCTCGACGACCAGCCGATGACCGCGAATTCGCAGCAGGTCGAGGTCCGTCCGATCGATCTCGAGCGGGTCGAGGCGCTGCCCGGCCCGCAGGGGACGCTCTTCGGGTCGAGCTCGCAGACCGGCACGCTGGTCTACATCACGAACAAGCCCGACACGACCGGCTATTCCGCGCAGTTCGATGCCGAGGTCAGCACGACCAAGGGCGGCGAGGAAAGCTACGACGCCAGCGGGCACGTCAACATTCCCGTGTCCGACGACATCGCCGTGCGCGCCGTCGGCTTTTATTCGCTTGAGGGCGGCTACGTCGACAACGTCTTCGGCAGGACGCTCGACGGTCAGTTCGACAACGCCGCGGCGGTCGAGGACGACTGGAATGACTGGACCACGTACGGCGGCCGTGTTGCTGCTCGCTGGCAGATCAATTCCGCCTGGGAGACCACAGCCAGCCTGATCGGGCAGGTCAGCGAAAGCGAGGGCGGGTGGGATTCGGACCCGGTGCTCGGCGATTACAAGATCACGCGCTTCATGGACGAGTTCCTTGATGACAAGTGGTACCAGGCGTCGCTCAACCTCAAGGGCGACCTGGGCTTCGCGGAGCTGTCGGCGACGGCGTCCTATTTCGACCGCGACATCAAGTACGAGTACGACAACTCGAACTATGACCAGTGGCGCACGGCGTACTATGGCGTTTATCTCGGCTACGATCTCTACAACACGAACTACCTGATCGGTCCGCAGCACTCCCACCAGACGCAGGACCGCTGGTCGTACGAGGTGCGCCTGACCTCGCAGGGCGAGAGTCGCTTCCAGTGGATGGCCGGCGCGTTCTACGAGGACGTCTACGACTGGTGGCACTACGGCTCGCAGATCCCGGGCCTCGAGACGACCACCCACTGGGAATACGCGAAATACCTCGCTTACTACTACAACGGCCTCGGCTACGACGTTCAGTATCCCCTGGCCCCGACTGACGACTACTACACGGATACCTACGACCGGACGGTCAAGCAGAAGGCGATCTTCGGCGAGCTCACCTTCGACCTCACCGAGCAGTGGTCGGTCACCGGCGGCGCGCGTTGGTTCGAATACGAGCGCGAGGGCTTCGAGCTTCGGCAGAGTCCTTTCGGCTTCCCGATACGCAACGACGGCCTCGCGGACATGGGCAGCCAGGAGATCTCCGGGAAGGACTCGGACACGGTGTTCAAGTTCTCGACGCAGTATCGCTTTGACGATCAGCGCATGATCTATGCGCTCTACAGCGAGGGCTTTCGCCTGGGCGGCAACAACAGCGCCCGCGCCGCGGAAAACGGCATCCTGCCCCTCGAGTACAAACCGGACACGCTGCAGAACTACGAGGCAGGCTTCAAGACCCGATGGCTGGATGAGACACTGCAGCTCAACCTCACGCTGTTCTTCATGCAGTGGGACGACATCCAGCTCAACCGGTCGGGCTCGGACGCGGGCAACGTGTGGTGGATGCGCGGAACGTTCAATGGCGGCAAGGCCGAGCAGAAGGGTGCCGAGATCAGCGTGAGCTGGAGTCCCACCGAGAACTTCAGCATCGACGCCAGTGCCTTCCTAGCCGACCCTGAGTTCTCGGAGGATACGTTCAATCCGGACTTCGATCCCACGGACCCCGACGATGGGCCAGCGATTACGGCCGGCACCGTCATGCCGGTCTCGCCTGACAGGAAGTACTGGCTCTCGGCGGAATACATCGTCCCCAACGTGTTGGGGATGCAGGGCGACTTCTGGACCCGCATCTCCTACAGCTACCAGTCCGAGGTCTGGAAAGACCTGGACGCGATCTCGGATTACGAGGAAGCCGTGACGCCCGAGGAGCGGGCGGACGCGCTCCAACAGCTCGTCCCGTCCTACTCAACCACGACGCTGCAGCTCGGGTTCACGCATGACAACGGCTGGGAGACGGCGCTCGTCGTCCGCAACCTGTTCGATGAGCAGGGCGTCAACTGGCTGAGCAGCGCCAGCTACGCCCCCGGGCCGGACGAAACGGCACTCCCCTGGCAAGGCGAGACGCGCTGGAACTACACCAGATCACTGCAGCGACCACGCACGATCGGGCTGTCCTTCAGCAAGAAGTGGTGACGCTGGCGCGGCTTCGCTGAGCTTCGCGCCGCCGGGTCGGCGCCGGTATCGATCGTGAAGCTCGTGACCACGTCGGTCGTTCGAGGCAGCCACCAGGGCGAGAGCCACGGCGGCGTGTACGCCATTGACCTCGAACGTCGCAACGTGCGGCAGGTCATCGACTGGAATACCACCGCCATCGACTGGCAGGGTCGCGGCTGGGACCGCGGCTTGCGCGGCATCGCCTTCGACGGCGAGACTGTCTACATCGCCGCGAGCGACGAGCTATTCGCCTATACGCCGGACTTCAAGGTGCGCGGCTCATGGCGCAACCCGTATCTCCGCCATTGCCACGAGATCGCGGTCTACGAACGACGCCTGTATCTCACTTCCACAGGATTCGACTGCATCCTGGCCTTCGACCTGGACAAGCACGAGTTCAGCTGGGCGCTGCACATCGGCACTCACCAGTTCCGATTCAAGGGCATCGCCTTCGACCCGCGCACCCAGGGCGGACCCCTCGAGCTCAACAAGCTGCACCTGAACTCCGTGCATTGCACCCAGGGCGGCATGTACGTCACCGGTCTCAAGACTGGTGGCATGCTGCTCTACAACGGCGAGCACGTGCAGATGGCCGCCGAGCTGCCGCCCGGCACGCACAACGCGCGTCCGTTTCGCGACGGTGTGCTGTTCAACGACACTGAGTCGGATGCGCTCCGCTACGCCGGCCGGGGCGAGGGCCTGGAGGACCGCGTGTTCAAGGTGCCGCACTACGACCCCGAGCAGCTGCAGAACCGAGATCTGGACACGAGCCGGATCGCGCGCCAGGGCTTCGCGCGGGGTCTGTGCACGCTGTCGGGCTCGATCGTGGCGGGTGGTTCCTCGCCTTCGACCGTCTCGGTCTACGACCTCGCGGCGAACCAACGGCTGCTGTCGGTCAACCTGACGATGGACATCCGCAACGCCATCCACGGCCTCGCCGTGTGGCCCTACGACTGATCCGGGCCTGATTCCCCGCGGAGGCCCGCAGCGCGAACCGTCTCCGGCAGCTCGGCGAGGATGTCGCCGAGCTCCAGCTGCCAGAGGTCGAGGAACTTCCCGTAGTGCCGCCAGTAGCCGAGCGCACCGGTGTAGATGGGCTGCCGGACCTGCTCGGAGCTCGCGGTCTTCACGGCGCGCGTACTCTCGTGGAAGCGCACGCAAGCCTCCTCGAAGGGCAGCCCGCAGTGCGCGAGGATGCGCCGCACCTGGGTCTCGAGGTCGGTGACCGTCTCCTCGTAGTGCACGTCGAGCACCTTGCCCGGCAACACGCGGTGCCAGTGTCGCATCGTCTCGTGATACCGGCGGTAGTACGCGGCAAGGTCGGCCATGTCGTAGGCGAAGTGCTGGCCCTTGGCCCAGAGCTGCTTGTAGGCGCCCAGGCAGCTGTCGAAAGGGTGCCGTCGCGCGTTGATGATCTTCGCGTTCGGCAGGATCAGGTGGATGAGCCCGACATGTGAGAAGTTGTTGGGCATCTTGTCCGTGAAGTACGGCCGATCGGTTGCGCGGAAAGCCGCGGCTTCCTCGAGATACTGCCGGCCGTAGGCCTTGAGGTCCCGGCCACGCAGGTCGAGAACCGACGCGGGGTACCTCTTCTTGTCCATGCGGTAGCGGCCGATCGATTGGGCGAGATGCATCAGAGTCGGCAGCTCGGCCGTGCCCTCGACCTGGCTGTGGCTCGCGAGGATCTGCTCGACCAGCGTCGACCCGGAGCGGGGCAGGCCGACGATAAAGATCGGCGCCGGCGACTCGTGACCCTGTCCGGAGAATTTCTCGAAGAGCTCGGGCGTGAAGACGGCCGCGATCTCCTCGTGGCGCAGCTCCATCGCGAGTGGATCGTGGAACACCGTCTTACGCTGGCGCTGGTTGCCGGTGTCGTAGTAATGCCAGGACCGGTCGTAGTCGCCCTGGTCCTCGTAGGCCTTCGCCAGCGCGAAACGGAAGTGAATGTCGGCGCCCTCGCTCAGGTCCGTTCGTGCGACCTGCTGCTCCATTGCAGCGACCTCCGCGTCCTCGAAACGGAACACCTTGAGGTTGGCCATGCTCCAGTACACCTCGCCGAAGTCGGGCTTCGCTGCGATGGCGGCGCGATAGGCCCGGAGCGCCGCCGCCTGGTCGCCGCGGGTCTTGAGCGCGTGCGCGTAGCTTAGCTGTACGTTCGGATTGTCCGGCCGCACGGCGATCGAGCGCTCGAACGCCTCTATGGCCCTGTCCACGTCGCCGGCATGCGAATAGGCGATGCCGAGGCCCGACCATGCGACCGCGCTGGCGGGGTCCAGTCGGGACGCCTCGCGGTAACACTCCATGGCCTCGGCGTGGCGATTCGACTCCTGCAGGATGCCGCCCAGCATCGTCCATGCCATCGTGTGCCCGGGTGCGAGCGCAACGACCCGCCGCAGCAACGCCTCGGCGTCGGACAGCTGCTTGTCTTCCTTCCAGTAGAGCTGCGCCAGGACGCGCAGCGCGTCCACGTTGTCCGCGTCCTCGCGCACCGCGGCACGCAGCGTCTCGAAGGCTTCGTCCTTGCGACCGGCGCGCAGGTGGTCGAGCGCGAGCGCCACCTTGCCACGCCCGCCGTCGCGATCGAAGAACTCCTCGAAAGCCGAATCCGCCTCGCGCCCGCGGCCGAGCGCCGCGAGCGCCTCGCCGAGCTTCTTGTGCGCCAGCGGCAGACCCGGCTCGAGGCGGATCGCCCTCTCGAAGCAGGGCACTGCCTCCTCGAAGCGCCGCTGCAGCGCAAGCACGCTACCCAGGTCCTCGTGCAGATGCGGGAATTCCGGTTTGAGCGCGATGGCCTGGCGGATGACCTGCTCCGCCTCGGCGTAGCGAGACTGCTTGCCGAGCGCGTTGCCAAGCAGTCGGAGGTGGTCCACCGAGCCCGGGTTCTGCTCGAGGTATTCGCGGCAGATGAGCTCCGTGCGCAGCGGGCGGTTCGCCCGCAAAGCCTCGAGCGCCGCCGCTACGGTTGCCTCCCCCGACGACCGGGAAGGCACGTTGCTCATTTCAGGAACTTGTCGAACCACTCCCGCACCCTACGCAGATAGTCCTTGTCGAACTCCTCGCTCCAGTCGCTGTGATGCATGCCCGGATACACCACGAGCTGCGTGTCGATCCCGCGCGACCGCAGCGACTGGTAGAAGAGCTCGGCGTTCAGCACCGGCACGTTCCAGTCGTCGCGGCCGCCGAGAAAGATCGTCGGCGTCGTGACCTTGCCGGCATGCAACAGCGGTGAGAGGCGGTCGTACGCTTCACGATTCTCCCACGGTGGACCGAGCTCCCAGCTGTACCACTTCTGGTAGATATCGTGACCGTAGTTGGCCGCGATAAAGCTGTGCCCGGCGCCGGAAGCCGCCGCCTTGAAGCGATCCGTGCGCGTGATGACCGTGTTGGTCATGTACCCGCCGTAGGAATAGCCGGTCACCCCGAGACGGTCCGGGTCGGCATAGCCCTGGCCGATCACGTGGTCGACCGCGGCAATCAGATCGTCGTAGTCGGTGAGCCCCCACGTGCGGTATATCGCGCGGATGAATGCCTGGTCGCGGCCGGTCGAGCCTCTTGGATTCGGCTGGACGACGACGTAGCCGTTGGCCGCCAGGTACTGCGCGCCGAAGTCGTAGCCGTAGGCAAAGCGGCTGACCGGCCCGCCGTGAATATCCAGGATAGTGGGATACCGTCGCGCGGGTTCGAAGCCGGGCGGCTTTGTCACGAATGCCTCGATCAGCGTGCCATCGGGGCTCTTGAATTCGATTCTTTCCTTGGCGCCGACCTGCACCGATCGCAGATAGGCGTCGTTGACCTCGGTCAGCCGACGCGGCGGCCGGCCTTTTCGAGCCAGATAGAGTTCCGCCGCGTCGGTGGCGTTTTCCATGCGCACAACGACCTCGCCGGAGCCGGCGATGTCGAATGCGGTCACGTGGAACGGGCCGCTGAG
>Ga0207648_10006461_pt1 | contig 11642 bp, 13 predicted proteins | sample KBSMisM32_FD_184310 | JGI IMG/M metagenome (GOLD analysis project Ga0207648, IMG submission 184310) | Miscanthus rhizosphere microbial communities from Kellogg Biological Station, Michigan, USA - KBS Miscanthus M3-2 (SPAdes) (version 2) | ecosystem: Host-associated > Plants > Roots >... | reverse complement strand
AATGGACCCGCGGGCGCGCCGAAGATCGCATTCGCGCCGACGTCGAGCACGTTTGGCTGCGCGGGATTGACGCTGAACACCTTCGCGATCGAGGCGTCGATGCAGTTCTTCGTCGACACGTCGACGCAAACGGACTCGTTGCAGAGGTTCACCGGGTACGACATGCAGAGGCCGGCGTTGTCGCCCGCGATACGCCCGAACACCGCACCCGACATGAGGCCCGTGCCACCGGGATAGTTGAGGTAGAACAGTCCGCCCACCAGCTCGCCCGCGGCGTAGAGTCCGGGGATCGGCGCGCCGGCGGCGTCGAGCACGCGGGCGCGTGCGTCGCAAGCGAGGCCTGCGAAGGTGCCGAAGCTGCCCGGCCGCACCTTGATCGCGTAGAACGGCGCGCGCTCGATCGGCGCGACGCAGGGATTGGGCCGGTGCGACGGATCGCCGGCGCCGCGATTGAACGGCGTGCTTCCCCGTCCGAACGCCGGATCCTCGCCCTGGCGCGCGTGGACGTTGTACGCGGCCACGGTCCGCTCGAGCCCGTCGGCGTCGATGCCGCAGGCCTGCGCGAGCGCGCGCAGCGTCGGCGCGCGCGTAAGGTACCCGCTGCGCAGGTACGGGCCGGCCGGAAACGGGAACGGCTTCGACATCCCGAACGGATAGCGGCGCTGGAACGCGTGGTCGCAGATGAGCCACGAAGCAACTTCCTGGTCGGGCGGCACGGCGTTGACCATCGCCGCTACGAAGTCGTGATAGCCGTTGGCCTCGTTGACGAACCGGCGGCCATCGGCCAGCACGCCGATGACGCCCGGTTTTCCACGATCGATGATGTGCGGGTAGAGACCTGTGCGGCCGCCGCGATAACGCACGATCGAAACGGGACACCACGCGGCCGGCGAGGCGAGGGTGCGATCGATCTCACCGCCGACTGCTTCGGCAAGCCGCAAGCCGTCACCCGTAACCGATGCCGGCGGCAGCGCCCAGTGTTCGTTCCCGGTCGGTGTGCGCGGAAATAATTCGCGTCGTCGCGCGATGTCGTGCGGGAAACCGCCGCTGGCGAGGACGACCCCTCGCGCGGCGTGGACGCTCACCGTCCCATCGGAGGTTTCGATCACGGCGCCGCGAACCGCCCCTTGCTCGAGCAGCAGGCGCGTGGCGGGCGACGACACCCAGAGCTGCACACCGAGAGTGTCGGCCGACTTCATGAGACGCGCGATCAACGCGGCGCCGTTGACCAACCGCATGCCGCGGCCGAAGAGGACGACATCGAGCGCGTGCCGCGCGATGCGTCGGCCTGAATAGACGAATGCGGCCAGCGAACGCGTTGCATGCATGAAGCTGTAAAGATCGGGACCGGCCATGATGCCCATGCCGAACAGCGACGTTTCGTATTTTTGCCGGCGCGCTTTCCGGAGCAGAGGCTTGGCAAGACCGCGGGCGTTGAAGGGCTCGGGCGCCACCGATCGTCCGCCGGTGCCCGCGCCAGGGGTATTACCGTGAATGTCGGCGATCCACGTGCCGCTCACGAACTGAAGCTCGGTGTGCTTGTGGAAGAAATCCACCATCGGTGGACCGGCAGCGAGGAACGCCTCCACCCTTGCCGCATCGTAGTTGTTCCCCAGCTCGTGCCTGAGATAGGTACGCGGAAGCTCCGGATCTTCGACGATGCCATCGGCTCGCGAGAGGGCGTTGCAGGGCACCCACATCCACCCGCCGGACCAGGCGGTCGCGCCGCCGCAGACCGCGTCCTTTTCCACCACGATGACTTTCAATCCATGCCAGGCCGCGGTGACGGCAGCCGACAACCCGCCAGCACCCGATCCTACGACCAGCAGGTCGCATTCGACCTCGCGTGACCGGGTGTTGGATGACTCCTCTGACACCTGACATATCTCCCACGTTGGAGTCGTGCATCACTTCGAACGACCGCATCGGATCGAACTCGGCCGTCGCCCAATTCAGTGGGACATTGTATGTGCGGTCGACTACGTGTGTAGGAGGACGGCGTACGAGAGAGTCCGAAGCGGGCCGCTTCCGGATGTCGGATCCACCGTGGAAAGCGTAAAGGTCTCCATTTTGCGAAGGTTTGGGCAATGAAGATTATTCTTGTTATCGGCGTGTTGATCGCAACGCTCGGCGGGTGTGCAGTGGTACCCGTCGACTATGGCTACCGGGGTGAGCGCAATTACTATCGAGGCGACCGGTATTACGCCGGCGACCGGTACAGTCGCGGCTACTACCGCGACGGCTACGCATTTCGCGGTATGTACGGGTATCAGGATCACGGCCAATAGAGGTCGGCCGGAAAGCAGGCGCCTGCTTTGAACTTGCGCTGCCCGACATCCGGCTTGACGAGCGCCCGCAACACGAGCGTCGCGGTCCAGGGAAGCGTACGAGCACCGTTCAGGGAGCCACCACGGCACCGCGCATGCCGGCTCTCTCGATCGCTGCCTTGACCAGCCCCTCGGACTTCGCAATCAAAATGTACTGCCGCGCGTATGCCGCGCCGGGGCCCCGTCCCTTGGGCATCGCCATAGCGTGCGGATCGACGCCGGGCCGACCGTCGAGAACCCGGGAACCGGGTAATTGATTCGAGACTTCGAACAGGCTTGGCTTGATGCTGAAGATTGCGTCTGCGCCCCCGGATTTCAGCATATCCACGGTGCCAGCGAGGCTCGATGCCCGGACCACCACGGCATTTTTCAGCGTGCGAGTAATAAAGACGTCCGGCTGGGACTTCTCCTGCACGGCAACGCGAATCCCGGGCCGATCCACATCGGCCATGGTCGAGATGGAAGAACCGCCAGGGACGAGATAGCCGAATTCGATTTCCAGGTGCAGCGCGGTGAAGTCCCACTCCGCCGCCCGCGCAGGACTAAAGCCAACAAAGGCGACGTCCCAGGCGCCGGATTTTCCGCCGTCGAGAAGAGCTCCGACCGATGGATACAGGACCGGCTCGAATGGGACCCCCAGGCGCCGGGCCAATTCTTTTCCGAGGTCAAAGGCCACCCCTTTCATCTCACCCGAGACGGGGTCGCGTATCACATTGTGAGGACTGCCAAGCTGGAGCCCGACGCGAAGCTTGCCGGTGGGAGCCAACGCTTGCCGCTCTTCCGTTGTCGGGGCGGTAGTGATTCCCGCGCAGCCCGCGACCAGGAGTCCGGTCATCAGCCAGCGAATCGGTCGCATTGCGTTCTCCTCGAAGTACTTAAGGTGCGGCACCGATTCGCCGCCGGATTGCGTCGTCGATGGACCGCCGTTGCGCGGCGTGGCAATTACTGGAACGAAAGCGGCGGCGGATACGCCGTGGTCAAGTTGACGGTCGTCACGACGGGAAACAACCCGCTTTGCCGGACCGTCACCGGCGCACAGCCGGTGTCGTAGAGAATCGAGCGAATCGCCACTGTCGTTGCAGGTCCGATCGCGCCGACATGGAGAATGATTCCTGACGTCGTCTGCACCTGTGCGGCCGCGCGCACGCCTGCGTGCGGCAAGCTGTAGACGTGGGCGCCCGCCGTGCAATCCGACGATGTGAACAGCACCGTTCCGCCGGAATGCCACGTCGCCAATCCGGACGCCATGTGCCTGTCGGGATCGTAGATTGGCCGGATGAGCGCGGGCGCTACGACCCCGCCGCCGACGGTAACGAGCATGATGGTGTCGTTGAACGGCCGCGCGGCGACCTTGCCCGTCGAGTCCACTAATCCGACGGCGGCGGCTGGCGGCGTCGACCCCACGGAGGTGGCGTTCTGCGCCCATGCGGCGCTATGTCCGGCGATACCCGCCGCGATGCCCGCTGCAATAACCCACCTGGTCATGGCGAAGTCCCCGCTTGCCGGCAATGATACTGCCGGACGCTGGCAATGCGCGATTCCGCTATGCTGCGCGTTCGTCTTCCACAGGGGAACCCATGGACCTCGACCAGATCCGACCGATAGCCCGATCGTTTGCGGCTCCCTACCGTATTACGCGCGGCGCGAAATTCCGACTGAAGGATTTCGATCCGGGCGACACCGGGCCGTTGAAGGACGAAGACAAGCCGCGCGCGCAGCAGGCGCTGCAGGTCGGCAAGGAAGCGCTGGCGGAGCTGCAGAGCAAGCTCTACGCGCACGATCGCTGGTCGGTGCTGCTCATCTTCCAGGCGATGGATGCAGCAGGCAAGGACAGCGCGATCAAGCATGTCATGTCCGGCGTCGATCCCCAGGGTTGTCAGGTCTATTCGTTCAAGCAGCCCTCTACCGAGGAGCTCGATCACGATTGGCTATGGCGTTGCAGCCGCGCGCTGCCCGAGCGCGGCCGCATCGGTATTTTCAATCGCAGCTACTACGAGGAAGTGCTGGTAGTGAAAGTGCACCCGGAGTTCCTGGCGAGCCAGAAGCTGCCCGACGGCCTCGTCCACGAAGGCATCTGGGATGAGCGCTACCAGGACATTCGTGGGTTCGAACGTCACCTCGCGCGCAGCGGCACGCTGATCCTCAAATTCTTCCTCAACGTCTCGAAGGCTGAGCAGAAGAAGCGCTTTCTCGAGCGCATCGACGAGCCCGCGAAGAACTGGAAGTTCTCGTCGGCCGACGTGAAGGAGCGCGCGCACTGGAAGGAATACATGGACGGGTACCAATCGTTGATCCGCGAAACCTCGGCGCCCCACGCACCGTGGTACGTCGTGCCGGCCGACAACAAGTGGTACACGCGCATCGTTGTCGCGGCGGCGATTGTCGATAGCCTTGCTTCGCTCGACCTTCACTATCCGAAGCTCGATAAGGCGAAGCTCGGGGAGCTTGCGGCGGCCAAGAAAGCGTTGCTGGGCGAGCGCAAGTAACCTGGACCGACGCCCAAAGCCGACTTTCCTTGGGAACGGTGGCGCATGCTGGAACAATGAAGCTTGGTTTGTCGAACCGGCATTCGGACACTGCATGTCATCGCAGCTGATGAGACGAGTTGGGGGAACCTTTGCGTTGTGGCGTGACTAAGTAGTGCAGCTCGCAGCCGTAGGCGCCCCGCCGCGCCTCGCTTGACACTGGCTGCTGGACTCCAACCCACGCCACGCACACATTGACTCATGGACGAACTCAAGACGCTCGAAACGTTGGGCTTCACGCTGCCGAGCCCGGCCTATATCTTCGGTGCTGTCGTCTTCGGCATCATCGGTTATGCCGCTTATCGGTATGGCAAGAAAGCCTCCCTTCAGACCACCAAGTGGATAGGGGTTGCGCTGATGCTCTATCCGTACGCCATTTCCGGTACCTGGCTTCTCTACATCGTGGGCACCGGTTTGTGCATCGGCTTGTACATTTCCTCTCGCTTATGAAGGAATGGGCATCGATAGCGAGATCGCCAGTGAAAAACGAATGCCGATTGTGAGTACCAGGGGGATAAGAATGATCGCTCGACACAAATTGCCGTTTGTCGCCATGGCATTCCTGCTGTTGAGCCTGGCCGGATGCAAGGTCGACTCGATCAACCCGATTTCACCCCTCGAAAGCGCGCAACCCGATCCGACGCTTTACGGCGCATGGCGTTACAAGGCGAAGGGCGAGCTGACCTATGTGCATATCGGTCCGGAGTTCTCCCTGGCCACAGGCGCTGCTCCCGCACCGAATAAACGGACCAAAATCATTCTCATCGATTACAAACCGAACGGGATCACGGACGAGTCCTATATCGCGTACGCATCGCGAATCGGAACGCACCGCTACCTGAACGTGGCTCAGGTCGAGGATGGCAAGACTATCGGCTATATCTTCGTGCGCTACGCGCTGACTGACAACAATACGTTGCGGTTTTCGACGATCGACGAGGACGTGCTGAAGGCCGCGATCAGCAGTGGTCAGATCAAAGGCACAACGAGGGGTGACGGGGTAACCTCCGAAACCGCAATTACGGCCCAGTCGGGCGAGATCGAACAGTACCTGAGACGTGACGGCGCGAAATTGTTCACGAAATCGCTGGCGTTGACGCGGGTCCAATGAAACGACGACAACTGATGATCGCCGCATCGGCAACGATGTGCCTGCCGGTCCTTGCGCAAAAACCGGTCGCCATACCGCGGATCGGATTGCTGTGGATCGAGTCGGGCGGCGACTCGATTGTCCTTGCGGCATTTCGCGAAGGCCTGCGCGCGAAGGGCTACGTCGACGGAATAAACATCCGGATCGATACTCAATCTCTTGTGGATCGCTACGATCGTTTAGCAGAGGCCGCTGACAGATTGGTAAACCAGAAAGTCGACGTCATAGTTTCCTACGGGACGACCGCAACGCTGGCGGCGCGCAAAGCAACGTCCACCATACCGATCGTCATGGTGACGGGAGCTGACCCGGTCAAGCTGGGATTGGTCGCGAATTTAGCCAAACCGGGAGGAAACGTGACCGGTGTCACGTTTGTCTCTCTGGAGCTCATTGGAAAACGGCTCCAGATCCTCAAGGAGGTCGTACCTGGAATCCAACGTATCGGCGTGCTCTTCAATCCAGCGAGTGCTACCGAAGTGACCAATATCAAAATATGGGAAGCGGCCGCGCGGACGTTGAATATGGAGGTTCAGCGCGTCGAAATTCGGCTTCAAAGCGAGATCGACAACGTCATTTCCGAGGTTGGACGACAGAGAGTGGAAGCGCTGGCGGTGGTAACGAGCACCATGTTCATCGCGAATCAAAAGCAGATTGTGGCGGCCATTGCGAAAACCCGCTTGCCGGCCGTTTACGGGAGTAGTGACGACACCGACGCAGGTGGGCTCATCTCCTACGGCCCGAACGTGGCGGACGGCTTTCACCGGGCTGCTCGCTATGTGGACAAAATCCTCAAGGGCGCAAAGCCGGCGGACACCCCGTTCGAGCAACCCACGAAGTTCGAGCTGGCGGTGAACCTGAAAACCGCCAGAGCCCTCGGCATTACGATTCCATCATCGATTCTGCTTCGCGCCGACAAGGTGATCGAATAACTCGAGTTATTGGTGGCGATGCGCAAACGCTCGTCCGACGACGCGCTTGACGCGCAGGCGACGACCCTGCGAGCGGTGCGTCCCGGCCAGGTCTGGGCCGGTAAAGGGTCGCAGCCCGCCGTCCCCGGTGGCGATTAGCGCTTGGTCGCCAGTACTTCGATTGGATCGATTCGCGACTCCGCAAGACCGCGCGCCGTGTTCGCCATTGCCTGCTTCGCAATTTCGCCGTGCATCAGTTGAACGGCGCGATGCGGCGGTTTCTCGCCGCGCTCGACCATCGCGCGTGAACGGGCGCCAAAGACCAGCGCTCGCTCGAGCGTGCTCTGCAGACGAACAATTTCAAATCCGGCTTGCACGAGGCCGCTGCGCGTTTCCTCGGGTGTTGACAGGAAGCTGGTATCGGGACTGCTCGCCCAGGGCGTCGGGTAGTCCAGTTCTCCGCCGGCACCTTTGGCAATCTCCGACAGCATGAGCCAGGCTCCCGGCTTCAGCACGCGATGGATCTCGCGGTAGAACGCCGCCTTGTCGGCGATGTTCATGGAAACATTCATCGAATAGGCGCCATCGAAGTGGTCGTTGGCAAAGGGCATCGCCAACGCATCGCCAAGCTCGAACGCGACGCTCTTCTGAAGACCCAATGCGCGCGTCAGGTCGCGAGCGACGTCGCAGAATTCAGCGGTCAGGTCGATTCCCGTGACTGCGCAGCCGAAGCGATGCGCAAAGTAGCGGGCCGGCCCGCCGATCCCGCTGCCGATGTCCAGGAGGTGATCGTCGGCATCGATTTGAAGCTGATCGGCGATCTCCACCGTCGCTTCCAGTCCGCGGCCATGAAATTGGTCATAGGGCGCCAGCGCCTCTATGCTTAAATGACTGGCATCGATCCCGTCCTCCGCCAACGCCGCGTCCAATCGGTCGCGCAGATGGCCACGGCTGTAATGGCTGGTAATGGCGAGATCGGTGTTCATTGAGCTCTTCCCTTGCGTGCCGGCAAATGCCGGGAAAAGGAGACATCATGCCAAAGGTTTATTGGATCAGCACCTATCGCGCGGTGAAGGACCCCGACAAGCTTGCCGCGTATGCCAAGCTCGCCGGTCCCGCACTCACTGGCGGTGGAGGGCGCTACCTCGCGCGTGGCGAGCCGGCCAAGGTGTACGAGCTGGGCCTCAAGCAACGCACCGTCCTGCTCGAGTTCGACAGCGTCGAGCAGGCTGTCGCCGCCCACGACAGCCCCGCCTACCAGGCCGCGCTGGCGGCGCTGGGTGACGGTGCCGACCGGGAAATCCGGATTATCGAGGGCGCGTGAATCGACCGAGCATCAAGCCCGTTTCGAATAGGTGAGGCTCGGATACCAGTCGCTCCCGCGTCCCTCCGGTGTGCAATCGAGGATTGTCCAGAGGGGCATCAGGTCGGGCGCGCCGCGCGGATCCTGGCCCGCGTCCGCAGTCGCGGACCCCATTTCGCCGCTCCAGAAATGGCGAACCGTGCCATCGCGTCGGGTGAAGACGTTGAAGCCCGGCACATCCGCGTCCTCCGCGCTCACGTAATCGCACGTGTACTCGCCGCTGGCATCGGAATAGATCCTGAGGTGTCGCCAGCCGCGCGCCTTCTTGAATGCCACCAGCCGTTCGATGGGCGAGCGCGCAATCGCCACCAACGCGATCCGCTGCTCGACGTCGGCCGCTTCGCCGTCCCAGGCCGAGAGCAGCGACGTACACATCGGGCAAGGCTGCTCGCGCTTCGGTCCATACATATAACTGTAGATCGCCAGCGTCTGCTTGTCCCCGAACAGATCGTCGAAGGCGACCGGGCCGTTCTCGCCTTCGAACGCGTATCGCCTGGACACCTCGCCGCCGGGCGGCAGGGCGCGACGCTGCTCCGCCACACGCTCGATGTGGCGACGGAGCTCGATTTCCTCGGCGAGGAGCGCGTCGCGCGCATGACGATATTCGTCGCTTTCGTTCGGGAAGCGAACCCCATTCTTCTGCGCCAGCTCGATCGCCGGCTTCAGCAACTGTTGAATGGCCATGTCATCTTCCTTTTCGTCGTGTCTCGGTCACTCTCCGCGAATTGGCGGCAGGTGCCGATTGATCTTGCTGATGGTGTAACGGGTGACCTGCGCCGCCCACTGCGAATCGATGGTCTGCAAGCCGAAGAGCCGCAAGTCGAGCGCGAGGTTGGTCACGAGCAGGAACTGGCCGTTGAACGCGAGGCTCGCAGGAAACAGAAGCCCCACCGCCGCCCCGTTCCTGTCGATGCCGTTGAAATCGCCGAGCTTTGCGATCGCTTTCCCGGTCGAGTCCAGCACCACGACTTCATCCGACTGATTGGCGACCACCCAGATGTTGTCGTTCTCGTCGACGATGAGTCCGTCCGCGCCGTTCACGCCGTACGTCAGCACCGTGGGTGTGCCGGCAACGCCGCCGCTCACGGGGACTGTGATCACTGCATCGTCGCCGGTATTGGCGACGAGCAACGCGGTGCCCGCGCGGTTGAAGGCGAGCCCATTCGCGCCAAACGGCGGCACCCCGGTCGTCTTCAGCAGCGGACTCGTGAGCCACGCCGCTGCCGCTCCACCGGTCGAAGGCGTGCGCCATATCGTTCCGTTGAACGAATCGGAGATGTAGACATTGCCGGCGTTGTCGAACGTCAGTGCATTCAGACCCGAACCGCCGCCAATGTCGGAAAAGATCGTGGAGGCGCCGCTGATCGGATCAACGCGCAGCACTTTGGCTGCCCCGAAATCAAGCACCAGGAGATCGTGCGTGGCCGGATGGAATGCGAGGCCCAGCAGATGCGCACTGGCGCCCGCAATCGCTACCTGCCGAATCAGCTTGCCCGCGTGATCGAAGACAATCAGCTGGCCGGGATCGGAAGTCGGTCCCGATGCGGGAAATCCGAAGGTGGTGACGTAGACGTTCCCGCTGGCATCCACCGTCAGGCCCTCGGGCGGTGTTGCGCCGGCGGGGAGCGTGGCGAAAGTCGTGGCGGGACTGCCGATCCAGGCCATGGCTGGCGGCGACAGAGCGGTGAACGCAACCAATGCAGCGATAAGTGAAAGGCACAGGCGCTTCATGGATGACCTCCGTGTGGTAGCAGTGTCGAAACCTCCCCTGACGGTGACGAAGAAATTGTAAATCGACATTGGCGGCGTCCAGCCTTATTGAAGTCGCGCGCCGATGGGTCGTGCTCTACCATTGCGCTTGACGGCAACATCAAGCAAGGAGACCCGCCGTGGCCAGTGACGTCTTCCTGAAAGTCGACGGCATCAAGGGTGAATCGACCGATGCCTATCACAAGGACGAGATCGAGCTCGTCGGATGGAGCTGGGGCGCGTCCGAGGTCTTCATCGTGTCGGGTGGCGGCGGAACGGTGGGTGGCAAGCCGAAGTTCACGGACCTGGTCGTCACGAAGCATGTCGACAAGGCGTCGCCGAAGTTGCTGCGGGCCTGCCTCAAGGTGACCCATATCAGCGAAGTCGTGCTGACGCAGCGCAAGGCGGGCGCGGGCAAGTTCAACTTCCTCGTGATCACCTTGAAGGACGCTCTGGTGACGAGCCTGAACGACGCCGAGTCCGAAGGCGCGTCCCGTCCCATGGAAACGGTCCAGTTCAATTTCGCGAAGGTGATCTACGAAGTCATTGCCCGGAAACCCAACGGCCAACCCGGCACGCCGGTAACCCTCCGCTGGGATGTCAAGACGAACAAGGAGTTTTGAGCGGCAAGCGTGTCAGAAAAAGACGTACCGCAAGCCCTCGGGCAGACGCTTCACGCAGTACGCGAACAGGCCGTTCTCGGGAACGGCGCTCGAGACAGGAAGCGCCTTGCGGCGGCATTGGGCGGGATGCTGCGACGGCTGTTCCCGCAGCGGGTCTCCGATCGCGAGGAACTCGCCGTGCTCGCAGTCCGGATGGCCCCATGCGTAGACCGGATAGAGCGTCTGCGGGCGGTTGCCGATGTCGATCACCTGCGGTTCGGAATAGTGGTGCGACGCCGAGTCGCGGAATCCCTGGCTGTTGCCACGGTCGCGCCATAGAAGGTTGTCGAACTCGAAGTAGTGCAGGCCGGAGGCGTTCGTCTTCGAGTAATCGCCGAGGTTGTACGAGATAAGCTGATACTCGGCCAAGCGCGAGGGCGTGATTGCCGCATTCGCTATGGCATCCTGGATCGCCGCCGGCCTTGCGCCCGCAAGCGCCGCCGGTCCGGGCTGCCCGCTGATGCCCGGCGACCCGTGACAGGCCACTCCCTGATCGTCGATCCAGTACAGCAGCAGATAGCCGCCGATCGGATCGATTGCGATCGGCGTCGCCGCTGGTACGCGGTCATAAAAATGTGTGAGCGAAACGTAGGTGCAGCCACTGGTCATCGCTACCGCGAGACAAACCGCCGTCGATAAGAGATGCGCCCGCATCATCGCGTTGTTCCCGTCATGCCGTTCTATGACGAGCATTGTCCGCTGTGCGGCGGCGTCGAAGCGCTTCGGGAATAACCGTTACTTCCTCGGCTTCGGAAACGGCGAGCTCCAACATGGCCAGTCGTGAACTTTCCTCGCCGCAGTCGGACGATGAGTGCTCTCCGGCGTCGATCTGCCCTCGACTTGCCGATGCGATGCAGGCGGTGTCACGCACATGGCGCGCATTTCGGCCTGGTTCCTGCGAGTCAAGGCGGCCTTGGTCGTCGCGCGCAGCGCGAGCGCGTGGTCGGACGCCACCGCG
>Ga0207648_10006457_pt1 | contig 11652 bp, 8 predicted proteins | sample KBSMisM32_FD_184310 | JGI IMG/M metagenome (GOLD analysis project Ga0207648, IMG submission 184310) | Miscanthus rhizosphere microbial communities from Kellogg Biological Station, Michigan, USA - KBS Miscanthus M3-2 (SPAdes) (version 2) | ecosystem: Host-associated > Plants > Roots > Rhizosphere... | reverse complement strand
CTCGAGTTCCCATCCAAATTGGCGCCCTCTCTCCTCATTTCCAAAAGGAGATCGCGGCCTCTTCCATCCACAAAACTCACAGCCGCCAAGTCAATACGTAAAGCCTCCCCTGCTGCCATCGTTGCCGATGTAAGCCAGGCCTTTCGCAGTTCCTCGACCCAAGGCCCCTTGACGCTGCCTTCCAGCTTTAGAACCACCGCATCGGAGGTTTTCTGCATTGTGATCCTGAGCACACACCCTACAGAGCAAGGCTCGAGCCAAAGGCGGGATGATTTACTTGTTTCTGTCTATGTTGTTCAGCCAGAGCGAGATAGGAGATTTCACGGACAGATCTGATAGAAATCAGGGACGGTGACAGGCATCACAGACGAGGCGAAATATCGTCAGTGGCGACATTGCACCAGTCTCATTCAACTTCGGACGGGCAAAACCCGATTCCCAGGGATTGTCCGTCCGTAACGTAACTCTGGCGATCAGGCCACCTTGGACTTGAGTTCGATCGTTTTCGTCCTGGCCGCCTTCGGTATCGTCAACTGCAACACGCCGTTTTTCAAAGTTGCGGTTGCCTTCTCGGCATCGACGGTCGCGGGCAAATCCACGACTCGCAGGATCTGATCGGAGCAAAATTCCGAATAGACCGTCTTGCCCTTTTTCTCTGTCTTGGTCTCCGTTTCGCGCTTGCCGGTAATGGTCAAACGGCTCGGTTCGACGCTGACCTCGATCTCCTTCTCGCTGAAGCCAGGCACTTCAGCCTTGACCTCAAGGCTTTCTCCCGACTCGGCAATGTTCACACGCACCGGATGGAGCAGATCCATCTCAGCCTTGAACCAGTCATCAAGGTCGTGCCCGAATCGCTGTCCATTCCCTTCGAAGATCTCGTAGGCTCTCTGGGTAATCGCCTGGAATGTCTTGTCGATTTGCTTCGTTAGACGCTCGATGGGAGTAATTGCCACCCGCTTTGCCTCGGCGTTCTGTACCGCAATGGATGTTTCGGCCATGATCGTTTCCTCTTTCCTGGGGGTAGTCAGCTCTGGTGCCGGCGGTTCCCCCGCCTTCGCCCGTCCTTGTATTTGGCGTCGCCGGCGAAATGGGGGGGAAACCAGTGCTGCAACTCCAGATTGCCAGAAGAGAATAAGAAGCACAGTGATGCGGGTCACGGCCGGTGGTGATCCGGCATACTCGAAAAAGCCGTTGGGAATGCTCAGGGCTGCTGGCGGGAAATTTTCAGCTTGCGCATGCGTGAGTTTAAAGTTGTGCGATTCAAGCCCAGGCGCTCGGCCGCGCCGTCTGGTCCACCGATTTTTCCTCTTGTCTCGCGCAGCACACGGATGATGTGCTCCCGCTCGACATCTTCCAGCACCGATGTCTTCAAGGGCGGCATAGTGGACGACCAGCCAGCCGGTTCGGGAGCAGACTCAAATTCGGGGACCCTCAAGATGGGACCGGCCGAGAGAATCACGGCGCGCTCGATGACATGTTCCAGTTCACGAATATTGCCCGGCCACGAGTACTTACACAATGCACGCATGCCCTCGGGTGGCACGATGTCGATATTTTTCTTCATTCGCTGGGAGAACTTCGACAAGAAATACTGGACCAACAGCGGAATATCATCGCCCCGCTCGCGCAGCGGCGGCACCACGATGGGGAAAACATTCAGACGATAGAACAGATCACTGCGGAACTGCCCGGACGCCACAAGTTTCGTCAAATCGCGGTTGGTGGCAGCGACGATGCGGACATCGGTCTTGATGGTGCGGGTACTGCCCAACCGTTCAAACTCTCTTTCCTGCAGCGCCCGCAACAGTTTGGGCTGCAATTCGAGCGGAATGTCGCCCACTTCGTCGAGAAAAATCGTGCCCTGATGGGCTAACTCCAGCCGGCCCACACGCTGCGCGATGGCCCCCGTGAAGGCGCCTTTTTCGTGGCCGAATAGCTCGCTCTCGAGCAGACCCGCAGGTATGGAAGCGCAGCTTACGCGAACAAATGCATGGCCCCGGCGCGGGCTCAGGTCGTGAACTGACCGGGCCAGCAATTCCTTGCCCGTACCGGTCTCCCCGAGAATCAAAACCGTGGAGTCAGTGGCCGCCACAGTCTCGACCTGTTTAAGGACCCGCCTGATGGATTTGCTGTGGCCGATGATCTCCTCGAAATTGAATTCGGTTTTCAGCTCATCTTCCAGGTACTGCTTCTGTTCGCTGAGCTGGTCCTTGAGTTCGGAAAGGTGCTGGAACGCCAGGGCATTCCCCATCGCAATGGCCACCTGTCCCGCGATCTGGGTGAGCATGATGACATCGTCATCGGTAAAGTTGCCGGGGCGGCTGCTGAATACATTGAGTGTTCCCATTACACCTTCCCGGCCCATCAACGGAATCCAGCAGCCGGACTTCAACGATTGCTGACCCAATTGGGGCGGCGTTTCGAATGCCCACTTTTCGCCGGGCTGTCCCTTGAGCAGCAGGGGCTTCCGGGTTGTATAGGCCCAACCTGCCGGTGACTTGCCCAGCGATACCAAGGGTTCTTCTCCAATAACAGAGCTCACCTCAGCGCCCGCTGCAGGCTCGAGCACATGCATGCGCAGCCGCCCGCTATGCGCGTCGTAGAGAGCCAGAGTAGCGTGGTCGAACGCTTTTACCTGACGGACACAGGAGGCAATAGCGGAGAGCAACTGATGGATGTCAAGGTTCGTTACCAGGGCATTCGTCACCTCCAGCAGGAAGGCTTCCCGGGCACGCTTGCCTTCCGTGATGTCGCGCGTGACCTTGGTAAATCCAAGAAGGTTGCCGGCTTTGTCATGGAGGGCTGTGATGACCACGTCAGCCCAGAAGCGCGAACCGTCTTTTCGCAGCCGCCAGCCTTCCTCCTCCCAACGGCCTTCCGCCGCGGCCACCGTCAACTCCTCGTCCGGCTTGCCACTTTCCAGATCTTCGGAGGTGTAGAAACAGGAAAAGTGCTGCCCGATGATTTCCTCGGGAGTGTACCCCTTGATTTTCTGCGCACCTTCGTTCCAACTCACAATCTTCCCGCTGGGATCGAGCATGAAGATGGCGTAGTCTTTGACTTCCTCCACCACCAGACGAAAACGCTCCTGACTCTGCCGCAGGGCCTCTTCCGCCCGCTTGCGTTCGGTCACATCACGAATCGCTGCCGTGACCAGAATACCGCCGCCCTGATCGTCCAACAGACTGAGGCTGATTTCCACGGGAAAGGTGCTGCCGTCTTTACGTCGTCCAAGCAACTCGAGACCGCTGCCCATGGGACGCGGATGAGGAGCGCGGTGATAGGCTTCCCGGTGTTGCTGATGTCTGTGGCGGAAATGTTCCGGAATCAGGATTTCGACTGGTTGATCGAGCAGTTCTTGCCTGGTGTAGCCAAACATGCTTTCGGTTTGCGCGTTGACCAGCAGCATCCGCCCGGAGCGATCCACAATGACCATGGCATCGGGCGCGGCTTCCAGCAGACGGCGGAATTTTCCATCCTCGTGGCTCAAACTTTTATTGTAGTTGGTTTCAGCCTGCCCCATCAGGAGGGAACTTAGCATTCTGCCGGGCCCGGCGCAAGGCTATCCGAACTCATCACTCCGCGAGACATGGACTTGACCTCGACCCCGGACAACAGCAGATTGCACGGGGCGGCTCCGTCCCCAGTCTTGGCCTGATCGCCACCCCCATACCGAGGTGAAATTCAAGTATGTAGCTTCTGGAGCAGCCGTCACACAGCCAAAAATGCCTCACGCAGTGGCACAGCTCAACCGACGATTGACTGTCCGACTGCTGGTTGTGAAAACGAAACAATCGGCCCCGGCGATAGTCAAATGCGTTCTGGCAGTCCGGGTTGGAGCACCTGCGGAACATTGTCTCCTCACTGCGAAACCTCTTCTACGCCTCGGCAACGCTTCCTTTTGCCTGGCCGTCCGGGACGGGCGTTCGTTCCAGCTCCAGCTTCTGAATCGTGTTCATGAGCCATTCCCCCACCGCCGCTTCCAGCTCTTCCGCCGTGCCGCATCGATACAGCGACTGGATGGTTTCACTTTGCTGATCGAGCGGAATGTAGCGGCAGGGCACCTTTTCGTCGCGAAACGGCGGCGGCACGAACTGCATGAGGACACACTCCGAACAAGGTCGCCTGGGCGCTGGATTTCCATAATTCAAGCATGTAGGAGAATCCTCGAAAATGAACTGAGGGCGCCACGAGGACCCCTTTCGGTAGCCCCCATTCTCGAGGAACTCGAGTTCAAGTCTTAAAACTTCCAGGAGATCGCGCTTCTTGTTCGCCACGTCGAGCCTCCAGCCTCGTTCGCATCCAGTCTGCTCTCATCCTGGTTCCGAAGAATGTGACCAGCGTCACCCGGCAATGTAATCAGGCTCACGGGAAATACTCCTGTTCACAAAACGGAGAGGGCTCTCAGGAAGGAACGCATGGACCGGAGTCGAATTCGCCGCCGGTTAAGGGACGATTACAGCCGCACCGTTGATTGCGTCGTTCTTCACAGCGGCCAGAGCTTCGTTGGCCTGTCCGAGAGGAAAGGTTGTGACCTTGGGCCGAAGGTTGATTGCAGCCGCGAGTTGAAGAAAATCGCGGGCATCGGAGCGAGTCATATTGGCCACGCTCCGAAGCTGGCGTTCGCCCCACAGGAGGCGATCGTAGTCAAACTCGGGAATCCGGTCCAGATGAATTGCGTTGATCGCAACCACGCCGCCTTTGCGCAGACTGCTCAGAGCGGCCACCACTACATCCCCACTGGGCGCAAAAGTCACGGCTCGGTCCAGTTCGACGGGCGGCTTGTCTTTCTCGCTTCCCACCCAGGTTGCCCCCAGCGATTCCGCCAGCCGGCGATGAGAGGCGCCTCGGGTCGAGACATATACTTCGCACCGCCACGCGCGCAGGACAGCGATGGCGAGATGTGCCGAGGCCCCGAAACCGAAGAGCCCCACTCGCTCTTCGTGCTCCACCCCAGCCACCCGGAGGCTGCGAAAACCAATGATGCCGGCACACAAGAGAGGGGCAGCGTGCAGATCGTCGAGCGCGGCGGGAAGAGGAAAGACAAAATCAGCCCGGGCAATTGCATATTCTGCATACCCGCCGTTTACCGTGTAGCCGGTGAAGGTGGGCGAATCACATAGATTTTCAAGGCTGTGCTGGCAATACCAGCACGTCCCATCGATGCCCCCTATCCAGGAAACCCCAACGCGGGTTCCTAAGGGAAGCTCCGGCGTGGCGCCTTCGACAATCTCCCCTACGATCTGATGGCCCGGAATCAGGTCCTCACGAAGTGGCGGGAGCTCGCCTTCCGCGATATGCAGGTCGGTCCGGCATACGCCGCAGGCCAGCACTCGCAGAAGAACTTGTCCGGTCCGGGCCGATGGTTGCGGAACATCGCCCATTCGAAGCAGATGGCCGGGAGGGTTCTGCGCCAGGTTCAGGACAGCGGCCTTCATTTATCGTCCATCGAGCGCAGTGGTTCACACCAGGTCATTTGGGATCACACCCGGCCGCCTTCATTGTGTCTGAAGTTTTTCTCTCTCCGATCATGCACCTTACGTTCTGCACCATCGAGGCCGAGTCGTGATCCTCCTGCATCAGAATCGTGCAGGGCTGCGAGGGCAAGCGACGTAACCGCTCGCAAAAATCTCCGACATAGAGATCGGGAAGGTACGTGCTCACCAGGAGTACGTCATACCTTCGAGATTGCAACAGATCAAGGGCCTCGAGCCCACTCCACGTGGTACTCGAATCGTAGCCTTCCTGCTGCAGCATCCCCTCGAGCTTACGCGATTCTTCTTCATCATTGTCCACGATCAGGACCCGCTTCTTTTCTGATTGTCCCATACCAACTTCCTCCGGTTTGAGCGAGGATGACACGCCAGACAGGTCGCAGGCGGTGATGCCAGTCACCCTTCGTTGTGATCCCTCAACGCAGTCTTTTGCAGCGTGTAGGAACTGAGCACCCGCATGTAGTTTCCCCGTTCGAAAGCCGCCGGGTCCTCTACCGAGCGCTGGCTCATGCTCCCGCGCATCTGGTTGATCGATTCGTATTCGTGCTTTTCCATCCAGCGAACCAGGTGCGCCAGCACCGAAGCCACGTGGTCAATTCCGTGCTGTAAAAGCGCGGAAGTCATCATTGCCACATGAGCGCCCGCCATCACGGATTTGAGGACGTCTTCGGCGCTGTGTACGCCGCCCGTAACTGCCAGGTCGCCTTTGACCCACCCATAGAGGATGGCGACCCAGTGCAACCGCAGCAGCAATTCCTGCGGACGGCTCAGCGTCAGGCTGGGCACGATTTCGAGAGATTCGATATCAAAATCCGGCTGGTAAAAGCGGTTGAAGAGAACCAATCCGTTCGCCCCGGCCGCGTCCAGCTGTTTGCCCATGTTTCCCACTGCGGTGAAAAAGTGCGACAACTTTACCGCCACCGGAATACTGACGTTCGCCTTGACCTGTCGCACCAGGTCGCAATAGTTGCGCTCCACATCGGCGCTCTCTATGTTGGGATCGGTGATAATCGCGTAGATGTTCAACTCGATCGCGTCCGCACCGGCTTGCTCCATCATCCCGGCGTAGCGGGCCCAGCCGCCGGGCGAGACTCCGTTCAGGCTGGCGATGACCGGAATGGAGACCCGTTCCCGGGCCTTTCGAATCAATTCGAGGTAGCCATCGGCGCCGAGGTTGTAGGTATGGAGATCGGGCAGGTAGTCGAGCGACTCGGCAAAGCTTTCACTGCCCCGCGAGAGGTCAGAATCAACCGCCTGGCTCTCCAGGTCGAGCTGTTCTTCAAACAGGGAGGGCAGCACCACACCACCGGCCCCGGCGTCTTCCATGTGACGTATGTTTTCCAGCGACTCGCACAGAGGAGAGGCCGAGGCAACGATCGGAGACTTCATTGGCAAACCCAGATAAGTGGTTGTGATATCGATCATTTCTTCTCTCCTCCTGCGGCAACTGGTTGCAGTGTGACCAAGGCTGCTGTCGGCGAACCGCTGTCCGGGCTTTCTGCGGCTTCTGTCGTTCCCGCACGACTCGAGTAAACCCTCCATTGCCGGTCCACGTCTTCCTGTGCGAGATGGAGCAGTTCACGCGCGGCTTCAGGATTGCTCCGTGCCAGCATGGTGTAGCGGGCTTCCTGATACGCGTATTGCTTGAACGGAATACTGGGCGCCCTGGAATCGAGCTGAAACGGGTTCTTCCCGGCCGCGCGCAGCTCAGGGTCGTAGCGCATCAAGGGCCAGTACCCGGAGAGCACGGCGGCCTTCTGTTGTGCCATCCCCTGGCTCATGTCATAACCGTGAGCAATGCAGTGGCTATACGCGATGATCAGTGACGGCCCGTTGTAGGCCTCAGCTTCGAGAAATGTCTTTACCGTGTGGGTGTCGCTGCCTCCCATGGCGACACGAGCCACGTAAACCGATCCGTAGCTGATGGCCTCCATCGCCAGGTCTTTCTTGCCGGCATGTTTGCCGCCGGTGGCAAATTTCGCCACCGCGCCGCGCGGCGTTGCCTTGGACATCTGTCCGCCCGTATTGGAATAGACTTCTGTGTCGAGCACCAGAACATTGACGTTCATCCCGGAGCCCAGAACGTGATCGAGTCCGCCGGCCCCGATGTCATACGCCCATCCGTCGCCGCCCACCAGCCAAACGCTCTTGCGTACCAGCGCGTCAGCGATCGCCAGCAGATCGCGCGCTTCCGGCGAATCCAGCGTGGCAATCTTCTTTTTCAATTCGGCCAGGCGCTCCCTCTGGGCTTCGATTCCCGCCTCGCTCGATTGTTCCGCATTCAGGAGGCCGCTCGCCAGTGAATCGCCGAGTTGCGCGGCCAGCCGGGCGACCAGCTCGCGTGCATAGGCTGCCTGCTGGTCCACCGCCAGTCGCATGCCCAGACCAAACTCGGCATTGTCTTCGAACAGTGAATTGGACCAGGCCGGGCCCCGCCCCAAAGAGTTGAGAGTGTATGGAGTCGTCGGCAGATTGCCGCCGTAGATCGACGAGCAACCAGTCGCGTTCGCAATCATCAAGCGGTCCCCGAAAAGTTGGGTCAGCAGTTTGATGTATGGCGTCTCACCACAGCCGGCACACGCCCCGGAAAACTCGAAGAGTGGCTCCAGAAGCTGGACGTCCTTTACCTGACTGTGGGAAAGCTGGTTCCGGCCGGTCTCCGGAAGATGGGTGAAGAAGTCCCAATTCGCGCTTTCCCGCTCCCGCAGGGGCGCCTGCGGCTGCATGTTGATGGCTTTGTGTTTGGCCTCGCTCTTGCTCTTTACCGGGCAGACCTCGACGCAGAGCTCGCACCCGGTGCAGTCTTCTGGAGAAACCTGGAGGGTGTAGCGCAGACTCTCGAATTCGCGCCAGCGCGGCTTCTCCGACTTGAACCCTTCCGGCGCATTCCCCAGCAGCAAGGCGTCATAGACCTTGGCGCGGATCACCGCATGGGGACAAACCAGCACGCACTTGCCGCACTGGATACAAATCTGCTCGTCCCACACTGGAATCTGTTGCGCGATATTCCGTTTTTCCCACATGGCGGTCCCGGTAGGAAAGGTGCCGTCCACCGGCATCGCGCTTACAGGAAGATCGTCTCCGCGACCAGAGATCATGGGGCCAATTACATCCCGCACGAACGCCGGCGCCCGCTCGGGGACAGGCGGCAGAACTCTTAACCTGCTGTTGGCCGCGGCCGGGACCGTGACCTGCTGAAGATGACTGAGAGTGTGGTCCACGGCGACAAAGTTCTTGCTGACGACAGCCTCACCGCGTTTTCCGTAGGTCTCGCGAATCGCGCCTTTTATGGCCTCGATTGCCTGCTCCCGCGGCAGCACCCCGCTGATGGCAAAGAAGCAGGTCTGCATGATGGTGTTGATGCGGTTGCCCATCCCGGTCTCGCGCGCGACTTTATAACCGTCGATCAGATAGAACTTGAGTTTCTTCTGGATGATGACTTCCTGCACCGACTGCGGAAGGTGGCCCCATACTTCGTCCGCCCCAATGGGGGCGTTCAGCAGAAAGGTGGCGCCGGGTTCAGCGCAATCCAAAACATCCATGCGCTCCAGAAACTGGAACTGGTGGCAGGCCACGAAGCTGGCCCGGGTAATTAAATAGGAAGACCGGATCGGGCGGGGACCGAAGCGCAGGTGTGAAACCGTGACCGACCCCGCCTTCTTTGAGTCATATACGAAGTACCCCTGAGCATAATTATCTGTATTCTTTCCAATGATCTTGATCGAATTCTTGTTGGCTCCCACGGTTCCATCGGAACCGAGTCCGTAGAACAGCGCGCGAACCGTCCCGGGATCCTCGGTGGAGAATTTGGGATCATAGTCCAGGCTGGTGTGCGTCACGTCGTCGTGAATCCCGACCGTAAAGTGGTTCTTGGGCTTTGACCCCTTGAGTTCATCGAAAATGGCCCTCGCCATGGCCGGGGTGAACTCTTTCGACGCCAGTCCGTAGCGCCCGCCAATCACCCGCGGCACGATCTGCGAATCCGTGCTCCCTGCCGTCCGCGCTTCGCTTAACGCCGTGACCACGTCGAGGTAGAGCGGCTCGCCCAGGCTGCCTGGTTCCTTGGTGCGATCCAGGACAGCGAGGCTCTGCACGGTTTTCGGCAACGCGGAGATGAACGCCTCGGCCGCGAAGGGGCGAAAAAGACGGACCTTCAACAGCCCCACCTTTTCGCCCTGCTGCAATAGTTGTTCTACGGTTTCCTCCACCGCGCCGGCCCCGGATCCCATCATCACGATCACCCGTTCGGCATCGGGAGCGCCGACATAGTCGAACAAGCGGTAGTGCCTGCCGGTGCGCGCCGCAAAGCGATCCATGACGTCCTGCACGATGGTCGGACACGCCCGGTAGAACGGATTGATCGCCTCGCGGGCCTGAAAGAATACGTCGGGATTTTGCGCCGTTCCGCGCAGCTGAGGGTGATCGGGCGACAAAGCCCGCTGCCGGTGCTGGCGGACCAGCGTGTCGTCAACCAGCCGGCGCAGATCCTCATCCTCCAGCAGCTGGATCTTGTTCACTTCGTGGGAAGTGCGGAAGCCGTCAAAAAAATGCAGGAAGGGGATGCGTGACTCAAGCGCGCTCACTTGCGCAATCAGGGCGAAATCGCCCGCTTCCTGCACAGAATTTGAGCCGAGCAGTGCGAAGCCCGTTGCCCGCGCGGCCATGACGTCGCTGTGGTCGCCGAAAATCGATAGGGCGTGGGTGGCCAGCGAGCGGGCGGCCACATGGATCACGGTCGGCGTAAGCTCACCGGCGATCTTATACATGTTGGGGATCATGAGCAGCAGACCTTGAGACGCGGTGAACGTCGTCGCGAGGGCCCCGGCCTGAAGCGCGCCATGCAGGGTCCCGGCTGCGCCTCCTTCACTCTGCATTTCGATCACCGTAGGCACGGCACCCCAGATGTTCTTGCCGCCTTCCTCTTTCCACTGATCCGCCCACTCCCCCATGGGAGAGGCCGGGGTAATGGGGTAGATGGCAATCACTTCGTTGAGCCGGTAGGCTACTGATGCGGCGGCTTCGTTCCCGTCCAAAATGGCTGTATTCCCAGTCATGTCCGTTTTTCCCTCATCGCTGACTCCTTTTTATCGGGTGGGGCTGGGAATAACAGTGGTTGGCCTCACTGCGGGAAGTGATCGGCGTCACTGTCTGATTCTTCAGCCGGGGGTAGAAGTGAACGTGAAGAGCAGCGCCAAGCTCAGAGGAGGCAATCCATGCAAGCCCTTGATACCAACACGCGGATCTCGCTCAACAACGTCCTGGTGACGACCGATTTCTCAAAGATTTCGAAGACTGCCCGGAGCTACGCGGCAGCTCTAGCCGGCCAGTACGAGGCGACAATTCTGGTGGCGCACGCCCTCAGCCCTGAACCGCTCCTGGGAGTGCCCTTGGACAGGCTACCGGTTGAAGCCGACCCGGCCTGGCTTGAAGCTGAAAGCAAGCTGGCAGAATTCACGCTCGGCACCTCTCTCAACGGGAGACCCGTGAAGATGCTGCTGGAGCGCGGAGATGTCTGGGATGTGATTTCGGGCATTATCCAGAAGAATCAGATCGACCTCGTGGTTACGGCCACCCACGGCCGACAGGGACTCAAGAAGCTGGTGATGGGTTCCGCGGCGGAAAAGATCTATCGTGGGGCAACTTGTCCGGTACTGACCATCGGACCGCAAGTTCCTCCCTTGAACGATGCGAAATGGAGAGTCAAGACCATCCTGTTTCCTACCGACGGCTCCGAAACCTCCTTGAAGGCCCTTCCTTATGCATTGTCCCTGGCCGAAGAGAACCAGGCCAATCTCATCTTCTTACGGATAATGCCTCTGGCTTATCGCGAGGGACAGGAATCGGACGAGGCCAGCGTTCGGGAGGCGCTGCGCGCTTTAGTACCCGCAGAAGCAGAAGACTGGTGCAAACCTGAGTTTGTAGCGCGATTTGACTTTCCAGTCCCGGGCATCCTGCGGCTCGCCAAAGAACGTGGCGTCGATCTGATCGTCATGGGGGTCAAGCACGCGGGAAGCAGAGCCCTGCGGGAGTATTCACCCTGGCCCACCGCTTCCCAGGTGGTGGCGCAAGCGAAGTGTCCGGTACTGACGGTGCGCGGCTAGAATGGGTCGCGAATCGGTCAATTGCGGTGGCGAGTCCTCTGGGGCGAAAGGACGGC
>Ga0207648_10006456_pt1 | contig 11652 bp, 10 predicted proteins | sample KBSMisM32_FD_184310 | JGI IMG/M metagenome (GOLD analysis project Ga0207648, IMG submission 184310) | Miscanthus rhizosphere microbial communities from Kellogg Biological Station, Michigan, USA - KBS Miscanthus M3-2 (SPAdes) (version 2) | ecosystem: Host-associated > Plants > Roots >... | reverse complement strand
CGCCGCCGGGTATCGGATGGAGCATCGGCGTCTCGACCTCGATGAAGCCGTGCTCGACCATGAAGTGGCGGATCGAGCCGATCGCCTTGCTGCGCGCCGCGAAGCGGAGCCGCGCGTCTTCATCCGTGATCAGGTCGACGTAGCGCTGCCGGTACTTCTGCTCCTGGTCGGCCATGCCGTGGAACTTGTCGGGCAGCGGGCGCAGGCTCTTTGTCAGCAGGCGCAGGTTCGAGACCCGGACCGACAACTCGCCGGTCCGCGTCTTGAACAGCACCCCTTCGGCGCCGACGATGTCGCCCAGGTCCCAGTGCTTGAATGCCTCGTAGCCGGCCTCGCCGAGCGCGTCCTTCGTGACGAAGAGCTGGATCCGGCCGGTCGCGTCCTGCAAGGTGCCGAAGCTGGCCTTGCCCATCACGCGCTTCAGCATCAGGCGGCCGGCGACGCTGACCTTGACGGCAAGCGGCTCGAGTTCTTCGTTCGAGAGGCCACCGTGCTTGCGAGCGAGTTCGCCGGCGCGGTCGCGCGGCTTGAAGTCGTTGGGGAAGGCGATGCCCTGGCGGCGCAGCGCCGCGAGCTTCTCGCGGCGCTCGGCGATCAACTGGTTGTCGTCGGTCGCACGAGGCGTCTGGCTGGGAGCGGTCATTCGGCGAGGGGAAGTGCGCCGGAATTCTAGGCGGAGGTCCATGGAGCCCGGGCTTACTGATTGCGCGCCGTAAACTCCGTCGGCGCAAGACGCGGCAAAATCCTGCAGGCTGCGGCATGACCGAATACCTCGATTTCGCTTCAGTCGTCACGACGCCCTTCAGTCGCCGGCCCGATGGCCGGTGCGCCTTCGTCTCCGCTCCTGCACAACGTCGAGTCGTCGATGCGCTGCCGGCAGCGCTGCCTGCGTCGGTGTGATGGCACGCGTTGCACGCGATGCGGCGGCTGTTCCAAGCCGGCCGGAAGTCGACTTTGAGGCCCTCTACGACCGTCATCCGGAGTATGTTGCGCGTCGCCGCGCGGGTTCATTCGAGCAGGCGCAGATCGACGTCGAAGTGCGCCTGTTCAAGCTGCCCCATCTGCTCAGCCTGCTGCCGGGCCATCGCTCATTGCGCAGCGTGCTCGAGATCGGATGCGCGACCGGCGAGCTGATCGCCGCGGTACCCCTCGAGAGAGGCGGGCGCAAGGTCGGCATCGACATTTCGCCGGCCAACATCGAGGTGGCACGAGAACGGTTTCCTGCGATCGAGTTTCGTTGCGGTGATGCCCGTGCAGTCAAGACGGAGCGCTTCGATGCGGTCATCCTGAGCGATGTGCTCGAGCATGTGCCCGACGACGCCGGATTGCTGCGTGACGCGGCTGCGCTGGCGGACACCGTGCTGATCAATCTGCCGCTCGAGGACAACTGGCTCAATGCGTGGCGAGCCTACGGCCCGAGCGATGTATCCGGGCACTTGCGCAAGTACGCGTTGGCCGACGGGCTCCGATTGCCCGAACGCGCCGGGCTCCAGGTCGTCGCGCATGCGCAAGTCTGGATTCATGAGACGCCGGCCGAGGAAGCGCGCCGCGCCGTGCGGCGTCTCCATCTGGGTGCCGACTTCTCGGGCATCTGGCCGGCGCGCGTTGTGCGTCGCTCGGTGTTCGCGCTCGCGCGGGCGCTGCCGAGCGTCGGTCGACGCGTGTTCGCATCGAATCTGTTCGTCGCCGCGCGCTCGGTGGAAACCCCTTCCGTGGCGCGAGCTCACCCGCGATGAGCTTCCGACGCGAGGTGTGGCTGTCGTTCTGGCTGCAGGGCGGCGGGGCGGCGTCGGTGCTGCTGGCAACGTTGCTGCTGGGAAAGGTTTTGGGGCCCGAGGTGCAAGGCGGCTTCAGCCGCATCAAGGCCGAGATCGAGTTTGTCGCTGCGTTCACGATGTTCGGTTTGCCGCAGGCGCTGTTCTTCTATGTGAAGACCGGTGGTCTTGACCGCGCTTCGGCCCTGCGTTGGGCCGGGTCGAGTGTGGCGTTGGCGCTGCCGATCGGAGTGGGCTATGTGATTCTCAAGAACGCAAGCCTCGGGAGTTGGGCACTTGCCTCGATGGGCCTCGCCGTGGCCGCATGCGTCGCGCATGGACAGCTGCGGGCGCTGTTGCTGGTGCGGGAACCGGCAGCCTGGTTCGGCATCGTGACCGCCTTGCCTCAGGTGCTCGTCCTCTGCGGCGTCGTCGCGGTCGTGGGCGCGGCCCGTTCCAGCGTGGCCCTGGCGATGGCGACGTGGTGCGCAATCTTCGCCGTTGCCTACGGCGTGGCGGCGAGCGTCGCGTTCCGCCGCTTTCGCGACGGTCACGCAAAGGGCTCCGCGGCGAAGACCGTCGGCTGGCGCGAGCTCGGCCATTTCGGGCTCGCGGCTTGGCTGACCGCAGTCTTGCCGACGGCCGCGGTCGTCGTCGTGCAGCATCGTGTCGAGGCGGCGGCCGGACCGGCGGCGCTCGGCCAGTTCGCGCTCGCCCTCCTGTTGGTGCAAGTGCCGCTGACGCCGATCAGCTATGCCGCCCCGTTGTTGCTGCGGCACTGGATCGAACAACCGGGTGCCGCCGCATCGAAGCGGCTGGCGCGCGCCTGTTTCGTCGGCTTGATGCTGCTCGCGGCGTGTATGTGGGCGGTGGCGCAGACCTGGCCCGATCTCGGGCTTGGCCAGGCCTACACCGGCACCGCGCTTGCGCTCGCCGTCCTGCTCGCCGGCGCGGCTGCCGAATCGGCCTCGCGGCTCCTCGCGGTGCAGGCGAGTGCCACCGGCATGCCATGGGTTGCGGTTCGGGCCGAACTTGCCCGTTGGGCGGTGCTGCTGCTCGGGTGGATGTTGACCACTCCGAGCCATGTGCTGTCGGCGTCCGCGTTGTGGGCCGTCGCGGCCGCAGGAGCCGCAGGAGTCTTCGTCTTCGACGCGAGGATGCCGGGCGTGCGGGTCGCCGGTGTGCGGTGATGCGCGTCGCGCTGCTCGGCCCGGCGAACTCGATCCATCTGCAGCGCTGGTCCTCGGCGCTCGCCGCGCGCGGCCACGCGGTCCGGCTGTTCTCCCAGCACCCAGCCGATGCTGGGTCGGCGGTCGCAGGTGTCGAGGTCGAATCGCTGCCGCATCGCGGCGTGGCAGGCTACTTCTTGAACGCGCCCAAGCTGCGTTCTGCTCTCGCGGGCTGGCGGCCGCGCCTCCTCCATGTCCACTATGCGAGCGGCTACGGCACGACGGCCGCGTTGTGCGGCTTTCGTCCGTCGCTGCTCTCCGTGTGGGGCAGCGATGTCTATGAGTTCCCGAATCAGGGTCCGCTGCACAAGGCGCTGCTGCGCAGGAACCTTCGCCAGGCGACAGCCGTCGCCTCGACCAGCCATGCGATGGCAGAGCAGGTCCGTCGCATCACCCCCGAGCGGGACCAGATCGCGATCACGCCGTTCGGCGTCGATCTCGACCGCTTCGGGCCGAGAGCGGCGCCCCGCATCCCCGGCCGCATGACGATCGGAACGGTGAAGAGGCTGGAACCGAAGTACGGGATCGATCTGTTGCTGGCGGCATTTGCCGCGCTGTCGAACGACGCCGAGCTGCGGGCGACGGGCATCGACCTTCGATTGCTGGTCGTCGGCGCAGGACCGAGTGCCGAGAGCTTGAGGGATCTCGCTCGCGCACTCGGTATCGAGACGCGTACCGAATTCGCCGGCGCGGTTCCGCATGCCGACGTGCCGGCCTGCTTGAGACGACTCGACATCTATGTGGCGGCAAGCCGGCTCGAAAGCTTCGGTGTTGCCGTGGTCGAGGCAAGCGCCTGTGCGCTGCCCGTTGTGGTCAGCGACGTCGGTGGTCTGCCGGAAGTCGTGCGGGCGGAAGAGACCGGCCTGATCGTGCCGCGCGAGAACGTATCGGCACTGCAGGCGGCGCTGAAGCGGCTTGTCCTCGACGCCGCGCTGCGCGAACGGCTGGGACGCGCTGGCCGGGCCCTTGTCGAACGCGATTACGGCTGGCAGCACTGCGTCGATCTGATGGAGCGCTGCTATGAGCGCACCGTGGTGATGGCGAACGCGCCGTGAACATCCTGCTCGTCAATCACTATGCCGGCTCTCCGCTGCACGGCATGGAATTCCGCCCGTACTACCTCGCGCGCGAATGGGTCAGGAGCGGCCACCGGGTGCAGATCGTGGCCGCGTCGTTCTCGCACGTCCGCAGTCGCCAGCCCGACTTGCGGGGGGGTCGCGCGACGCTCGACGAAACGACCGCCGGCATCCGCTATCGCTGGCTGTACACGCCGGCCTATCGCGGCAACGGCGTCGGGCGGGTCGCCAACATCTGGGCCTTTCTGAGCCGACTCTGGCGCGATGCGCGCCGGCTGGTCGACGAGTTCAAGCCCGACGTCGTGATCGCGTCCAGCACCTATCCGATGGACATCTGGGTGGCGCGACGGCTTGCCCGGCTGGCTCGGGCCAAGCTGGTCTACGAGGTGCACGATCTCTGGCCGGCCTCGCCGATCGAGCTCGGCGGCATGTCGCCTGCGCATCCCTTCATGATGTTGTGTCAGAAGGCCGAGAACGATGCGTACCGCGACGCCGACGTCGTCGTCTCGATGCTGCCGAAGGTCGGCGACTACATGGGCGAGCACGGGCTCGACCGACGCAAGCTTCACATCGTGCCGAACGGCATCGCGCCGGAGGAATGGAGTGGTGCACCGGCAGCGCTCGAATCCGATCTCGCCGCGCACCTTCGAGCGGCCGGCGTCGCGGGGCGCATCCTCGTCGGCTATGCCGGATCGCACGGGCTGCCGAATGCGCTCGATGTCCTGCTCGACGCCGCCGCGCTGTTACGGGATTCGACGTTCTCGTTCGTGCTGGTCGGTGACGGACACGAGAAGCCGCGCCTCGCCGAGCGGGTGCGCCGCGAGCGACTCGACCATGTGGCGATGTTCCCGCCGATTCCGAAAGGGCAGATCCCGGCCTTCCTGAGCGCCCTCGACATCGCCTACCTCGGCTGGCAGCGGACGCCGATTTACCGGTTCGGGATCGCCCCGAACAAGCTGATGGACTACATGATGGCCGGCCGCGTCGTGCTGCACTCGGTCGATGCCGGCAACGATCCCGTCGCGGATGCGCAATGCGGGCTCACCGTCCCGCCGCAGTCTGCGCAGGCCGTCGTCGACGGCTTGCATCAGTTGGCAAGGCTCGCGCCGGCAGAGAGCGCGGCGATGGGTGCACGGGGGCGCGCGCATGTGCTGGCCAACCACGCGTATCCGGTCCTGGCGCAGCGCTTTCTGAGCGCTCTCACCGACACAGCGCCATGACGGGCAAACAAGGGACGACCGAACCCGAGCCGGCAGCGATGGCCCGGCGCTATTCGCGCCGCGCACCTGGCGACCGCTACAGCGCTCTGAAGCCCGACGTGCTGATGGCGTTGCAGGAACGGCAGCGCGCGATGCTGCGCCTCTTCGTCCGACTCGGCTGGCAGGACCTGGCCGCTCTGCGCCTCGTCGAGGTCGGCTGCGGCAGCGGTGGCAATCTGCTCGAGCTGCTGCGCATCGGATTTGCGCCGGATCAGCTTGTCGGCATCGAGCTGTTGCAGGATCGCCATGCGGCCGCACGCAGCCGGCTGCCGGCTGCCTTGACGCTGCATCTGGGTGACGCCACGACGATCGAGCTGGCAGCCGAGTCGCAGGATGTGGTCTTCGTGTCGACGGTCTTCTCATCGCTGCTCGACGCCGACTTTCAACAGCGGCTGGCCTCCGCGATGTGGCGCTGGACCAAGCCCGGCGGAGGGGTGCTCTGGTATGACTTCACGGTCGACAATCCGCGCAATCCAGACGTCCGAGGCATGCCGCTGAAGCGGGTCAGGGCGCTCTTTCCGGAGGCGGTCATCGATTCGCATCGGGTCACGCTGGCGCCACCGATCGCACGGACGGTCAGCCGGTGGCATCCGGCGCTCTACACTCTTTTCAATGCCCTGCCGATGCTGCGCACCCACGCGCTCGCGTGGCTCGCGAAGCGCTGATCCATGTCCACTGCACCTCCGTTTCTTCCGTTCGCGTTGCCCGAGATCGGCGACGACGAGATCGCCGAGGTCGTCGACACGCTGCGCTCCGGATGGCTGACCACCGGCCCGAAGACCAGGCGGTTCGAACGCGACTTCAGTGCGTTCCTCGGCGATGCGGGCCTGCACTCGCTGGCTGTCAATTCGGCGACGGCGGGCCTGCACCTCGCGCTCGAAGCGCTCGGCATCGGACCCGGCGACGAGGTCATCACGACGACCCACACCTTCACCGCGACTGCCGAGGTGGTCCGCTACCTCGGTGCCGATGTCGTGCTCGTCGACATCGACCCGGTGACGATGTGCATCGACCCGGCGCGTGTGGAAGAAGCCATCACCGAACGCACCCGAGCGCTTGTGCCGGTTCACTACGGCGGCCTGGCGGCGGACATGCCGGCACTGCTTCGCATCGCGGCAACCCATGGCCTGAAGGTGGTCGAGGATGCCGCCCATGCGTTGCCGACGACTTGCGGCGGCCAGTTGATCGGAACGCTCGCTTCCGATGCGACGGTGTTCAGCTTCTATGCGAACAAGACGATCACCACCGGTGAAGGTGGCATGGTCGTCACGCGGGACGCCAAGCTCGCCGACCGCATTCGCACGATGCGCCTGCATGGGATGAGCCGGGATGCCTTCGATCGTTTCACGTCGAAGGTGCCGAGCTGGTACTACGAGGTCGTCGCGCCCGGGTTCAAGTACAACCTGACCGACATCGCGTCGGCCCTCGGCCTGCACCAGCTGAAGCGAGCGCGGGCGTTCCGGCAGCGCCGGGCTGAGATTGCGGCCGCCTACGCAGAGGCGCTGACAGGCCTGCCATTGATATTGCCGACGGAGGCAGCGGCCGGCGATGAGCACGCCTGGCATCTCTATGTGGTGCGACTGACCGATGCAACGCCGATCGGCCGCGATGCGTTCATCGACCAGCTCTTTGCCCGCGGCATCGGCTGCAGCGTGCATTACATCCCACTGCACCTGCAGCCGTACTGGCGCGATCGATACCAGCTGGAGCCGCATCGATTTCCGAACAGCCAGAAGGCTTTCGAGCGGCTCGTCAGCCTGCCGATCTACACCCGGATGACAGCAGACGACGTGCAGCGGGTCGGCGCTGCAGTGCGGGTGCTGTTGAGCGGCGAACGCTGAGCACCGTGCGGATGCGCAGCGTCCAGGACTAGCGAGAACGACACGCGCGATGGTGAAGCGGCTGTTCGATCTTGTGCTGGCGTCGTTCGGGCTGCTGGTGCTCAGCCCGCTGCTGCTCGCGATCGGGTTGCTGATCAAGTTCGATTCGCCGGGCCCGGCATTGTTTCGCCAGGAGCGCATCGGCCGGCACGGCCGGCCCTTCCGGATTCACAAGTTCAGGACGATGCGCCATCACCCATCGGCAATCGGCGGCGCCGAGCTCACGGTCGGCGCCGATCCTCGCATCACCCGCGTCGGCGCGTGGCTGCGCAGGACGAAGCTCGACGAACTGCCGCAACTGCTGGATGTGCTGACCGGAGCCATGAGCCTGGTCGGGCCTCGGCCGGAAGTGCGCCGCTACGTGGTCCTGTATCCGGACGCCCTACGTGCCAAGGTGCTCAGCGTGCGTCCTGGCATCACCGACATGGCGTCGCTCGAATACCGCGACGAGGGCGCACGGCTGGCTCGCGCTGCCGATCCGGAGCGCGAGTACGTCGAGGTCGTGATGCCGGCCAAGCTGCAGGCAGCGGCGCGCTATGTCGACGAGATGTCGATCGCCACGGACCTGCGCGTGCTCGGCGCAACGCTCCGGGCGCTGTTGCGCCCGCGCTAGCGCATGACCACGAACCGCGCCATCTGGGAACGGCTTGAAGTCGTGCTCGCCCGCCTGCGGCCGCATCGGCGGCCGCTGTCGCTGGCCGTGGATGCCCTCGTACTGGGTCTGACCTGGAACGTCACCTATCTCTTTCGCCTGGGTTTCGAGCGCTGGCTCAGCGCGAGGCCGAGCTACGACGGCTGGGTCATGCTCGGCGTCATCGCGACCTACCTGGTCGTCTTCGTGATCGCCGGCGTTCCGCGTGGGATGTGGCGCTTCTCCGGCTTCGGTGAGATCAAGCGGCTGACGATCGCGTGCATGGCGTCCGGCCTTCTGTGTGCGGTCTGGGTGGTGGCGGCCGGGCTGAATCAGGTGCCGCGCGCCGTGCTCGCGGTTCATCCGTTCGTGGCGCTGATGGGCGTCTGCATGGTGCGGGTGGCGTATCGGATGCTCTATGAACACGCCCGATCACGAATCACCGGCGGCGACGGCGACGTCCGCCGTGCACTGGTGATGGGAGCCGGCGAGGCTGCCAAGCGGCTCCTCGCGACGATCCATCACCAAGGCTGGATCGTCCTCGGGCTGCTCGACGACGACCCGGCCAAGCGCGACGCACGGATCGGCGGCATCGCGGTTCTCGGGCGCCTTGCCGACGTCACGCGCCCCGACGTTCGGGCCGGTGCCACCCACGTCATCGTGGCGCTGCCGGGCGCGACACCGTCGCGACGCCGCAAGGCGATCGACCTCGCCGCCGCCACCGGGCTTCCGGTGCTGATGGTGCCGTCGGCCAGTGAACTGCAGGACGGCAGCGCACGCATCGAGCGCGTCCGCAGCATCGAACCGGAAGACCTGCTCGGGCGCGAGCCGGTCCAATTGGACGAGCCGGGCATTGCCGAATTGCTGGCAGGCAAGACCGTGCTGGTGACCGGCGCGGGCGGCTCGATCGGATCCGAGCTGTGCCGCCAGGTCGCGCGCTACGGGCCGGCGCGCATCGTGCTGTACGAGCTGAGCGAGTTTGCGCTCTACCAGGTCGAGCAGCAACTGTCCGAGTTGCACCCGGGGCTGCCTCTCGTGCGCCTGATCGGCGACGTGAAGGACCTGCCGCACCTGCGCGCGACATTTGCGCGCCTTGCGCCGGACCTGATCTTCCACGCGGCGGCGTTCAAGCACGTGCCGCTGATGGAGGACGACAACGCGTGGGCCGCGCTGCAGAACAACATCGTCGGCACCTTCAATGCGGCAACCGCCGCTGCCGAGGCGGGGGTCGGCCGCTTCGTGCTGATCTCGACCGACAAGGCGGTCAATCCGACCAGCGTGATGGGTGCGAGCAAGCGCGCAGCCGAGATGGTGCTGTCGCAACTGGCGACACGCGGCCAGCGGACGATCTTCTCGGCGGTGCGCTTCGGCAACGTGCTCGGCTCGAGCGGCAGTGTGATCCCGAAGTTCAAGGAGCAGATCGCGAAGGGCGGTCCGGTCACCGTGACCCATGCGGACATCACGCGCTACTTCATGACGATTCCCGAGGCTGCCCGCTTGGTGCTGCAGGCGGCGGCCCTGGCGCAGACCGGCCAGGTGTACGTCCTCGACATGGGTGAGCCGGTGAAGATCGTCGAGCTCGCGCGCGATCTGATCCGGCTGAGCGGTCACCGCGAGAAGGAGATCGGCATCGTCTTCAGCGGGCTGCGGCCAGGCGAAAAACTGTACGAAGAGCTGCTGACCGATGCCGACGAGACGCTGCCGTCTCGGCATCCGCGCCTGCGCATCGCGGCGCTGCGCGAACCGACCAGCGACGAGTGGATGCAGGGACTGCTCGGCTGGCTCTCGGCGCCGGCCGGACCGGTGACGAGCGGTTTGGATCCGCGCATTCAGCTGGCCCGCTACGTGCGCGAGTACCGACCCGACGTCAGCGGCGCCACGGCGTCGGTCATCAGCGCCGAAACACCAGCCACTTCGGCGTCTTGAAGCGCACGATGCTCCAGTAGAGGAGCAGGTACGACCCCATGAACAGGAACAGAAAGCCGGCGAGCATGGCGGTGTTGTCCCACCACAGGACGCTCGGAATCACCGACATCAGGCACAGCACCCAGAGGTAGGGCGACGTCATCGAGTTCCGAGCGGTCTGCCGGCGTTCTTGGTCGATGCCGACGGCAAGGCGCATCACCCGGCGATGGATCAAGGTGTGCAGGTGGATGCCGTCGGGTGCGGCGGTCGGCACGCCCCGCACGAACTTGCGCCGGTACATCGTGAAGATGGTTTCGAAGATCGGGTACGCGCAGAGCAGCAGCGGAAACATCGGCGAGACGCCGGCATTGCGGACGAGCAGCAGCACGCTGAGCTCGGCGAGCAGGAACCCGATCAGGTAGGCGCCGCCGTCGCCGAGGAAGATCAGGCCGGCCGGGAAGTTCCAGACGAAGAAGCCGAGCACCGCGCCGATCGTGATGAGCGCGGCGGTCACGACGAACGTGTCGCCGACCTGAAAGGCGACGTACGCGATTGACGCGACCATCATCAGCACGCACATCGAGGCCAGGCCGTTGAACCCGTCGATGATGTTGACCGCGTTCGAGACGCCGGTTACGACGAGCACGGTCAGTGCAACCGCGAACGGCGTCATCGTGATCAGGTGGTCGACGCCCGGGATCGTGGTTCGGCGGATCACCCCGCCCAGCAGAAGGATGGCGAGCCCGGCCGACACCGCCGTGAAGAACAGACGCCGGCGCGGCGACACGCCCTTCGTCAGGTCTTCGGCGAGGCCGAAGACGAAGGTCGGCAAGCTCGAGACGATCAGCAGCCAGATCGAATGTCGGTCCGGCTCGAGGCTCAACTGGGCCAGCAACGCCCCTGCCAGGACCGCGACGAACACGGCGATTCCGCCGATCCGCGGCACCGGGCGGAAGTGAAACTTCTGCGGACCCGCGAGGTCGTGGTCAGCGGAGCGATGGCCATGTCGCTCGGCCGAGTGAATGACAAGCAGAGCCACCAGCAGCGAGGCCAGGAAGCTGACGACGAGAAACGGCATACGGCGCGCAGTTTAGCGGCAGGGGAAACGCCAAAGGAACACCCGCTAGGACCATCCGACCGACTTTCCGTCGCCGTTAACGGGTCCAGAACTGGCTCACCTTGCCAAGGTTCTTGTGAAGCAAGGCAGGTAGATGACCCAACCGGTGCTTGCGCATGATGTGCAGGTCTTCGCGGGACTTGCGCAAGATGGTCCGCACCGAACGATTGCTGATTCCGCCGAGCCGCATCGAAACGAGCACCTGCGGGATGTAGACGGCATGGATGCCGGCGACGAACAGGAAGCGGACGACGCAGTCGTAGTCCGCAGCGATGCGGTAGCGGGTGTCGAACATGCCGAGGCGCTCGTATACCGCGCGCCGGACGTAGAAGGTCGGATGCGGCGGCATCCAGCCGCGAGACAGACGCTCCCTCGAGCAGGTGCCGGCGCGCCAGTAGCGGATGACCTTCGAGGTGTCGCTGCGATCGACGTAGATCAGGTCGCCGTAGATCGCTTCCACGCTCGGGTCGGCGAAGGCGGCTGCGATCGTGGCGATCGTGTCGTCGCGGGCGTACAGATCGTCGGCATGCAGGAAGCCGACGACCTCGCCGCTGGCCCGCTGGATGCCACTGCCGGTCGCGGCAACCCCGACAAACGCGCCCGCTTCGCCACCCAGATCAACCGCTTCCGCGGCATCGCGATTTCGCACCCGAGGGCATCGTGGGCTGCTGGGTGATGGCGGTGATCCTTTTCCTGCTGGATGTTTGCCTGGTGGTCGGGGCAACGCTGATGAGCGTGCGCTCTCATTTCGGCTCGGCAGCGCTTACCTGCCTGGTAGCGCTGATTTGCGGGTGGGGTGGG
>Ga0207648_10006452_pt1 | contig 11657 bp, 12 predicted proteins | sample KBSMisM32_FD_184310 | JGI IMG/M metagenome (GOLD analysis project Ga0207648, IMG submission 184310) | Miscanthus rhizosphere microbial communities from Kellogg Biological Station, Michigan, USA - KBS Miscanthus M3-2 (SPAdes) (version 2) | ecosystem: Host-associated > Plants > Roots >... | reverse complement strand
CCTCGAGCCGAAGCGGCAGTACCACGCCGACAAGGCCGAGCTCGACGAGTCGGCCACCCCCGACCCGCTGTTCACCTCCCGCGTCGTCCGCCAGGGCACCGACGTCACCCTGCTGGCCTACGGCCCGATGGTGAAGACCGCCCTGAAGGCCGCCGAGGCCGCGTCCACCGAGGGCAAGTCCATCGAGGTCATCGACCTGCGCACGCTCTCGCCGCTGGACATGGGTCCGGTCTTCGAGTCCGTACGCCGCACCGGTCGCGCCGTGATCACGCACGAGGCTCACGTCAACCTCGGCATGGGTGCCGAGCTGGCCGCCCGGATCACCGAGGAGTGCTTCTACTCCCTGGAGGCGCCGGTGCTCCGCGTCGGCGGCTTCGACACGCCGTACCCCGCGTCGCGGATCGAGGAGGACTTCCTGCCCGACCTCGACCGCGTGCTCGACGCCGTCGACCGCACGCTCGACTACTGACCATGCCCGAGAGCCGTCGGTCGAGCTGGTCGAGACCACTCCACCGCCGAGCCTGCTGAGGAGAACTGAGATGGCCGAGTTCAAGCTGCCCGACGTGGGAGAGGGTCTCACCGAGGCCGAGATCGTGACCTGGAAGGTCAAGGAGGGCGACACGGTCGTCATCAACCAGATCCTGGTCGAGATCGAGACCGCGAAGTCGCTGGTCGAGCTGCCGTCGCCGTACGCCGGCGTGGTGGGTGCGTTGCTGGTGCCCGAGGGCGAGACGGTGGCGGTCGGCACGCCGATCATCCGGATCGGCGAGGAGGCCCCTGCGGCCGAGGCCGCGCCCGCCGCCGACGCGCCGGCCTCCGCGCCGGCCCGGCCGGACCTGAGCCAGATGGACCTGTCCAACCCGGCCGCCAGCGGTGGCGGGGAGGGCGAGAGCCTGGTCGGTCGCAACAAGGCCGATCGCGGCGCGCAGCGCCGGGTGCGCAAGGGCTCCGCCGCGCCGCCCAGCGAGGCCGTCGCCAGCACCCACATGCAGGTGCAGGGTGCCTTCGGTCGGGGCGGCGCCGAGGTTGCCGACGTGGTCGAGGCCGACGAGGAACCGGTGCCGGCCGTACCCGCCCGGCCGGTGGCGCCCTCGGCGGTCGAGCCTGGTTCCTCGGTGGTCGAGCCTGGTTCCACGGTGGTCGAGCCTGGTTCCTCGGCGGCGGTCGAGCCTGGTTCCTCGGTGGTCGAGCCTGTCGAGACCCGCGACGTCCGCGTGCTGGCGAAGCCCCCGGTGCGCAAGCTCGCGAAGGACCTCGGCGTCGACCTGGCCACGCTGACCGCGACCGGGCCCAACGGCTCGATCACGCGCGCCGACGTCGAGGGCGCCACCTCGGCGGCCCAGGAGGCTGCGCCGCAACCCGATCGAAGCCAGGTCATGGGTGAGCGTGAGTACCGCGAGCCGATCAAGGGCGTCCGCAAGATGATGGGCCAGGCGATGGTGCAGTCGGCGTTCACGCTGCCGCACGTCACCGAGTGGGTCACCGTCGACGTCACCCCGACGATGGAGCTGGTCGCCCGGCTGAAGCAGCACCGCGCGTTCCGGGACGTGAAGGTCTCGCCGCTGCTGGTGCTGGCCCGCGCCGCGATGCTCGCCATGCGTCGTACGCCGGAGATCAACTCGTGGTGGGACGACGCCGCCCAGGAGGTCGTCTTCAAGCGCTACGTCAACCTCGGCATTGCCGCGGCCACCCCCCGCGGTCTCGTCGTACCGAACGTCAAGGACGCCGAGGCGTTGTCGCTGGTCGAGCTGGCCGCGGCGCTCAACGACCTGACCGCGGTCGCCCGTGAGGGCAAGACGCAGCCGGCCGACATGAGCGGCGGCACCTTCACGATCACCAACGTCGGCCCGTTCGGTGTCGATGCCGGCACGCCGATCATCAACCCGGGTGAGTCCGCGATCCTGTGCTTCGGCGCGGTGAAGCGGCAGCCGTGGGTGGTCTCGACAGGCTCGACCTCCGGTGGAGAGGACACCGAGTCGATCGAGATCCGCGACGTCTGCACCCTCGCGCTGGCCTTCGACCACCGTCACGTCGACGGCGAGAAGGGCTCGCGCTTCCTCGCCGACGTCGCCGGGATCATGGCCGACCCCGGGACCGCCCTGCTCTTCTGAGGACGTCGTTGAGTGGTGCCTCCGGCCCCGTCGAGTGGTGCCTCCGGCCCCACCGACCGGGGACCGGAGGCACATCTGAAGGGGGCGCGAGGCACCACTCAACGAGTTGGGGGACAGGCGCAGATACGCTGACGAGCATGGGGGCACCTGCGCGCATCTACGCCGACCCGGCCCGGGAACGGGTCGGCACCTCGGCGACGGTGATCACCGGGGTCCGCACCGTGATCGCGGTGGCGCTCGCGGTCTGGGCGGCGTACCACGAGGACCTGACGCTGCTCGTCGTCTCCCTGGTCGTCTACTGGGTGGGCGACTCCCTCGACGGGATCGTGGCCCGGATCCGGGACTGCGAGACGCGCACGGGGGCGGCCCTCGACATCCTCAGCGACCGGTTCTGCGCGGCGGCGTTCTACGTCGGGCTGGCCTGGACCCTGCCGCACCTGGGTCCCGCGATCTTCGTCTACCTGGCCGAGTTCATGGTGATCGACTGCTTCCTGTCGCTGTCGTTCCTGGCCTGGCCGATCACGAGCCCGAACTACTTCCACGTCATCGACCGAAGGATCTGGCTGTTCAACTGGTCGCGGGCCGGCAAGACCGTCAACTCGGGCCTCTTCGCGGTGATGCTGCTGCTCACGCGTGACTACGCCTGGGGGATGTGGCTCGGGCTGGCGATCGCGATCTGCCTTTTCGCCATGAAGTCGGTCTCCCTGGTCTGGATGATGCGGCTCGGCATCCCGGTGCCGGCCGCCGCCCTGCCGAGCGATGCCGAGACCCCGCTCACCACAGGTCGCCCGTGAAGCTGGTCCTGACCACGCTCCTGGTCGGGTTCGGGTCGGCGGTGCTGCCCTTCATCAACATCGAGGCCTACCTCGGTGCCCTCGGAGCGGCTGTGACCAGTACGACGCCCATGGTCGTTGCCATCGCCGCCGCGGCTGCGGTCGGCCAGACGATCGGCAAGGTGTTGCTCTACTACGCCGCCGAGTGGGCGATGAACCTGCCGTGGATCAGGAAGAAGACGTCCTCGCCGAAGTTCCAGGAGACGTACCTGCGGTGGCAGACCCGGATCCACGACCACCCGGGCCAGACCGGTGCCGTGCTGTTCGCGTCGGCGTCGCTCGGCTTCCCTCCGCTGCTGGTCGTCGCCATCCTGGCCGGCCAGATGCGCGTGAACATCGTGCTCTTCGTCAGCACCTGCGTGACCGGCCGCTTCCTCCGGTTCCTCGTGATCCTCGGCGCCGTTGACTGGCTGGCGCACTGATGGAGGTCCGCACGATCGTGCCAGCCGACAGCGCCGACCTGCGGCGCGCGGTGCTACGCGGCGGCCGTGACGTCCCGCTCCCCGGCGACGAGGCGCCGGCCCACCACGTCGGCGTGTACGACGGGCCGCACCTGGTCGCGACCGGCAACGTGCGCGCCCAGCCGGCGCCGTGGGCCCCGGACGAGCCGGGCTGGCGGTTCCGCGGCATGGCCACCGACCCGGACCGTCGCGGTGAGGGTGCGGGTGCCCTGGTGCTCGACGCGCTCGTGGCACACGTGGCCGCGCACGGCGGGGGCGTGCTCTGGTGCAACGCGCGCACCCCGGTGCGGGCCTTCTACGAGCGGGCCGGCTTCGTGGCGCGCGGCGAGGAGTGGGTCGACCCGGAGATCGGGCCGCACGTGGTCATGTGGCGACGGGTCCCCGCGCCCTGACGAAACGGTCCGTGCGATGCCGGACCAGGTCCTCGGGGTCGCGACCGTGGAGCCGGCCGAGCTCCCAGCGCAGCACCTCGCCGACACGCCGGCAGAACTCCTCCGGCTCGTCCGCCCCGTCCGGCTTCTCGGCCACGATCCGGTCGACCATGCCCAGGTCGCGCAGATCCGTCGACCGCACGTGCTGGGCACGGGCCAGCTCCGGCGCATGGTCGACGTCGCGGTACATGATCGCGCTCGCGCCCTCGGGCGGCAGCGGCGACAGCCACGCGTGCTGCGCGGCGATCACGCGGTCGGCCGGGAGCAGCGCGAGCGCGCCGCCGCCGTTGCCCTCGCCGAGCATCAGGCACAGCGTCGGCGCCCGCAGCGTCACCAGGTCGGAGAGGCAGCGCGCGATCTCGCCGGCGAGGCCGCCCTCCTCCGCCTCGGCGGACAGCGCCGCTCCCGGGGTGTCGATCACGGTCATCAGCGGCAGCCCGAGCTCGACCGCCAGCCGCATCCCGCGTCGTGCCTCGCGCAGCGCCCCTGGGCCGAGCGGGTGTGCCTTGGTCTGGCCCCGACGGTCCTGGCCCAGGAACACGCACGGGGCGTCACCGAAGCGCGCGAACGCGATCAAGAGACCGGGGTCGCTCTCGCCCTGCCCGGTCCCGTTGAGCGGGATCACGTCGGTGGCGGCGTACCTCAGCAACCGGCGCACGCCGGGGCGGTCGGGCCGACGCGACCGCGTGATCGCGTCCCACGCGTCGACATCGGGGATCGGGTCGTCGGCCGGCTCCGGTGCGTCCGCCGGCACCGGGCGGGACATCAGGATCTCGACCGCGCGGTGCAGGATGTCGCCGATCTCGTCCGGCGGCAGCACCGCGTCGACGATGCCGTGCAGGTAGAGGTTCTCGGAGGTCTGCACTCCCTCGGGGAAAGGGTGGCCGTAGAGCGCCTCGTAGACCCGCGGCCCGAGGAACCCCACCAGGGCGCCGGGTTCCGCCACGGTCACGTGGGCGAGCGAGCCCCACGAGGCCATGACGCCTCCGGTGGTCGGGTGCCGCAGGTAGACGAGGTACGGCAGGCCGGCGGCCTTGTGTCCTGCGATGGCCGCGGAGATCCGGATCATCTGCAGGAACGCGGCTGTGCCCTCCTGCATCCGGGTGCCACCGCTGGCCGGCGCCGCGAGCAACGGCAGCCCCTCGGAGGTGGCGCGCTCGACCGCGGCCACCAGCCGGTCGGCCGCGACCTGGCCGATCGACCCGGCCTGGTGCCCGAACTCGCTGACCAGCACGGCCACCCGGCGTCCGCGGAGCAGCCCCTCGCCGGTGAGCACCGACTCCTCGACCGACCCGTCCCACGACGCCCAGGACCCGTCGTCCAGGACCAGGTCGATCAGCTCACGGGCGTTGAGGTGGCTCATCCGGCGGATGGTAGTCCCGGGGCGCGAGGTCGCGTCCGATCTCGGTGTAGACCCGAGCCTTGCGCGACCAGGTGACCACCCGCCGGCAGGCCAGTGCGAGCACGCCGGCGATGATCCCGACCACCTTCGCGGTGTCGTCGTCGTCGCGGAACCCGATCACCAGCAGACCCGCGGCGACCAGCAGCAGGAGGAGCGCCGCCGCGGCGAACCAGCGGACCACGGTCACGACGACGGCGTCTTCTTCGCCAGCAGCCAGGTTGTGAAGAAGCCGGTCAGGTCCTTGCCCGACCCCTCGCTCCACCAGGCGGCGAGCCGGTCGCGGTCCTCGTTGGAGAAGAGGTGGTCCTGGATCCAGTCCCGGCGCAGCTTCGCGAACGCAGCGGTACCGAGGTCGTCGTGCAGCACCCGCCACATCAGCGCGGCGCAGAAGTACACGTTCCCCTGCGCGAACTCATCCGCGTGGTAGGCCCCGGGCGGGCCGAAGGTGCGCCGGAGTGGGTTGTCGGCGGCCCGGAGCTGGGTCTCCCAGCCCTCCCAGGTCGCCCGGCCGTGGGTGACCGTCCACTCCGCCTGCAGGTACGTCGCCATCCCCTCGTTCATCCACACGTCACGCCAGTCGGACGGGGTCACCGCGTCGCCGTACCACTGGTGCGCGAGCTCGTGCGTGACGACCTGGCCGCCGTCGGCCTGCTGGATCGACTCCCGCCCGAGCGTGATCATGTCCTGGGTCTCCATGCCGCTCGCGTCTGGGACGATCACGAAGCCCATCCGGTCCGAGGGCAACGGTCCGAGCCGGTCCTCCAGCCACCCGATCGCCTCCGGCGCCCGGCGTACGACGGGCAGCAGCCGGCGGTCGCCCGGCCGCACCCAGTAGGTGATCGGCAGCCCGTGAGGACCGGTGTCGTCGTAGCGCCGGTACGGCCCGATCGCGATCGTGACCAGGTACGACGCGGCGGGGTGCGTGAGCCGCCACGCCGTCCGGGTCCGACCGGCCTTCGTGCTGCGCGCGAGCAGCCGCCCGTTGGAGATGCCGACCCAGCGTCCGGGCACGTCGACCTTGACGTCGTAGAACGCCTTGTCGGCCGGCTGGTCGTTGACCGGGTACCAGGTGAACGCGCCGTACGGCTCCTGCATCGCGCGCACCTGGCCGTCCGGCTGGGTGGTCCAGCCGAGGCCTGGGGTGTCGCCGCGGGTCGTCGGAGCCGACGTGGGCCTCGGCCGGCCGGCATACGTGACGCGCAACGTGTAGAGCCGGTTCTTCACCACCGGTGTCGTGACCAGCAGGTCCTTGCCGGGATGCTGGAAGGTGACCCTCTCGCGGTCCAGCCGGACCGCCGACGGCTTCAGCTGGGGCGCCAGGTCGAGCCTGATGTGGTCGCCGGTCGCCGTCGCCCGGAACCGGATCGCGGCCGTGCCGACGAGCCGCCGCCGCTCCGGCTCCCACCGGAGAACGAGCCCGTAGTGCAGGGCGTCGATGGTCGGCTCCCCGACGTCGGGGTAGACGCTGTCCTCGCGCACGGTCGATGCGGCGTCGCCGTACCGGCCCGGCACGTCGGACGGGGGCGGGGTCGCCGCGGAGGTGGCGGGGCCGCTGGCCGTCGGGACGCTGACCGGTGGGTCGCCGCCGCAGCCCGAGACCAGGAGTGCGATCACGGCGATCGCGGCCGGCAGCGCACGCATGTCCCGGAGTCTTCCTCAGCGACCCGTCTCCTGTCCGACCCTCCACCAGAACGACGCCACTTCGTGAGGTTCGTCGGCCGGTGTTCGGCTCACGGGGTCATCGAGAGACTGCGCCGGAAGCGCTCCCCGAGATCGGGGTTGCCGCCGACGTCCACGTCCTGGGTCTCGGGCGCCCGGCGTCCGCCGCAGAGGACCACGAAGGTCCCGGTGTCCATGCGCAGCGTGGCGTCGGTCGTGGCGTCCTCGGGTGCGGCGACGCCACGTCCGTTCTCGCCGAGGATGACCGCGAACCGGTCCCCGCTGTCGGACAGCTCGATCGCCCCTGACTCCCCGGGCGCTGCGCCGACCTTCTTCCCCCAGACGTAGCCGAGCCGGCGCGCGAATACGCGGACGGCGTGCCGCGCGGCCGCAGAGTCGAGGTGGCCGGGACGGTCGGTCGCGCGCCGGATGTCCTGCTCGTGCATCCACACGTCGAGCGGTCGGTTGGACAAGAGCGTCTGCCAGCTCCAGCCGATGTCGCCCGGCGTCTTCGGGGGGTCGCCGGCGCCGTCGTCGGGTGGGGCGGCACGGGTCTCGCCGAGCCGCCGGCCGACCGCGGCGCCGATCTCGGCGAGCAGCTCGTCGCGGCTGCGCTCCTTGCGGGCGATCACGCCCTGCTCGGTGTAGAAGCCCATCAGGCTGGTCACGTGCGGGAGCCCCTGTGGGACGACGACCGTCTCCTCGGGCGAGCCGGCCAGCACCGCTTCGAGGTGCGCGGTGTGGCTGACCAGGTCGTGCACGGTCCAGCCGGGGAGGTCGGTGGGCAGCTCCCACTCGTCGTCGCCCAGCTCACGGACCAGGTCGGTGAAGTCGGCGAGGGCCGACTCGAACACGTCCAGCAGGGCGAGCAGCCGCTCCCGATCGGTCATGGCGGGCAGCCTAGGGGACACGCCGGAGCCTCTAACTGACTAAAGTCGATTAACTTGCTATGGTTAGGTCATGCTTCGCCCCGAGATCCCCACGCTCCCCCCTCCGGCGTACCTCCTCGAGGAGGCCGAGGGCCAGCGCACCGAGGAATGGCACTCCGGGGCCAAGCGCACTGAGAACCGGCGCGCCGACGAACGGCCGAGCGCCGCCTGAGCCGCACGTGGTCACCGGGGAGGGCCGAGTTACGCACTCGGCACCCCCAAGCTTCCCCGGTGACCACGTCGTGGACGGCGGCCTCAGCGCTGGATGTCGCGCCGTTCCTCCACGACCTTGGTGCGGCTGCGCTGCTGGTTCGTGATCAGCGCGAGGACGATGGCGATCACGCCGACGACCATGAGGATGATGCCGAGCGTGTTGTCACTGACCCCGGGGATGTCCACCTCGACAGCCCAGTAGAGGATCGCGCCCACGACCAGCAATACGACGCCAACTCCGACTCCCATAGCTGTGCTCCTTCGCACTCGGTGATGCCGGTGACCCGATAATTGTGATGGTAGGACGCGGGCGAGTGCAGGGACCGCACGCGGTAGGTTCCCGGCATGCCCGGGCCCGCGTCGTACCGTCGCTACGTCGCGCTCGGTGACAGCCAGACCGAGGGTCTCAACGACGGGGACGACGCCACCGGCCTCCGTGGCTGGGCCGACCGGTTCGCGGAGGCACTGGCGGCGACCACCAGCCCTGAGCTGCACTACGCGAACCTCGCGGTCCGCGGCTGCCGCGCTCGCGACGTGCGCCACAACCAGCTCGACCCAGCGCTCGCACTGCAACCGGACCTGGCGAGCGTAGTGGTCGGGATGAACGACCTGCTCCGCCACGACTACGACGCCGACGCGACGGTGCGCGACGTCGAGGAGACGTTCGCGGCGCTGCGGGCGACCGGCTGCCGGGTGGTCACGATGACGTTCCCCGACATCGGCCGGATGCTGCCGGTGATGGCCTGGCTGCGGCCGCGGGAGGTCGACCTCAACCGGCGCCTGGTCGAGGCGGCCGCGCGTCACGACGTGGCGGTGCTGGACCTGTTCCCGCTTGCCATGTGCGGCGACCCGGCGTTGTGGAGCCACGACCGGATCCACGGCAGCCGGGAGGGACACGCGCGGATCGCGGCCGGCATCGGCGAGCTGCTCCGGCTCCCCGGCAGCGACGGGTCCTGGAGCGTGTCCGCGCCGGCGTCCACCGGCCTGTTCCACGCCGTACGACGTGACGCGTGGTGGGCGGCGACCTTCGTCGTACCGTTCCTCACCCGGCAGCTGCTCGGGCGCGGTCCTGGCACCGGGCGCTCGGCCAAGCGCCCGGACCTGATGCCCGTGGTGACTAGAAGCTCGCCTCGTCCAGATCCATCAGCGACAGGTCCGTCGCCTCGGCGATCGCCCGCTCCGCGGTGAGCCGTGGCAGGTTGGTGTGCGCGAAGAACTGCGCGGCCGCGACCTTGCCCTCGTAGAACGCCTTGTCCCTGGCCGAGACGTCGCCGCCGAGCTTCTCCAGTGCGACCTCGGCGCCGCGCAACAGCAGCCAGGCGCAGACGATGTCGCCGAGGGCCATCAGCAGCCGGCTGGTGTTGAGGCCGACCTTGTAGATGTTGCGGATGTCGCCGCCCTCGGCGGACTCGTCCGCGCTGATCAGGGTGGTGATCATTCCGCCGACCATCGCCTGGCCGTCCTCGAGCGCGGTCGCGAGCAGCCCACGCTCGACCTTGAGCCGGCCGTTGCCCGCCTCGCTGGTGACGAACGCCTCGATCTCGCCGGCGAGGTGGCCGAGGGCCTGGGCCTGGTCCTTGACGATCTTTCGGAAGAAGAGGTCCTGCCCCTGGATCGCCGTCGTGCCCTCGTAGAGGGTGTCGATCTTGGCGTCGCGGACGTACTGCTCGATCGGGTACTCCTGCAGGAAGCCGGAGCCGCCCAGGGTCTGCAGCGACTCGGTGCCGAGCAGCACCCACGAGCGCTCCGAGCCGTAGCCCTTCACGATCGGGAGCAGCAGGTCGTTCACCCGCATCGCCAGCTCGTCCTTCTCGCCGTTGTGCTCGGCGATCATGACCCGGTCCTGCCACGACGCGGTGTAGAGCACGAGCGCGCGCATCGCCTCCGAGAAGGACTTCTGCGTCATCAGCGAACGGCGTACGTCGGGGTGGTGGGTCACCGTCACGCGCGGCGCGGTCTTGTCGCTGGCCCGGGTCAGGTCGGCGCCCTGGACCCGGGTCTTCGCGTAGTCGAGCGCGTTGAGGTAGCCCGTGGAGAGCGTCGCGATCGCCTTGGTGCCGACCATCATCCGGGCGTTCTCGATCACCTGGAACATCTGCGCGATGCCGTCGTGCACCTCGCCGAGCAGGTAGCCGACGGCGGGCTCGCCTCCGCCGATGGAGGCGTCACCGAACGTGAGCTCACAGGTGTTGGAGACCTTGATCCCCATCTTGTGCTCGACGTTGGTGACGTAGACCCCGTTGCGCTCGCCGAGCTCACCGGTCTCGAGATCGACGTGGAACTTCGGCACGACGAACAGGCTGAGGCCCTTGGTGCCCGGGCCGCCGACGCCCTCGACGCCGACCGGGCGCGCCAGCACCAGGTGCACGATGTTGTCGCTCAGGTCGCCCTCGGCGGAGGTGATGAACCGCTTCACGCCCTCGATGTTCCAGGTGCCGTCGTCGTTCGGCGTGGCCCTGGTGCGGCCGGCGCCGACGTCGGAGCCCGCGTCGGGCTCGGTGAGCACCATCGTGGTCAGCCAGCCGTTGTCCACGATCAGCTGGGCCATCCTCTTGTCGCGGTCGTTGCCGTTGCGGTAAACGATGCCGGCGAACATCGGTCCCGCGCCGTACATCCAGATCGCGGGGTTCGCGCCGAGCACGAGCTCGCCCAGCGCCCAGTTGAGGCTCGAGGGGGCAGGTGTGCCGCCGAGCCCGGCCAGGGTGCCCAGGCGCCAGTACTCGGCGTCCATCCAGGCCCGGTAGCTCTTCCGGAACGACTCCGGCACGGGCGCGGTGTTGGTCGTCGGGTCGAACACCGGCGGGTTGCGGTCGGAGTCCTCGAACGAGGCGGCGAGGTCCTCGCGCGCCAGCCGGTCGACCTCGCCCAGGATGGACCTGGCGGTGTCGGCGTCGATCTCCGCGAACGGCCCCTGGCCGAGGATCTCGTCGCGCTTGAGCACCTCGAAGAGGTTGAACTCGATGTCGCGGATGTTGGACTTGTAGTGGCTCATGGCCTCCACCTTCGCGTCGGGCGGGCTGCGGGCTACCCGTGGGTAACAAAGTCATAGTACCCACGGGTAACCCAGAAGAGCCAGCCGAACCGGATAGTCCCGACCAGATGTGTCGTGCCGGGGGGCATGGGACGACACATCCGGCCGGGACTATCGGGTCAGTGGTGCATGTGCACCGCACCGCCGGTTCCGCGGGTGGCCGGCATCCGGACGAGCGCGAACGCCGCGAACAGCAGGGTCCAGGCGGCGGCTCCGACGAAGCCACGACCGACGGCCGCGGACGCACCGTCCACCGTGGTCAGCGCTCCGGCGGTGGTGGCAACGGCGGAGAGCACCGCGACGCCCAGCGCCGCACCGACCTCGTGCCCGGTCATCAGGAAGCCCGAGGCCATCCCGGAGTGCTGGGCGGGAATCCCGGTCATCGCCGAGGCGGAGACTGCGGCGAAGACCATGCCGGCGCCGAACCCGACCACGACCAGGCCCGGGAGCACGCCGGTGGCGTAGGAGTCGACGGCCGAGACCTGGGATAGCAGGACCGCGCCGGTGGTGGCGACCAGGAGACCGATCACGGCGATGGTCCGGGCCGTGGCGTGGGCGCTCAGTCGGCCGGCGACATGGGTGCCGAC
>Ga0207648_10006450_pt1 | contig 11658 bp, 16 predicted proteins | sample KBSMisM32_FD_184310 | JGI IMG/M metagenome (GOLD analysis project Ga0207648, IMG submission 184310) | Miscanthus rhizosphere microbial communities from Kellogg Biological Station, Michigan, USA - KBS Miscanthus M3-2 (SPAdes) (version 2) | ecosystem: Host-associated > Plants > Roots >... | reverse complement strand
GCAGGCGGCCAGCGACCGGTTCACCTCATAAGCAAAGTCGACGTGGCCGGGGGTGTCGATCAGATTGAGGATGTAGTCCTTGCCGTCGGCGGCTTTGTAATTCAGCCGGACGGTCTGCGCCTTGATGGTGATGCCGCGCTCGCGCTCGATGTCCATCGAGTCGAGCACCTGCTCCTTCATCTCGCGCAATTCCAAGCCGCCGGTGAGCTGGATCAGTCGGTCGGCGAGCGTCGACTTGCCGTGGTCGATATGCGCGACGATCGAGAAGTTGCGAATGTTGCTGATTGGCTGCGCCGTCATGCGCGGCAGATAACATTCGCATTGCAGTGCGGCAAGCAAGGGTTTTGGCGATTTTGCAGCCCTTCCGGACGGCTAAAGGCGCCGCGCGGAGAGTGCCCTCAAAACTCCTCCAGCAGCCGCCCGAACCCCTGGATCTTGTCGTCGATCCCGTTCTGCCGCAGCGCGTGCCAGTAGGTGGCGGTGTTGATCGCGATCACCGGCTTGCCGAGCCAAAGCTCCGCCGCGGCGGCGAGGCGGACCATGCTGAGGTTGGTGCCGACCTGGACGATCGCATCGACATCCTTTCCGTTGCCGTTGAGTTCGACGATCCTGTCGCGGCAGGTCTCGGGCGTCACCTCGGCGATGCCGGTCCAGCTCGGGCACTGCAGGCAGATGTCGCGCACCACCGTGAAGCCCGAATCGGTGAAGTATTTGCGAACCTGCTCGTTTGCCGCTGGGAAATAGGGCGTCAGGAACGCGATCCGCTTCACGCCGCCGTAGGCCTTGAGCGCGGCGGTGCAGGAATGCGACCCGATGCTCACCCCGACGCCGGCTTCGCGCGCGATCTTCTCCTGGAACGCGTCCGCGCCTTTGGTGCCGCCGAAGAACGTCACCGCCGACATGCCCATCACCAGATAATCCGGCGCGCAGGTCATCACGCTGCGCACGGCGTCGAGCGTGTTGTCGGCAATGACCGTCGCGCCCGCCATGAAGCTCTCGTTGCTCACTGCCTGCGCGTTGGGCGTGTAGATGCGGCTGTAGTGATTGGTGACACCCGGCGGGCGCATCATGTCGAAATCGGGCTGCACGATCGTGTTGGTCGACGGCCCCATCACGCCGAACTTCTTGCGCCACCCCAATACGTCTCTCATCGGGCTCTCACTGAATTTCGGCCGCGCGGCGCAGGCCGGCGATCATCGAGGACTTGAGCATGTAGTCGCGCGCGAGCGCAGGATCCGCCGCGGTCTGCCGCATCGCATCGAGCGATTTCCTGCGCGTCGCGGGATCGCGCTCGCTTAGAATCTGGTGGTTGCGGTTGGTCTGCTGCTGCACCGCGTCGACCGCGACGGCGCGGCGCTGCCGTTCGTAGCGGTCGAGCAGGCGGTCGTCGGCGCCCGCGTAGATCTCCGCGAGCTTGTCGGAGAGATTGAACGCGTCGTGGATGCCGCCGTTCATCCCCATGCCGCCGAGCGGATTGTTGATGTGCGCGGCATCGCCCGCGAGCAGCACGCGTCCCGTCCGGAACGACTTCGCGACACGCTGATGCACGTGATAGATCGAGCGGTGCTCGATTGCGTAGTCGGCGTCGCGCGGAACCACACGCTGCAGCACCTGCTGCAGGTTCTCGTCCGACAAGAGCTGCTCGCGATCGGAGTTCTCCGGCGCCGGGACCAGCACGCGCCACAGGCCCGGCACGCGCAGCAGCACCAGCCATTCGTTCGGATCGGCAATGTAATTGACGTAGGCGATGTCGGTCAGCGTGTCCTCGAAGCGGAAGCCGGTCGAGGCGATCAGAAACAGCTCCGGATAGGTGAAGCCCGTAAACTCGATGCCGAGCGAACGGCGCACCGCGCTGCGCGCGCCGTCGGCCGCGACGACGTAGCGCCCGTCGATCGTCACCGGCCCTGCCGACGTGTCGGCCGCGACTGCAACGGACTCATCGCGCAGTGTCACGCCCGTGACCGTGTGATCGAACCTGATCTCGGCGCCGGGAATTTTCAGGTAGGCGTCGCGCAACAGCCGCATCAGCTTCCACTGCTCGCACTGCACGCGATACGGATGGTTGGTGTCGCCGGCGAGCAGCGCGAGATCGAAGGTCGCGACCGGGCCGGTCTCGCGGTCGCGGAACTGCCAGGTCGGCGCCTTCAGGCCGGACTCGATCATAGCCGGCACCACCGCGAACTCATCGAGCATGTCGAGGGTCGGCGGATGGAAGGTCGAGCCGCGCAGTTCCATCACCAACTCGGGCTCGGCTGCGAGCACGACGGTCGGAATGCTGCGCCGCGCGAGCGCAAGCGCCGCCGTCAGCCCGACCGGCCCGGCACCGACGACGATGACGCGATCGGAGTGCGGCATGTTATTGCGGCGGCGCGATGCCGGCCGCCTTCACCGACGTGGCGAAGTTCTCCTTGTCCTTCCTGAACACGGCCGCGGTCTCGTCCTTGGTCAGCCCACCCGGCACGATGCCGAGTTTGGTCAGGCGCTCCTGCAGCGCGGGAGACTTCGCCAGCGCGGTGATCTCGGTGCGGATCGCCGTGATGATCTCCTCCGGCGTGCCGGCCGGAACCGAGAAGCCGTTCCACGAGGAGAACTCGAAGCCGGGAAAGCTTTCGGCGACCGTCGGCAGATCGGGTGCGACCGGAATACGCTGCGCCGTGCCGACCGCGACCAGTCTTATTTTGTCGCTGTCGGCGTGCGGCAGCAGCTCGGATGAGTTGCCGAAATAGAAGTCGACCTGGCCCGCCATCAGGTCCTGCACCGCCTGCGGGCCGCTTTTGGCCGGGATCATCACCACGTCGACGCCGGCGCGCGCGAACAACAGCGCCGGCGCGAGATGCGCAATGTTGTTGGCACCCGCGATCACGTAATTGAGCTTGCCGGGATTGGCCTTGGCGTGGGCGATGAACTCATCCAGCGTCTTGACCGGCAGGCTGCGGCGGATCGCGATCATCTGTGTGCCGGTGCCGACGTTCACGACCGGCACGAGTTGCTTCTCGGCGTCGAACGGGACCTTCTGCACCATCGGGGTCAGCAGCAGCATCGAAGAGGGCGAGAACAGGATCGTGTAGCCGTCCGGCGCGGCCGCTGCGACCGCTCCGGTGCCGAGCGCGCCGCCGGCGCTCGGACGGTTCTCGACCACGAAGGGCTGACCGAACTTTTCGCTCAGGCGCTGTGCGCCGAGCCGCGCCATCATGTCGGTGTTGCCACCGGCCCCGAGCGGCACCACGACCGTGACCGGCCGCGCCGGCCAGTCGGCGGCATGCGCCGATTGCGGCAGCAACGCGGCCAGTGCGCAGGCGAGATGTCTCAGCAACATTCGCGATCTTCCTTTGCGCGGATCATGTCGCAAGCCGCGTCATGATGTCGGACAGCGGCACCACGTCGCCGTACTTGGCGTTGATGTCGAACAGGTTCGCCTCATGCGGCCCGTCATGCCGGTCGCCGACGCATTCGCGCGGCACGATCGGACGGAAGCCGTATTGCATGGCGTCGACCGCCGTCGCACGCACGCATCCGCTGGTCGAGCAGCCGGTGATGATCAGCGTGTCGATGCCCTGCGCGGTCAGCATCCCGGCGAGGCTCGTGCCGAAGAACGAGCTGGCATATTGCTTCACCAGGATGACGTCGTTCGGCCCGGGCGGAAGCTCCGGCACGATGTCGGCGAGCGGCTCGCCCTCGATCATGCGGCGCAGTGCAGGAACCTTGCGCACGAACAGCCCGCCGTCGGCGCCGTTCGGGTGATAGAGAACGCGCGTATAGATGACGGGCAGGCCTTTCGCGCGCGCCGCCTCGAGCAGCGGCGCGGTCGCCTTCACGGCTTGGACCACCGCGGGCGCGTAGAGCGGAGAGCCGGGCTCGGTATAGGCGCGGATGAAATCGACCACGACGATCGCCGGCGCGCGCCCGAAGCCCATCTGGCTGTCGAACACGCCGCGATAGTTCTGCTGAAGATCAGGGTGGTCGCTCATTCGAGAGGCGAGGCTATTGGCCTCGTCCGGCGCTGGCAACCGGCCTCCGGTCGGCTCCACCGGGCTACGCTCGCGGCGATTGCAGCGGTGCCGCGACTGCAAAAAAAGCAGGCCGCAGCCTTCTGGCCGCGGCCTGCCTCGCGTGTGTCGCTAGTCGTCGGTTAGCGCCAGAACAGCGCCAGCAGGATGATGATGGGCAGCGGAATGCCCAAAAGCCATAACAGAGCGCCTTTACCGAAACCCATGATGTCCTCCAGTGTCTGGTGTCGTGGTTTTAACGCGATGCCCGGGTTGAAGTTCCACGTCGTGAACCGGATGGGACGCGCCGCCGGCTAACTCACGACGCGCGAGCGCGGTTTGCCACGCCGCTTGCGAAGGCGATCGCGGCAGGAACGCCTCTCTGCCGAATTGCCTTTTCGTCAGCCGGGATAAGTCTGAGCCCCCGGCCGGAACGGCCCCGTCTTGCGTCTCCCCACACGGGCGCATCCGGGGCCGTTCGATTTTGCTGTGCGATCACGTCCGTTTTCCACACGCAAGGAACAGTGCACCGCGCCCGGTTGACTTCGCGGCCGAACGTGCGTATTAAACCGATGGGTTATTTAACCGAATGGTTCTATATGCCGACCGACCGCCTGAGCAACACGTTTTCGGCACTGGCCGATCCGACGCGGCGCGCGATCCTCGCCCGCCTCGCGCTCGGCGAGACCTCGGTGACCGAACTCGCCGAGCCATTCCAGATGAGCATGCCGGCGGTGTCGAAGCACCTGAAGGTGCTGGAGCGCGCCGGGCTGATCACGCGAGGCCGCGAGGCGCAGTGGCGCCCCTGCCGCATCGAGGCGCAGGCGCTCAAGCCGGTCGATGATTGGCTGGAGAACTACCGCCGCCTCTGGGAAGAGCGTTTCGATCGCCTGGAAGTCTACCTGCGCGAGTTGCAGGCCAAGGACGACACCAGGTTCGCCAGCAAAAAGATCAGGGAGAAGAGCCGTGCCCGCAAGAAATAGCGTTGCCGTTGCGCCGCGTATGCTGACGCTGGAGCGCGTGTTCGACGCGCCGGTCGATCTCGTCTGGCGGTGCTGGACCGAGCCGGAGCATCTCGCGAAATGGTCCGCGCCGCGCGGCTACACGATCCCCGAAGGCGAGGGCGACGTCCGCCCCGGCGGCAAGTGGCGCTGCCACATGCGCGATCCGGATGGCGGTGACCATTGGCTCGGCGGCGTCTATCGCGAGGTCGTGCCGCACAAGCTCATCGTGATGACGCATGCCTGGGATGACGAGAACGGCAGGCCCGGCGCCGAGACCGTCGTGACGGTGCGGTTCGAAGATCTGGGCGAGCGCACCAAGGTCACCCTTGAGCAGACCGGCTTCGATTCGGACGAGTCGCGCGACGGACATCGCGGCGGCTGGAGCGAGTGTCTCGATATCCTCGCAGAGCATCTCGCCACGATGCGGAGTGCGTCATGATCACCGACGTTCAAGAGTTCACCTACACCCGCACCTTCGATGCGCCGCGCGAACGCGTGTGGCGCGCCTGGACCGACGCGGAGGCGCTGGCGCAATGGTGGGGGCCGAAGGGCGTCACCATCCGCGTGCTGAAGCTCGATCTGCGTCCGGGCGGAATGTTCCACTACACGATGGCGTTCCAGCCGGGTCACGAGATGTACGGCCGCTTCATCTACCGCGAGATCGTTGCGCCCGAGCGCATCGCGTTCGTCAATTCGTTCTCGGACGCGGAAGGCGGCATCACGCGCGCGCCGTTCCCGCAGTTCAATAACCTGTGGCCGCTCGAAGTGCTCAACGTCGTGACGTTCACCGAGCAGGGCGGGAAAACCACGATCGCGCTGCGCGGCGGTCCGATCAACGCCACCGACGAAGAACGGGCGATGTACGCCGCAAGCACCGCGTCGATGCAGCAAGGTTTCAGCGGCGGGTTCGACAAGCTCGACGATTTCCTGGCGAAGTCCTGACAGCCACGAGGCTCCGCGATGAACACGCCCATCCTGGCGCCGGCCGAGCGCGTCCTCACCATCACCCGTGTGTTCGATGCGCCGCGCGAACTCGTCTGGAAGGCGTGGACCAACCAGGAGTACGCCAAGCACTGGTGGGGGCCGCGTCATCATCCCTCCACGCACGTCGAAATCGATGCGCGCGTCGGCGGCGCGTGGCGCATCCGGCTCACCGGCGTCGAGACCGGCCGCGAGTTGTGGCACGGCGGCGTGTTCCGCGAAGTGGTCGCGCCCGAGCGGCTCGTCTTCACTTTCAAGTGGGACGAAGAGGGCGAGCGCGGCGAGGAGAACATCGTCACGATCACGTTCGCCGAGGAAGGCGGCAAAACCCGGATGACCTTCCAGCAGTCTCCGTTCGTCTCGCTTGAGGAGCGCGACGGCCACACCGAAGGCTGGACCAGCGCGTTCGGCCGCCTCGACGACGCTTTGGTCGCATTGAAAGGACGTGCGTAATGGATTTCTCGAAGAAGCCGACCGCAGAGCGCGAGATCACCGTCACGCGCGTGTTCGCGGCGCCGCGTCCGCTCGTGTTCAGCATGTTCACCGACGCCAAGCATCTGGCGGCCTGGTGGGGGCCGCACACCTGGGACAATCCGGTGTGCGAGGCCGAGCCGCGGCCGGGCGGCAAGATCCTCATCCACATGCGTGGGCCGGACGGCACCGCGCACCCGATGAGCGGCGTCTATCACGAGATCGTGCCGCACGAACGCATCGCGTTCACGACCTTCGTCGAGATGCCGGACGGCGGCCGCATCATTGAGTCGCTCAACACCGTCCGGTTCGAGGAAAGTGCCGGCAAGACCAAGGTGATCCTCAACGCTCACGCCGGCGGCTTCTCGGACTTCGCGCCGCGGATGCTCCTCGGCATGGAGGCCGGGTGGTCGCAGAGCCTCGACAAGCTTGCCGCGCACGCGGCGCGCGTCAACGGCAACAACGACGCGGACGATCAGGCCGCGATCCGCGCGATCTTCGGCGACCGCACCAATGCGCTGTTCGGCAAGGTCGCCGACCTCGCGGTGAAGCATTTCGCCGACGATGCCGTGTCCTACGATCTCGATCCGCCGCTGCAGCATCTCGGCCCGGACAAGGGTGCGCTGCAGGCCTGGTTCGACACCTGGGATGGGCCGATCGGCTGGGCGATGGGCGATCTTGTGGTGGACGTCGGCGGCGATATCGCGATCGCGCGCGGGCTCGGCCACATGACCGGCACCAAGAAGAACGGCGAAAAGGTCGATCTCTGGACGCGCGTCACGATGGGCTTCGTGCGCCGCGGAGCCGACTGGAAGATCACGCACCAGCACAATTCAGTGCCGTTCATGATGGACGGCAGCTTCAAGGCCGCAATCGATCTGAAGCCGTAGCCGTCGAACCCGAAGAGAAAGAGAACAGCGCTATGCAGAAAGTCACTCCGTTCCTGTGGTTCGACGGCGAGGCCGAAGAGGCGATGAATTTCTACGTCTCGGTGTTCAGGAACGCCAAGATCGTCGAGCTGCGGCGGCAGGGCGACGATGGTCCGGTGATGTCCGGCACGTTCGAGATCGACGGACAGCGCTTTCACGCCTTCAACGGCGGGCCGATGTTCACGTTTTCTGAAGCCATCTCGCTGTTCGTGAATTGCGAGAGTCAAGACGAGGTGGACGAGTTGTGGGACAAGCTCTCCGCAGGCGGCACGCCGCAGCGCTGCGGCTGGCTCAAGGACAGATTTGGCCTCTCCTGGCAGATCATCCCTTCGGTGCTCGGCAAGCGGCTGCAGGACACGGACCCGGCGAAAGCGCAGCGCGTCGTGCAGGCGATGATGGGGATGGTCAAGATCGACATCGCGGGGATCGAGCGGGCTTACGCCGGATAGCGTCCGTCCACTTCGTTTCATGGGAAACGACACGAAAGGAAACGCCATGCAACCGCACAAGATCGTTTCGTACGAAGAATGGCTCACCGCGCGCAAGGCGCACTTGCGCAACGAGAAGGCGCTCACACGCCTGCGCGACATCGTCGCGGCGGAGCGGCGCGCGCTGCCCTGGGTGAAGGTGACCAAGGCCTACGTGTTCGATACCGCGCAGGGCAAGAAATCCCTGGCCGACCTGTTTGGCGACAACAGCCAGTTGATCGTGCATCACTTCATGTGGCGGCACGATCTCGATTCCGGCTGCCCGAGCTGCTCGTTCGAAGCCGATCACGCCGAAGGTGCGCTCGTGCATCTGATCAATCACGATGTGAGCTATGTGCGCATCGCGCGCGCGCCGATCGGGAAGCTGCTCGCCTACGGCAAGCGCCTCGGCTGGAAGGCCGAGTGGGCGTCGTCACTGAACAACGACTTCAACTTCGACTATCACGTGTCGTTTACCAAGGACGAGCTTGCGAGTGGCGAAATCTATTACAATTTCGAGGACAGCGAAGAAGCCGCGAGCCACGAGAGCGACGAACTGCCGGGCTTGAGCGTGTTCTACAAGGACGAGCGCGGCACCGTGTATCACACGTACTCGTCCTACGCGCGCGGCGACGAAGAGGCGATCAGCACGTTCGTTTATCTCGATCTCACGCCGAAGGGACGCAACGAAGGGGAAATCATGGATTGGGTGAAGCGCAACGACGAGTACGACAAATCACCGCAGTCCTGTTGTCATTCGCCGGCGGATAAATCAAACAACGCGCAACGCGCTTGATGCGCACAACACGAGGAGCATCCGATGGCTTACGTCGATGGCTTTGTCGTTCCGGTTCCGACCAAGAACCTGAAGGCCTACCTCGCGATGGCGAAGAAGGCCGGCAAGGTGTGGAAGGATCACGGCGCGATCGACTACAAGGAATGCGTCGCGGACGACGTCAAGGTTGGCAAATGGACCTCGTTTCCGCGCAGCGTGAAGCAGAAGAAGAACGAGACCGTGATCTTTTCCTACATCGTCTACAAGTCGCGCGCCGCGCGCGACAAGTGCATCGCCAAGGTGATGAAGGACAAGCGTCTGGCCGCCATGATGGATCCGAAGAAGATGCCGTTCGACGGCAAGCGCATGATCTACGGCGGCTTCAAGGTGAGCGTGGACGCGTAGCCGCGCGCCGCGCTAGGTTCGACGCGCTCAACGGAGCGCGCCATGAAGACCGCGGTCGTTACCGGCGGCAATTCCGGCATCGGGTTCGAGACCGCGCGCGAGCTTGCGCGGCGCGGCTGGCGCGTGATCATCACCGGCCGGGATGCAGCGAAGCTGCGCGCGGCTGCCGAGGCGATCGGGCCTGCGGCGTACGTGCAGGTCGCGGATTTTGCCTCTTTCGCCGACGTGCGCGGGCTTGGCGCTGCGCTCGACAATGAACCGCGCATCGACGTGCTGCTCAACAATGTCGGAGTCGCGCTGTCGCGCCAGCAGCAGAGTCGGGACGGCAACGACATGATGCTGCAGGTCAACCATCTCTCGTCGTTCCTGCTGACCAGCCTGCTGCTCGACAAGCTCAAGGCGAACGCGCCGGCGCGTATCGTCAACGTGTCGTCGCGCATGCACCGCAATGCGCGCGACTTCGGCTTCGACGATTTCCAGTTCACGCGCTCCTACAGCGTAGCCAAGGCCTATTCGCGCACCAAGCTCTACAACGTGCTGTTCACGCGCGAGCTGGCGCGGCGGCTTGCCGAATTCGGCGTCACCGCGAATGCGCTACATCCCGGAATGATCCAGACCGAGATCGGCAAGGACGGTGACCTGCGCGGCATCGCGGGTTTAGTCTGGCCGCTGCTGCAGCGCTGGAACGGGCGGCCGATCGAGGAGGCGTCGCGCATGCCGGTTCATCTCGCGACCGCATCGGAGCTTGAAGGCGTGACCGGCAAGTATTTCACCACGGGTCGCGCCGCCGAGCCGAGCCGGCTTGCACAGGACGATGCCGCGGCGAAGCGGCTGTGGGAGATGAGCGAGCGATTGGTGTTTGCGGATCAATGAGGTGACGATGAAATCAGTGACGCCGTTCCTGATGTTCGAGGGCAGCGCCGAAGCGGCGATGAATCTCTATGTTTCGGTGTTCCCGGGCGCTGCGATCCTCGAGATGGCACGATACGGCGCCGGCGAGCCGGGCGCCGAAGGCTCGGTGAAAACCGCAAGCTTCTCGGTCGCAGGGCAGACCGTGCGCTGCTTCAACAGCCCGGTGAAGCATGCGTTCACCTTCACGCCGGCCTCCTCTCTGTTCGTCGAATGCGAGACAGAGGAGGAGATCGACCGGATCGCGGCGGCACTCGGCGAGGGCGGCACGGTGCTGATGCCGCTCGCCGACCACGGCTTCAGCCGCAGGTTCACCTGGCTCAACGACCGGTTCGGCGTGTCATGGCAGTTGAACCTGCAATAGGTCACTGCGCCCGGCGCCGTGCCGCCACCGCCCTTAATGCAAGCAACAGATACCAGGTGTTTCCATGTCCCTCACGCTGCATTTCCATCCGCTCTCGTCGTTCTGTCACAAGGCGCTGATCGCGCTGTACGAGAACGGCACGCCGTTCACGCCGAGCATCGTCAATCTGATGGATGAGGGCGAACGCGCGGCGTTGCGCAAGCTCTGGCCGATCGGAAAATTTCCCGTGCTGCGCGATGAGGCGCGCGGGGAGACGGTGCCCGAGTCGACCGTCATCATCGAATATCTGGACCAGCATTATCCCGGCGAGACGCGGTTTATTCCGGCGGGCGGCGAGCAGATGCGCGAAACGCGATTGCGCGAGCGCTTCCTCGACCTTTATCTCCATTTGCCGATGCAGAAGATCGTCGGCGACCGGCTGCGGCCGGAGGGCAAGAAGGACCCGCACGGCGTCGAGGAAGCGCGCACAATGGCCGATACCGCGCTCGGCATGATCGAGCAGGAGATGGCCACCCGACGATGGGCGATGGGCGATGCGTTCACGATCGCCGACTGCGCTGCCGCTCCCCCGCTGTTCTATCTCGACAAGATCAAACCGCTGGCGCCGAAGCATCCGAGCGTCGCGGCCTATCTCGAGCGCCTGAAGCAGCGGCCCCCCTATGCGCGCGTGCTGCAGGAGGCCGAACCGTACATGCAGTTCTTTCCAAAAGAGTAAGAACGTCGACGTCTAGTTGGGCGAGTCGTATTCGACGGCCCTGCCAGATTGAGGATCGAGGAAATAGTATCGATCTGTCAAAGGTTTATAGAATTGCAAAAAATCTTGCGGTCACGTGTCGATCACGGCTCCCGTCGTTCGTCGTTCTATCAAGAGAGCGACAGGAGCGTCACATGATCGAGTTCAAGCCGCGATATTTCTTACCTCCGGCGATCGCCCTGACGGTGCTCGCCATGCTGCATGCCCCGGCCGACGGCGGCCGGGCCGGCGCCTGCGCGGCGCAGATGCGCGACCCCGGCATCCGCGCGAGCTTCGCGTCATTCCAGCGCACGCAGTCGGCGACCGCCGCGAAGGTCTGCGCCATCGCGGGCAACACGCTGCCCTGATTTTTCGTCAATCCGGCAAACCGCAAACAAGGAACAGACCGATGCGTTTCATGGTGATCGTCAAGGCGACCAAGGATTCCGAAGCCGGCAAGATGCCGTCGGAGGAAATGCTCGGCGCGATGGCCAGGTTCAACGAGGAGATGGTCAAGGCCGGCATCATGCTCGACGGCGCCGGGCTGCAGTCGAGCGCGAAGGGCGCGCGCATCCGCTTCACGGGCGGCAAGCGCAGCGTGATCGACGGACCGTTCGCCGAGACCAAGGAGCTG
>Ga0207648_10006449_pt1 | contig 11658 bp, 11 predicted proteins | sample KBSMisM32_FD_184310 | JGI IMG/M metagenome (GOLD analysis project Ga0207648, IMG submission 184310) | Miscanthus rhizosphere microbial communities from Kellogg Biological Station, Michigan, USA - KBS Miscanthus M3-2 (SPAdes) (version 2) | ecosystem: Host-associated > Plants > Roots >... | reverse complement strand
GCTCGGGTTTCAAGGGGTCAGAGCCCTTGAAACCCGCTTGAAACGGCTAGCGTGTCCCAGCCCCTACGTAGATGGCCCTGCAAATTCTTCCCCTTCACGTCATCCGGCCGCGCGTCGATGGCCGGACACGCGTACCTGAGCGCAGGTTCGCGCACCACGTCCTTCCCCCGGCCACCAGTTCCAGCGCCCCGCAAGCGCCAGCAGCGCCGGACTCACCGCCAACCGCATCACCGTCGCATCGAGCAGAACTGCCACGGCGAGCGCGAAGCCGAGCATCTTCATCAACAGAAAGTCACCGAGCATGAACGCCCCGAACACGACGAGCATAATCGCCGCCGCACTGGTGATCAGCCGCCCGGTTTGCGCCAACCCGGAGGCGATCGCTTCGCGCTCGCCGAGGCCGGCCGCGCGCGCCTCGCGAACGCGCGCGACGAGAAACACCTCGTAGTCCATGCTGAGGCCGAAGACGACTGAGAACACGAGCACCGGAATCGCGGGGAAGATGCCGTCGAGCGGACCCGCAAGGCCCAGGAGGTGCGCGCCGATCCCATCCTGAAAGACGAGCGTCACCGCCCCGAAGGCGCCCGCCACCACCAGAAGGTTCAGCACGATCGCCTTGAGCGGCACGAGCACCGACCGGAAGCCGATCGCGAGCACGACGAACGTCGCGACCACGATCAGCGTCACCACCTGCAAGAAACGCTTTCTCCCCGCAACTGCGGCTTTGTAGTCGACGTTGAGCGCGGGGAGTCCACCAACGCGGATGCGCGACGCTCCTGCGGGCGTGACGATCGACGGTGGTGCAGTGCGTATGCGCTCCACGAGCGACGCGAGCTCGCGCGGCGTCATTCGTTCGCGTGGAATCACCTCCAGCAGGCCAACTCGCGCGTCGGTGCTGACGAACGAGCGCCGCACGTCGTCCGGAAGCTCCGCCAGCAGCACACTTCGCCGCACCACCCCGCTCAGGGGCGCGAGGAGACCCGGCAGCGACCGTACGCGCTCGACAGCGGAATCGGCGACGAGAGAACGCGCGAGACGCGAGGTCGCGCTCCATCCGCTATCGTCGAGCGCCGACACGTCGCGCGGAAGCTCCAACGTCAGACGGATGGTCTGGACGACCGCGCTCCGTCCCATCGCCTCGAGCGAACGCAGCGCGACTGCCGACTCCATCTGCTTCGGCAGCCAGTCGCCGCGTGGCTGCGTGGCATTCAGCCGCAGGCCCTGCCACGCCAGCAGACACACAGGCAAGCCAGAGAGCAGCAGCACGCGACCCGGATGACGGGTCACGAATTCGGCCCACGCTTGCCAACCGACTCCGGATCCAGACGCCGGACCGCGCCTCACGAGCCTAACGCGCCCTGCATCCACACGACCGCCCAGGATCGCCAGGAGACCAGGTAGCAGTGTCGTCGCCACCAGCATCGACACCCCTGTGACGAGCAGCCCACCCACAGCCACCGAACGCAGCTCGTTCACGGGAATGACGGCGAGCGCACCGAAGCCGATCGCGACGGCCGATCCCGAGAGCAGTATCGTCGGCCCGGCGTGGCGGAGCGCCTCACGCGCTGCGCGCTCGCGGTCATGCCCCGCGCGCAATTCCTCACGGAACCGCGCGAGCACCAGCAACGAGTAGTCGATGCCCAGGCCAAGCCCGATCATCGTGACGACGTTCTGGAGCAGGATCGACAGCGACCAGGCGTGCGCGACGAGCGACGCGATGCCTAACGTCACCCCGATGGCGAGCATCGCCCCGGCCACGGGCAGGCTCGCGGCGACGAGCGCGCCGAACGCCACCGACAACAGCACCAACGTCACCGGAAGCGCACGCCACTCGGCCGCCCGTGCGTCTCTCGCGCTCGTCCGCCTCAAGTCGGCATTGAGGGCCACCTGCCCCGTCCACCGCAACGTCGCGACAGGATAGTCGCGCCGCAGTGCCGTCGTAAATCGCGCAGACGAACGCCGGAGCGTGTCGAGCAGCACATCCGCCTGACGCTGGGCATCCAGACCGACCACGACGAAGGTCCCGCCTGCGTCACTTCGCTCTGCTGAGTCAATGCCAACGAACAGCGGCTCACGCCCATCCAGGTACGAGAGGGCCCGAGTGACACCAGGAATGGCTTGAAGCGAATCGACCAGCACCCGCAGGACGTCGTTGCCGGCGGGCGTTTCCGGCGAAGGAATTCCCGTCGCCACCAACACCACCGACTGCGCGAAGGGCGACCGGAAGCGGAGCGCCAGCTGTTCGTCGACCGCCGCCGACTCGCTTCCGTCCACACGAGCCGCAACGCGCAGCACCGACTCGATCCGCCGCGCCCTCGGCAACAGCACCACGCAGCCGAGCAACCAGGCCAGCGCGATGAGCTTCCGATGACGGACGATGGCGGCGGCGAGCATCGAGACCGTCATACGAGCGCGATCTCGTAATGCAGTGGTCGATCCGCCAACGACGGACCAGTGTAGGCGCCACCGGCCGTGCAGACGTACGCATGCACGTCGGTCGGCTGCGCCAGGAGTCCTCCGAGCGCGCCGCACAATGGGTCACGCGCGTCCACGCCGATGGTCGCGAATGCATAACGAGCCTCGCGCAGCTCGGCGTAGCTCGATCCGACGAGGGCGCGGAGGATGTCCGGAGAGTCTCCCGGGACGCAAACATGGAATGCGGTACAATACTTCAGCTCCGCGCCCTCGTCGGGGAGCTTCACGCCGCGCGTGACGGTTGCCATGCCGTTGAGTACCGCCCGCGCTGCGCGCAGCCGCGGCGAGTAGCGCAGCACGTACGCTTGCTTGAACGGCGTCTGGTCCCACCAGGCCATGAACCCAACGAGGCGACCAGTCCCATCGCGCGCGAGACGATAGCTCGAGATGTCCAGTCCTGGCGCGTCCGCTATCCAGCGCGCGAGTGTGTCCGCGGTGAACACGGGCGCGAGCTGGCGGGTGGGCGCCACGCGCTCCCAGAGCTGCACCATCTCCTCGATATCGCGCAGCGTCGCCACAGAGACGCGCAGCCGGTTCTCCGTGAAGTGGCGCGGAAAGAGGAGCGGAATGGAGAACGCGCGCATTGTCGCGAAGCGCACGAGGTTCGGCATCCCTCCTCGCCCCGACGTCCGCCGCTCCATGGCGTTGTTTCCAGCGAGTATCGTGAGCAGGATGGGCGCACTGGTGTCGCCCATATCGCGGAGCGCGCGCGCCACCCATTGGCTGAGCGCGTCGGCGACGCCCGCGCCGCGCATTCGTGGGTGAACCTTGAGATCGCCGGCATAGAGCGTTCGCCGCTCGACACCGTGCAGATAGGCGAGTCGTGCGGCGGCCATGACGCATCCGACGACGCGCCCATCCGCGTCTGCCACACCGACGCGCCACTCCTGTCCCTCGAGGCGGTTGAGCGCGAAGAAGTCGGGCTCGCGCGTCACGCGAAGGGCGATATCACCTTCCATTGGACAGGACGCCGCGATCGCCCTGAGCGCCGCGTCGTCCGCATGTGTGGCGTCGCGCACCCGAAGGCTCACACCGCCCCTGGTCATCGTCGCCGCAGTCATTGCACGCCCTCTGCGTTGACACGACAAATCGCAAAACGACGCTGCACGACACTACGATCGCGCTTCATCATCGCCTCGCCGCGGACGCGGTCCTCGCGCACGCGGTTTTGGAAGCGCGGTGGAACCTCTGTCCACCCAACAAAGTTTCTGAAGCAGAGCGTCGCATTCGGCGCGGCGGTGCGCACGACCTCGGCGAAGAGCACATCGACATCGCGCGGCGGGAGCCATTCGCAGATGTTCGAGAGCGCGAACCCGGACACGCTCCCATCCGGAAGTGTGCGCAAGTGATCGGTAAACGTCCCGTCCACAAGTACGAGCCGCTCTCGTGACATCTCGGCCGCCGCGTGCCCCTCCTGGCTGAGGTAGGGCGGTAGGCCGCCTGGGACGCCTAACGGGTAACGGCCAGTGAGCATGTGATGCAGGAAGTAGTTGTCCCGCACCTCGAGCTCCGTGAAGGCATGCTCGGCCTGTCGACGGAAATGGTCCGCGAAGCTCGGCCGCTCGAGGTGCGCGAAGAATGCCGGATCGTACGCGCGGCGAAAGACGATGCGATTCAACAGCAGACGAAAGAACGTCCGCCACTGCACCGTATTCCATTCGCTCTCGAACATCCTGCGCTGTGCGTCCAGTGACTCACAGGCGAGCATGCGCTCCACGCGAGCGGGCGGATGCACGAACACGCGAAGCGCCAGGATCACTCCGCGGATGAAGCGCTCGGTGACGCCGGCATTGAGCACCCCCCCAACTACCGCCCTGCCCTGTGCGTCCCAGTACGCGATCGCCTCTGGCGTCAGGTGCGCACGCAGCTTCCCATACGCGTCGAGCCGGGCCGGCACCGTACTCCGGGTTACACCCAGCAAGGCGAGGGAGTCCGCGCGCGAGAGCACGGTGAGCGCCGCGAGCTTGAGCTCGATCAGATGGTTCTGCGTGCGATTCATGTCCACCGCGGTGACCTGACCGGCACCCGCCGCAAGCAGCGAGAGCGCCGTGCAGCCGCCGGAGCCGACAACCACGATGGAATCGTCGGCACTCGGCTCGAGCGCTTCGATCTCGAGGCGAGGATCCTCGCGCACCTGAGCGTAGTACAGCCGATCGTCCACGGCGCTCGGCAGCGAGCGACGCCGCACATATGCCGTAGAGCTTCCCGCTGTGTCGGGAGCAGTCAGGACGCGCATGCGAGCACCGGCCACTCATAGTCCTGCAGCAATTGCTTGCGGATCTCCGCATCGACCGCGCTATACCGGCGCAGCAGTGCCGGCACCGCGGCGCCGCGTGCGGCCGCCTGCCTATCCAGCCACTCCTTCACCCAGGAGAGGTGCCCGCGCTCGTCAGCAAGCATCCGGCGCAGAGTCGCCTGCACGCGCGGATGCGTGTGCGGACGGCGCAGGTGCATGACGAAGTGGCGATAGACGCCGCGCTCGAACACCTGCGTGAGCGCCAGGACCTCGAGCAGCGACGACGGAGCGCCGATCGCGGCGGCGTAGCGCGCCTGATACGTGTCCGTCATCGGACGCGGACGCCCGCCGACGGCGACGATTGTCTCCGTCCAGAGCTGGGCGTGGAGCACCTCTTCGGCGCTGTGCGCAGTGAGACGGATGATGAGCTCCGGGTCACGCACGTGCTGCACGAGACGGCCGAGCACGAGGCCACCCTGCAGCTCCGAGCCACGGTAGAAGTTCAGCAGCGTGAGCTCGCGATCGCTGATTTCCATGGTGTCCATGGTCAACGCTCCAGTTCCATCTTGAAGTGATCGACGATGCGCATGCCGCACAGGCGCTCGATACGCGTCGCAAACGTCCGGATGGCGGTCTCGTCACCCTCCATCGCGACGGGCACGTCGCCCACGGCCTCTTCGCCATAGTGGCGGAAGTGCGCGGCCGCGCGAAGCACCGCCGGCACGAGCTCCGGCTTTGCGGCGATGCGCTGCGCGATGAGATCCGACGCCGATTGCGCGTGACGCACCTCGTCGGCAGCGATGAGCGCCAGCAGGTGCTTGAGCTGTGGTTCCCGCGCCTGCTCGCCCAGCCGGCGGAAGAAATAGGCGGCGAGGTGCTCACTGAGCATGAACTCCACCAGCGGCGTCACGAGATCCGTCGGATCGAGGTCGCCACGGTCTGCCTGGTGCCGGATCTGCCGCAGCTCGTCGTCGGTGATGCGCGGCTCGTACCCCACGGCGTCGAGGTACAGGCGAAGCGCGTGGAAGTGCTTGAAGCCCTCATACATCTCCAGCGAGAACACGACACCGGCGTCGACATCGTCCCAGGTGAAGCGGATGAGCCGGGAGAGGTTCACGGGATGGAAGGACTCGATGAGCGCGGCGGAGCGCAGCTTGGCAAGGATTTCCGGCTGCGCCAGCGCTTGCGCGCTGTCGATCTCACCCCAGCGTACGTCACGCTCCACCGACCACGCGCCACGGTCGGCGGCGCGGGCGTGGCGCGCGTAGATCGAACCGGTCCGTTGCATCGCCCTAGCTCGAGCCATGTCGCACCTCCATGAGGTCACCGACGAGCGGAATGCGTGGCCACGCCGCGGCATCCGGCCCGTGCCTAACGAGAAAGGCGAGCAGCCAACGCTCGAGCCCGAATGCGACACACGCCGTTGTGGCGGGCCGTCCGTCCGAAAGCCGGATGTCGAACGCCTCCCCGAAGAACGTGTCGTGCAGGTTGAACGACGACGCAGCGATGGTCGAGCTCGCACTCACGGGCAGCAGCAGCTCGTGCTTCAGCTCCTTCAGCCGCTGCAGCACGTGCTTGGCCCGCGCACTCGGCGCAAAGAATGGGTCGCTCGCCAGCGCGACGGTCGGATCGAGGTCGAGCGCGCGAGCGAAGGCGGTAACGCGATCGGTGGAGCGCTCGAGGAACGCGCGCGCATCACTGTCGGACCCGATGCAGACGATCTCGCGCATCGTGAACGCCCAGCCCCTCTCGAGCGTGGCGTGGCGCGCTCCCTCGTGACGCCAGCATTCCGACTGCGCCGTCACCAGCCGTGCGGAGTCGATGACCTCGCCGGCGAGTGCGGCGTATACGTGGTAGCAAACGGCAGGATTGAGCGCGGCCTGCGGCGGCGCCGATGCCTCGCGCAGCACTGCCGGCTCGCCACGCTCCGCCACGCTGGACAACGCGTCCTCCTCGTCTTTCAAGTGCGAGGCGAGCGTGAGCCAGTGTGGAAAGGATCCGAAGTACTCGGCACGAGCGAGCGTTGCGAAGTCGATCGCCGGCGGCACGCGCCAATCATCGGATGTCTCCAGTCCGCAAAGCTCCGAAATGGCATGCTCGAGCGCCCGAAGGAGCGCTGCCGCATCACCGCGTAACGCGGTGACGCCTGGCGCCACGTCCCACAGCTCGTCGCGCGCGCAGAGCGCTCTCACGACTGCCTCACGCGGCCACATCGCTGCCTCCTGCACCGGTGCGCGAGCGGGCGAACGTATCGGCGATGTGCCGCACCGTGCGGAAGTGATCCATGCGGATCTTGACGTCGGGAATGCGCAGCCCTAACGCGTGCTCCGTCCACGCGATGAGCTGAAGGATGCGGATGGAGTTGATGAGACCATCCGCGAAGAGCGCTGTGTCGGCATCGATCGTGACGCCGGCGGGAACCAGCGTCCGGTTGAGCCAGTCCACGGTACGCTCCACGAAGGTCGCGTGATCCATGGGCGCGTTCATGCCACCCTCGCCAAAGAGCTCGCCGAGCTCGCTGCGCTCTGTGTTGCGAGCATGTGGTCCAGCATTGGCAGCCAGAAGTCGCGCACCGGCGGCGCCGTACGTCCGAGGAGTGCTTCGGCGTTCGTCGTGTCGAAGACCTTCGGAAGCGCGAGCTGCGGCACGAAGTGCGAGAGCGCCCGCGCGATGCGCTTGAGCGATGCGTCTGCAATCTCTTCGATCGTGCGCTCGAACAGCGCGTACGTCCGGAGGTCCGTGATCGCGGGACGGACGATCCCACGATTGCGCCACACGGGATCCGTTGCCCATCGCGCGTAGGTGATGTCGAGCAGCTCGTCAAGGCGGAGAGCGCCCTCACCTGCGCACAGATGCACAGTCTTTCCCACCGCGTCATCTCGCATCGCGAGCAGCGCAATACCGTCGGCGACGTAGGACGTCGTCACCGCGTCGACAGTGGAACCGGTGACGCCGGGCATCATCGCCACTAATCCCTGGCGATAGAGATTCAGCGCACGATGCACCGCGTTCATCTGTGTCACTTGCCCACCAACGTCATCGCAGACGACGGTGCTCGGGCGAAGAATCACCCAGCTCGACGCATGCTCTTTCACGAGCTGCTCCGCCTCATACTTCGATTGTTCGTACGCGTTCACCCATCCCGCGCTCGCCGAATGCCCGTCCTCGGCGATCACTCCAGTGCGGCGGCCGGCGACGAATGCGGTGCTGACGTAGGCGACGTGCGCAGCCGATGCACAATCACCGGCGATCTCGAGCACGTGCCGCGTCCCGAGCGTGTTCACGGCGCGGGCGTGATCGAGCGGCGAGGAAAAGGTGGTGTTGGCCGCGAGGTGCACGATCGTCGTGACCTCGTTGGCGATCCTGGCGCGCACGTCAGGCGGCAACCCGAGCCCGTCGGTGCAGAGATCGCCTTGCACGGGGATGACGCGACCGTGGCCACACTCGCGTTCCAACTGCGACCAACGGCCAACGTCGCGCACGAGCACGAAGGCGCGGAGTCGCGGGTCGGCGGCGAGCAGCCGGGTCAGGGTCTCGCGACCCAGGAAGCCGGTGGCGCCTGTAAGGAAGATCGATTGCTGGGCGGGCATGGTCATGCCTCCAGTGCCAGCGCCGTCCAGTGCGCGCCGTAGCCGTAGGAGAAGAGGAGCAGTCGATCGCCAGGACGCACACTGCCTTCTTCCAATGCGTCCCGCAGATTGATGAAGTTGTCGCCGGCGAGCGTATGTCCCACGCGCGCGATGTTGCGGCACCAGAGCCGCTCGCGTGCAATTCCCGTTAGGCCAAGGAGGATCTCCCAGCTGCGGATGCTGATGTTGTGAGGGAGGATCCAGGTGACATCCTCCGGACGCCACTCCGCGCGCCGAAGCGTCTCGGCGATCACGTGCTTCGCCGTCGGGAAATACGAGGCGACGATCTCGTTGCGCCGCGCGTCGCCCTCCCAGTAGTACCCCTTGGTCACATGCGCCGACGCGAGAATGCGATTCCGCTCGGCGGAGTCGTCGATGAGTACGGCGCAGGCTGCGTCGGACGTGCAGTTGTAGATCGCCTCACGCCCGGCGCACTCCGGGAAGAACTCGGCGGACACGCACAGCACGCGTCGCGCTTCTCCGGTCTCGATGAGGGCGCGTGCGATGCGCACGGCGCTGAAGAGCGACGTGCACGCCAGTTGGTCGATGGCCAGCGCGGACGCGCATTCCAGAGCGAGGTCGTACTGCAGGCGCGTTGCGGGATACTGAAAGCGACGAGTGCTGGCGATCTCACGAGACGCATCGGAGGCGCTGCCGGCTGGCGCGAACGCCACCGACGGCGTGCCGCAGTACAAGAGCGTGTCGATGCTCGCTGGCGACACGGCGTTCTCCCGGAGAAGCGTCGTGGCCGCCGCGAGGGCGAGCGAGTACGGTGTCTCTTCCTCCGCGACATACACGTGGCCGAAGCCGAACTGCTCGAGCATCGCGGGATCGCTCTCGAGTTGGCCGAGCGCGTCGAGCTCGCGCACGGAGCGCCGGTGCTCAGGGAGCGCGTACGCGATGGCGGAGATGCCGCAGCTGCCAGTCGAGGTGATCACTGGACCTCCTGCCTGATCTCGACCACGGCCGCAACCATCCGGCGAGGGCGTGAGAAGCGCACGATGTGGGCACGCGCGGCGATCCAGGTGTTCTCGACCCAGACTCCCTGGAGCGCACGAGTGCCGCGATCGAACCAGAGCTGCAGGGCCGTGAAGGGAACGTCGGAACCGAGGGCCAGCGCCTTCCAGGCCGCTTCCTTGAGCACCCACGCGAGCGACGCGTCGATGCGCCCGGCGCAGTAACTCTCGCGGGGAGCGAGAAAGTATCGGAGATGTTCCGGCACGATCTCGCCGGCGCAATCGATGTCGACGCCCACTCGCATCGAGGGTTCGGCGGCAGCGGCCATCGCCCACCCGTCGCGGTGGGCGATGGAGACGGAGAACGGAGTGCGCGTCCAGCGCCCGCGGTCGTCGAGCACCACACACTGGGGCGCGGCCCCCGGCCGGGACTCCAGCTGGATGTGATGGAGAGGTGCGCCACAACGCGCAGCCACCGCGTGTTTGGCAGCGTATCGCCCCGCGAGCCAGTCGCGACGGCGACCGTCGTGAGGCAGGCCATCGTACTCCCGCCGCTCATCCTGCGTCAAAGCGCCGATCGCGGGCGCGCTACTGCTCGCGAACGCGATGGTGTACGGAGTACCCGACGGGAACGGGCCGACTGGCAACCTGACAAGCGACATTGGCTTCCGCATCGTTGAGGACACCAGCACGATGTGGGTTAGCCGTCCTGCGCTATATAGGTCGCCTTACGTACCTACCGGTCAGGTATTACGTAGTACCGCGCTTCCTCCGCGGTGAGACAGCGGCGCGTGGAGCGTGGTCTGGCCAAGGTGGAACGAGGCACGTCGTCCTGGCGCAGCGCGCCATGCCCGGCGCCGCAACCCCGCCTTCAAGGTCTCGCAAGGTGGGAGTTCGCACGTAGGGCGCGCGTTAGGCCCCCCTCGCCCTTTCCGTTGGGCGTCGGCTGCGAGCTCGGGAGGGGCCCCGGTCGCCCGAAACTACGCACGTCGATCTCCGCGAGACGCACCGCTATCCGTGTCAGGTCCGCGAAGAGCAGCGCGACGTCGGCGTCGTTCATATGACGGTCCTCCAGTCGGTTATGTGTGGACACGCATGCGAAGGTGATCGCGAATCGCCATGCGTCCACGAAGCTCGTTGTCATGCGTTATCCGGCCGTTATTCCATGTCGCGGCTCGTCCCCGCGCTCAGCCAGTATCTTGGCCGTCCCGGGATCCTCGATGGGACTCAGGTATGCCGCCGGCTGCTCGCGTCAACCTCTGGGGCGCAGCATCTCCCTGTATCGCTCGTCGGCGGAAAGGAGTGACAGGTCGATGTCGGTGTGGAGCCCAACGTCGTGCCCGCATCCCCTCGCGAACGCTCCGCGCAGCAGCGAGAGCGCGGAGCCTGTGTCACCGAGTATCGCCGCGATCCGCGCGGCCCACAGTAGATGCCTGCCGTAGTGGAATCGACCAGTCTTCGCGCGCAGCGCAGCTTGAGCGGCGCGCGCGGCGACATCGTCACCCATCCGCGCAGCCAGCGTCCCAACGGAACCGAGCACGTCATTGTCGTCCGGCCGCTCGCGCTGGAGCGGGACGAGAAGCTCGGCGGCCGTCGGCCATTGGTCCGCCTCGTAGTGCATTCGAGCCAGCGCGAGGCGATCCGGAACCGTCGGCGACCCGATCGCGGAGCAGTCCCGCTGCCAGTCGATGGCACGGGCGAGTATGTCGACGCCAGCGGTGTGATGCCCGTGGGTCTTCAACTCGCGAGCCGCGGTGAACAGTGCTTCGCCGGCCGACGTGAAGCGATCGGAGCCGAGTGCCACCACCTCGTCGCCGATGCGGCTGACGGCGTCGGTGTCTCCGAGCGCGGCGTGAGCGCGCGCCTCATACAGGAGCGGACCCATCGCCTCGGGGTGCTGTCGCCGTCCACGCCGAGCGGCGTCGAGCTCGCGCTCATGATCCCCGATTAGGTGCAAGGCCTCCGTGAGCCGCTGCCAGTACGGTGTCCACGATGGGATCCATCCCCGTTGGGGATCGACCCGTTCCAGTATCTCGACGGCATAGCGCGGACTGTTGCACAGCATCGCGTCGCGCCCGAGCTGCGCCAGCACCTCGGAATTGGGGACGAGCTCCGTCACGCGACCAAGCGTGCGCAACGCCGCCCCGCGATCTCCTGCGAGCCACTCGGTGAAGTAATCGGCCCCGAGTCGCTCCGCGGGCGACAGGCGGGAGCGGCAGGCCAGGAGTGCCTCGTTGATCGCGGTCGCCTGCTCGTACTCCTCGAGGTTGCAGCTCGCCGTGATGGCCCACAGCAGCGGGACGGTGAAGCCAGCGTCCGGATCGGCAGCCTTGAGGAACTGCGAGATCGCGGCGCGATACTC
>Ga0207648_10006447_pt1 | contig 11659 bp, 7 predicted proteins | sample KBSMisM32_FD_184310 | JGI IMG/M metagenome (GOLD analysis project Ga0207648, IMG submission 184310) | Miscanthus rhizosphere microbial communities from Kellogg Biological Station, Michigan, USA - KBS Miscanthus M3-2 (SPAdes) (version 2) | ecosystem: Host-associated > Plants > Roots > Rhizosphere... | reverse complement strand
AACGGAAGAACTGGATGGCGTGGCAGCCCATGTCCATGGTGACACCGCCGCCCGAGCGGTCGACGTCCCAGAAATGCGCGGCATGCGGGCCGTCGTGCTTTTCGGACTGTTTGAAGAGGACTGGATGGCCCAGAACACCGTCATCCAGCAGCTGCTTCAGCCTGACGTATTTGGGCGTGAAGCAAAGCTCCTCTGCGTACATCAGCTTGACGCCGGCCTTCGCGCACGCCGCGATCATGCGATCCGCCTCCGCCAGATTGAGGCACAGCGGCTTTTCGACGACGACGTGCTTGCCGGCCTCTGCGGCCTTTATCGCAATCTCGCAGTGAGCGAAGTTGGGTGCGCCGACGACCACCATGTCGATTGCGTCCATCGCGAGCATTGCATCCAGGTCGTTGTAGTAGTGTGCAATGCCGTGTTTCGACGCGAAGTCGCGCGCATGCCCTTCCGTGGGCGACATCACCGCCAGCACTTCGGCATGCGGCACCATGCGCAAGGCTTCTGCGTGGATCGTGGTGATGAACTGGGAGCCAACCAGGCCGATTCGAACGGTGTCGCGCCCCGCCATGTCAGTTGAGCTCCCCGCCGCCGGCCAACTGTCCCTGGATGCCGCCCATGCACGCGAGGCTCGAGATCCCGCAGCGCGTTCCGAGCTCCACGCAGTGGCTGAGCGGAGCGCCTTTCAACCACGCGAACAGGAATCCGGCGTCGAAGTTGTCGCCGGCGCCCGTCGAGTCTGCGATGCTCCGCTCATCGAGCGCTGCGCCGGGGAGCTCGAATCGATCGCCCGTCGCGCTGTCGAAGGCAATGGCTCCACGCGCCCCCCGCTTGATCACCGTCAACTTCACCCTTCGGCTCAGCCATTTCCCGGCGTCCTCGACGTTGTCCATGCCGGAGATATGCAAGGCCTCTTCTTCATTGGGCGCGAACACGTCCACGTAGCCGAGGATTTCCCGCACGGCATCCCAGTCCCCCGCAGGAGACCAGTTGGTATCCAGCGACACGGTCATGCCCTGCTGCCTGAGCCTGGGCAGTACCTTGGGCCAGTGCGGTCGCAAGGCTTCCAGCAGGAAGTAGCTCGCGATGTGAAGATGTGGGGCCTGCGCGAGCAATCCCGACGCTTCGACGGAATCGAAAGTTATCTCTGGCAGGCATCCCCGGTAGGTGAGCATTGCCCGGTCATCCTTCCTGATCAGGCCCAGCCCGACCGGGGTTCTGAACCGGTCCGACGTGAACAGGTGATCTGTTGGAATCCCGAGGCCCGTGATGCGGTCGCGCAGAAAATGCCCGAACAAATCATTCCCCACCCTGCCGTACAAACCCACTTTTCCGCCGAGCCGCGCGAACTGGGAAGCGAAGATCCCGGCTGATCCGCCGAGCTCCAGGCAGTAGTCGTCGACGAACTGCTCTGCCTGGCCCCAGACGGGTACGACGTCTCCCTTCATCAGGATGTCGACGCACAGATCGGCAATCACGATAACGTCGAACTGCATTTCAGCAAATGGAATAACGGTTTCCTGAGAGAAGGGTAACACCGGGATGCGAGCCGCGTACCCGTCCACACCATCATCGCTTCTCGAAGCGCTGAGCAAACACTAGCCGCGCTGGAGGACGTGTACGATACTTGAATCAGCCACAAGCCGGCCGGGAGCAATGAGTGCACTTCGCCGCCATTGACTGGTTCATTGTCGTTGTTTATCTCATTTCGTCCGTTGCGGTCGGACTTCTCGGCAAGAAATACATTGGCAAGGTTTCCGACTACCTTGTCGCCGGAAGAGAACTCGGGACGTATGCAGGCATTGCGACGCTTGCAGCCACCGAAATCGGCACGATCACGTTCATGTACAACGGCGAACTGGGCTACAAGTATGGATTCGCCGCGTTTGCTGCGGCGCTGATTTCCGGACTCGTCATGATCGTCGTTGGACGTACGGGCCTGGTGATCGAGCGTTTTCGTGCTCTGAGGCTGATGACTGTGCCGGAGTACTTCGAGCGCAAATACAGCCGCGGACTGCGCCTTCTTGCAGGGATCCTGGTCGCGACCGGTGGCATCCTCAACATGGGTGTGTTCCTGAAGATCGAAGGCGAATTCCTGACCATCGTGAGCGGCATCGACAGCCGGTACCTCGTTGCGGTCATGACGGCAATTCTGCTGCTGGAACTCGTCTACACGGTCGTCGGCGGAATGATGGCCGTCGTCATTACGGACTTCATTCAATATGTCCTGCTGTCGGTGGCTACGATTCTGGTGTCGATCTACGCGGTCTACCACGCCGGTTGGGACAATATCGTCGCCAAAATCTCGAGCACCATGGGGAGCTCCGGCTTTGATCCCATCCAGAACCCCAAATTCGGGATCACTTTCCTGATATGGCAGGTCCTGCTCTGGTTTTCCATCCACACCTGTTGGCAGACCACCGCCATGCGGGTTTTCTCGACCAAGAGCCCCGAGATTTCAAAACGGGTGATGACCTGGACAGGGTTCATTTACCTCGGTCGCGGAATGCTGCCCATGCTTTGGGGAGCGGCTGCACTCACGTTATTCGGCGTGGGTGCGATCGACAATGGAGTGCCTCTGCCGGTGGTCAATGGGCAGACACTTGCCCCGATTGACGCCATGCCGGCCATGCTCGCGAGCATGCTCGGCCCGGGCGTCAAGGGAGTTGTGGTTGCCGGCATGCTGGCCGCGACGATGTCGGTCAACAGTTCCTACTTGCTCGGCTGGAGCGCTGTCATTTCTCAGGACATCATCCTGCCCATCCGCGAACAGATGGGTAAGCCGGCTCTTAGTTCGCGCAGCCAGATCTTAGTCAATCGTCTCGCCAACCTGTTCGTCGGGTTATTCTTGATGTTCTGGGGCTTGTATTACACGCCTCCGGGCGCCGTTTACCTCTACCTGAACATCACCGGCACGATTTATCTGGCGGGCACGTTCATTTGCGTGATCGGCGGTCTGTACTGGAAACGCGCAAACACGTTAGGCGGCTATCTGGCAATGCTGATGGGTGCAGCCGGAGCAATCATCCCGTTCTTCTTCCTGCATTGGAGCGAGAACATCACCGGCTTCTGCGCATTTGGCTTGGCCGCCTTCGGGCTCGTCCTCGGTTCCCTGATGGGCAAGCGCGCCCCGACATCCCTGGCCGGCGCGACTTGAACCCGCATTGAAGGAGGCAGAATGAACTATTGGCTGATCTTCTGGACCGCCTCACTGGTGATTGCCGCGGTTTCGTTCGCCGTGATCACCGGGATCGTCATGGTGAAGGGCTACAAGGACCTGCGTTCGATGTTCAACCGACTGGCGGAGCAGAGGACGCACGATCATGAGTGAGCCGGGAACTCATGAGGACAAGTTCATCGCGATGGTGACCGCAAAGGCGGAGGTCAATCTTCGTCTCAGTGATTTTCACCCGCGTTCGATGCTGGTCACACCTGTCCACGACCTGAAGCGGGCGAAGTTTCCGGCTGTCGATTACCACAACCACCTTGACGCACAGGACCCGGCTGCTGTCTTGAAGGTGATGGATGAGTGCGGGATCGACCGCATCGTCAATATCACCATGCAGGTAGGAAATGAAGCTCTTGCAGTCATCAAGCGTTTTCACTCATCAGCTCCCGGACGGTTCGCTACTTACGCATGGATGGACTGGACCGATCTGCACAGGGCCGATTTCTTCAGCCATTGCGCCGATAGGCTCGAGAGGATGGTGGAGCACGGCGCCTGCGGTCTGAAAGTCTGGAAGGATCTGGGCACGAGTCTGCGGGATTCGACGGGCGATTTGCTGCGGGTCGATGACGAGCGGCTCGCGCCGATGTTCGAGAAAGCGGCCGAGTTGAGTGTGCCGGTCATGTTTCACACTGCAGACCCAGACGCGTTTTTCCTGCCAGTCGATGAGCGCAACGAGCGCTTTGAAGAGCTGGCGGCACATCCGAACTGGAGCTTCTGCTCCGCGCACTTCGGCAAGCAGGAACTTCTGCAGCAACGCGATCACGTGTTCGCGCGCCATCCACGCACGACGTTTGTTGCCGCACATGTCGCCGAGCGTGCGGAGGAGCTGTCCTATGTCAGCGATCTGCTCGAGAGGTATCCCAATGTTTTTGTGGATATAGGGGCACGTTCAGCAGAACTTGGGCGACAGCCTTATACGGCGCGCGATTTTTTTCTGAAGCACAGCGACCGCATCCTGTTCGGCACGGACCTGGTTCCCGACGTCGGCATGTACCGCCTGCACTTCAGATTCCTGGAGACAGCGGACGAGTACTTCGAATACCCGTCGCATGCGTCGCGCCAGGGGCGTTGGAATATCTATGGCTTGTTCCTGCCGGACGACGTTCTGCGGCGTATCTATCGCGAAAACGCACTGCGACTGTTGCCTCGATGAGGATGCTCACGATAGGCTCCAAATTCCGCCAGATCGTCTTCTCCCAACCACGCAGGGTATTCCACAGGCTCGAGGCCAAGATTGGCTTCAGCCTGTCTCCACAGGCGAGTCCGTTCGTAGCGCTGATGCACCAATTGGAAGCGGGTGTTTCTGAGCACGTTGAGAGCAGCCTGCGAATCTCCGGCGTCGATGAAGAGACTCGCTCGCCGTTCGGCCAACCATTCGTCATCGAGAGCCGCAACGGCGTCGAGCCAACGCGTGCGCTCCCCGAGGGTTTCCGGCCCCAGCGCAGCGAGAGCTTTATCCCGTTCGATCACTACCTGGGGGTGAAGTGAGATTGCCTCCGACACGATTGCTCGAAAGCACTCTGCCGCAGCACGAGTGTCCGTCCCTTGCGCCACCCACAGGCGTCCAGCCAACGCCCGCGCGCGATCGTCGTGCGACTGCGCCAGCGCTTCCAATGCAGAGCCTGTTTCGCCGCGAGCAGCGAGCCAGGCACCGAGCTGAAAAAGCCACCTGTCCCGTTCGCTTCCCTTCGTAGACAAAGCCGCCCAGGAAAGCGCATCGCATAAGTCGCTCATGCCACTGATGGCCCAGCGGTTACTGTCCACACCGGGGGCCGTCGGGATCTGATGGACGAGGGCTGACTTCGATGCGGACGTGAGACTCAGCCAGAAGCCGACATCCTCACTCGTCGCCCAATCAAAAAGGGGAATCTCGTCCACGGCCCTCAGCGCCGGGCGGGGAAGCGGAATTTCCCGAATGTCGCGCCTGGTAGCGGAAGGAACCCAGAATTCGGTGTGGTGTCGCAGCTGCCCGGGCTGAAGGACACTCTTCACTGACTGATCGACCAGTGGACCGCCCTGAATCTCCAGGCATTGCTGCCCGTTCAGGGTGTATTGAGCCACCCAGGCTTCATCTCGTCCTGTGCCATCGCTCCACAATTTGATCCCGGGGACTTGCGACAGATCGGCCACATGATAGAGACCTGCACTCAAACTCGGGGTGAAGGCTCCAAATGCGGAACAATCCGGTTTCATCCAGAAGAATCCGGTCATCCGGCGCACGTCTGACTGGCTCCGAGGACCTTCCGCGTTCCAGTCGATGGTCCGAAGATCGCGCCCGTGAGCAAGCACGAGGCCGGCGGGGAAGTGGAACTCGGTGTCGGGCCGGGCGGGTACGCCCGCATTGGACCATGACATCCAGGGGTGAGCATCACGATCGGGATTGAAGAAGACCGTCCGCTGGGTCAGGAGCGCATCGCGCTCGCCAAGGGAATATTCGACGGTCCAGTTCATGCCAAACCGGAGCTCTCTCTCCCCGCAGGAGACGTAGATTCTTTCCCGATCGCGCGTGACGACATGCATTACCGGAACGATCTGAACGGGGCTGTGCGAGATGGGAAAGCTCAATTCGATCCCGCCTCCGGTAAACGATTGTCTCGGCAGGATTCGTACCGGTCGTACGACGCGCGGCAGGAAGAGAGTTTCGACGGCGGCGTCTTTGAGAAAAATCGAGCAGACGCGCCCTCCCAGGTCCGGGCAAATCTTCACACGGATCCGGTCGTTTTCGAGAGAAACCATGCGGTAGTTCTTCAGGACCGGCCGCTTGCTGGTCTCGCAGAAACTCTCGTACGGATAGAATCCGTCCGGGTCGTTCGTCGTTGGAATCGGACCGGCTGGCACAAGTTGGTGCGTCAGCAGCAACTCCGTCGTCTCTGCAGATTCAAGCATTGTGGGTCCGAGCTGAATCGTCACCTGTCTGGAGCGTAACACCGGACTCGCACGTTCCCCTTGGCTCGGCGCCGGTTCAATGCCCATTTACAGACGCTGCGCCGCCGCCCCTCAAGGCGCTGAAAGCGCACTCGCCCGCCCATTTGTGCCTTGGGCGCTACATCGATGCGCGGCGCAACCGGGTCCGGCCGCATGGAGGGGCGGCGGCTGATTGACACGCCCATGCGGCCCCAGTAGATTCGACACGGCCGAGTGGGAAGGTTTCCATTCCCAACCATTCGAGGGCTGCGTATCGCCTAGCGTTTCAGTTGGGGGATAACGATGAAAATCCGTACAGGACATGAGTTCCGCCGTGGCACATCGAACCGCGGTGGCGTAGCCGTGACTTCCGTGGCCGCCGCAGTTGCCGCGGTCCTTGCTGGCGCAAGCGGCGTCGCGCGCGCGCAGGATGCGGGCAGCAAGGACCTGGAAGAGGTCGTAGTCACCGGCATCCGCTGGTCGATCGAGACGTCGATTGCCACCAAAAGAGAAGCGACTTCCATCGTCGAGGCCGTCAGCGCCGAAGACATCGGCAGGCTGCCCGACACCAGCATCGCGGACTCCATCGCGCGGTTGCCCGGTGTGACGGCACAGCGCATCGAAGGCCGCCCGGCCGCGATCTCAATCCGCGGTCTGAGTGAAGACTACGCCGGCGCGTTGCTCAACGGGCGCCAGGTGGTGAGCTCCAGCGAAGGGCGTTCCGCCGAATATGACCAGTTCCCGTCGGAGCTGGTGCAACAGGTCGTGGTGTACAAGACCGTGGACGCCGCGGTGGTCGGCCAGGGCTTGTCGGGCACCATCGACATCCGGCCGCTGATGCCGCTCAGCCTGAATCGCCGGCAAACAGCTCTTTCTGCCCGCGTCGAGAAAAATTCCAACGGTGGTCTGTCGTCCACGGGCAAGGGCGAGTACGGCAACCGCTTCAGTGCCTCGTACGTGGATCAGTTTGCCGACGACACGTTCGGTGTGGCGATCGGCTTCGCACACCTCGATTCGCCGGGCCAGGCCAAAAAGTTCGGCTCCTGGGGTATCGGCGATTACAACGGCCAATGGGGCTCTTCGGCCACCGGCGTACCGAACGCGGACGGCAGCAGCGGCGACTGCTTTTGGAACGATACCAATGGCGATGGCATTTCAGACAGTAATTGCGCGCTGTTCCCGCAGGGCTTCGAGGCCAGCGTCACCTCCAGCAAACAGGTGCGAGACGGCGCAATGGCAGTCTTGCAGTTCAAGCCGAGCGACAGGTTCTCCAGCGCTGTCGATCTCTACTACTCGAAGTTCGAGCAGGATCGCACAGGGCACCACTGGACAGGCGACATCGGCCTGTGGAACGGCGGGGACAACCAGCCCCCGCCGGCCAGCTTCACCAACGTGGAGACCGGCGAGGTCAACGGCAATACCATCATCGACAGTGCCACGATCGACGGTTCTCACAGCCTGGTCTACGACAAGAACTGGGACCGTACCGACGAGATCCGCTCGATCGGCTGGCGAAACGAGCTGAACTTCACCGACCAGTGGAAAGGTACGCTGGACCTCGGCTATTCGCGGGCCGACCGTGACGAGACCTACATCCAGTCCGTCGCACGGGCGAACGCATTCAGCTCGTTCTCTTTCACCACCGGCGATAGCCAGTTGGCCTGGTCCACCCCGCAGGACCTGACCGACCCGACCGTCGTGCAGCTGACGAATGACCCGAATTGGGCCGAGATGCGCACCCCGAAGTTCAAGGACGAAATCAAGTCGGCGCAGCTCGCGGTCAATCGCAGCCTGGAGTGGGGCTGGTTCAGCGGTCTCGATGTGGGCCTCGCCTACAACCAGCGCGACAAGAACGTATCGTCCGACGCCTTCCGGCTTGAACTGACCGGGCCGACAGTGGACCCCGTAACGGGACTCCCCCTGCAAGTGATCCCGACGGACGCGTTGCGGGCTCCGGTGATGATCAACATCGGCGGCATCAATCAGGGCGTGGTGACCTGGGATGTGCCGAGCATCATGGGCATGTACGCCCAAGTCGCGAAGGACCCGTGGCTGGCCCAGACGAATAAATTCCAGGTGCATGAGAAAATCTACACCGGGTTCCTGAGGTTCGTCATTGATTCGAAGCTGGGCAGCGTGCCGGTTCGCGGCAATCTGGGCGTTCAGTACGTCGATTCGGACCAGAACTCCGATGGCTTCGCGTGGAACGATGGTACCGGCACACCACCCGGTGGTGCCGTGTTACCCGTGAGCGGAGGTGCCACCTACTCTGACGTGCTGCCGAGTCTCAACCTGGTGTTCGATCTGCAAGAGGATCTCCTTCTGCGCTTCGGCCTGGGCAAGACCCTGGCCCGACCGCGTATGGACGACATGCGCGCCGGCGCGGACCAGCCCCAACTCGTAGCGAACACCGGCTCGACCACGGAAGGCCATTGGAGCGCAGGCGGCGGCGGCAAGCCCGACCTAAAGCCCTGGCGCGCAAAGTCCGTGGACCTTTCGCTGGAAAAATACTTCGAGAAGCGTAGCTACGTCGCGGTCGCCGGCTTCCTGAAGAAACTGGACAGTTTCATCTACGAGCGCACCACCGAACGCGACTTCACCGGCTTCATCAACTACAACCCGGACCTCACTCTCGCCTGCCCGCCGGAGCAGGCGGATTGCAACCCGAACATCGGCGAGATCACCACACAGGACAATGGCAGCGGCGGCAAGGTTTACGGCATCGAGTTATCGATCTCTCTGGACGCTGGCATGTTCACGCCCTCGCTGGAGGGTTTCGGCGTGCTACTGAGTGCAGCAAGAACGTACGACGATCTGCCGAAGGATGAGAACGGCGACGAGATCAAACTCGACGGCTTTTCCGACAACGTCAACAGCATCGAAGCGTATTTCGAGAGGAGCGGTTTCTCGGCCCGGGTCAGCCGCCGCTATCGCTCGGCGTTTACGGCCACCACGCGCAGCGTGATTCTGAACACACTGAGAAGCACGCAAATCGATGCGGAGAGCCAGATCGACGCGCAGATCGGATATGAGTTCAACTCGGGCACGCTCCAGGGTCTCACGCTGCTGCTGCAGGGGAACAACCTCACCAATGAGGTCTCAATCACACGGCAATCGCCAGAAGTTGGCGGGTCGGTCACCACCGGCTTGCTGCCCTGGCAAGACGACAACTATGGACGTGTGTTCATGTTGGGCGCGTCGTACAAGTTCTGAGGTGTCGTCGCGCGAAGTCGAGGCATGCCGGGTCCGCTGATCCGTGACATCGTCATCGTTGGCGGTGGCACTGCGGGTTGGATGACGGCCGCCGCGCTTTCGAACCACTTCGGTCGCACGTGCTCGATTCGGCTCGTGGAATCCGACGAGATCGGCATCATCGGTGTCGGCGAGGCGACGATCCCGCACATCGTCTCCTTCAATCGCATTCTGGGCATCGACGAAGACGAGTTCCTGCGCGCCACGCGCGGCACGTTCAAGCTCGGCATCGAGTTCGTGAACTGGAGCGCGATCGGCGACCGCTACACCCACGGTTTCGGCAAGCTCGGGCCCGACCTGGATGGACTGCCGTTCCACCACTTCTGGCTGCGCGCTGTGCATGCTGGCCTGGCCTCCAGCCTCGGGGACTACTCCATCAACACCGCGGCCCCGCGCCGCGCCAAGTTCATGCGGCCGCGGCCGGACATGGAAGGCTCGCCGCTGAAAGAAATCACGTACGCCTATCACTTCGACGCCGGACTGTATGCCCGGTTCCTGCGCCAGCTGGCCGAGCGAAACGGCGTCGAGCGCATCGAAGGCAAGATCGTCAGTGTGCAGCAGCGCGAGCCCGATGGATTCATCAGTGCCGTCGTGCTGAACGACGGTCGGCGCGTCGAAGGTGGTTTGTTCGTGGACTGTTCGGGCATGCATGGCCTGCTCATCGAGAAGACCTTGCAGACCGGCTACGAGGATTGGTCGCACTGGTTGCCCTGTGACCGCGCGGTCGCGGTGCCCAGCCGCTCCGTGGAGCCCCTGATCCCGATGACGCGCGCCACGGCGCACGGCGCCGGCTGGCAGTGGCGCATCCCGCTGCAGCATCGCATCGGCAATGGCCACGTCTACTCCAGCCGCTTCATGAGCCGGGAGGACGCCACTGCGATCCTGATGGGAAACCTGGACAGCGAGCCGCTGGACGAACCGCGGCACATCCCTTTCATGCCGGGCCGGCGCAAGCGCGTATGGAACCGCAACTGCATCGCCTTGGGTCTGGCGGCCGGGTTCTTCGAGCCTATCGAGTCCACCAACATCCATCTGATCCAGACGGCGATCTCGCGGCTGATGGCGCTGTTCCCGCGTGCCGACTTCGATCATGCCGACATCGACGAGCTCAACACGCAGACGCGCATCGAGTACGAGCGCGCGCGTGACTTTATCGTCCTGCACTACAAGGCCACCGAGCGCGACGACACGCCATTCTGGCACTACTGCCGCACGATGGAAGTGCCGCCCACGCTGCAGCACAAGATCGATCTGTATCGCAGCAACGGCCGCTTCTTCCGCGAGGAGAACGAGCTGTTTGGCGAGTTGAGCTGGGTACAGGTGATGGAGGGGCAGCGCATTCGTGCGAGCGGCTACCATCCCTTTGCCGACTTGCGCCCCGTCGACGAGGTACGCGCCTTCATGGCCGACACGCACCGCGTCATCTCTGCATGTGTCGAGGCAATGCCCACGCATGCCGAATTCATCGCGCAGCACTGCGCTTTCGGCTCTGAGTGAACCCCCAAGGCCGCCGCAGCCTCGCACTCGCGATCATCCTGATCGGTGCGACGGCTGCGGCGGGGCAGCCGCCGCCTGACGATTTCTCTCCTCGCGTTCGCGGGCTGCTCGCGCAGATGACGCGCGAGGAAAAGCTCGCCGTGATCCGCGGTTCGCACGAGCCCGAATCCGCATTCATGGGCCAGGCAGGCTGGATTCGCGGCGTGCCGCGGCTCGGCATCCCTGATCTGCGCTTCGCCGACGGCCCGCCGGGCGTGCTCGTGCACCGCGCATCGACCGGGATGCCCGCAACCCTTGCCGTGGCAGCCACATTCAGCCGCGCCGAGGCGACCGCGAACGGCGCAGTCATCGGACGCGATGCACGCGCGCTCGGCGTCGACGTGATCCTGCAGCCATACATCAATCTGTATCGCGACCCAACCTTCGAGCGCGCCTACAACACGCTCGGCGAAGACCCCGTGCTCACGGGAACCCTGGCGGCACAGTTTGTGGTGGCAGCTCAAGCGCAAGGCGTGATGGCACAGGCCAAGCACTTCGTCGCCTACGACGGTGCCGACGACACGATCGTCGACGGACAGACCTTGCGTGAGGTCTACCTCGCGCCGTTCAAGGCGGTAGTCGATGCCGGGGTAGCCTCGCTGATGTGTTCCTACAACCGCATCAATGGCGTCTATTCGTGCGGCAGAGAGGAAACGCTGAAACACATCCTGCGCGACGAATACGAATTTCGCGGCTTCGTCACCTCGGACTGGGGCGCGACCCACGGCGCCGAATTCATCA
>Ga0207648_10006446_pt1 | contig 11659 bp, 9 predicted proteins | sample KBSMisM32_FD_184310 | JGI IMG/M metagenome (GOLD analysis project Ga0207648, IMG submission 184310) | Miscanthus rhizosphere microbial communities from Kellogg Biological Station, Michigan, USA - KBS Miscanthus M3-2 (SPAdes) (version 2) | ecosystem: Host-associated > Plants > Roots > Rhizosphere... | reverse complement strand
CGCGCCCGATCTCGCAAAGCCGACGGGCAGAAAGCCCGCGGCTGTCACCAGAGTGCCTGTGAGCATGGGGAAAGCCGTCGAGGTCCAGGCATAGGTCGCGGCGCGTGCCCGGTCCCAGCCCTGTTCCATCTTCACCACCATCATTTCGATGGCGATGATGGCGTCATCGACGAGCAGCCCGAGCGCGATGATGAGGGCGCCAAGCGTGATGCGGTGGAGGTCGATTCCGGCGGCGTACATGACCAGCAGGACGATCGTCAGGACCAATGGCACCGAAAGCGCCACCACGACGCCTGTGCGCCAGCCGAGTGACAGGAAGCTCACCACCAGCACGATGACGAGGGCTTCGGCAAAGGTCCTCACGAATTCCGAGACCGAGTCCTCGACGATGTGAGGTTGGTTCGCAATCTGCGTCACCTCGATTCCGACCGGGAGCTCGGCGACGATGCCGGCCATGGTATGCTTGAGGTTCTCCCCGAGCGTGATGATGTTCGCTCCGTCCTGCATGGAAACACCGAGCCCGAGCGCGGGCTTGCCGTCCTGGCGGACGAGGAAGGTCGGCGGATCTTCATATCCGCGTTTGACGGTGGCGATGTCGCCAAGGCGAAAGCTGTGGCCATCCGCCTGGACCGGCACTGCGGCGATAGCGGCGACTCCGGAGAACGCGCCCGTCACCCGCAGATTGATCCGGTCTGCCGAGGTCTCGACCGAGCCGCCGGAGACGACGGCATTCTGCTTGGCGACGCTCTCGAAGATCTGCTGCGGCGTGACGCCGAGCGTAGCCAGCTTGGCGTGGCTGAACTCGATGAAGATCTTCTCCGGCCGCTCGCCGATGATGTCGACCTTGTTGACGCCCGCGACCCGCAACAGGGTCTGGCGGATGTCCTCGGCGCGCGCCTTGAGCTCCGCGAGCGTGAGCCCGTCGGCCGTGAGCATATACAGCGCCGAGTACACATCGCCGTATTCGTCGTTGAAATTAGGGCCGACGATGCCCGGCGGCAGATCGCCCCTGACGTCGCCGACTTTCTTGCGGACCTGATACCAAAGCTCCTTCACCTGGGACGGCGGCGTCTTGTCGGTCAGGGTAACGCGGATGAACGATACGCTCGGCTGCGAATAGCTCTCGATGCGGTCGAGATAGGGTAGTTGCTGCAGCTTCTTCTCGATCTTGTCGGTGACCTGGGTCTGCATCTCCGAAGCCGTGGCTCCTGGCCAGGAGACCTGCACCACCATGGTCTTGATGGTGAAGGACGGATCCTCGGCGCGGCCGAGATTGCGGTAGGAGTAGATCCCGGCCGTCGCCAGCAGCAGGATCGTGAACAGTACCAGCGCGCGGTGGGTGATCGCCCATTCCGACAGGTTGAAGTGTTTCATGGCGCGATCCCCACGATAGACTCAGCGGATCTCGACGGTGCGGACCTTCAGCCCTGCCTCGAGCTTCTGCACGCCAAGCGTTACGACCTTGTCGCCTTCATCGAGGCCCGAAGTGACGATGGCCGCGTCCTGTCCGAATGACGCGACCGTCACCGGCCGCGCTTCGAGCGCGCCGGTTGCGCCGACGACATAGACCGATGGGCCGGCGCCGCGGTTGAGAATTGCCGAGAGTGGCACTCTCGCGCCCTTCGTCTCGGTCGCGGGCGTGAGCGTGACCGTTGCCGTCATCCCGAACGCGACGGTGTCGTCGGCCTGCGCAATGGTAAAGCGAGCCGCATAGGTGCGCGTAGCTTCGTCCGCCTGCGGTGAGAGCTCGCGCAGCTTGGCGTCGAAGGCGCGGTCGCGATCCGACCACAAGCGCACGACCGCGCCCGACCTGCGGGCCTCGGCGAGCCAGGTCTCGGGCAATGCGACCACGGCTTCCTTCTCGCCCTGATGTGCGAGCCGGGCCACGGCCTGACCGACGGCCACGACCTGGCCGGGCTCGGCAAGCGTCGCCGTAATGACGCCTTCGGCATCGGCCCGAAGGTCGGCATAGCCGTGTTGATTGCGGGCGAGATCGAGCGAGCGGCGGGCGCGCTCGAGCCGTCCTTCCGCTTCGTCGTTGGCCGCCTTCTTGCGCTCGAAATCCGCGACCGACGCATAACCGCGCCCCCGCAACGTGGTGTAACGCTCGAGATCGGCCGCCGCCTGCGCGAGATTGGACGTCGCCGCCGCGAGCTCGGCATCGGCGCTCTCGACCTGCAGCTTGAGATCCTGTGGATCGAGGCGCGCCACGACATCGCCGACATGCACGCGATCGCCGACATTGACTACGCGGGTGACGATCTTGCCCGCCACGCGGAAGCCGAGGTCGTTTTCGTAGCGCGCCTTCACCACACCCACGAATTCCCGTGCGCTGTCCTGGTTCTCGAACGTAACGCGCTGTACCCCGACCGGACGCTCGGTCTTGGGGGCGGGCGCGGTGTTGGCGTCACATCCCGCAAGCAGGACCAGCGCGGCCAGAGCCAAGAGCGGTTGTGCGTGCGAGCGCGAGAGCGACATGGTGCTACTCCTTCGAGCGCGCGGATGTGATAAGTGACGAAATTGCGTTATCGTCACAATTTGGGCAGGCCGATACGCTGGTGGAGTGGGCGGAAGGCATGGATCAGCCTCGGGGGGTGATGGCGCGGAGGAGAAAGCGGACCGTCGCGCGGGCGTCGGCCTCCGGGTCCTCGCGGTCTTGCAGCGACTGGGCGACGAGCACCGGGTGACAGAACTGGACCAGCGATAACATCAGCAGCCGGGAGGTCTCGCGCGGGTCGATGGATTCGAATTCGCCGGTCCCAACGCCATCGCGCAGGATCGATTCGAAGATCATCCGCATGTGCTCTTTGTGCGCGCGGATGGCTCCCCAACTGAGCTCGATCGCGGCCAGGACCATGTCGTTAACCCGCTGGTCGGTCAGATGATTATCCTTGTGATAGGCTAAGGTTTCGAGCACCAGCCGCTCGATGCGTTCGGCCGCCGAACCGCGCGAACGCGCGGCCGCCCAGGCTTTTTCCTCGAGTTCTCCGAGACAACGCTGGCAGATCGCCTCGACGATGGCATTCTTGGACGGGAAGAAGCGGTAGACATTTGCCGGCGACATCCGAAGCTCACCGGCAATATCGGCGACCGCCGTCTTGCCGAAGCCGAGGCGGCGGAACAGAGCCTCGGCCGCGTCCATGATGCGTACGCGGGTGTCATCGGGCTTGGTCTTGACCTGGGTGCTCACGGTTCCACCGATGACGATTGGATGACGAGTGACGAAAATGATAATTCATCAGTTCGTAATGTCAAGGGCGATTTGAGCAGCCGGCCCGTAAAAGGGGGTGTCCCTTTGGTCTGGTGGCGGCAGCGACCGGCCCAGCCGGCCCACCAGCCGGTCCATCGGGTTCGGCGGGGAGGAGGGTGTTCGGGCCGCCGCGAACGGACCTCTGCGCCGCGGTCAGATCCGTTGCGCCCAGAATTGGTACATCCCGACAAATGTCAGCGGATTGTCCAACTCCAATTCGTGCCAGCGATCGAGATCGGTCATCGTCTTGTCCGCGGGGAACCGGGCCGCATACTGCCGGCGGGTCCAAGCATCGCTCTCGAATCCGATGAACCTGAGACCATGGGCGGCCAGATCAACCTTGATCTCGGGCAAAGTCGTCCGGTGCTCCTGGACGTGGAACAGCAGATCACGGCACTCGCTCGTGTTGTAGAATTCGGTCGTGTAGGTGACGTTCTTCAACGCAGACCCGTTCGAGCAATTCATGAGTTGCTGTCGGCAACAGCGAATGTCGTCCGGGCCTCCGCCGTATCGTTGCTGCGCGATGAAATGTCTTGCCGCCACGATATTGCGGCGCGCGCTTTCGCTGTAGAGGCCGAAAAAGATGAAACCGCCGGGCCGCAACAGTGAGGACAGCACATTCCATCCTGCCCTCGGGTCTGCCAGGGTTTGCAGGCTGCCGACGGCCTCGATCACATCGAACGTGCGTCCAAGCGAGGCGAGCTCCAGGATATCAGCTTGCGCAAATTCGACGTTGTCGACGCCGAGCATGGAGCTTTGCCGTCTGGCGTAACCGAGGCTTGTCAGGCTGAGATCGACGGCGAGAAGGTTCGCCCCTTTCAGTCGCCGCGCCACCTCCACCGCATGCCGTCCGGTACCGCAGCCGGCAATCAGGACGTCGACGTCGGCTTGCTTGCCGAGCGAGCGGAAGGTGCCAAGCGGGAAAAGACGGCGCATGTAATCATCGAACGACACGGCCCGTGCCGCTGGCGCGGGCTTCACCCAGCGCGGGTACGGATTTTCCATGTATTGCTGGGTGACGAGCAGCGATACGTCGTTCTCGATCGGCGTCAGCCGTGGAATGGCGGCGCGAATCTCCAGCTCATGTTGAGGTTCGATGACTTGTTGCGCCACCACCGGCGCGACCGGGTCGGGCCACGATCTCGACAACAGCGCATCCCGGCAGGACAGCCCGTGAAGCGGAAAATACGCGGCAACGGCGATCGGCCAGATGGCGGGGACTGCGGTTCCCGATTGCAACGCGGCGACCAGTCGCTCGCGCAAACTGGCGGCGAGCTCGGTCTCGTTGGGCGTGCAATCGAAAACATAGTCGCTGATGAAACATAGGCGTGCCAGCGCCGAGTAGAACTCCAATTCGTCGGGACTGAACGCGTCATGCCCGGCCATCGCGGTGGCACGCTCGAGCACGGCGAACCGCAGCAGCGTGAGCAATCGCTCCAGCGCCTGGTCCGGTACGCATCCGGATTCCAGCAGCGCCCGCAGCAGTCGATCCCGAACGATGGCGGCGAGTTCCGAGTGATTCATCAGGTCGTTCAGGGCCTGTCGCTTCGGCCATATGCTCTGTGCCCGCTCAATGACGGGATCGAGATCGTCGCTTGCAACAACGAACCGCGCCGCCAGCCGGGCGACGTCGCTCGGTCTGCCCCAGGGCTCCACTAGCGCGCGAAGAACAAGCTCGGGATATCCGTTTGCATTTGGAGTGGCAGGCGCGCCCTTCATGCACTCCACCAGCAGCGCCTTGGTTTCGTCGGCCTCGCGGATTTCGAGCGCGCGCTTGAGGGTGTCCAACGCCTGGAGCGTGGCACGCTCGGAGATATAGATCCGTGCGAGATTGTTGTACGCCTCGATAAAGTCCGGCTTGGCTGCAAGCGCGCGCTGATGGGATTGAAGCGCCGCGTCGTTTCTTCCCATGGCGAACAATGCGATGCCGAGATTGTTATGGGCCTCGGCCAGACCGGGCATGCGCGCGAGGGCGTCCCCGAAGGACTCGATAGCCTGCTCGAGGTTGCCCTGGCTCATCAGCGCTACGCCGAAATTGTTGCGGACTTGCGCATGGTCGGGCTTGAGCGCGATGGCTTGGCGATAGTACGCGATCGCCTCCTTGACGTGTCCTTGTTCGGCCAGCGCCTTGCCCAGGTTCACATAAGCTTCGACCAAGTTCGGACGAAGCGCGATGGCGGCGCGATAGCGGCCTTCGGCTTCGACGTTTTTTCCCTGCGCCGCGAGGACGATGCCGAGATTGTTGCTCGCCTCGGCGAAATCGGGCTCGAGTGCAAGCGCCCGCTCGTAGGCCTGCGCGGCCTCGTCCAACCTCGTCCGCTCGGCAAGTACGTTGGCCCGATTGTAATGCGCCTGCACGGATCGGGGATTGAGCGCGATCACGCGCTCGTAGCAGGAGAGCGCCACATCGGGCTTGCCTTGTTCCCTGACGGCGTTGCCGAGGTTCATGTGGGCCTCGGCATAGTCCGGCTTGAGTGCGATCGCTTGGCGATAGTGCGCGACGGCGTCATTCACGCGACCGAGGGCGTGCAGTGCCAAGCCCAGGTTGTATTGCCACTCCGGAACATCGTTGTTCAGGGCGACCGCTTTGCTGATCATGTCGGCGGCGACGTCGGGCCGCCCGATCTGAACCCCGATCAGCCCGGCGTTGTACAGGCTGCTGATGTGCTTGGGCTCGACAGCCAGGATGTGACGATAGAGGCTGTCCGCATCTCTGAGTTGGCCGGCCTGATGATGCTCTACTGCCTGCGCGAACAGCCGATCGATGTTGCGCGTCGCGATATTCATGTCGATGCCCCGCCGACGACCCCTGAAGCGGCGGCGAGGCAAGCACGATGGACGTCATGGAGCCGTCATCGCGCCGTCATACGGCGGATTTGGCCGTCGCATCAAAGCATTGGGGCCTCTCCGAAGGAGTCCGGTCTCGCCAGCACGGAGGCGATTGGAAGGTGCAACGGCTTCGTCGGGCGTCAATTCGCCGTCAGAGAGGATAAATCTGCGTTGCCAAGCCGCTTCCTGTCGTAGGACAGGTCGATCACGCTTTAGAGAGTGAGCGCGATTCTCAGGCCGTCGCGCAGCCGGGACTCGGACGACTTGGTCCCGGCAGCGATGTCCGGCTGTAACTTCTCGGCGAGTTGCTTCAGGGCCGGCGGCACCGAAAGGCGGCGGAACTGGGCCCAGCACTCGGTCGCTTCGGCTTTGTTTCCGATTAATGCGTAGGTCGCCGCCAGATACTTGTACGACGTGGGGTTGCCGGGCTGGATTGCGATCGCGCGTCGGAACCACTCGGCGGCCGCAGCCTCGTGATGAAGCTCTAGCTCGGCCTTGCCCGCGAAAAGGTAGAAGAAGCCGGTTGAAACGTCCTTCGGGCTCACGCGGATCGCGTACAGAATATGATCGAGCCCTTCGGTCGGTCGTCCCAGCTTGGTCAGGATGTCGCCGAGCTGCGCGAAGGACAGCGGGAGGCTCGGGTTGAACTCGATGCTCTTGGAGATCAGGTCGAAGGCTTCGTTGTATCGGCCGCGCGCCTTCGCCACCATCGCCTTCCAGTAATAGGCCCGATACGACGCGGGCTCTTTTTCAAGCACACGATCGAGCTGTTCCTCCGCCCGATCGAGGTTTCCCCGCGGATCCTCCGCCAGCGAATTCAGCGCCGCCTGGGTCAACGCCATGCTCACGCCCAGTAAGGCTTGAGGGAGCTCGGGCTCGCGCCGAAGTGCTTCCTCGAACAGCGCCAGCTCTTCGGTGATGTTCTTGCGGCTGGGACCGCCGAAATGGATGGCCAGTCCTCTCACCAGGAGATTTCCGACGGTCGGCTCGCGCTCGCGCGGTTCCGGCGTCTGTCCGGCTTCCGCAAGGGTCACGGCGATCTGCACGCCCCGCGCGATGCGGGCTGTAATCTCGTCCTGCGCCGTCGAGCGAGCGACATCTTCCCGCTCGAAGCGGTCAGACCAGATCTCCATGCGATTGGCAGTGTCGACCAATTGAACGTTGATAATGGTGCGCGGTCCCTCGCTCCTGATCCGGCCTCCTACGACGTATCGAACCCCGAGCTCGTTCCCGATCGTGGAGACGTCCACGCGCCGCGCCCCATATCCGAGGGAGGTCTGGCGCGAAATCACCCCGAGCCCGCCAAACCGGGAAAGGGCGTCGTTGAGATTTTCGGTCAGGGAGCTGGCGAGGTTTCGAATTGCAGTATCCGCGCCGTCGCTGCTGGCAATCGGCAGCAGGAGAATGGGCACGGCTCCTCTGGATTCCACCATCGCGGTGCGACGGGATATCGCGCTGTCGGACGTCGTCGACAACGCATTCGAACCTTCAAGCCATGACGACATCCAGGGTAGGGCGAACAGCAAGGCCGTGATGCACAAGCCCGCAACCGCGAGCGCGGCGACCGACCGTGGCGTGGCACGGGCCGCGGCCAGGATCGACGTCGGCAGGCTCGATCGGCGCCTTTCGCCAGGGGCGAGCGCTTCCGCGTCCATCGACGTGGTGATCGATGGCTGGCCGGCATCAGCGCCGGGCCCGATCGCGGCCTCCAAGCGATCCGGAGCTGGCGCCGGGATAATCGAAATCGTGCCTTGCCGGATGTCATCGATGAGGGCGTGGGTCGCCGGCTCCGGATCGACGTCGAGCTCGTTCCTGAGCAGGGTCAAACATGCGTCCGCATGGGTGAGCGCGAATTCGCGCCCACGATAGCGGGCGAAGATCCGCAGTGCGATGCGCTGGCGATCCTCGCGAAACGCGTCGAACGCGATCAGCCGCTCAGCGGCCGCGACCGCCTGTTTTCCATCTCCGCGCGCGTCGGCGTATTCGGCGCATTTCTCGAATACGTGGGCGGCAACGTCATCGAGTTGGCTCCGCGTCCTCTGGACCCAACTATCGAACGGCTCTTCCAGCGTGAACTCCGACAGGAATTCACCGCGATAGAGCGTCGCCGCGCGCTCGAGATCGGAGGCCTCCGGCGAGTCCGCAAGCGAAGCGAATCCGTCCGCATCAACGCTCACGCGCTGGTCCTGGAGGCCGACCGTATTTGCGTCGACGACAAGGATGTCGGCGTCGCCCTTGAGCAGGTCCCGACGCAAGGTTACGAGACATTGTCGCAGGTTGTGGCGCGCCTGGTCGTCGCGTCGCTCGCCCCAGAACAACGCGGCCAGATGCTCCCGACTGGCGCAGCGGTCCGGATGCATCGCAAGGTAGGCGAGCAGCGCCTGGCCTTTTCGGGACGAGATGCGCAGCTCCAACGGCGGGTCGGCGTCGACCAGAACCGCAAACCGCCCGAGCACCCTGATAAGAATGTGGTTGGATCCTTGCCTATCGAGCTTACGCATGAAGCGAACTGGGCGAACTCAAAACGATTCCTAGTTGATAGGGTCCATTCGGGTTCCACGACAAATAAAAATCGTGTAACCAGCGCCGACAGGATATTTCACACGCGACTCGTGCAGATGGTTGCAAGCTCGGCGCGCAACTGCGCGTCGATCTCAGGACTTGCCCGGCAACAGCTTGCGCGCGGCGTGCGGAAGGACGAACGGCGTCCCCCGCGCCGGAGCGCGCCCGACCGCGTTGGCCACGCCCAGCACGCGTTCAAGCATGGCATCGGTGATGACGCGACCGGGTTCGCCGTCGCTGTCGATGCGGCCATGATCGAGCATGCGCCTGGCAGGCGGTGGCGGCCAAGAATGCGAGCGACATCCCGCCCGGTCCCGAGGCGCCTGCGGGGGCCACCCAAGGCCCGCCGTACGCCTATTTCCCGACCTCGTCGTTCAATCTGGTGCATCTCTATCTCGGCTATCAGATCAACCCGGATGCGCTGGCGTCATTCTCGGTGGAGAACCTGTTCAATGAGCAGTATTCGCGTTATCTCGATGTCTCTCCAAACCCGAACCACGGGCTGAATTCGACGCCGCTTCCGTTCTTCAGCCCGGGGATCACAATCAAGGGCGCGTTGACGGTGAGGTTCAGCGATCTGACGCTGTTCGGCGGATGAGGACCCGGCAACTTGCATCGTCGTCGCTTTGTGCCAAGGTCGGCCCCGGCAAGCCCGTGGCCGACCTTGCGGCGGCCGGGATGACGGCAACTCTCGCCCGTCGACAGGAGAAGCAATGATGTTCATCGCCATGAATCGCTTTCGCGTGAAGAAAGGATCGGAGCAGGCCTTCGAGGACGTGTGGCTCAATCGCGATTCGCAACTGACCAAGGTCCCGGGCTTCGTTGAATTCCACCTGCTCAAGGGCCCCGAGCACGACGACTACACGCTGTATGCCTCGCACACGATCTGGACGAGCAAGGCGACGTTTGAAGCTTGGACCAAATCGGAGGCGTTCCGCGCCGTCCACAAGGATGCCGGCCAGAACAAGCCGCTCTACCTCGATCATCCGCAATTCGAAGGCTTCGAGGTGCGCCAGACCGTGGAGCGGAGCAAGGCTGCAGTGGCCTAGCGGCAAGTCTCGCGGGCTTCGCCTTTTCCGTCGCCCATCGCCGCGCACGAGTTCCGGGGGTAGCGAGGCTGCCCGGCAATGACGAAGCCAGCGCCATGTCGCATTGCGTTTCGTCCGGATTTTTCGGAAACTACCGGCGCAGAACAGAGTCTTGCCGCTGAGTGCAGGCGTCGTGGGAGCGGACGCTTGCGGGGCCACGCGGCCGGCGGGGGCCACCGAGCAGGGCGGAAAGATGGTTTCATCGGATGCGGCAAACGAACCCGCCATTGTTGCGGAGGGGGTGAGCAAACTTTTTCTCGAGGGAACCGTCGTCGCCTTCCATCAGCTCTCGCTCGCCGTCAAGCGCGACGAAATCATGTGCGTGGTGGGTCCCTCCGGCTGCGGCAAGACCACGCTGCTGCGCTCGATCGCGGGCCTGACCGATGTCAGCAGCGGCAAGCTTCTGGTCCATGGCAAGCCGGTGGCCGGACGGCCGCCCGATGGCGTTGCGATGGTGTTCCAGCATTTCGGGCTGCTGCCGTGGAAGACCGTCTACGACAACGCGGCCTTCGGTCTGGCGATGGCGGGCGCCTCGCATGCGCAGATCCGCGAGCGGGTCGCGCATTATCTCGAACTGGTCGGGCTCACGGGCTTCGAGCGGCATTATCCCTACCAGCTCTCCGGGGGGATGCAGCAGCGCGTGGGCCTGGTGCGCGCGCTCGCCATGAACCCGTCGATCCTGTTGATGGACGAGCCGTTCGCCGCGCTCGATGCGCAGACGCGTGAAATCCTGCAGGAGGAGCTCCTTGCGCTCATGGAGCGGCCCGACGAGCGCAAGACCATGGTGTTCATCACCCATTCGATCGATGAGGCGATCCTGCTTGGCGACCGCATCGCGGTCATGAGCGCGCGTCCGGGGCGCATCAAGGAAGTGCTCGACATGCCGTTCGGGTGGCCGCGTGTCGCCGACGCGGTACGGGCCGATCCGCGGTTCACCGAATTTCGCCTCCACATCTGGCATCAGCTCCACACCGCCAAGCCGCGAAATCTGCGGGCACCAAGAGAGGTTGCGTGACCACCATCGAACAAGCGCGCGGCCCCCTGGCCGCCGGCAGCGGCGAGCCGGTCGATCTGTCGGGCGATCAGGCGCGCGCCGAGCGCGTCGCGGCTGCCCGCAGGCGTCATCGCCAATGGGTCAATCTTGCGATCCGCGTCGTATCGCTCGCCATCGCGCTCACGCTCTGGGAGGTGGCCGCCTGGAACGTCGATCCGGTGCTGTTTACCTCGCCGACCAAGGTGGCGGTGGCGGCGTACAAGATGGTGCTGAGCGGGGAGCTGTGGACCTATCTGTGGCCGAGCCTCGTCGTCCTCGGCATCGGCTTCGCGCTCGCGGTGGTGTTCGGAATCGCGATCGGACTGATGCTCGCGCGCTTCTGGGTGCTGGACGTGGCGCTCACCGTGTACATCACGTTCCTCTACTCCATTCCCTCGGTCGCGTTGGTGCCGCTGATCGTGCTGTGGGCCGGTTTCGACACCACCGCCAAGGTCATCATCCTGTTCCTGTTCGCGTTCTTCCCGATGGTGATCAACACCTATCAGGGCGTCAAAAGCGTCGACCCGAAGCTGCTCGAGGTCGGTCGCGCGTTCCGCTGCTCGGAAGGGCAGCTGTGGCGGAACATCGTCCTGCCGGCCGCGCTGCCGTTCATCGTGACGGGCCTGCGGCTGGCGCTCGGGCGTGCTCTGATCGGCATGGTGCTCGCTGATCTCTACACCGCGATCTCCGGCATCGGCTACCTGATCGTGCGCACCGCGAGCACGTACCAGGTCGACAAAATGTTCGTGCCGATCGTGACGCTGGGGCTGCTTGGCGTGACGTTCACGGCGCTGCTGCGGCTGGCCGAGAAATACGTGGCGCCCTGGACCGCGGCATCGTCCGACGACTGATCCGGGGGACACAATCATTCTTACGACGGATGCGCGGATCGATCCG
>Ga0207648_10006444_pt1 | contig 11662 bp, 10 predicted proteins | sample KBSMisM32_FD_184310 | JGI IMG/M metagenome (GOLD analysis project Ga0207648, IMG submission 184310) | Miscanthus rhizosphere microbial communities from Kellogg Biological Station, Michigan, USA - KBS Miscanthus M3-2 (SPAdes) (version 2) | ecosystem: Host-associated > Plants > Roots >... | reverse complement strand
GTGCGCCGCCGACATGATGTACGCGCCCGTCGTCACCCGCTTCATCACCTATGGTGTGCCGGTGCCGAGCTTCGCCGCCGTCTACATGAAGGGCGTACTGTCGCACCCGCACGTGTCGGAATGGATCGACAAGGCCCAGGACGAACCCTGGGTCATTGAGCAGTACGAGGTCGACAAGGCGGCTTAAACGGGCCGCGCGGTGCCCTCGTAAGGCGTTCCATCCTTGCGGGTGTAGGTTCCCTCAGGTGTGAAGGCCAAGTCGACGTCCGAATAACCACCGCCGGTGTTCGTTCCGCCGCCCACAACGACAAACGAGCAATCCTGGTCGCTCTCGTTGATCAAATGATGGCCGTTGGTGCTCCCCTTTGGCCAGGCTGCGCAGTCGCCCGGCATGAGCACCGTCCGCCCGTCGTCCTCGACCAGCACCGCCTCGCCCGAGACCATGACGAGGAACTCGTCCTCGCCGTTGTGCCAATGTCGCTGCGACGACCAGGCGCCGGGCTTCAGCACCACGTGGCTAACGCCGAAATCGGTGAGGCCGGCAGCTGGCGCCAGGCGGCGATACCAACGTCCGGCGACTTCCTGGTTGAACGGATGCGGGTAGCCAGTGCGGTTGACCTGCTCAATGGAGTCGAGATCGATCTTGGGCATGGCCGCGCCGTAGCAGCAGTAGCGAAAAGCTAGAAGGTACCCTTTACCGACACGCTGAACAGCGGGCCGATGAGCTGGTTCTGGCGCTGATAGAAGGCCAGCGGCGTACGGTCACGATAACCTTCGTAGACATGGCGGTACACAAGGTGCCGGCCATTCAGGATGTTGTCGACCGACGCTCGGACCTTCAGCCCGAACACATTCTTGTGCTCGACGTAGAAGCCGGAAATCCATGGCAGGTCGAGCCCGCGATAGACCTCGGTCAGGAAGAAGTTCTTCTCGTAATGCTGATATTGCGCGTAGGCGCTCCAGGCGATCTGGGTGCCTGGGACGTCGTGCCTCACCTGCGCGCTGAACGTCGCGTCCTGGACGCCGCTGATCGGGCGCTTCTCCCCGGTTAGCGGGTCTTTCACGCGCGTCCATTCCCGCGCGAACGACAGGTCAAGCTTCGCGCCTTTCCAGCCGAGCGGGTCGAAGTTCAACGTGCTGACGCTCTCGAAGCCATAACGATCGGCGCGCGGCAGGTTGCCGATGCCCTGCTCGTCGACGCCGATGGGGATCACGTCGATGATGTCCGTGACGCGATAATAGTGGAGGTTGAGCCTCGTCTTGCCCCATTTGCCGAGGTCGTGTGAGAGTTCGGTCTCGGCTTCCCAGCTCTGCGGCGGCACAAGCTCGGGGTTGCCGGCATTCTCCCGGTCCTCGCTGAGCTTGGGCTGAGCGAGAAAATCGAAGAAGCTGATCTGCCCGACGCGGCGGCGCAGCTTCAGGCTGACATCCCAATCCTTCGCAGGTCGCCAGCCGAGGACGATGCTTCCCTTGGGCCGGAAGAACTTGCGCGCCGCCTGGTCGTCGTCGGTCCGGTCGAGGTGCGAAATCTCGCCGCCCGCCGCGACCTGGAGATCGAGGTTGGACGCCAGCGGCCGGGTCAAGGTGGCGATCGCCTCGTACCTCGTCTCGACGACCTTGCCGCTGCCTTCGGGGAACGGAACTTCGACGAACTCGCCGGAGGGATCGAGGTTGAACAATTGGCCCTTCTGGTCGAGCGAGTTGAACGCGCGCTCGAGTGAAATTTGCCAGTCGTTCTTTCCACTTTTCCAGCGATATTCGCCGCGCGCGACGGTCTCGCCGATATGCGTGTCGCGCACGAAGCGGGTGCCTTGCGCGTCGGCGCCGGTCGTATCGAAGGTCAGGACCAGGGTTTGGGTCAGCGGCGCGTGCTCCCAATGGCGGACGCCAATCAGCTTCAGGCGGCCTGGGCCAAGCGCAAATTCGTAGTCGCCATTGATATCGCCGAGATAACCGTTGAGCTTGGTGCGGATGTCGCGGCTGCGCTCTTCCCCGCTCGCAAGGACGCGATGGTCGCGCTGCACGGCAGGGTTCCAATAAGGCGTGTAAGCTAAAGTAAGGTTGCCGACCGAGGAGCCCGGCCCGTCGTAGCCGAGCTTCAGCTGCATGTTCGCCCGGTCATATTCGGAGTGATAGATTTCCTTGCGCGTCTCGATGACGTTGCCGACCGCGTCGTAGAGCCAGATCGGGCCGCCGAAAGCGCCACGACCCGGGTCGTTCTTCAGAGAGACGGTATAGTCGACGGGGCCAGTCTTACCCGAGTAGCTGATCGAGCCCGAGACCCAATCAGTCTTGGCATAATGCGCCCGCCAGATCGGGTTCCATTCGAACTGGCCGGATGAGGTGGTCGCGGCCTTCAGGATAACGTTAGCGACCTGCCCGGACAGCCCGGCGATCCCGAGGCTGGCCGCGTCGACGATCTCAATCCGATCGACGTTCTGGGCGGACGTGCGCTGCAGCTGGTCGACCGCCCCGCCCGACTTGTTGGCGATGCGCTCGCCGTTGATGAGGACGTTCTCCTGCGCCTGGCCGAGGCCGCGCTGGGTGGTGTCGACCTGCTTAATCGAGAAGCTCGGCACCTGGACGAGCATGTCGTAGGCCGTCTTCGGAGCGAAGCGGGCGAAGTCCGCCGGCGTGTAAACGCGTTTGGTTGCGGCCGGCGAAGCGGATGGCTGGGCAAGAGCCGTCGCTGGCGCTGTCACTGCAGCCGTCGCCAAAAGCACACGCAACACGAGCATCGTTTGTCCCCTGTGTCCCAAGCACGAGCTCGTGCTACATTTGTAGCGTGCTACATCTGTAGCGTTGGTGCAAGCCCAAATCGACGAACGGCCTTCTTGCGCCACCAAACACGGCCGCTAGGACTTGGGGAGAATGGCCGAACCGATCGATCCCGTCGAGCTTGCAGCAACACTGATCAGCGTGCCGAGCGTCACGCCCGCCAGCGGCGAGGTGTTCGACGTGCTCGAGAGCGCGCTGACGCCGCTGGGCTTCACCTGCCATCGGTGGGTGATGGGCGAAGCGCCCGACGGGCCAACCGAGAACATGGTCGCGATCCGCGGCGAAGGCGGACCGCATTTCGGGTTCGCCGGGCATCTGGATGTCGTCCCGGCCGGCGAGGGCTGGAACGGCGATCCCTACTCCGCCCAAATCCAAGATGGCCTGCTGATCGGTCGCGGCGCGAACGACATGAAAAGCGCCATCGCGTCATATGTCGCCGCGATTTCCCGGATTGAGACCGGCACCGGCACCCTGTCGCTCCTGATCACCGGCGACGAAGAAGGCTATGCCACCTACGGCACGCCGCGGATCATCGACTGGCTGAACGAGCGCCAGATTCGCCCCGACATGATCCTGATCGGAGAGCCGACATCGGTGGATCGCCTCGGCGATACGGTGAAGATAGGCCGGCGCGGATCGGTCAACATGTGGATCGACGTTCCGGGCGTTCAGGGTCACGTCGCTTACCCGCACCGAGCGACGAACCCCATCCCGCCCCTCGCCCGCGTGATCGCTGCGCTGGACGCAGTACATCTCGATGACGGCACCGACCAATTCCCGCCGTCGAACCTCGAGTTCACAGCGATCGAGACGCCCACGCAGGCGAGCAACGTCATCCCTGGATCGGCGACCGGCCAGCTCAACATCCGTTTCAACAATTTGCAAAAGGGCGCCGACCTAGTGCGGATGGTCGAGGAGATCGCCGAGCGCGAGGCGCCGGGCGCAAAGGTTCGTGCCCGGATTTCAGGCGAGGCCTTCCTGACCCCGCCGGGACAGCTTTACGACGTCATCGTCGAAGCAATCGAGGAAGAGACGGGCCAGAAGCCGGAGCTGTCGACGAGCGGGGGCACGTCCGACGGACGGTTCCTCATCCAGCTTTGTCCGGTGGTCGATTTCGGCCTGCCCAATGCCACTATGCATAAGGTTGGCGAGTGCGCCGCGGTGGAAGACATCCGCGCCCTGTCGCGGATCTACGAGCGGATCGTAAGGAAGGTGGTCGGCTAAGCGACCGATTTTGCTTCTTCGTCAGCGGCCTTGCTGATCCAGGCGAGGAACTCTTCCTCGAACATCGGCTCGGCAAACAAATAGCCCTGGACCGTGTCGCAACCCATGGCGCGAAGGATGTCGGCCTGCGCTGTCGTTTCCACCGACTCCGCCACGATCTCGCACTCGACGCCCTTGATGAGCTGGATGACGGCCTGGACGATGACGCGCGCCTTCTCGCTGGTTTCGATATCAGCGATCAAGGTCTGGTCTAGCTTCACGCGGTCAAGCGGCATCGAACGGAGCCGCGCGATGTTCGAGTAGCCCGTGCCGAAATCGTCGATCGAAATGGTGACGCCGTCCTTGCGGAGGGCGCCTATCTCGGCGAGCATGAGGTCGCTCGCCTCCATTGCTGCGCTCTCGGTAAACTCGAGCTCGACCGTGGACAGTGCAACGCCCGCGTCCGCGAGCGTCTGGCGAAACCGGCTGAAGAAATCGTGGCGGTCAAGCTGGCGCGGGCTGACGTTGAACGCGAGGCGGCAGCCGACATTGCGCTGGTCCCAGCTGCCAAGCATGGCGGCAACCTCACCCACGACCCAGTCGCCGATATCGGCGATCAGGCCCGTGCGCTCGGCGACGGGAATGAAGCTGTCCGGAGCGCGCAAGCCTTCGACCGGATGCTGCCAGCGAAGCAGTGCCTCAGCGCCAGCCAACTCCCCGGTCGTGAGGCTCACCTGCGGCTGGAAAGCGAGCACGAACTCTCCGCGCTGGACAGCAGCGGTCAGCGCCTTTTCGGTGTCGACCCGCGCCTGGTGCGCAGCCGCCAGTTCTTCATTGAACACGCAATGCTGTCCACCACCAAGCTCCTTGGCACGGTACATGGCAATGTCGGCTGCGCGCATCAGCGATTCGATGCTTGCTCCGTGGTCCGGAGCCAGCGCGACGCCGATCGAAGCGCCGATGTCGACACTGTGCGAGCTAAGCTCAAACGGCTCGGCAATCGCCCGGACGACGCGGCGGGCGGATTTCTCGACGTCCGCAACCTCTGCGATGTCCGGGAAGAACATCGTGAATTCGTCACCCGCCAGGCGGGCCAGCAAGGGCCTGCTCTTCGCGCCGCCCGTGAATTCCGAATTGACCGCTACCCGAAGCCGGTTCGCAACCATGATCAGAAGCTGGTCGCCCCGAGCGTGGCCGAGGCTGTCGTTGACGGCCTTGAACCGGTCGAGGTCGATGAACAGCATCGCGCAGCTCTTGCCCGCATTCTCGCCAAGCAGCTTGTCGGCCTCCGACCGGAAGTGAAGCCGGTTGGGAAGCGAGGTGACCGGGTCGTACATGCCGAGCGCATGGGCATTTTCGATCGAGGCCCGCACCTCGGCGAACAGGGTGTCCACTGCCGCCGCGACCTTCGGCATCGATGCTTTCACGGCTTCCGGAGCCGGAGAAACGAGGTCCCCTTCCTCCACCGCCATCAACCGGTCGCGAAGGGCCGCAAGCGCCCGCGCGCTCTCGCTGTTGGGCCGTTCCGAAGCGATGTAGGCGATGAGCAGGCAGAACGCGCCAGCGACGATCGCCGACAGCAAGCGCCCGTTGAATTCCGTGATGCTCAGCAAGGTGGCGAGCGAAAACAGGAACGAGGCAGCCCCGGCCGCACACGCGAGGACCGCGTTGCTGATTTTCTGGCCTCTGCCTGGTGTCATCGAGGGATGAGCCTTCACGCGCGCGGATTAAGTCCGCTCGCCTTCGGCGTTAAATCAGTGCGGTTAAGGAAGTGTCCGGAAAGACGGTTAACCCGCTCTGGACCGTCTTAAGATGATGTAGAGGCTGCCCCCGCCGCCGTGGCGGCGATGGGCCCCGCGAACGGCAGCGATCTGCGACGCGTGCCGGGAATGGGCAAGCCAGTCGTGAACGGCCGCGCGAATGCGTCCGCGGGCGATCGGCGGGTTGCCCGGCCGGTGGTGGCCGGTGATGAGCAGCATGACCCTGTCGCCCGCGCGGATCGCGCGCTCCAGCCCACGATCGATCGCTTGCCAGGCGGTGTCGAGGGTCATGCCGTGGAGATCGAGAATGCTGTCCGGCTCGACGCTCCCGCCCCGCAGGCGCTTGTCCCAACTGCCGTCGAGGGTTCGCTCGCCAATCGGTTTGGGAGGAACCGAAGGCTTGGCCTGAACCCTTGGCAGAGAGACGCGTTGTCGAACCGGTTTCGGTTTTATTTCAGGTGGTTGCGGGTCTAGCCGCTGGCGCGAGAGCGGCCGGATCGTCGCCGCCACCCTGGCCCATAGCTCAGCTTCGTCAGGGTTGAGCGATCGCACGGCCAGCCACTCCCCTGGGGAGCAGGATCAGCGCCTGGCCCTTGGCCGACATGCCGCCCGCGATCCGGGTTGCGTCGGGCCCGCCGCCCCAAAAGGTGTCGAAGCGGTTGGCGCCCTTGATGGCTCCGCCGACGTCCTGCGCAATCCAAATTCCATTGGCTTCGGGGCGGTCCATGGTCAGGAAAGCCGGTGCGCCCATCGGAATGAAATTCGCATCCGCCGCGACCGTGGCCCGTGGCGTAATCGGATAGCCGAGCGACCCGAGCGGCGGCCCAAGTAACTCCTTGAAGAATATATATGAAAGGTTCTCGCGCATCAGCGCCCGGCCTTGATCGGGATTGGCCCGCATCCAGTCCTTGATGGCTTGCATATTCGTCCCGCCGGGCGGCAGGATCCCGCGCTCGCGCAGCAACCGGCCGATCGCGACGTAATCGCGCCCGTTCTGGTTGTCGTAGCCGATCCGCATCACGCCGCCGTCTGGAAGGCGAAGCTCGCCCGAGCCCTGGATCTCAATGAAGAACAATTCGATCGGGTCGGCCGCGTACGCGATTTCGAGGCCCTTGCCGTCAAGCGCCCCGTCTTCGATTTCCGCCCGCGTGTAATAAAGGACGCACGTACCCGTCTCGTCGATCCGCCCGCGACCGGTGGTTCCGTCAGGCTTCGTGCAGCGCACCAGGTCCGGCGGAGTGCGGTACACAGGCACTGCATAACCCGGTCCCGGCACCCGCGAGCCGGCGGCCTCGGGGATGTAATAACCGGTCGCGAAGGCCTGGCCGTTGCCGACCTGCACCCAATCGAAGCGGTCGCGGAAAAAGGCTCCAGCCCCGCCCGGGAGGACGGTCCTTGCGGCGTCGCACACCGGCGCCCAGTCGGCCGGATAGCTGAGCTGCGACTTGTCCTGCTTGGTCCGGAGCGACGGGCAGCTCGTGATGAAAGCATTGAGCGCTCGTGCCGCGCTCGCCTCATCGATCGCCGCGGGAGGCGAAACCAGGGCAATGCCCGCCGCACGAGCATTCGCCGGCGGCGGAGGGACGGGCAGCGGCGACGGAATTGGCGTCGGTGCCGGTAAGACCGGCGGTGGCTGGGTCGGCGGCGCCTGGACCGGCCGAGTGGCGCAAGCTGCGAGGAGGGCGAACGACGCTAGGGCGAGCGCCCGGCCGAGACCCCTCACTCTTCCTCGTCGGTTTCGATCAGGAGCCAGTTCGGGTTGCGCGACGAAGTGTCGCGGCGGAAGGTCCAAAGGTCGCGCGTCTGCACCGCATCGCTCAGCGAACCTGCGACAACTTCACCCGCGCTGTTGCGGGTCACCGCGGCGATGTCCGCTTCGAACCGAACCGTGACGATCGCTACGGCATTGTCGAGATTGGCTTCGGCGATCACCGTCTGGTCGATCCCGATCAGCCGGTTGTCGAGGCTTAGGCCATCCTTCTGCCGCTGCTCGATCGCTTCGGAGAAGGTTTCGAAGACATGATCATCCACGTGGCCGCGGACAGACGACAGGTCACCCTTCCAGAACGATTCGAGGATCATCCGGTAGGCCGCCTTCGCACCTTCCAGGAAGCGGGCTACGTCGAACGTCGGATCAGCGGCCAGGATCGCACGCACGCCGGGGCCGGCAAGCGGCAGGTAAGCCAGGTCGGCGGAATCGGTTGCCGGCGTCGTGCTGGTCGCCGGCTGAGCCGGACGGGGCTCGACCCGCGCATCCGAATCCGCGGGCTTCAGGATCGGCTGCTGCTCATGGCCCGTGCGCTCGCCCAGCACGCTATAAAGGCGCAGGCCGATGAAGAGTGCAACGAGGGCCAGGATCACGATGACGGTCAAGCTTCGGGTTTCCAGTTCTTCAAATTCTTCGCCAACATAATGCGCGACGGGTAAATATTCCAACACCACCCAACGCACGAGCGTGGCATTGCGCCCCATATTTGCGACTGCTAGTCGCCGGGACGAAACGCGCCGCACTCCAAGCGGCTCCACAACAGCTATAAAGCGCACAAGGAAAGATCGATGGCCGAGCAGGATTCTTCGACCCAGGGCAACGGCGCACCGCCGGAATCGCAGGACGCGCAGGTCGCCACCCTCGCTCAATATATCAAGGACTTGTCGGTCGAGAGCCCGAGCTCACCCCAGGTATTCCAGTGGCAGGCCCAACCCCAGCTCGACGTCCAGTTCAACCTGAACAGCGAGAAGGCCGCGGACGACGTCTACGAAGTTTCCATCAAGATCGACGTCAGCGCGCGGTCGGAGAACGGCGTCCATTTCGTTGTCGACCTGACCTACGCCGGCCTCTTCGGACTGCGGAATATCCCTGAGGAAGCGCTCGGCCCAATCCTGCTGGTCGAGGCCCCGCGGCTGCTGTTCCCGTTCGCGCGGCAGATTATCGCCGACGCGGTCTCAAACACGGGCTTCCCGCCGCTGCTGCTCGACCCCATCGATTTCACAGCGGCCTATGTCGCCCAGCTGCAGTCGATGCAGCAGGCTGAGGGCGGCGAAGCTGGCGGGAGCGGTGAGCCGGCTCCGGCCGAAGCCGAGTCCGAGACGAACGAGGGCTGACGCCGGACGATTAAGGGCGCAGTAGAAGGCCCATGAACCTACTGAAGGCGACTGGAACGATCGGCGGTCTGACGATGGTCAGCCGCGTTGCGGGCTTCGCGCGCGAGATGCTGATGTCGCGCATCCTCGGCGCTGGCATCTACACCGACGCATTCTACGTGGCTTTCCGGCTGCCCAACACTTTCCGGCGACTGTTCGGCGAAGGCGCGTTCTCGGCTGGGTTCGTCCCGCTCTACAGCCAGCGACTGCAGTCGGGCGGCGAAGCGGAAGCCAAGACCTTCTCGGAAGAAGTGCTGGCGGTATTCCTGCCGACGCTGATCGTCTTCACAATCGTCTTCGAGCTCATCATGCCGCTGTTCATCTGGGCGATCACCGGGTGGCACGGCGACCAGCTCGCGTTCGGGACGTTCCTGACGCGGATCACCTTCCCCTATTTGCTTCTGATCAGCCTTGTCTCGCTGTTCTCGGGCATCCTCAACAGCATCTCGCGCTTCACCGCGGCCGCCTTTGCCCCTGCCCTGCTCAACCTTGCGATGCTGTCGGCACTGATCATCTTCCATAAGGGAGGAGCCTACAGCGCCACCGCGGTATCGGCCGGCGTCACCGTCGGTGGAATCCTGCAGCTTGGCCTGCTGCTCGGAGCCTGCAAGCGCGCCGGGATCGTGCTCAAGTTCCGCAAACCGAAACTAACGCCAGGCGTGCGGCAGTTCATCCGGGTCGTTCTTCCGGCGACGCTGGGCGCGGGCGTCTACCAGGTCAGCGTGTTTATCGACACGTTCTTCCTTGCGCGCATCGGGACCGGCGCGGTCAGCTGGTTCAACTATGCCGACCGCCTCAACCAGTTGCCCCTGGGTGTCATCGGCGCGGCCATCGGTACGGCGATCCTCCCGCAGGTCAGCCGCCACGTCGACATCGGCGAGGCGGACAAAGCAGCGAAGGTCCAGGGCCAGGCGGCGGAGCTGGCGATGCTGCTGTGCCTGCCGGCGGCCCTGGCCCTGGCCGTCACCGCATTGCCGTTGGTCTCGGCAATCTTTGAGGCGGGTAAGTTCACCGCCAGCGATGCCCAGAACACGGCCCTAACCCTATCGCTGATCGCGCTAGGCCTACCCGCGTACGTGCTGGTGAAGGTGCTGACACCGGGCTTCTACGCCCGCCGCGACACGGCCACTCCCGTCAAGGTCGCGATCGTAGTCCTCGTCGTCAACGTCATCCTCAACTTCCTCCTAATCTGGGGCCTTGGCTGGGGCATCGGCGGCCTCGCCGCAGCGGTTGCGCTGAGCTCGTGGCTCAACTGCACGATCCTTTACGTCCTCCTCTATCGGCGTGGGCATTTCCGGATCGAGAAGTGGCTCGCGTCGCGCCTGCTGCGCCAGCTTATCGCTGCCGGAGCGATGGTCGCGGTCCTCCTAGCCGTTCGATCGCTGCTCGGCGGGTGGTTTGTCGGTTCGGCCGGTCACCGGCTTGCCGGCGTCGTCGCCATCGTCGGTGCGGGACTGATCGTATATTTCCCCTTGGTCTACATTCTCGGCGGGACCGATCGTGAGGAATTGAAGAACCTCATCCGGCGCCGGAGGCCGTACACCGATGCCGGCTGATCGAGCGATGCGCGTCGTGTCCGGCATCCAGCCGACCGGCGATCTTCATCTCGGCAATCTCCTCGGCGCGATTCTTCGCTGGGTGCGGATGCAGGATGAGGCCGAGTGCCTGTTCTTCCTCGCCGACCTCCACGCGCTCACCGTCGAAGTCGACCCGAAGCAGCTTCATTCGAACGTCCGCGAAATGGCGGCCGCCCTGATCGCCAGTGGGATCGACCCGGCTAAGTCGATCATCTTCCGCCAGAGCGCCATCCCCGCTCATCCGGAGCTCGCCTGGATCCTGCAGGGCACTGCGCGGATGGGCTGGCTCAACCGGATGACGCAGTGGAAGGACAAGGCGGGCAAGAACAAGGAAGGCGCTTCCGTCGGCCTGTTCACCTATCCCGTGCTCCAGGCCGCGGACATCCTCCTTTACAAGGCCACCCACGTTCCCGTCGGCGAGGACCAGAAGCAGCATATCGAGCTGACCCGCGACATCGCGCTGAAGTTCAACACGGACTTCGACGTCGACCTGTTCATCCCGCCCGAGCCGTTCATCGGCGGCGGCGCGGCGGCGCGGATCATGAGCCTTCGCGACGGCCAGTCGAAGATGTCCAAGTCCGACCCTTCGGAAGCGAGCCGCATCCACCTGACCGACAGCGACGACGAGATTGCCCAGAAGATCCGAAAGGCAAAGACCGATCCCGAGCCGTTGCCGGACGATCCGGCTGCGCTCGACGGACGTCCCGAGGCGAAGAACCTTGTCGGCATCTACGGCGCAGTTACCGGTGAGAGTGTCGTACAGGTACTGGCCCGTTTCTCGGGTCAGGGTTTCGGTGTGTTCAAACCTGCGCTTGCTGACGCGCTAATCGCGCTCTTGCATCCGCTGCGCAGCCGCCTGCAGGAATTGCGCACCGACACGACCGAGCTCGACCGGATTCTTCGCGCCGGCGCTGAACGCGCGAGCGCGCTCGCGGCACCTACGCTGACAGCAGCGTATGACGCGGTCGGATTGTCGCAATAACCTAACGCTTCATCGACCGTTCACCGCAGTTTGTGTTAAGAGGCTACTGATATCCAAGCTTTTTCTCGATTCGAGAGGTGATTTCACATGCGTATCAAGAAGATCGCCGCCGCCGCGTTGATGGGGGTTGCAGCACTCGGCCTCTCGGCTTGTGCCAGTTCCATCACCAGCACCGTGTCCCGCTATCAGGCGATGCCTGCGCCGCAGGGACAGACATTCTT
>Ga0207648_10006442_pt1 | contig 11665 bp, 13 predicted proteins | sample KBSMisM32_FD_184310 | JGI IMG/M metagenome (GOLD analysis project Ga0207648, IMG submission 184310) | Miscanthus rhizosphere microbial communities from Kellogg Biological Station, Michigan, USA - KBS Miscanthus M3-2 (SPAdes) (version 2) | ecosystem: Host-associated > Plants > Roots >... | reverse complement strand
ATCACCTGGAGGCCGGGAGCGGCAGTCGGTTCGGCTTCGCCTACGGCGCGCTGATTAATCACGCCGAGGCCGGCGAAGAGCTCTTCGAAGTGTTCATGGAGCCGGCGACCGGCGACGTCGTCTATCGCATCCGGGCGGTCTCGTGGCCGCAGGCGACACTGGCGCGCATCGGACAGCCGATCGTGCGGATGCTGCAGGCGCGCTTCCGCCGTGATTCGCTGGCGGCGATGAAACGCGCGATTTCGTAGTAGGGTCTTGGCGTGCCGCACGTCATCGCCGGCGCCTGCGCCAACTGCGGCGCCGAGCTGCTCGGCGACTTCTGTCATCGATGCGGCCAGCGCCGCCTCGGCGAGCGTCCGCTGTCGCCGCGGCCGTTCGTGCACCAGTTCGTCGTCGAGCTGCTGCATTTCGACTTCAAGAGCGGCCGCAGCCTGCTGGCGCTCTTCCGCCCCGGGTTTCTTGCCGCGGAATTCGTCGACGGGCGCCGCATCACTTACCTCGGGCCGCTGAAGCTGTACTTCCTCGCCGCTGCGATCTACTTCCTGATCGCGCCGGCGATCGGCGTCTTCAGCCTGCGCCACGACCTGTCCGAGGACGATGGCACGCTGCGCGCCGCGATCGATGCGCGCATGGCCGAGACCGGCATGCGGTTCGAGCAATTCGAAGAGCGGTTCAACCTGCGGCTCAACACCGTGTACACGTTCAGCCCGATGATCAGCGCGGTCGCGGTGACGCTGGTGCTGGGCCTGCTCTATCGGCGCGAACGCTGGGAGCTGGGGGCGCACATCGTGTTCGCGCTGTACTACGTCGCGTTCTTCTACTTCGCGTCGCTCGCGGCCGGCGGCTTGTACGCCGCAGGAGGGACGCGACAGCCCGTGCTGTTCGCGGCGCTTCTCTATGCGATGCTGATCCCGTACGGCTTCTTGGCGCTGAAGCGGGTCTATGGCGGAGGTTCGCCGGCAGTGCTGCGCAAGACGCTTCTGCTGCTGCTGTTGACGTTCGTGCTCGACATTCCGGTCAACATCGCCGCCCGGGCCCTGACGATCCGGCTGACCTGATCGGGGTCAGCGGGGCCCGCGCGCCTGCTGCGCGGTGGCGAGCTGCTCGAGCAGCGGCTCCGTCTGGTCGAACGAGATGCACGCGTCGGTGATGCTCTGCCCGTAGACCGCCGGCCGTCCGGCGACGTAGTCCTGCCGCCCGGCCACGAGATGGCTCTCCATCATCGCCCCGAGAATCTGCCACGACCCCGACGCGACCTGTTCGCAGATCGAGGCGGCGACGCCCGCCTGGCGCGCCGGGTCCTTCAGGCTGTTGCCGTGCGAGCAGTCGATCATCACCGAGTCGCGCAGACCCTTCGACGCCAGCAGCGCGCTGATGCGGCCGACGTGCGGCGCCTCGAAGTTGGGCCCGGTCTGCGTGCCGCCGCGCAGGATGACGTGGCATGTGTCGTTGCCGGTGGTGTGAAAGATCGCGCCGACCCCCTGCTTGGTCACCGACGGAAACCAGTGCGGCGACCGCGCCGTGAGCATCGCGTCGATCGCCGTCTGCACGTTGCCGTCGGTGCCGTTCTTGAAGCCGACCGGCATCGACAGCCCCGACGCCAGCTCGCGGTGGACCTGGCTCTCGGTCGTGCGCGCCCCGATCGCGACCCACGACGTCAGGTCGGCGACATGCTGCGGGATCTGCATGTCGAGGAACTCCGATCCGGTCGGCAGCCCGAGATCGTTGACGTCGAGCAGCAGCTTGCGCGCCAGCCGCAGCCCCTTGTTGATGTGAAACGTCTCGTCGAGGTCGGGATCGTTGATCAGCCCCTTCCATCCGACCGAGGTGCGCGGCTTCTCGAAATACGTCCGCATGATCACGACGAGGTGATCCTCGTAGCGGCGTGCCAGCGGCTCCAGCCGCTGCGCGTACTCGAGCGCCGCCGCCGTGTCGTGAATCGAGCACGGCCCGACGACCACGACCAGCCGCGGGTCGCGTCCCTTGAGGACGTTGCCGACGGCGATTCGCGTATTCGAGACCACGTTGGAGGCGCGCTCGCTCAGCGGGATCTCTTCGAGCAGGATGGCGGGCGGAATGAGCGGGCGGACCTCGGTAATGCGCAGGTCATCTGTCCGTTGGAACATGACAAAGACTACCGCCCCGGCGAACTATCGCGCCAGTCCGGGCAGCAGGCCGCCGATGCCCCGGCCGAGCAGGCCGAAGGCGGTCGCGCTGACGAGGATCCCCATCACGCGCGTGACCACGTTGAGCCCGATCGGCCCGAGCCGCCGCGCGATCGGCCCGGCCGAGCGGTACGTCAACCACATCGTCAGGGCCGTCCCGCCGCAGACGGCGGTGATGATCGCCAGATCCACCAGCGTCGAGTAGGTCGTCGACGCGATGACGACGGTGGTGATGGTGCCGGCGCCGACGGTGCCGGGGATGGCGAGCGGCACGACCGCGAGCGTCTTCCAGTGCTCCTCGGGAATTTCCTCGGCTGAGACCTGCTCCTCGTGCGTGAGCTTCAGTTCGTCCACCGAGACCATGCGCAGGCCGTAGAGCAGGAGGATCAGGCCGCCGGCCGCCTGCAGCATCGGCACGCTGATGCCGAGCACCTGCAGCAGCGGCCGCCCCGCCCACGCGCACACCAGCAGAATGACCAGCACCGCGAACGCGCTCTGGTTGGCCATGCGCCGCTGGACATCGGCCGAGAAGCGCCCCGCCATGGAGGCGAAGAGCACGGCCGAACTGATCGGGTTGACGATCGCGAGCAGGGTGGTCGCGAAGAGCACGACGTCGCGGAGGCGCAAGCCTGCTATTCGTACCGCAATGCGATCATCGGGTCAACGCCGGTGGCGCCGCCCCCCGTAGAGCGCGTTCATCGACGCCGCCGCCTTACGGGTTGGGTATTTCGCGGGTGAACAGGCGACTGTAATCGTCCGGCGTATCGAAGTCCTGCAGGATGCCGGGGTCGTCGACGTCGATATCTTCCACCCCGATCTCGCGCATGACCGCCTTTGCGCCGAGCGACGGATCGGCGCCGCGGAGCGCCGCGAACACCTCGCGCTTGAAAATGACCGGATGGCCGTGACGTCCGCCGTGCACGGCGCGGAGAATCGGCGACGCCGACGAGCCCGCGCGGGCGATCAGCGTGCGCACGGTCGCGGGCGTGACTAACGGCACGTCCACCAGCGTGACCAGCACGCCGCTCACGCCCGGGGCGTCGGCTGTGTCGAGCCCCGTGATGAGCGACGACAGCTGTCCTTCCTCGGCGTGCGTATTGACGACGAGGCGCACTCCGGGCCTATCGGGCAATGCCGCGGCGATGGCATCGCGTGTGTCGTCACGAACGATCACGAAGATGTCAGTGATGCCAGCCATCGTCAGTGTGTCGACGATGGTCAGGACGAAAGTCCTACCGCCGAGCTGGAGCAGCGCCTTCGGGCGCCCCATCCGCCGCGACGCCCCCGCGGCCAGGACCACGGCCGGGATCATCGGCTGATCCTAAACGAAGGCAAGCGGTTGCACGAAGGTGCCGGATCCCGGGTGTACACAAAACTTCTAATTGTTTGGAAAGGTTGATGTAACTGGCGGTGGCCCGGACGTGCCTAGGTACTACGCCTGAGCCGGTGAATATGTTGACTTTCGTAAGGCGATATTTCTACACTGGCCTCCGTTTCTAGCTCAGCGGACTTCCCCGGGATGTTCCCGGGGCGTCTGCCGGCGGACGAGGACAGGGGTTATGCCAACCGGGACGATCGCGCGGCTTCTCATCGACAAGGGGTTTGGATTCATCCGCGACGAGGGCGGGATCGAACACTTCTTTCATCGCAGCTCCGTTCGGGGTGCTGTTTTCGAGCTGCTTCGTGAAGGACAGCGGGTGGAATTCACGCCGGAAGAATCCGGAAAGGGACCTCGGGCCGGGGAAGTCCGGCTGATCGAGAGCTGACGCACTTCTGCACACGCCCGGGGCGGGGCCTCGCGCACCGCCGTCGGGTCATTCCTGCCTTCCCCCGCTTCAACTTGCCGCCGGTCGCCGCATGCGCAGGGTCGTACGCCGCACGCTTCTCTTCCTCGTCGTGTTGTCGCTCGCGACGATCGCCTGGTTCGTCGTGTACGGCGGACGCTTCCTGCAGCACGAGGATCCGCTGCAGAAGTCGGATGCCATCCTCGTGCTCGCCGGCGCCCGCGTCGAGCGCGCCCTCGAAGCGGTCGATCTGTACAAAGAAGGATGGGCCCCCCTCATCATCGTCAGCGGCGGACGCGTCGAGGCGGCGGAAGCGGCGCTGCAGCAGCGCGGCATCACCTTGCCGCGCGAAGGGGATGCGGTGCGGGTCGTGATGGAACAGCTCGGCGTTCCGGCGTCCGCGATTCTGCAGCCGCCCGAATCGGTAGACAACACCGGACAGGAAGCGAACATGCTGCGCGCCATGGCGCAGGAGCGACACTGGCGCCGCGTGATCATCGTGACGTCGAAGTACCACACCCGCCGGGCCGGCTTCGCCTTCCGCCGCGGCCTCGAGGGCACGGGCGCCGTCCCCATCGTCCGCGCGTCGCGCTACGACGCCTCGGATCCCGCGCAGTGGTGGCGCCGCCGCGCCGACTTTCGCTTCGCCGGCAGCGAGTGGGTGAAGCTGTTGTTCTATCGCCTCGGCGGGTGATAATCGGCCATCACGGAAGCGAACGGGGCCCGGTGGCCCTCCCGGTCTTCAAAACCGGTTGTCTCCCGCGTTGAGCGGGAGGGCTGAGTTCGACTCTCAGGCGCTTCCGCCAACCTTCGCTCACGCCTGCCACTCACTCCAGCAGCTCCAGGAACGCCTTCGTATCCGACAGATCCTCGAACACGATCTCCGCGCCGCTCTTCCGCAGGTCCTGCACGCTGAAACCGCCGGTCGCCACCGCGACCGGGGTGGCGCCGGCGACCAGCGCGCATTCGACGTCGCTCGGCGTGTCGCCGACCACGAACACGTCGGCCGGCGTGACGTCGGCGATGCCGCACGCCCGCGCGCGCTCGATCGCGATCGGCACCAGCGCGTTGCGATCCGCCGCGTCACCGCCGAATGCCCCGCATGGGAAGTACTTCCACAGGTCGAAGTACTCCAGCTTGATCTGTGCCCCTTCGACGAAATTCCCCGTCAGCAGTGCGAGCGCGGCGTCGTCCCGCTTGTCCAGCGCGGCCAGCAATTCGCGGATGCCCGGCATCACGTCTTTCACCCCTTCCCCCGGACGGTCGATCTCTTCGACCAGGTGTTCGACGTAGCGCTGCCGCAGGTCGCGGAGCAGCGTGTCGTCGAGCGTGCGGCCGTGCTGACGGACGATGTCGTCGAGGATGCTCCAGTCGGTGCGTCCGGCGAACGCCATTCCGGTCAGCGCCTCGCCACGGACGATGTCGCTGCACGCCCGGTTCATGGCGCGCATGCCGGCTCGCCCGGTGAGCACGAGCGTGCCGTCGATGTCGAACAGGATGAGATACATTACCGGGCGGAGGCAGAGTGATGAAGCATCCAGTGATCATACTTGCGGCCGCGCTTGCCGTGGGCAGCGCCGCCGTGGCCGTACGGGTGTCGGCAGCGGGCGCGCCGCAGCGCGCATCGGGCTCCGGCATCATTCACGCGCACGCCGACATCACCGGTGAAGGGATCACCGGCACCGCCGATTTCAACGAAAGCCCGCAGGCGACCGGCAAGCTGGTCACCATTACGCTGACCGTCAAGGGGCTGAAGCCGGGCATGCACGGCGTTCACCTGCACGCCGTCGGCAAGTGCACGCCCGATTTCGCCGCGGCGGGCGGCCATTTCGATCCCGGACCGGCCGGCAACCCCGATCCTGACGCCAACCACCCGTATCACATGGGGGATCTGCCGCAGCTCGCCGTCACCGGCCCGACCGCGACGATGCGCGTGGCGACGACGCGCGTGACACTGTCGGACGGCCCGCTGTCGCTCTTCGACGCGGACGGATCCGCGATCGTCATCCACGGCAATCCCGACCAGGGCATCACCGGCGAACCGAAATCCGGCGTGAGCGGCGGGCCGCGCCTCGCGTGCGGCGTGATCGAGAAGAAGTGAAGAGCGGCCGGCGGCGGGTGTGAGCCCCGTCCTCCAGATCAGCAAGGTTCGCAAGCAGTACCACGGGCTGCGGCCGCTGCGGATCGCCGAACTGTCGATAGCTGCCGGCGAGCGGGTCGCTCTCTCGGGACTCGACGCCGGCGCGGCCGAAGTGCTCGTGAATCTCGTCACCGGCGCCTCGCTGCCCGACGAAGGCGAGATCATCGTCACCGGCCGCTCGACTGCTTCGATTGCCGATGGCGAGGACTGGCTGGCCTCGCTCGATCGATTCGGCATCGTCAGCCCGCGCGCCGTGCTGCTCGACGCGGCGACGCTGCTCCAGAACCTGGCGATGCCGCTGTCGCTCGAGATCGAGCCCGTACCGCCCGGCATCGCCGAACAGGTCAACGCGCTGGCGCGCGAAGCGGGGATCGATCCGGTGCAGCTCGAGAAGCCAATCGCCGCGCTCGACGCGGTCACACGCGCTCGCGCGCACCTGGCCAGGGCCGTGGCGTTGGAACCGTCCCTGCTGATCCTCGAGCACCCGACCGCGGGATTCGCCGCCGGTGACGGCGCGTCATTCGGACAGGCCGTCGCGAGCGTCGCAGGGGCACGCTCGCTGGCGACGCTGATGATCTCGGAGGACGCCGAATTCTCCGCCGCGGCCGCCACGCGCCGCCTTGCGCTGCACGGCGCCTCGGGCGATCTGCGGCCACCGCGCCGGCGTTTGTTCTGGTAACTCTGAACCGCGGACTGCTGACTGCCGACCGCTTACTGCCTACTGTCAACGGCTCCGCGCCGGCGATCCGCGGCGCGGCGGAGCGCATCGAGCTCGGCGGACGACATCGAGAGCTCGCCGAAGCGCGTGGCGCGGTGCTGCACGTCGCCATGGAAGTCGGACCCGCCGGTGACGAGCAGATCCAGATCCCGCGCGAGCGCCCGGTAGCGCGCTTCCGTCGCCTCGTCATGATCCGAATGCAGCGCTTCCAGGCCGTCGAGCCCCGCCGCGGCCAGCCGCGCGATCAGATCGTCGCGACGCAGCACGCCGGGATGCGCCAGCGACGCCACGCCGCCCGCCTCGTGGACGATGGCAACGACCTCGGATGGCGCGGCGCCACGGCGCGCGACATAGGCGGGGCCGCCATGTTCGAGGAAGCGATCGAAGGCCTCGTCGCGCGTGGCGACGTAGCCCTTCGCCAGCAGCGCGGCCGCGATCTGCGGGCGCCCCACGCTGCGTCCGCGCGCCGCGGACTCGAGGATCGGCGCCACGTCGACCGGGCAGCCGAGCGCCTCCAGCCGATCGCCCATCTCGCGCACGCGCCGCAGCCGCTCCTCGCGCTGCGTCTCGAGGAACGAGCGCAGGCGCGCCGACGCCGTGTCGATGGAGTAGCCGAGGATGTGGACGTCGCGGCCGTTGTCGACGGCGCTGATCTCGATGCCGGGAATGAGATCGACGCCGGCCGCGCGCGCCGCGCCGCGGGCGGCGTCACAGCCGGCGGTGGTGTCGTGATCGGTGATGCTGATAACGAAAAGGCCCGCAGCGCGGGCCCTGATGACGAGGTCCGACGGCGACAGGAGGCCGTCGGACGCGGTGGTGTGTAAATGAAGGTCGATCAAAGGTGCTTCCGCCTGAAGGCGGAAGCTACACGCTGAAAGACGATCCGCAACCGCAGGTCGACTTCGCGTTCGGGTTCTTGATCGTGAAGCCGCCGCCGGTGACGTTGTCCACGAAATCCACTTCGGCGCCGCGCAGGTAGCGCGCGCTGATCGGATCGATCAGCAGCTTCACGCCGTTGGACTCGATCACCGCGTCGGTGGTGGCGTCCCCTTCGCCTTCGTCGATCATGAGGCCGTACTGAAAGCCGGAGCAGCCGCCGCCCTGGACGAACACGCGCAGCCCCGCCTCGGTCTTGTTTTCTTCGGCCAGCAGTTCGCTGATCTTGCTCGCTGCAGACGCCGTGACATTGATCATCTCTACGGTACTCCCTTCCCCAATTATACACTGGCCCCGTGGACTATCACCTCATAGGACGCATTTGGCGCCGCGACGTCTCCGTCTGGACCGCCGATCCCGCCGGAGAGGCCGCCAAATCGATTGCGTCGCGGCTTGGCTGGCTCGACGTGCCGACCGGGATGCAGCCCGAGCTCGAGCGCGTCGAAGCCCTCGCCGAGGAGGTCAAGCGCGACGGCATCACGACCGTCTACCTGCTCGGGATGGGGGGCAGCAGCCTCTGCGCCGAGGTGATGCGCAGCGTCTACGGCGTCCGCGACTCCTACCCGCAGCTGGCGGTGATGGACACGACCGACGAGGCCGCCATCGCCGGCGCGCTCGCGCGTCTCGAGCCGGCAAAGACGCTCTTTCTCGTCGCCAGCAAGAGCGGCGGCACCATCGAGCCCGCGTCGATGGAGAAGCTGTACTGGCAGCACATGTCCGCCGCGCTCGGCGCCGCGGCCGGACGCCACTTCATCGCCGTCACCGATCCGGGCACGGGCCTGGCCCAGCTCGCGGAGCAGCGCGGCTATCGCCGCACGTTCCTCAACCCGCCCGACATCGGCGGACGCTTCTCTGCCCTCTCGCTCTTCGGCCTCGTGCCGGCGGCGCTGATCGGTGCACCGGCCCGCGAGCTGCTCGCCGGCGCCGCCGACGTGGCCGCAGGCTGCCGCCAGGAGAACCACAACAATCCCGGCCTCGAGCTCGGGATGTTCATGGGCTTCAACGCCAGCGAAGGGCGCGACAAGCTGACGGTCGTCCTGCCGCCGTCGCTGCACGCGCTCGGGCTCTGGATCGAGCAGCTCGTCGCCGAGAGCACCGGCAAGCACGGCAAGGGCGCCTTGCCGGTCGTCGACGAGCCCCTCGGCCGCCCCGACGAGTACAACAGCGACCGCGCGTTCGTTGCGATCTCGACCGATCGCGACGCGCCCGACGCCGCCCGCCTGCAGGCGCTGCAGGACGCGGGACATCCGGTGCTTCGGCTCAGCACGCGCATCGCGGGGCTGGGCGCGGAGTTCTTCCGGTGGGAGTTCGCGACAGCGGTCGCCGGGTCGGTGCTCGGCATCAACCCGTTCGACGAGCCCAACGTGTCGGAGGCCAAGGAGAAGACGAAGGCGATTCTCGCGAAGCGGGACTTCCGCGGCGGCACACCGGTCGCCAGCGCGGGAGGCGTCTCGGTGTTCTCGTCACGATTCAGCGCCGGCGCCCCGGCTGACGCGATCGAGGAGGCGATCGAATCGCTCGGGCCGCGCGACTACGCGGCGTTCCTGTCGTATCTGCCGGCCGAGGCGGCGATCGAGCAGGCGATCGCGGGAATTCGCGAGGGCATACGCGAGCGCAAGCGGACGGCCACCACGTTCGGCGTCGGACCGCGCTACCTGCACTCCACCGGGCAGTATCACAAGGGAGGCCCGAACACGGCGGTGGCGTTCGTCATCACCGGCGAGGACGCGACCAGCACGCCGATCCCCGACGCGCCGTACACCTTCGCGCAACTGAAACGCGCGCAGGCGGTCGGCGACTACCAGACGCTCGAGGCGCACGATCGCCGCACCGTGCGGATCCACTTCGATCGCGGCGTCGATCCGGTCGCCGGGCTAACCGCGCTGTTCGGCCAGCACCGCGCCTGAGGCCTGCTCGATGTCGCGGTGCAGCGAGTTACCGTGCGCGTCCATGGTGACGATCGCCGGGAAATCGGTGACGTCGAGATGCCACATCGCCTCCGGTGTCCCGAACTCCATCAGCGACACTCCGGCGACGCGGTCGATGCAGCGCGCGTAGAACTGCGCCGCGCCGCCCACGGCATTCAGATACACCGCGCCCGATTCCTTCAGGCCGGCAAGCGTCTTCGCGCCCATGCCGCCCTTGCCGATGACGACGCGCACGCCATAGCGCTTCAGGATGTCGGCCTGGTAGGGCTCCTCGCGGATGCTGGTGGTGGGTCCGGCGGCGGTCACCCTCCAGTTGCCATCGCCCGTCTTCGCAACGACCGGACCGCAGTGATACAGCACGCCGCCGCGGAGATCGACCGGCGGGTCGTGCTTCATCAGGTGCGCGTGGACCGCGTCGCGTCCAGTGAACATCCGGCCCGAGACCAGGACGACGTCGCCCACCTTCAGGGCGCGGACCTGTTCGTCGGTGATCGGCGCACGCAGACGGACCTCACGGCCGGTGCGCGGGAAGCCGGCCGCCACTTGCTCCGGCGTCAGCATCGGCGCCGACGCCGTCTCCCCGTCGCGATACAGCCACGACGCGATCGCGCCGCTCGACGCGTCCAGCGTCACGCCGAGACGGCGGAACGCCCAGCAGTCGTAGGCGATCGAGACGAAGAAACTCGCGGGAAGGCGGTTGAGCGCGCCGATCTTGCAGCCGATGAGCGACGTCTTCCCGCCGAACCCCATCGGGCCGACGGTCAACTGGTTCGCCGCGTCCATGACCGCGTCTTCGACCGCCGCCAGCCGCGCATCCGGGTTGCTGTCGTCGAGGGTGCGGAACAGCTGTTCCTTGGCGTGCAGGTACCCCGAGGTGCGATCGCCGCCGATGCACACGCCGACCGCGCCGGGCGCGCATCCCTTGCCCTGCGCCTTCCACACCGCGTGCAGGATGCACTTGCGCACCCCGTCCAGCGTGCGATCGGCGCGCCCGAGATGATCGAGATCTGCGGGCAGCGCGTACTGCGCGTTGGTGTTCTCGCAGCCGCCCCCCTTCAGGATCAGCTTTACCTCGATCTCGTCCTTCTTCCACTGCTCGAAGTGCACGATCGGCGTGCCCGGCCCGAGATTGTCGCCGCTGTTCTCGCCGGTAATGGAGTCCACCGAGTTCGGCCGCAGCTTGCCGCGGCGCGTGGCCTCCGCCACCGCCTCGCGGATGCGCTCCTTCATCCAGATCTGGTCGGCGCCGACCGGCACCTTCACCTCGAAGGTCGGCATGCCGGTGTCCTGGCAGATCGGCCCTTCGCACGACGCCGCCTGGTCGATGTTCTGCGCGATGATCGTCAGCGCCTGGCCGGCGCGCGTCGCCGGCTCCTCGGCGTGCAGCGCCAGCCCCATCGCCTTCCGCACGTCCGGCGGCAGATCGGTCGAGGTGCGCGTGATCAACTGGACGATGCTCTCGAGAAAATGCGGAAGCATAGCGAGCAGTATAATTGACCGTACATGGACACACGCGTCGAGCGAGATCCGCTGGGTGAAGTGCGCGTACCGGAAGGGGCCTACTACGGCGCGCAGACGCAGCGGGCGGTCGAGAACTTCCCGATCAGCGGTTTCCGCCCCCCCACGCCGCTGGTCATTGCCACCGTACTCATCAAGCAGGCCTGCGCGCGCGCCAACGGCGCGCTCGGCCGGCTCGACGCCGAGGTCGCCGACGCCATCGTCAAGGCGGCCGACGAGATCCTGACCGGAGAGCTGCGCGACCACTTCGTCGTCGACATCTACCAGGCCGGCGCCGGCACGTCGCACAACATGAACACCAACGAGGTGCTGGCCAACCGCGCCTCGGAGATCCTCGGCGAGCCGAAAGGCACCTATAAGAAGGTGCACCCGAACGATCACGTCAACATGGGGCAGTCGACGAACGACGTGTTCCCCACCGCGACACGGCTCTCGATCCTGATCGTCCTCCCCTACACGCTGGAAATGGGGTCGCG
>Ga0207648_10006438_pt1 | contig 11669 bp, 8 predicted proteins | sample KBSMisM32_FD_184310 | JGI IMG/M metagenome (GOLD analysis project Ga0207648, IMG submission 184310) | Miscanthus rhizosphere microbial communities from Kellogg Biological Station, Michigan, USA - KBS Miscanthus M3-2 (SPAdes) (version 2) | ecosystem: Host-associated > Plants > Roots > Rhizosphere... | reverse complement strand
GCTCAAGGAGATCATCGACCGCGGCACGCTCGGGCGCATCTTCCACTACCGCGCGCAGTTCCTCCAGGACTGGACGATCTCGCAGGATCTGCCGCAGGGAGGGGAGGGCCTCTGGCGCCTCGACGTCGGCGTCGCCGGCAGCGGCGTCACCGGCGATCTGCTCGCCCACTGCATCGACACCGCGCTGTGGCTGAACGGTCCGATCGCCGAAGTGTCGGCGATGACCGAGACCTTCATCAAGCAGCGCACGCACACGCTCACCGGCAAGGTCGAGCCGGTCGGGATCGACGATGCCAGCGCGTTCCTGTCGCGGTTCCAGAACGGCTCGCTGGCGATCTTCGAGGCGACGCGCTACGCGCGCGGCCACAAGGCGCTCTACACGCTCGAGATCAACGGCGAGCACGCCTCGGCGCGCTGGGATCTGCACGACCTGCATCGCCTCCAGTGGTTCGATCATCGCGACGAGGGGACGGTCCGGGGCTGGCGCAGCATTCACATCACCGACTCCGATCACCCGTACATGAAGCATTGGTGGGTGCCGGGCCTGCAGATCGGCTACGAGCACACCTTCGTGCACCAGTTCGCCGACTTTCTCGACGGGCTGCACAAGGGCACGCCGGCGTCGCCGACCTTCCGCGACGGGCTGGCGACGGATCTCGTCACCGACGCCGTGCTCAAATCGGCGAAGACCAGACAGTGGGAATCGATTCCAGCCGCACAGGTAAACGCCGCCTGATCAGGCGCCTGTGCCCGATGCGGCGCATTTGCAAAGGCTCGCCATGAGATACGCGCTCGCCGTCGCCATCGCTCTCGCCATCGTTCCGCTCTCGGGCCAGGAGCGCGGCCGCGGCGGCCTGCCACCGCGGCCGGAGGCGTTGTCGCCCGGCGATCACGCCGGCTTCGAGTCGATCTTCGACGGCACGTCGATGAAGAACTGGGACGGCGATCCCGCGTTCTGGAAGGTCGAAGCCGGCGCGCTCGTCGGCCAGAGCACGCCGGCGAACGCCGTCAAGCAGAACACCTTCCTCATCTGGCGCGGCGGCGAGCCGAAGAACTTCGAGCTCAAGGTCGAGTACCGCCTCGACTCGACCAACAGCGGCATCCAGATCCGCAGCGTGCAGCTGCCGGCCGGCGGCGACATCGGCAAGTGGGTGATGAAGGGCTACCAGGCCGACATCGACTTTGCCAACCAGTTCACCGGCCAGATCTACGAGGAGCGGGGCCGCGGCTTCCTCGCCATGCGCGGCCAGGCGACCTACGTGCCCGACGGCGGCAAGCCGCGCGTGATCGGCAACCTGCAGCAGAGCGCCGACGAACTGAAGGCGATCATCAAGGGCGCCGACTGGAACCAGGTCCACATCATCGCGCGCGGCAACACCATCATCCAGGTGCTGAACGGCGCCGTCACCAGCATGGTGGTCGACGACGACACCGCCAATCGGAAGGACAGCGGCCTCATCGGCTTCCAGATGCACGTCGGCCCGCCGATGAAAGTGGAGTTCCGCAACGTCTGGCTGAAGAAGCTGGCATCGTGAGCAGGCACTTCCTCGCGTTCGATCTCGGCGCCGAAAGCGGACGGGCGATGCTCGGCCGCCTGCGCGGCGGCGTGATCGACATGCAGGAGGTGCACCGCTTCGCCAACGACCCGGTGCGGCAGAACGGCTCGCTGCAGTGGGACATCCTCCACCTCTGGCAGGAGATGCGGCGCGCGCTCGATCTCGTCACCGTGCCGATCGAGAGCGTCGGCATCGACACCTGGGGCGTCGACTACGCACTGCTCGGCGAGAGCGGCAACCTGCTCGAAAACCCCTACCACTACCGCGACGCGCGCACCGAAGGGATGATGGAGGCGGTCTTCGAGCGCGTCAGCCGCGAGCGCATCTACTCGGTCACCGGCATCCAGTTCCTGCCGATCAACACGCTGTTCCAGCTCTATGCCGCGTGCATCCGCACGCCGCGCCTGATCGACGCCTCGCGCGCGCTGGTCACGATCGCCGATCTCCTCAACTACTGGCTCACCGGATCGCTGTCGTCCGAGTACACGGTCGCGACCACGACGCAGTTCGTCGACGCGCGCTCGCGGTCGTGGGCGACGCGCATGCTCGAGGAGATCGGGCTGCCGACGCGGCTGCTGCAGCCGCTGGTCGAGCCGGGCTCGATTGTCGGCCGGCTGGTCGACAACGCATCGCCGCGGTTCCGCGGCACGCCCGTCATCGCGCCGGCCTGCCACGACACCGCGTCGGCGGTGGCCTCGGTCGCCACCGGCGCGCACGGCGCGTTCCTCAGCTCGGGCACCTGGTCGCTCCTCGGCACCGAGCTGCCGGCGCCGGTCATCACCTCGGCGGCGCTCGCGCTCAACTTCACCAACGAGGGCGGCGTCGCCGGGACGACGCGCCTGCTGAAGAATATCGGCGGCCTCTGGCTGCTGCAGGCCTGCCGGCGTCGATGGGCCGAGGGTGGACCGCACCTGGATTACGAGACGCTCGTCGACGCCACCGACGACCAGCGCCTGGCGTTCCGATCGCTCATCGATCCCGACTACCCGGGGTTCCTGCACCCGCACGACATGCCGGCTGCCATTGCCGACTACTGCCGCCGCACCGGGCAGCCCGAGCCGGCCGGGCCGCCGGGCTTCACGCGCACGATCCTCGAGAGTCTTGCCTTCAAGTACCGCGCGGTGCTCGAATCGCTCGAGCAGCTCACCGGCTGCCGCGTCGACCAGATCCGGATCGTCGGCGGCGGCGCGCGCAACCGCCTGCTGCGGCAATGGACCGCCGACGCCACCGGCCGCCCTGTCGTCGCCGGGCCGATCGAGGCGACCGCGCTCGGCAACCTGGCGATGCAGATGCTGGCGACCGGCGCGGTGTCATCGCTGGCCGAGGGGCGCGCGATCATCGAACGGTCGTTCCCGGTCGATCGCTACGAGCCGATGGACGGCGGTCGCTGGGAGACGCACTACCGGCGCTTCCGCGATTACGTGGAGCTGACCTGTGCCTGAGACGGCGACGACGAAGTTCCTGCAGAACCTGTGGGACGAGCAGGAAGCCGCGCGGCGCGCCGCCGATCCGCTCGAGCTCCTGCGCTACCGATCGAACCTGCTCGGCGCCGACCTGCGCATCACCAATTTCGGCGGCGGCAACACCAGCTCGAAGTTCACGCTGCCCGACCCGCTCACCGGCAAACCGGTGCGGGTCATGGCGGTGAAGGGCAGCGGCGGCGATCTGCGCTCGATCACCGCCGCAGGGTTCGCGATCCTCTACCTCGACAAGCTCGAGCAGCTCGTCGACCGCTACCGCGGCGAGGCGCACGAGGACGAGATGGTCGGGTTCTATCCGCTGTGCGCGTTCGGCGAGAACCGCGTGGCCGCGTCGATCGACACGCCGCTGCACGCCTTCCTGCCGTTTGCGCACGTCGATCACCTGCACCCCGACTGGGCGATCGCGCTGGCGGCGAGCGCGAACGGCAAGGCGAAGCTGGCCGAGTTCAACGCCGCCTACCACCGGCGCATCGTCTGGGTGCCGTGGCAGCGGCCCGGCTTCGAGCTGGCGGTGATGCTGCGGCAGGCGGTCGAGGCCGAGCCCGGCTGCGACGGCATCATCCTCGGCAGCCATGGCCTGTTCACGTGGGGCGACACGCAGCAGGCGTGCTACGCGAACAGCATCCGGACGATCGATCAGATGGGCGAGTTCCTCGAGGATCATCGCCGGCGTTCCGGCCGCGCGCTCTTCGGCGGCCGGGAGGTGGCGGCGACCCTCGATCGCGAGCCGACGGCGGCCGCGCTGCTGCCGTTCCTGCGCGGCGCGGTGTCGAGCCGACGGCGCGTCGTCGCGCACTACGACCAGTCGAACGACGCGATCGAGTTCGCCAACTCGCGCTGGGCGCGCGACCTGTGCCGGCTCGGCACGAGCTGTCCGGACCATTTCCTGCGGACCCGCATCTGCCCGATGTTCGTGCCGTGGAACCCGGACAGCGAGCCCCTCGAACGGCTGCAGCAGCGAGTCAGCGAACAGCTGGAGCTGTACCGGACCGGCTACGTCGCCTACTACACCGCCTGCGCGGGCGCTGATTCGCCGCCGCTGCGCGACTCGAACCCGTCGGTGGTCGTCATTCCTGCCCTGGGCGTCTTCGGCTTCGGCAAGGACAAGCGCGAAGCGCGCATCACGACCGAGTTCTTCGTCAACGCGGTGCACGTGATGGCGGGCGCGACCTCGCTCGAGGAGGACGCGGCGCAGGACGGCGCGCTGCCGCAGGCGCGCCACCCGGAGCAGGCGAAGGCGTTCGAGAGCTTTCACAACTACGTCGCGCTGCCGCGCAGCGAGGCGTTCCGGATCGAGTACTGGGCGCTCGAGGAAGCGAAGCTGCAGCGGATGCCGGCCGAGCGCGAGTTCAGCCGGCGGATCGCGCTGGTGGTCGGCGCCGGCAGCGGGATCGGACGCGAGGTGGCGCTGCAGCTGGCCGCGAAGGGCGCGCACCTGATGCTCGCCGATCAGAACGCGGCGAACGCCGAGGCCGCCTCGACCGAGGCGCGCACGCACACCTTCGCCGAAGCGGTGGCGTCGAGCGCGCTCGATCTCGGGTCGCGCGACACGATTGCGGCGGCGCTGCGCCAGACGATTCTCGCCTTCGGCGGCGTCGACATCATCGTCAACACCGCGGCGGTCTACCCGACTCCGGATCCCGGCGCCACCGCGTCCGAGGCGTTGTGGACGAAGACGCTCCACGTCAACGTCACCGGCAACATGGTGCTGGCGGAAGAAGCGGGGAAGATCCTGCGGACGCAGAACCTGCCGGCGTCGATGGTCCTCACCAGCTCGGCGAACGCGATCGTGCCGAAGCACGGCAGCGAGGCGTACGACGTCAGCAAGGCCGCGGTCAACCATCTCATCCGCGAGCTGGCAATCGGCCTCGGGCCGCTGGTGCGCGTCAACGGCATCGCGCCGGCGACGGTGATTGCCGGCTCGTCGATGTTCCCGCGCGACCGGGTGATCGTCGCGCTGCGCAAGTACAAGATCGAGTTCGCAGACGACGAGCCGACCGAGGCGCTGCGCGACAAGCTGGCCGGTTTCTATGCGAAGCGCACGATCACCGGCCGCCCGATCCTGCCGGCCGACTGCGCCAACGCGATCTGCTGGCTGGCGAGCGACGCGAGCGCGAAGACGACCGGCCACGTCATCCCGGTCGACGGTGGGCTGGCGGACGCGTTTCTGCGATGATCACCGCCGGTCCGACGTGCTGATCTCGCTCTTCATCACCTGCTACAAAGACACGCTGTTTCCCGACACCGGCAAGGCGGTGGTCCGCGTGCTCGAACGGCTCGGCCACCGGGTTGAGTTCCGCTCCGCGCAGACCTGCTGCGGCCAGATGCACTACAACACCGGCTACACCGCCGATGCGCGCGCGCTGATGGAGAAGTTCGTGCGCGACTTCGATGGGGCGGAGACCATCTGCGCGCCGTCGGCGTCGTGCGTCGCGATGATCCGCGATCACTACCCGAAGATGGCGGCGGCATCGGGCGATGCCGGGCTGCACAGGCGCGTCGACGAGCTCGTGCCGCGCGTCTTCGAGTTCACCGAGCTGCTGGTCGACAAGCTGGGCGTCACCGATGTCGGCGCCTCGTTTCCGCACGCCGTGACGCTGCACACCTCGTGTCACTCGATCCGTTCGCTCCAGCTCGGCGATCGGCCGGCGCGGCTGCTGCGCGCGGTGCGCGGGCTCGAGCTGCGCGAGCTGGCCGACGCCGATCAGTGCTGCGGCTTCGGCGGCACCTTCGCGGTGAAGAACGCCGACGTGTCGGCGGCAATGGGCGCCGACAAGGCGCGCCGGGTGGTCGAGACCGGCGCCGCGGTCTGTGCCGCCGCGGACAACTCGTGCCTGCTGCAGATCGGCGGCACGCTGACGCAGCGCGGCGAGCCGGTGCGCTGCCTGCACGTCGCCGAGATCCTCGCCGCCGGGGACGGCCGATGATTCGCGTCGGCCGGGCGGCGGAGGCGCCGCCGTTCCCGGTGGCCGCGAAACGCGCGCTCGGCAACGCGCAGCTGCGGCGGAACGTCCGCCACGCGACCAACGTGATCCGCGGCAAGCGCGCGGTGGTCGTCGGCGAGATGCCCGACTGGGAGCAGTTGCGCGACGCGGCGCACGCGATCAAGGAACACACCGTCCGGTACCTCGATTTCTATCTCGAGCAGTTCGAAGAGAACTGCACGCGAGCCGGCGGTTCGGTGCACTGGGCGGCGGACGCCGATGAGGCGAACCGGATCGTCATCGACATCATGCGCGCGGCCGGCCGCACCGAGATGATCAAGGTCAAGACGATGACCTCGGACGAGACCGGGCTGAACCGCGCGCTCGAGGCCGCCGGCCTGGTGCCGCACGAGACCGACCTCGCCGATCTGATCATCCAGCTCGGCGAGGATCGTCCCTCGCACATCGTCGTGCCGGCGCTGCACCTGAACCGGACCGAGATCCGCGACATCTTCCGCGGCGCGATGAATCGCGCCGAGCTGACTGACCGCCCGGAGGAGCTGGCGGCGGCGGCGCGGCAGTTCCTGCGCGAGAAGTTCCTGCGCGTCGACGCCGGGTTCAGCGGCGCGAACTTCGCGATCGCCGACAGCGGCTCGATCTGCGTCGTCGAGTCGGAGGGCAACGGGCGGATGTGCGTGACGCTGCCGCGCGTGCTGATCACGCTGGTCGGCGTCGAGAAAGTGATCCCGCGCTTTCAGGATCTCGAGGTCTTCCTGCAGGTGCTGGCGCGATCGGCGACCGGCGAGCGCATGAACCCCTACAACTCGATCTGGACCGGCGTCACGCCGGGCGACGGCCCGCAGGAGGTGCACGTCGTGCTGCTCGACAACGGGCGCACGGCGGTGCTGCAGGACGAGGCGTCGCGCGAAACGCTCGACTGCATCCGCTGCGCGGCGTGCCTGAACGCCTGCCCGGTCTACCAGCAGACCGGCGGCCATGCCTACGGGTCGATTTACAGCGGGCCGATCGGCGCCATCCTGACGCCGCAGCTGCAGTCGATGGAGCACTCGCGCTCGCTGCCCTACGCCTCGTCGCTCTGCGGCGCGTGCTACGAGGCGTGTCCGGTCAAGATCGACATTCCCGAAATCCTGATTCACCTGCGCGAGCGGCTGGTGGACGCCGGCGAGGCGCCGGCCGGCGAACGGTGGTCGATGAAGGCGGCCGCGGCCGCGTTCGCGAGCGAGCGCCGGCTGGGCGCGGCACAGAAAGCCGCGCGCCTCGCGCAGTGGCCGTTCGCGCGGCACGGCCAGTTGTCGCACCTGCCGCCGCCGCTGAACGCGTGGACCGAGCATCGCGCGCTGGCGGCGATTCCGCCGCAATCGTTCCGGGAGTGGTGGGCGACGCGCGAACGGGCGGGTGGGGCGTGAGCGTTTCGCGCGAGGCGATCTTCGGCCGGATCCGTCGCGCGCTCGGCGATCGCCCGGCGCGAGCGAACGACTACGACGCGATTCCGCGCGCCTACCGGCGCGGCGGCGCGATCGATCCGGACGCGCGGCTGGCGCTGTTTCAATCGCGCATCGAGCACTACGACGGCGGCGTGCATCGCTGCGGCGCGAACGCGATCGCCGACACGATTGCGGCGGTGCTCGCGTCGCGACGCAAGCGACGGCTCGTCGTCGCGGCCGGCGTGCCGCCGGCGTGGCTGGCCCCGCGCGTCGAGTGGATCGCCGAAGCGGACACGGCGAACGAGGATCTCGACGCGATCGACGGCGCGATTACCGGCTGCTCGGTGGCGATCGCCGCGACCGGCACGATCGTGCTGCGCCACGGCGCGTCCGAGGGGCGCCGCGCGCTGACGCTCATCCCCGACTATCACCTCTGCGTGGTCTTCGCGGATCAGGTCGTCGAGACGGTGCCGGAAGGGATCGCGCGCGCACAGGGAGCGCCGCTGCTGACGACGATCTCTGGGCCGTCGGCGACGGCGGACATCGAGATGACGCGCATCAAGGGCGTCCACGGGCCGAGGACGCTGGATGTCGTGCTGGTCGGCGGCCCACCGTAGCGCAGGCCTTAGGCCTGCCCACGGCCGCGGAGGCAGCCCTGAAGGGCTGCGCTACACGCCGGCCGCCGTCAGCATCAGCTCGTCGTTCGGGTAGATGTGGTTCACGGTTTCGGGCGTGACCAGCTGGTGCTTCACGAACACCGCCGGCGGCACGGGGCGGCGGTGGAGGATGTCGAGCGCGACGGCGAGAATCTGCTCGCCGTACTTCTCGGGGAAGTAGGCGACCGAGCCGACCAGCCGCGTCGCCGGCTCGCGCAGCTCGGCGCGCCCTTCGGGTGACGCGTTCTGCCCCATGATCGCGCACGACTCGGTGCGGCCCGCCTCCTGGAACGCGCGCAGCGCGCCGAGCGCGCTCGGATCGTTGATGGCGCCGACCAGGAAGCGGCGCGAGCGGCTGGTGCGCAGGTGCCGCCGCACCTTCTCGAACGTGTCGCCGAGCTTGCCGTCGCCGTCGAGCGACGTCACCTTGCACGCCTCGAGCGCGGGAAACACCTCTTTCATCCCGACCAGCATCCCGGTGACGCGCATGCGCGGCAGGCTGCCGGCGCGATCGAGCTGCACCAGCACGATCTCGTCGACGCCGCCGTGCCAGTGCTGCTTCGCCCAGCGTCCGAGATAGCGGCCGCCGATCAGGCCGGCCTCGTAGTTGTTGGCGCCGAAGTAGGTCGCGCCCGGGTGCGGCACTTCGATCGCGATCAGCGGGATGTTCGCCTCGCGGTACTTGGCGGCGACAATCGGCGCGACGTGATCGTCGGTCTGGAACTCGATCACCAGGTCGACCTTCTCGCGCACCAGGATGTCGGCATTGCGCTGCGCGATCTTCGGGTTGTAGCGGTTGTCGAGCGAGATGAGCTCGATCCCCTCGGCCGCGGCGGCGCGCTCCAGGCTGGTCGAGACGTCCTTGGAGAACTGATAGTCGGTGCCCTGGGCGGCGTAGCCGAGGCGATGCAGCTTCTGCCGGAACGGGCGCAGCGACGATCGGTAGAGGTTCTCGCCGACCTTCTCCACCATGCCGCAGCGCTCGAGCGTGTAGAGGATCCGGAACGCCATGCTCTTGGGCAGTCCGGAACGGCTCGCCACCTCGCGCAGCGGCAGCGCTTCGCCCGAGGATCGGAACGCCGACAGCAGCCGCGACGCGTGGACGACCGACTTCACCAGGTATGGATCGCGGGCTGCCCCGTTCTGTGCCATCGATTGCGCCACCCTTCGCGCCTGCGCGTCTCGATCCTGCGCTCGTTACATGACCACCACGGCGTCCCGGCGGCTCTCGATTTTCTTGAAGTCGAGCCCGGGCACCTTCTTCAGATCGTCGAGCGTCTTGAACCGGCCATTCTGCTCACGGTAGCGGATCACCGCGGCCGCTTCGCGGCGCAGCAGGCCGCCGGCCGCTTCGAGATCGATCTGCGACGCGGTGTTGAGGTTGAGCGGCTGCAGCGCCTCGCCGAGGAAGTGCGTCGTCAGATAGTCGAGGATGACCGGGAACTCCTCCGCGGAAATCCTGGCGCCGCGCTGCTGCATGCTGTCGATCACGGCCGCCCAGCCCTCGCGCGTCAGCCTGACCGACGCCGCTCGACGCGCCTCGTGACACGGCGCACAGGCCTGAACGGTGACCTCCTTGCCCGGGCCGTCGGGCAGCCCTTCGCCCGAGAGCACGGGCTGCTGGGAGGATTGGCCCGCGGCCGCTCCCGCGCCAGCGAGGATGACCAGCAGCAGTCCATACAGCACGCCCGGCCGCGATGACGACATTCAGCCTCCCGCAGGCCCTTCGACTCGCTTCGCTCGCTCAGGACAGGCGAAGTGAAGGGTATCGACCAATGCCACCGCGGCATGATACGACTGCGTCGTGGATTTTCGTCCACTCGTTTCTCACTGCGAAACACGGCGCGACCCGGTTGGAAGCGTCCAAACCTGCGCCTGGCGGCGGTAGAAACCGTTTTCTGCGTCTGAAAGCGTCGCCCGGCGGCTGCCCGCGTCGATTTCGCATCGCGACACCGCGCGCGAATGCGGCTGCGGCTTGTCCTCGTGGTGTCGGCTACATATGATGCGCGTCGTTATGTCGATCCCGTGGCGCGCCGGCAAGGCACTGTCGGTTGTGGCACTCGTCATCGCGACGGCCGGTGTGGCGGGCTCCGCCTCTGACTTCCTCACCGAGGGCGTCGACACCGGACGCACCGGCTGGGTGCGCGACGAAACGGTGTTCACCCCCGCCAACGTGGCCAACACGAGGCTGCTCTGGAGGCTCGCGCTCGAGAGCACGCCGCGCGCGATGCACAACCTGTTCGCGCCGCTCGTCGCCGAGCGCGTCGACACGCCGCAGGGCACGCGGGAGCTCGCCGTCGTCGCCGGCATCTCCGACGATCTGTTCGGGATTGACGTGGCCACGGGCCGGCAGATCTGGCACCGCCACTTCGACAGCACGCTGGCGAATCCGGGCGGCACCACCGACACGCTCTGCCCGGGCGGTCAGACGGCCGTGCCGACGATGGCGCAGGTCGCTCCGGGCAAGTACACGATCTATGCGGTGTCGTGGGATGGCCGCCTTCGCCAGGTGAACCTGGCCGACGGGCAGGACGTCGCCCCGCCCGAGAAGTTCGTCCCCGGCGGTGGGAAGCCGTACGCGCTCAACCTGTTCGACGGCGTCGTCTACACTGCGACGGCGCAGGGCTGCGGCGGCCTCACCAATGCCTTCTATTCGTTCGATCTCGCCTCGAGGCGTGCGAGCGCGTTCATTCCGGCTGGCGGCGGACTGTGGGGACGCCGTGGCGCCGCCGTCGATCCCGAAGGCCGAATTTTTCTCGGGACCGGTGACGCGCCGTTCGATCCCCTGAACCGGCGCCTCGGCAACGGCATCGTCGCCGTGAAGCTCGACGCCAAAAAGCAGCTGCAGCTGGTCGACTACTTCGGCGCGCCGAATGCGAACTGGCTCTGGCGTCGAGATCTCGACGTCAACACGACGCCGATCGCGTTCGACGCGCAGGGCAGCAAGTTTCTCGTCGGCACGAGCAAGGAATGCCGCCTGTGGCTGCTCGATCGCAATGCGCTCGGCGGCGAAGATCACCGCACCACGCTGCACACGACGCCGCTCATCTGCAACGACGCGCAGGCGTTCGACGCCAAAGGCATCTGGGGCGCGCTCGGCGCCTGGCAGGACGCGAGCGGCACGCAGTGGGTGCTCGCGCCGTTCTGGGGGCCGGTGAGCAAGACCTTCAAGGCGCCAATCGAGCATGCACGGCCGATTGGCGGCGGCGTGGCGGCGTTCACGCTGCAGCGGCGCGCCGACGGGTGGCAGCTGACCCCGGCGTGGCTGTCGCGCGACATGGATCTCGCCGACGAGGCGGTGATCGCCAACGGCGTCGTCTTCGCGTATGCGGCGGGCGAGGACGCCTCTCAGACGACGCCCGACCGCGCGTGGAACGAACCGGGTGGTCCGGTGTACGGCGGCGGGCTGAGCTCGGGCCCGGGGCGCCGCGTTCCAGCGTCGCGCCGCGCCGCGCTGTATGCGCTCGACGGCAAGACGGGGAAAGAGCTGTGGTCGAGCGGCCGCGCCATCGAGTCGTGGAACCACTTCAGCGGCCTGACGGTCGCGAACGGCCGCGTGTATCTCGCGACGTTCGATGGCGTGCTCTATTGCTTCGGCATACCGCGC
>Ga0207648_10006436_pt1 | contig 11674 bp, 8 predicted proteins | sample KBSMisM32_FD_184310 | JGI IMG/M metagenome (GOLD analysis project Ga0207648, IMG submission 184310) | Miscanthus rhizosphere microbial communities from Kellogg Biological Station, Michigan, USA - KBS Miscanthus M3-2 (SPAdes) (version 2) | ecosystem: Host-associated > Plants > Roots > Rhizosphere... | reverse complement strand
GCCTGCAGTCGCGGATATGGAAACGGTTGTGTTGCTTAAGACCTTGCTGGTGGCAACATCGAAGGCGACCGAATCGTCATTACCCGGAAGCTGTACGACGCTCGCGGCGACCGGATTTGCGACGGCGGCATCGCTGCTCGCGAGGTCAACGGTGATGGGCAAGCCCGGCTCGCAATCGAGGAAGGCCGTGGCACCGAGTGTCTTCGTTCCAACGACCGTAGTCTTAAATCCCCGGACTTATTTCGCCCGAACGACACCGACGTCACGCCCATCGGGCGCACGGAGAAATTTCGGGTTCGGAGTGCGGCGCCGAACTGAATGCGCAGACCGCGGAAGGCGCGATCAGTTCGCGTCCAGCGGAGTTCCATAACAACTCGTATTTCAGAGCTCTAGGGCAAAACAATGATTAAGAAACTTTGCATGACGTTGGCAGCAGGAAGCGCCCCGATCACAGGCAGTGCAAATGCCTTCGCCGGTCATCTTGTCGGCCCTCAAAACGGGTGGGGACGGTAACCCGTACACCCATATGAGACTCACCATGACCAATGGGATTTTCACGAGCTTTCAAGTGGGAGGTTCCAACGGCAGCAGTATCCTGCCGACGGAGCAAATTTCCTTCCAGCCGGCGTCAATAAAGCTTGAATCGTTCGTGCAAAACACAGATGGCAGCGTTGTCTTGGCCGCGTCGAACACTGTCATCTGTCAGAAGCCGAAGTAAGACTCGTCGGGTGGGACCGGGATCTAGACTCCCGGTTCCCCGTTCTGACGGAGCCCACACGGCTCGGGTTGCTCGGCCTCCTTGGGGCCTACGTGTCGGGCGACGCAGAGCTGCATAGCTTCCCTTTAGCCCGCGACACGAAGCCCGGCCGCCCGTGGGCGGGTGGGCCGGCCACCGATTCACCGCGGTGGCGCCGATTTGCGACAGGTGAAGTACCATCCGTCGCGCAGTAATCTGTTCGTCTCCGGATTGCAAAGCGACCCCGACCGACGCGGCAATCGTCAGTCGAGGCCATTCCATTTTTATAGCAATGGAGGTGCTGACGATGGATCAAGACGACTATACGCGCGCCTGGCATAGGACACTGCGGCACTGTCTGCGAGTTTTACAGCGGCATCGCCGGGCCGTGCAAATCGCGAAGCCGACCAACAGCGACGAGGAGCAAATCGCCAGCGATCAGTTGCGGCTGGTCACCGCCCTCGAGCAACCGATACGTGTGGCGCTGCTTGAAACCGATCCGTTGGCGTTGAAGCGATGGGTTGGAGAAATCAAGAGACAGTTCGCGCGCGCCAAACGCCACCCCGCCATTTCTACGCGAACTGGGTAAATATTCACGTCGCCGAGCCGCTCAGGACTGCGCAGGCTCACCGCGTGGAACAGCACCAGCGTGCGGGCCGGGACGTTGTGTAGGCGTGGGAGTCTGCCGCTGGTGCAGACATCATCGGTGACTACAACCCGTCGGCGGTCCCGCCAAGCTCTACCGCGAATGGCGGTAACTCCATTGCGTTTGGGAACGCCGGAGGCGGCAGCACGGTCGCTGTAACCCATGTATGGGGCAGCCGTCGCACTGCCATCTTTGAGTTCGACCAGATCTACGGTGATAACTGGGATTGGACTCTTGGTGGCTCTTCGAACACATTTGACTTCCTGAGCGTGGCGACGCACGAGATCGGCCATGCGGTGGGCCTCGACCACCCTGGCAACACCTGCACCCTGGAGACCATGTACGCGTACGTTGACTTCGGCCAGACACACCAGAGAACGCTCAACGACGGGGACATTGCGGGCATCACCGCACTCTACTGAGTCTTCGCGACGCCCATAGCGGCACTGTGACGCTACGCCAGAGGCAGTCACTCGACGCTGCAGAGAGCCTGGCCACGCGCCGGGTTTTTTGTTTATTACGACAATGAGATGGGAGAGCGGTTTTGGCTCATTCGCGAGACCGGTGTGCTCTGCGTGGCTCCGGTAGAACCACAGAGATTCGATGACACGTTCGGAATGCTGTCCCGTCGTGCTTTCCATCGTTCGTAGCGCAAGGCCTTGGCGCGTTCGGCCCTGCGATGCTCCCGCCGGCGACGCAATACACCCGCCGACACCACCGCAATCATTACCAGGAGAAACATCAACACAATTAGCTTCATTCCTTTGACTCCGACCGAGTTGCGGCGCTGCCGCGCTGCGCTCCTTCCCCTGCTCGTTGGCGTCCCCTCACGGGCACGATCACCAAACTCGCAAAACAAAACGATCCGCGCTGTGACCCGGTTAGGCCTTGCCGATAGCCACGATGCACTTTGCGTTCGTTGCGCCGCAGTGGTCCTCGGCGTCAGCTGCGATGACCATCGCCGTGGCGCAGACCACCACGACGATGATCTGAAGCCAGACCGGCACACGTTGACCCGCCCGAGAGCGCATCCGGCGATACCCATCCATATCCAGCGCAAGGCCGGCTAACCTTCCGTAGATAAATACCGACGGGATGCCAAAAGGTTTGAGTTATCTGCGCCCGGACGGCAAAGCCCACGTTCTTGGTCCGGGCGGGACGAGACGCAGAGCGAACTGGGCCTCATGCTCAATTCAGGAGAGAGCTCGGCCGCGCGCCGGGCGTTATATGACGGGCTTTGCGGCAACTAGGAGATGACGAATCAGATGTAGAAGAAGCGATAGGGCGTTGATTCCAGAACCTTTTGGCGGTACGGGCTCAAAATTTGCACAACATGACTGCGGACAAGCGGCGAGACAGGCCCCTCGTCGCTCGCGCTGCTCGGCCTGGGCGTGCTCGGTCTGGGCTGGACGAGGCCCAGAGCAAACTGAGGGTACGCGCGTGGGGTGGGGGGTCTTCGCCGACATCAGGCGACGGACGCGCCACTGAGGCGCAGTTCGAGGGGTAGCTAACCCCGGCCCCGCGGCGGGGTTTTGTATAGTCGCCTTCGCCCCTCGGCGATCAAACCCTCAATGCCTCAGGCCGCAACGACGATTATCGCGACGACTCCTGCGAGCACAACTCGCGTCTGCGTGATCTTCATCGGCCTCGGTCCTCAGGAGCGAAACCTTCGCGCCGCACCGCTGCCTGGCGGCGCTCACGTGCTGTTGTATTTATGCATGCCCGAATCAGCGCAACGACGAGATACAGCGCGAACACGAAGGCAAGAATGAGAAATTCGCGAAAACCAATTCCCACAGTCTTCCTCTCCCCGAACGGACGCAGACGGGCCTGAACGCGCCCAAAAAGAAGGCCCCGGACGGGGCCGTCGCAAAGCTCGAACGACCCACGGGTGTCAACGGTTCAGCCTAAAGCTACCGCGGCGCGGACCCCGAGAACGTTGCCATTTCTGCGCGCTGTTTGAATTCTGCAGGTGCGTCGCGCACCACGCTTTGCATTACGGGACGGGAGTTTGTCCGCCGGAGACAGCGTCGAGATGGTGCTTCGCGCGCTGGCGGATGAACTCGCCGGGCTTGCCCGCAGCTAGGTACACTGTGTCGGACAGGGTCGTCGGCGGGACGTCTGCAACATGGACGTGTACTGCGTTGGACCGCCGGAGCCAGGGAGGGGTGGCGGCAATGACACCATACGATTTCGTAATGGAAGAAGTGACGCTCGCAATATTGCGAGTGGCGGACGCATTGATGGCGAACGAGCCATTCGCGATCGCACGGGAATCTACAGACGCACGGCGGGTCTACCGGGACATTCGGGAGCTATATCCCAAGCTTCAGCTTCAAGCGACGGAACGCGACTCGCTTCTCGGGCAGATGAGTCTTCTGAGATCGCAACTCAATCAGTGCGAGGCGTTCCTCCAGCGACCCGTCGTCGATGCAGGGTAGGTTCGCCACGTCGGCGCATTGAACCTAACCACGGGTTGGTTGGGACTTCCCTTCGGCGGCTTTGCACCCTTCGAGCCGCGACCTGAGAAGCCCAAGCTCTTTGAGAAGTGAGGCGCGTTGCGTGGCGTCGAGCCGCACCCTTGGAAATAGGTGGATCATCCTTTCATAGACCGAACGAGCGTTGGAACACTCCTGCTCAGTCGTAGTGGCATCGGCTCTTTTTTGTGTTCGAGCCAACAGAGCGTCGGCCAACCTGGATGACGCGCCTGTTACTTCCTCCATTGCGAAGTCGTAGGCCGACAAAGTGTCGCCCTTGGGGACGCTATCCGTGCGTGTAAGTTCCATCCCTGTAACCTCCGCAAAGTGATGTCGCGTTGAAACCATATCCGTTATGTAATGAAGAACCAGTGATACACATCACGCTTGTGTAGGACCAGCGTGCGTGCTGCGCGCGCCGGCGGACGAGCTCGGTGTGGGCTGGCCAGGTCCGCAAGTGATCGACCAGGCTCGATCAAGTCGATGGTCGTCTTGACGAACGGCCGCCAAGGTGCCTTGCCGTTGGGACCTTCAAGTCCGCCGGCGCCCTATCCCGGGGCAACTCCAAAAACGAGTCGGGGCTGCCGAGGCAGCCCCTAGTGGTTGTCGCTGCTGCTACGGCTAGATAGCGCTCGCGATATCCACGGTTTGAATCGTCCCCCCTTCTCGCACGGCACACCACCCGAAATCGCCGCAAGCCGGATTAGGAAAACCCCTACATCGCGTCGAACGTCGCAACTCGACCGCTCGACACCGCACTACGTCCGCAGTGCGCTTTTGGGTACACTACGCGGCCTTTCTCCGCCCGCCGGGCGGAGCTGAATGTCTATATAGGACGGACACTTAGTCGCGATGGGCGATCCCAAGCCGATGCTGCCTGCCACTCCGCTCGCGGCAGGCAATGCGGCGTACATCGAGGAACAGTACGAGCGCTATCTCACGGACCCGAACTCCGTAGCGGCGCCCTGGCGCGAGTATTTCGCCTCGTTGGGTGGCCCGGAGGACCTGGCGCACGGCCCGATCGTGGCCGAGCTTGCGCAACGCGGCGCGACATCCGCGTCACGTACCGGCACGACAGCGGCGACACCACCGGCTGACCGGGACAACGCAAGCGCCAAGCAGGCTGCGGTTTCGCGCCTGATCCAGACGTACATGAACCGAGGCCACCTGGTTGCAGACATCGATCCGCTCGGCCTCATGGTCCGGCCGCGACCGCGCGTTCTCGACCTCGAGTACTACAAGCTGACCGAGGCGGACCTCGATCTCGAGTTCTACACCGGCAGCCGCAACGACGCGATCAAGCCGCGGCTTCCGCTGCGCGAGATCTTCGCGCAGCTCAGGCACATCTACGGCGGCACGATTGGCGCCGAGTTCGCGCATGTGTCGGATACGACCGAGCGCCTCTGGCTGCACGACCGGTTCCAGACGGGCCGGATGCTTGAGCATCCCGCGTCGGACGCGCGCCGCAACATCCTGTGGCAGCTGACGATGGCGGAAGGCCTGGAGCGCTATCTCGCGACCAAGTACCCGGCGCAGAAGAGGTTCTCGCTCGAAGGAGGGGATAGCCTGATTCCGCTCCTCGACAACCTGATCCAGCGCTGCGGCGGCCACGCCGTCGAGGACGTCGTGATCGGCATGGCGCACCGTGGCCGGCTCAATGTGCTGGTCAACGTGCTCGGCAAGGCGCCCGCGGATCTCTTCAGCGAGTTCGAAGGTCAGTACGACCTGAAGGGTCTCAAGGGCTCCGGCGACGTCAAATATCACAAGGGATACTCGTCCGACCTTCGAACCGCCCGCGGCAACGTGCATGTGGCGCTGGCGTTCAACCCGTCGCATCTCGAGATCGTCGACGCCGTCGTCGAAGGCTCGGTAAGGGCGCGGCAGGAGCGACGCGGCGATGGACGCGGCGACAAGGTGATGGCCGTGCTGCTGCATGGCGATGCTGCGTTTGCCGCGCAGGGCGTAGTGATGGAAACCTTGCAGATGTCGCAGGCGCGGGGCTTCTACACTGGCGGCACCGTGCACATCGTGATCAACAACCAGGTCGGCTTCACGATCAGTCACCCGCGCGATGCGCGCTCGACGCTCTACTGCAGCGATGTGGCCAAGATGATCGAGGCGCCGATCCTTCACGTGAATGGTGACGACCCCGAGGCTGTCGTGTTCTCGGCGCGGCTCGCCCTCGAGTATCGGATGAAATTCCACAAGGACGTGGTGATCGACCTGGTCTGTTACCGGCGTCTCGGGCACAACGAAGCAGACGAGCCGGCCGCGACGCAGCCGAACATGTACCAGGTGATCCGCAGTAAGCCTACGACGCGGCATATTTACGCGGAGCGGCTGGTGGGCGAGGGCGTGGTGAGCGCCGCCGATGTGCACGCGATGGCGGAGGATTACCGCCGAGGCCTCGACGAGGGCAAGCCACAGGTCCGCCAGGCACTCGGCCTGATAGGCAACAAGTACACGGTCGATTGGAGCAAGTACCTGGATGTGGACTGGACGGAGCCGGTGCGCACGGGCGTAAAGATGGAGCTGCTGCGCGAGCTCGCCGGGCGCGCGACCGCTTACCCCGAAGGCTTTGAGCTGCATCGCCAGGTTGCGCGCATCGTTGAGGACCGCCGCAAGATGGCGGCCAGCCAGCTTGCAGTCGACTGGGGGTTTGCGGAAACGCTGGCCTATGCAAGTCTGCTCGACCAGGGTATCGAGATCCGGCTGACCGGCCAGGACACCGGGCGCGGCACGTTCTTCCACCGCCACGCCGTCGGTCACGACCAGAAGACCGGGGCGGCCTACATCCCCTTGAAGCACGTCAAGTCCGGACAGCCGCGGTTCCGCGTCACCGATTCACTGCTGTCCGAGGAAGCAGTGATGGGCTTCGAGTACGGCTACTCGACCACCGATCCGAATTGCCTGGTGATCTGGGAAGCCCAGTTCGGTGATTTTGCGAACGGCGCTCAAGTGGTCATCGACCAGTTCATCAGCTCCGGTGAATCGAAGTGGGGCCGTATCAGCGGGCTCACTCTCTTTCTTCCGCACGGCTACGAGGGGCAGGGTCCGGAGCACTCGTCCGCGCGCCTCGAGCGGTTCCTGCAGCTCTGCGCCGAGAACAACATGCAGGTGTGCGTGCCTTCGACTCCTGCGCAGATGTTCCACATGCTGCGCCGGCAGATGCTGCGCAGCTTCCGCAAGCCGCTCATCGTCATGACGCCGAAGAGCCTGCTGCGGCACAAGCTGTCCGTGTCCGCAATCACCGATCTCGCGCAGGGTCGTTTCATGAACGTGATCGACGAGATCGACGACCTGCAGGCGGGGCAGGTGCGTCGCGTCGTCTTCTGCTCGGGTCGCGTGTACTTCGATCTGCTGGAGGCACGGCGTGCCGATGAAGCGCGTGACGTCGCGCTGGTGCGCATCGAGCAGCTGTATCCGTTCCCGACCGAGGAGTACGCAACGATCCTGCGCCGCTATCCGAACGCCGTCGATGTCGTCTGGTGCCAGGAGGAGCCGCAGAACCAGGGCGCCTGGTACCAGATTCGCCATCGTCTTCAGGAGGCGCTCGGCGCGCGGCAGGAGTTGCTCTACTCGGGGCGCGCCCCGAGCGCCGCACCGGCCACGGGTATCCCGCAACTGCACACTGCGCAGCAGCACGCGCTCGTAGCCGCTGCGCTCAAGTCCACCACCAGGGAAGACTCCGGCCGTGAGACCTCGCGTCTGCGCGTGACCGGCGGCAGGAAGAGTTCATGAGCATCGAAGTGCGGGTTCCGCAGCTACCTGAGTCTGTCGCCGACGCGACCCTGATCGCCTGGCGCAAGAAACCGGGCGATTCAGTGCAGCGCGACGAGAACCTTGTTGACCTCGAGACCGATAAGGTCGTGCTCGAGGTGCCGGCGCCGGCCGCCGGCGTGATCAAGGAAGTCAAAGTGCAGGACGGTGCGACGGTCATCAGCGGCCAGGTGCTCGCGGTCCTGGAGGAGGGCGCCGCCGCGGCGGCAGCGCCCGCTGCAAAGCCGGCCAAGGCCCCGGAGCGGCGGGCGTCCTCGCCGGAAACCCGGAGCGCAGCGCCTGCCGGCGGTGCCGATAAGCTCGCGCCGTCGGTGCGCCGGCTGGTCGAGGAGCATCACCTCGACGCCGCAGGTATTCCCGGCAGCGGCCGGGACGGCCGCATCACCAAGGCCGACGTATTGACGCATCTCACCGCGAAGGAATCGACACCGCCCGCCGCAAGGCCCGCTGCGGGGACGCACCCCACGCCCGCGGGTGCGCGAGCGGAGCGACGCGTGCCGATGACACGACTGCGCGCGCGGATCGCCGAGCGGCTGGTCCAGGTGCAGGCGACGGCTGCGATGCTCACGACCTTCAACGAGGTCGATCTCACCGCCGTCAACGGTCTGCGCGCCCGATACAAGGAACGTTTCGAGAAGGAACATGGCGTGCGGCTCGGATTCACGTCCTTCTTCGTCAAGGCCTGCATCGAGGCGTTGCGGCGCTATCCGGTAGTTAACGCGTCGATCGACGGGAACGACATCGTCTATCACGAGTACTACGACATCGGAATCGCAGTCTCAACCGATCGCGGTCTCATCGTGCCGGTGCTACGTGATGCTGACACGCGCAGCTTTGCCGACATCGAGCAGAGCGTCGGCGCCTTCGCGACGCGTGCGCGCGACGGCGCAATCACGCTCGAGGAACTGACAGGCGGGACCTTCACTATCACCAACGGCGGGGTCTTTGGTTCGCTGCTCTCGACGCCGATCCTGAACCAGCCGCAGAGCGCGATCCTCGGGATGCACAAGATCCAGGAGCGCCCGGTAGCCGTCGGCGGCCAGGTCGTCGTTCGACCGATGATGTATCTCGCGCTCACCTACGACCATCGCATCATCGACGGCCGCGAAGCTGTCCAGTTCCTCGTCGCCGTCAAAGACGCGCTCGAGGATCCCGCGCGGCTGCTGCTGCAGATCTAGGGAGCTTCCATGTCCGACCAGTACGACGTCGTCGTGATCGGTGCCGGCCCGGCCGGCTATCCCTGCGCAATCCGCGCCGCCCAGAACAAGCTGAAGGTCGCCTGTATCGACGAATGGAAGAACCTCGACGGCAGCTATGCCTACGGTGGCACCTGTCTCAACGCCGGATGCATCCCGTCGAAGGCGCTGCTCGAATCCACGGAGCTCTTTCACCGCGCGCAGACCGAGTTCAGCGCGCACGGGATCAAGGTGGGCGAGCTCGGCTTCGACGTCGCGACGATGCAGAAGCGGAAAGCGCAGATCGTAAAGGCCTCGACGCAGGGCATCACGGGTCTCTTCAAGGCCGCCGGCGTCACTGGGCTGCAGGGTCACGGGCGGTTGCTCTCCGGCAACCGCGTGGAGTACACGGCCGCCGACGGTGCAAAGAAGGAGCTCGTCGCAAAGCACGTCGTGATCGCCTCCGGCTCGGTACCGATGGAGCTCAAGTCCGTGCCCTTCGACGGCAAGACGGTCGTCGATTCCTGGGGTGCGCTCGAGTTCGATGCCGTGCCGAAGCGGCTGGGCGTGATCGGCGCCGGCGTAATAGGGCTCGAGCTCGGGAGCGTCTGGCGGCGAATCGGCGCCGAGGTTGTCGTACTCGAGGCGCTCGAGCAGTTCCTGTTCATGGCGGACCAGCAGCTCGCGAAGGAGGCCTTGAAGCACTTCAAGAAGCAGGGTCTCGACATTCGGCTCGGCGCCAAGGTGGACGGCCTCGACCGTGGCAAGGATGGCCTGACGCTCAAGTACACGGACACCTCGGGTTCCAAGACAGTCACGGTCGACAAGGTCGTGGTCGCCATCGGCCGGCGTCCGTACGGGAAAGACCTGCTTGGCGACGGTACCGGGGTTGAGATCGATGAGCGCGGCTTCGTCAAGGTCGATCACGAGTGCCGGACGAGCGCTGCCCAGGTCTGGGCCGTGGGCGACGTGGTGCGCGGCCCGATGCTCGCGCACAAGGGCAAGGAGGAGGGCGTGATGGTGGCGGACCTGATCGCCGGGCTGGTCTCCGAGGTCAACTACAAGGTCATCCCTTCGGTGATCTACACCGCACCCGAGATCGCCTGGGTCGGAAGCACAGAGGAAGAGGTAGAAAAGACCGGCCGTCCGTACAAGGTCGGGAGCTTCCCCTTCATGGCGAGCGGCCGCGCGCGCGCGATGGAGGCGCCGGCGGGATTCGCCAAGATCATCGCGGCGGTGGACGACGACGAGATCCTGGGCGTGCACATTATCGGCGCGATGGCGGGTGAGCTGATCGCCGAGGCCGTGCTCGCGATGGAATACTCCGCCAGCACCGAGGACCTGCAGCGCACGATCCACGCGCACCCGACGCTGAGCGAGGCGCTGCACGAGGCTGCGCTCGCAGCCGACAAGCGTGCCATTGATTTCCCGAACCGCTGAGGGTCACCCGCCGGTCGTGATGCTGGCCTGTTCGTCGTGGTCGGCGCCTTCATCCAGGCGCAGACGATAGCCGAGACCGGCTTCCGTCACGATGTACCTGGGCCGGGACGGATCGGGTTCGAGCTTTGCCCGCAGGTTGCGAACACAAACGCGCAGGCTGCGTGTGTCCCCGACGCGGTCCGGGCCCCAGGCCTCGCGCAGGAGCTGGCGCTGCGTCACGATCATCCCGGGATTTCGCGCCAGGCACTCGAGGACGCGATATTCGAGTGGTGTCAGGTGCAGCTCGCCTCCAGCCGAGCGCGCCGCACGGCGCGTGAGATCGACTTCGGCGCGACCGATGCATAGTTGTGCCATCGCCGCGTCGGACCGCACCGACCGCCGCAGCGCCGCGCGCACCCTGGCGAGCAACTCCGGCGAGCCAAACGGCTTGGCGACATAGTCGTCGGCGCCGGCGTCGAGCGCCGCCACTTTCTGCTCCTCCATTGTGCGGGCCGACAGGACGATGATCGGCACGGGCGACCACGCGCGGACGCGACGTATGACATCCAGGCCGTCGCCGTCCGGCAGTCCCAGATCGACGATCAGGAGATCGGGGCGGTGCGTCCTGGCCTCGATCTCGGCGCGCGCGGCCGTATCAGCCTCAACTATCCGGTAATTGGCCGACTGGAGCATCAAGCGGACGACTCCGCGGATACCCGGCTCGTCCTCGACGAGCAGGATCTGGTGCATCGCCGTCGTCATTCCGGGGATTCCTCGATCGGCAGCGTCACTTCGAAGCGGGCCCCGCCACCAGCGCGGTTCGCAGCGCGGATGTCGCCGCCGTGCGCCCGTGCGATGGCGCGGCAGATCGCGAGACCGAGGCCGGCACCGGTGACCTCACTCTCGGAGCGGCCGCGCTGAAACTTGTTGAACAGGCGATCCGGATCCCGGCCGGGCAGTCCCGGGCCGTCGTCCTCGACGATGATTTCGAGCATGTGCTCGTCGGAGCGCGCGGAGATGAGGACCCGCGTTCCGGCCGGCGTGTACTTCGCCGCGTTCTCGAGAAGGTTGGCGAAGAGCTGCACGATCAAGGTGGCGTCGACGCGCACGGCAGGGAGGTCCGGCGGGAGCGACAACTCGACACGGTGGTTGCGCAGGCGCTCGCTGCCTCGCTCGAGCGCAGCGCCGAGCAGGTCGTCGATCGTCTGCCAGTCGCGCCGCAGCACCATGCGGTTGGATTCGAGCCGTGTCAGGTCGAGAACGTTGGAGATCAGATCCGACATGTCCCGTGCGCGCGTCTCGATTGAGTGCGCGAGCTTGCGGCGGCTGTCGATGTCGAGCTCGCCGACGGGATCCGCCAGCGTGCTGCCCGCCCCGGCGATCACCGCCAGCGGCGTTCGCAGGTCGTGCGAGATCGAGGCCAGGAGTGTGTTGCGCAGGC
>Ga0207648_10006433_pt1 | contig 11674 bp, 13 predicted proteins | sample KBSMisM32_FD_184310 | JGI IMG/M metagenome (GOLD analysis project Ga0207648, IMG submission 184310) | Miscanthus rhizosphere microbial communities from Kellogg Biological Station, Michigan, USA - KBS Miscanthus M3-2 (SPAdes) (version 2) | ecosystem: Host-associated > Plants > Roots >... | reverse complement strand
GTCAGGACGAGACGGACGGAGATCGGCAGGATGAATAGCGCGACGAGGTAGAACGGGATCTGCTCCGGCAGCACGCGTCCGTCGGTCACGCCGCCGGCGATGAAGACGAGCGGCACGTGGAGCAGGGCCTGCAGCCAGGTCGTCAGTACGCTCGCGGCGATCGGGCCGACCTGCGGCTGCAGCCGCTCGAGCACGAACCCGGTCCACCCGACCTCTTCCCACCAATTGACGAGGGCGAACGCGACGACCGCGCCGAGGACCACGACGCCGATCACGACGTCAGGACGTGAGATCAGGGTGCTGATCGTGGAGAAGCCCGCGACAGCTGTCGCCGCAACCACCGCGACCGCCGGAAGCAGGAACAGGGCGACGACATACCAGACGGGGTTGACGCGGAAATGGAACGTGCGGCGGCGAAGGATCCGGACGCCGTCGCGGCCCTCGACCAGCGCGGTCGCGATGAAAGCGGACGCCGCGAGTGATACCGCCGCGAGGAGGATGAACGGCGCCAAACCGGGCAGTTCAAGGTCGATGAGGCCGATACCGTTGGCCGACACCAGTGGTACGACGAAGATCGCTGCTGCCGCGGCATAGGCGATGGTCAGGAAGACGGCAAGTGGATGGCGGCGGGCGATGGAGCGCATATCGAGGATCCCTTTCGTTGCTGCGGTGACGAGATTCGGATCACCTGGTCCGGTCTGGATCTGGTGATCCGTCGCATCCACAGCCTCGCCTCGAGCACCCGTCGCGTCGTCGGTCTGCGGGATCGAAACGAGCACGACGATCGGTGTGGTGTCCGGCGACACGCGATACCGCGGTATCGGGTCGCCTCATCCCACCGACTGATGCCATCCGCGCATGCGGGCGCTACCGTTCGAAGCCATGGACCGATCGCACGAGGCGTCGATGCGCGACCGACCGTCACCCCGAAGAGCGCCGCCATGGCATCCCCGGACCGAACGCATCCGGCCGATCGATGTCGCAGTGGCTGTCGGGCTTGCGGCGCTGCCGCTGACCTCGGTCGTCGGGGGTGCGGCCGGCGCGACAGTCGACGGGCTGACGGTCGTCCTACTCCTTCTCGAGAGCCTGCCACTCATCGTCCGGCGCCGGTTCCCGCTCGAGGTGTTCCTGGTCGTCGTCGCGGCGACGATCGTGCAGCTGGCGGTCGTGCCGGTAGGGCAAGAATTCCTCGGCGGGCTTGGCGTGCTTGTCGCCTTCTATACGGTCGGGGAGCGGCTCGAGAGGCAACTGTCCGTGCCACTCGTCGTCCTCGCTGGGGTCATCCTCGCGGTCGTCCTCCTGGGCCGCGGAGGCTTCCCGACCGTCCTGCAGAGCGTCGTGCAGACCGAGCTGATCCTCGCCGTCGCCTGGCTCGTCGGCGACGCCTCGCGCATCCGCCACCTCTACACGCTCGCGCTCGAGGAGCAGGCGCGTATGCTCGAGCGAGAGAGGGAGGAGCGGACGCAGCGCGCGATCCTGGAAGAACGCGAGCGCATCGCGCGTGATCTCCACGATGTCGTTGCACATCACGCGAGCGTGATCGTCGTCCAAGCTGGCGGGGCGCTCCGTGCGTTCGATACGCGCCCCGAAGAGGCGCGTTCCGCGTTAGAGGCCATCGCGGCTACAGGCCGCCAGGCTTTGACCGAGATGCGACGGTTGGTCGGGATCCCCGGCGGCGGTGGCGGCCAGCCGGCACCACGTCTGGAGGAACTCGATGGGCTCGTCGAGCAGGTGCGAGCGGCGGGGCACGCGGTGGATCTCGTCATCGAGGGCGATCCACGTCCGCTCGATCCAGGTCTGGAGCTCTCGGCGTACCGGATCGTCCAGGAGGGGCTCACCAACTCCTTGAAACATGCTGCAGGTGGCCGCACGTCGGTGACGGTGCGATTCGACCGGGATGCCCTCGGGATCACGATCGACGACGACACGCGAGCCGAGGCGAACGCGACCCCCGGGGCGACGACAGCCGTGGAGTCAGCACACGACGGGCGCGGACTGCTCGGCATGCGCGAACGCGTGGCGTTGTTCGGCGGCACGTTCGACGCGACACAGACCGCGACCGGGTTTCGCGTGATCGCCCGGCTGCCGATCGAGGATCGGGCGGTGGGCTCGTGACGATCCGAGTCCTCCTTGCCGACGACCAGGAGCTCGTGCGGACCGGGTTTCGCATGATCCTCGGCGGCGAGGAGGGCATCGAGGTCGTAGGCGAAGCGTCGAACGGTCGCGAAGCCCTCGAGCGCGCGATCCGCCTCCGACCCGATGTGATCGTCATGGACATCCGCATGCCCGTGATGGATGGCCTCGAGGCGACCCGACGACTCGTTGCCGAGGAGGGTATCGGTGATGCCCGTGTGCTCGTCCTGACGACCTTCGACGCCGATGATCACGTCGTACAGGCGCTTCGTGCTGGCGCCAGCGGGTTCCTTTTGAAGGACGTCGCTCCCGAGGACTTCGTCAAGGCGATCCGGACCGTCGCGGCCGGTGACGCGCTGATCGCGCCATCCGTCACGCGGCGGCTCCTGGTGCGGTTCGCGGAGCTGCCATCTCCCGGTGATTCGCTCCACGCGGAGAACCTCAGCCAGCTCACGGAGCGCGAGCACGAGGTGCTGAGGCTCGTCGCGCTGGGCCTATCGAACCGCGAGATCGCCGAGCGTCTGACCCTTGCCGAACCGACGATCAAGACGCACGTGTCCCATCTGCTTCTGAAGCTGGAGCTTCGGGACCGCGCGCAGCTCGTGGCGCTCGCATACGAATCGGGCGTCGTACGCCCCGGCTCGGCCGCCGACTGACCCGCGGCCGAAAGGGGAAGGACCGGCCTCGCGGCCGGTCCTTCGATCTGTCGTGGTCGACGGTGTCGACTACGGACTCGAGATCGTCCCGCCGTTGGTGATCGTCAGATCCGTGCTTTCGTGGCAGCTAGCCGGGATGTCCCGCTGAGCCGGGTTAGTGCTGTCATAGCTGACCTTCCACGAATAGGTTGCGGATCCAGTCTGTGCGGTGGTGTTGCTGGTCGTGACGGTCTTCGGCGAGGCGCCGGAGATACTGCCGGTCGTGGTGTAAAGGATCGCGCCGCCGCAGCTGGCCTGCCCATAGAGCTCGAACGTCACCGTTCCCGCGAGGTTTCCGGTCCCTGCAGGAGCCGTGACGGTCACCGAGTCGTTCGGGGTCCAACGCTGGGTGCTCGTCAACGACGAGGCCACCGAGTTGACGACGACGTCCTCGTCGGTGTCGTCGCAGGCCGTGTTGTGGGTCGTGCCGTTGTTGTTCGGCGAGTCGCCGCTATACGAGGCGACCCAGTGATAGGTGCCAGTCGCGGTCGGCTTGAAACTGGCACTGGCAGTGCCAGTAGAGCCGATGGTGCTGATCGCTGTGGCCGAGGACGTGTAAGCGACTGTCGAGCAGTCATCGGGCCCGTACAGGGTGAATGTGATCGTGCCACCCGCGACCGCGCCGCCGGTCCCCGTCGTGTTGATCACCGGGCTGGCCGGCTTTGTCGCAAGGTTCGTCAGGGTCGCACTGTCCGTGACGTTGTTGCCAAGCAAGACGTCCGACCCTGCGGTCGTGGCCAGGGTCGGCGTGACCGGATTCACGGTGAAGCACTCGGAGTCACGTGAGTCGGACGAACCCGGGATGCCATTGGCCGAGTCACCGCTGAACGTGGCACGCCAGCAGTACCGACCAGCCGACGTCACGTACGCCGTCGGCGACAGGACGGTGACGGGATAGGCCGAACCCGAAAGGTTCGTCGAGCCGACGGTCGTCCCGCCCGTGGTGCAGAGCCCGGGGTCGTCCACCTTGCATAGGGAGAAAGCGACCGAGCCGGCCGGGGTGGATGTGCCCCCGACGAGGTCGACGACGGCCGAGTCCTTGACGGACACGACGCCCGTACCGATGGAGAGCCCACCGGCGGGAATGGATCCGCCCGCCCCGGTCTTCGGGGTCGTGACGGTCGTCGAGGTGCAGTTGGTGATCGGCGGCGTGGTCGCGAGGATCGTGTCCTTGTAGTCGGCGGAGTCCGAGTTGCCGGTGACGGTGCTCGGGATCGTATTGGCGAACGTCTTGCACGCGGTGCTTCCGCCGAAGATCGTCGCGGTCAGGTCGACCGCGGCCTCGCCGCGGAAGCCGTCCGCGCTGTACTGCGCCTCCGAGACGGACGAGTTCAGCAGCGTGGGGGCGCCAAGCGTCAGGTTCGGCGCCGTGCCGCTCCACGTTCGCAGGTACAGGTCCTTGCTGCCGCCCTGCTGGTCCCACAGGATCATGAAGTCGCCAGAGGTGCGGTTCGCCCACGGATTGCAATTCGCGGTGAGCTGCGCATCGGTGGCGGTGTCGTAGGCACAGCCGGCGGGCGCCGCGTTCTTCATGAACTCATACGCGATGAAGCCGCTGCCGCTGTTCGAATCGCGCTCCCAGGCGAAATACAGCCAGTCGTGGTTCGGGGCGGCCGGGTCGCGCTTCGTATCGAGCCACGCGCGGCGCAGGTCGACCTGGGCGTTCGGGTTCGTCAAGCCAAGCGTCGGCACCGCATCGCTGTGGATGACGCCGATCTTCGTCGTGCTTGAATTGAGTGGGCCTAGCTCTTTGGTGCTGCCGAAGATGTCGGGCAGCTCGGTGGCCCCGGTATCGGGGATCGTGCCATCGATGGTGAATGGGCCGTCGGCCGCCAGCACGGTCATCGGGACCGCGATGGTGCTCGCCACGACCGCGGCCATGGCCAGCAGCACGGCGCCCTTGTGCCGGATGCGTGTCCGTCTGTTTAGTCTCACGTCTGGTTCACCCCTCTCCCCCGGTAGACAGCCTGCTGTGGACGTCCTGCGTCCCCGATCGCGCGCTCGGTCCTGTCTGGCAAACCTCCGTCTGTGGCGGGTGTGATCCGCTGATCGACTGGGCTACGCGGACGTGCCCTTGGTTGCCGCGACTCCCCACGACGCGGCGATGGATCCTCCCGGGTGAGCGCGCCCCCCGACGCAGCGACCGACCCAGAGGTACCGTGGTGTAGCAGTACTAACGGGCTACCTCGTGTCGCGTTACCGACACGATCTCGTCCGGCGGTGCAGCCGCGCAACGACGCAGGAGGTCAACGGCGATGGAGCTCGGTGCGTTCTCGGTCAGCCTCAACGTCGCGGATCTGGGCGCCTCACGCCGGTTCTACGAGGCACTCGGCTTCACGCAGTTCCACGGCGACGCGTCGCAAGGCTGGCTGATCCTGCGGAATGGCTCGACTGTGATCGGGCTGTTCCAGGGGATGCTCGAGCGCAACACGCTCACGTTCAATCCAGGTTGGGACGGTGACGCGCAGCCCGTTGGCTCGTTCACCGACGTGCGCGAGCTCCAGCGTCGATTGACGGACGCCGGCATCGAGATCGCGACTCCAGTCGATGAGGCCGGCTCCGGCCCGGGCTTCTTCATCGTCAACGATCCGGACGGGAACCCGATCTTCGTCGATCAACACGTCTGACGACGTTCGACCTGGCCGCCCACGCGTGCTACAGTGGGACGTGGCGTCGATAAGTGCGCCATCCCAAACGCGACGACACGATCACTCCTCTCTGATTCTCGGCGAGATTGGTTCGCTGAGGTCGCATGAGCAGGAGTGCTTTTATGTTCCAGTCCACAACGGACAAGACCCTGACCTGTTCCGACTGTAGTCAGGAGTTCGCGTTCACCGCGAGCGAGCAGCAGTTCTATTCGGATCGCGGCTTCACCGAGCCACGTCGTTGCCCCAGCTGCCGCGCGAGCCGTAAGGCTGCACGTGGCGAGGGCGGCGGATCCTCGAGCGGCTACTCGAGCGGCGGCGGCTACTCGAGCGGTGGCGGCTACGACCGGGCGCCGCGCGAGATGTTCAGCGCCACGTGCTCGAACTGCGGCCGCGAGGCCCAGGTCCCGTTCCGCCCGACGAGCGGCAAGCCGGTCTACTGCAGCGACTGCTTCAAGTCGCAGCGTGGCGGCTACTAAGCGGACACCGAAGCCCGGCCATCAGTCGGGGTTTGCGCAGAAGCCCGGCCATCGGCCGGGCTTCATCGATTCCGGCCCCTGCGGTGCACAATCGCCCGAGATGTCGCCCACCGGAGGTCATCGATCGTGGCTGAATTCTTTCGCGGCGTCGCCCGACGGGTCACCCTCGCCGCCGGTTCGTGGCAGTTCTTCCTGATCGCGATCATCGGGATCGGAGTGTGGGCGATCACGGGTCCGATCTTCGGCTTCAGCGACACGTGGCAGTTGGTCATCAACACGTCGACGACGATCCTCACGTTCCTGCTCGGCGTCCTGATCCTGCTCGAGGCGAACCGCCAGGCAAAAGAATCGAAGGTCGTCCACGACGAGCTGCTGCACCACATCAAGGGCGCGCGCGACTTGCTGATCAACATCGATGAGATGTCCGACGAGGAGGTGGACAAGCTCGAGGCCGACCTGCGCGCCCGCGCCGGGCGGATGACCCCGCGGCCGAAGGCGTAGCCGGACACGTCGACGCCGGGGCCTGCGCGACCCCGGCGTCGAACGCACGATCGAAATAGATCAGCCGAAGCGGCCGAACATCATCGACTCATGCAAAGCCCGGTTGACAACGCGACCACCTTGTATCGCCGCGGCCGGACCCCGTTTCGCTCACCTTGGTGACCTGGATGTTGCCCGCACCATCCGCGCCGATCTTGAAGGTCACCGTCCCCTGGCCGTCGACCATGCCGCGCGGGACGTCAGCCCATTCAGCGACGATCGTGAGATCGTCCTTGATCTCGCCGCGACCGACATTGTTCCAATTCCGGCCGAGCGACCCAGGCGGTTCGTCACGTTGCGACATCCCATTCCACCAGATCACATTGCCGAGCTGGCGGACGTAGTAGATCCCGCCGTCGTCTGCCGCCCACGCCCCCGTCAGGTCGATCTTCCCGGCGGGATCGAACTTGAGCGGCGCCGGAGCGCACCCGCCACCGGCTGCTGGCACCTCGATCGGCGATGGCGCCGGCGATATGGCCGCAACAACGGCCGGCGAGGCGGCCGCCTGTGAAGCGGTACCGCCCCGACTCGGGAGGAGGTTGTAGCCGACGACCGCAACGACCAGGACGGCGGCCGCTGCGATCACCCATTTGACGTACGAATTCATGTCGGAAGCCCTCCACGCCGGCCACCAGGGACGGCGCTGTCGTGTCGACCGGATGCGCTCTCGTGAGGCATCGATCAGTCTCCCCCGTGCCCGATCGGGCGCCTCCGACTCGAGCCAGGCGGCGATCGATCGCCGCGGGTCGATGTTCGTGCTCATGCGAGAGCCCTTCCCTGTGAGACGCCACGCGCGTCTGCCTCGAGGGCAGAGCGCAGCGCCTCGGTCGCGTAGTGGAGTCGAGACTTGGCCGTCCCATGCGGGATCCCGATGGTCTTCGCGGCCTCGTCCGTGGTCATGCCGAGGTAGTGGTAGAGGACGACGATCGTCCGGTGCTCGACCGACAGGCGTTCGAACACGCGCGCGATCTGGTCTCGATCGGCGAGCTCGCCGCTGCTGTCAGCGACGGCGGGCTCGTGGGTGAGTTGGACGACGTTGGCGACGAAGCCTCGCCGTTTGCGAGCCTCGTCGGTGATGGAGCGCATGAGGATCCGGTTCAGCCATGCGTCGAACTTCTCCGGATCGCGGAGGCTGGGAAGATCGCGCCAGCACCGAACGAGCGCCTCCTGTACGGCGTCCTCGGCGCGGTCGAAATCCCGCAGGATCAGTCGCGCGATCCGGTACAGGTGGTCGACGACCTCGGTCAGCAGGATGTCGTACGCGTCACGATCACCCTGCCGAGCCAGCCGGACCAATTCGGATCTCGTCACCGATCCCTCGCCTCTGTGCCGTCCGCTTGGGCGCGGGCGGTCGCCGTACTGGCGCGACGCGGCCCGGGATTGTTCAAAGATAGAGAGTGGCGAGGCTAATCCGCGGGTTCCAAGCTCGCCAAGAGCTTCTTCAGAAGGGCCTGAAGTTGCGCGATCTCGTCGGCATCGAGGCGCGCCAGCAGCTGCCGATCGCTCTCGGCAACGGCGGCGACGGCCTCGTCGACGAGCCTCGCGCCCTCATCGGTGAGCTCGACGATCACGCCTCGTCGGTCATCAGGGTCTGGGAGGCGACGGACGAGACCTCGCCGCTCGAGTCGATCGATCCGGCTGGTGACGCCGGCTGAGGAGAGCATCAGTCCACGGCCGAGGCGAGTCGGCGAGAGGCGATGGGGCGGTCCCGAGACACGGAGTGCGCTCAACGCGCCCACCTCTCCCCGATTCACGCCAAAGCGGCTGAACACCGCCTCCTGGCGACGCCCAAGCAGCGGCCCGATCCGGCTGAGTCGGCCTGTCACTTCGAGCGGCCCGGTGTCGATCGACGGGCGGGTCGATCGCCAGCTGCCGAGGACCTCATCGATCTGGTCATCTGTCATCAGGAAGACACTAGCAGAACATCATCTCTTTCGCTATTATCTCACTCGCGAGATACTTACATGAGCGAGAAGTATCCAGAGGGGAGGTCCTGATGGACTTCACGGTGGTCGAACGACCCACCCACGATGGCGACGTGACGGCCGACGTGGCGACCGACGCGGCGCTGGTCGCCGCCATGCTCGAGGGTTCAGAGCCGGCACTCGAGCGCCTGTACGACCGACATTCGGACGCGGTCTTCGCCTCGGCGATGCAGACCAGCCGGGACGAGTGGCTCGCGACCGAGGTCGTCCAGGAGACGTTCCTGACGCTGTGGGATCACGCCGATCGGTTCGACCCCGAGCGGGGCGGACTCCGGTCGTGGTTGATGACGATCGCGCGGAATCGATCGATCGATCGGTTGCGGGCGGCCGGCCGGCACGATCGAGCGGCCAGCTTCTCTGCGTTCGTTCGGCCCGCCGACGAGGGGCACCCCGTCGATGACTGGCTCGCCGGCTCTGGGGATCTCATCGCCGTGGGATCGGCCGAGCCACTCCCCGAGGTGGCCGTCACGGACCGGGAGACGCGTGCATCGATCGACGCAGCCATCTCCGACCTGGATCCTGTCGAGCGGCGGGTCATCGTACTTGCCTACGACCAGGGGCTGACCCAGTCCGAGATCGCCGCCTCCCTCGGCTGGCCGATCGGGACGGTCAAGACGCGGACCCGACGGGCGCTTCGGCACCTTCGAGAAGGGATGACCCCGTTGGTCGCGCCCGCGGCCGCCTTCGTCGCCCCGTCTGTCCCCTGCCCCGCGCCGTGTCCCTGAGGAAAACCGCCGGACCGACGATCGGCGTAGTTGCAGCATCGCGGCACCGTGCCCGATCGAATGTGTCCGTGACAGGAGAGAGCTCATCAATGGCGACCTTCATCGATATCCACGACCTCCCCGGTGTCAAGGCCGGGGATGTCGTTCCCGCCCATGAGGCCGATGTCCGCGTCGGTCCGAAGTTCGGCGTCGACTACCAGCACTACTGGGTCGACGAGGCCGCCGGCAAGGTGTTCTGCCTTGTCGAGGCGCCCGACCGCGAGGCCGCGATCGCGGTCCACCGTGAGGCCCATGGCCTCGTCGCGCAGGACCTCTTCGAGGTCACGCAGGGCGCGTGACGCGCCGGGGGGCGTGACAGCCTGGAGCCAGCGACGTGCCCGACCCTTCAGTCGGGTGCGCCGCGCTCCAGGTGCGCCTTCGCCGCTTCGACGGCCGCGGTGATCCCGCGCTTTCCCACGTTGGCGAACACGAGCTCCTGCGCCCATGCGAGCGGGCGGGGTAGGCGCGACTCGAAGATCGCCTCCTGACGGACCCGCGATCGGCCGGCGTCGAGGGGCTCGAGCGGCTCCACTTCGATCACGAGCCGAGCGTCCATCCGCTTATCGGTCGAGAGCTGCACCTGCCGTCGCGGCGGCTCCCATTCGATGATCCGCCACTCGGCGACGTCGCTGATGCCGAGGAGTTTCGTCCGCTCGCGGTAGACCTGCCCGACGCCCGGCGGCCCACTCACGTAGAAGATCTCCTCGGAGAACGGGACCCAATCAGGCGAGCGCGGCACGTCCGCGTAGAGATCCCACACATCTCGGGCCGGGGCGTCGATCTCGATCGCGGCGGTGACTCGCTTCACGGATGAAGGCTAGCGCCGCGACCGGCGACCGGCGACCGGCGACCGGCCGGGGTGATGCACATTTTCCGGGCCGGTGGCGACTTTCTCGCGTTGATGCAGTTCGGCCGAATATCAGACGCCTTTGTACCTAGCCCGACGGGCCGCCCCCGCAATTCCGATCGCCGCTTGATGCAGCCGAAGTGCATCACGAGACAACCCGGCCCGCGGAGCATGGAAATATGCATACCTGCGGGCAACACACCTCGCGGGCAACAAACCTCGCTGGCAACAAGCCTCTCGCGGGCAACAAGCCCTCTTGACATTGGAGCGACTCCAAGGTCTAGCTTCAGGTGCGCACGCTTGCCGGCGCCCGACCGGTGAGGCCTTACGAGAGGAGCGCAGGAGATGATCCGCGTCGATACGAGCGCGACGATCGACCGTCCGGTCGAGGACGTCGCCCGCTACCTAGCCGACATCGAGCGCATGACCGAGTGGACCGACATGACCGCCAGTCGGAGGCTCACGGACGGTCCGACCCAGGACGGCACGAAAGCCTACGCCGAGGTCGCGATGGGTCCTGTGAAGCTCGGCTGGACCTACGAGATCCGGGACTTCCATCCGCACGGGGGGTTCGCCTTCTCGACCATCACGCGGAACGCCCTCGGGATGGACGGCAGCATCCGCCTGACGGCGAGCGGCGTGAACGCCACGAAGGTCGACTACCACGTCGAGATCCTGACCCGCGGTCTGCTGCGGGTCCTCGAACCGCTCCTCCGCTCGGAGATGTCGCGAAGCGAAGCAGGTGAGCTCGACCGGCTGAAGGCGCAGCTCGAGACGCGTCCGGTGGGCGAGCCCGAGCCGATCCGGACATGAGCACCTCCCGCGAGGTCGTTCTCCTCCTTGCCGACCTCTCTGGCTACACCGCTTACCTGGCGGCAAGCGAGCCCGAACGAGCACCGGCCCTCGCGGCAGATCTGGTCGAGACCGTGGTCCGCCAGCTTCGCCCCACGTTCCGGCTCGAGAAGCTCGAGGGCGACGCCGCGTTCATGGTCGCTCCGACCGATCGACTGACGGGCCCCGCTTTGCTCGACGCCATCGATGCAACGACGGCCGCGTTCAGAACGCGCCTCCGAAGCCTGTCGCAGTCGACGACGTGCGACTGCGAGGCATGTCGACGGATCCCGGAGCTCGGCCTCAAGTTCGTGGTCCATGCCGGGGACGTCGTCACGCAGCGGGTCGCCGGTCGTACCGAACTGGCCGGCGTCGCCGCGATCGTCGCGCATCGACTCCTCAAGGCGGAAACGCCGTCGAACCTCGGCCTCGAGCGGTACGCGCTCCTCACCGATGCATGTGTGCATCGCCTGGGAATGGATCCCGCCGCGCTGGATCTGAGGGCAGGTACCGAGACCTTCGACTACCTGGGTGAGGTCAGCGTCTGGCTTCGCGACCTGTCGCCGGCCTTCGCCGACGAGGAGTCGACCTGGATGCCGCCGCGGCGCCGGCCCATCCTCGAAACGGAACTGCGAGTGCCGCTCGCGCCGATGACGCTCTGCGAGGACCTCACCTCCGCCGAGAACCGGGCCCACATCGCGTTCTGTACCGCGGACCGACTCGCTCAGGTCGAGCAGATCGTCGAATGGCGTCCA
>Ga0207648_10006429_pt1 | contig 11678 bp, 11 predicted proteins | sample KBSMisM32_FD_184310 | JGI IMG/M metagenome (GOLD analysis project Ga0207648, IMG submission 184310) | Miscanthus rhizosphere microbial communities from Kellogg Biological Station, Michigan, USA - KBS Miscanthus M3-2 (SPAdes) (version 2) | ecosystem: Host-associated > Plants > Roots >... | reverse complement strand
CTGCCGCTGTTCGCCACGCTCGACCGGATCCATCCGTCGCTGCTCGAGGCGGGCCGCGACCTCGGCGCGAGCCCCGGCCGCACGTTCTGGCGGGTGACCTTCCCCGAGTCGCGGCAGGGGATCTTGGCGGGGCTCGTGATCTGTGCGCTCCCGATGTTCGGGGACTACTTCACCCAACAGCTGCTCGCGAACACCAAAGGCACGCGGATGATCGGCAACGCGGTGGTCGATAGCCTCACGATCCCGATCTTCGTCCCGCGCGGGGCTGCGCTGATCCTGGTCCTGCTCGTCCTGCTGATCGGGCCGATCATCTACTACCTCTGGAGCACGCAACGCGCGGCGGCGCAGGTGGGCGTGGCGGCGTGAGCGCGCTCGTGGCCTCGCGGCGCCGCACCCTCCGAGACCGACTCGGCAACCCGTGGGCACGACCGCGCTTCCTGTGGGTGATCGCGATCGTCTACGTCGTGTGGATCCTCGTGCCCGTCGTCGATGCGGTGGTGTTCTCGTTCAACGAGGGTCGGTCGATCACGCAGTGGCAAAGCTTCTCGATGCGTTGGTACACGGGCGACCCTGACGCGTCGGTGCTGCATGACGCCGCGTTGCAGCACGCGGTGCTGCAGACGTTGAAGCTCTCGCTGCTCACCGCGCTCGTGGCGGTGCCCCTCGGGGTGTTGTTCGCGATCGGACTGCACCGGTGGCGGGGGGCGACGGCGAAGACGGCCAACTTCGTCATGCTCTTCTCGTTCGTGACCCCGGAGCTGATCCTCGCCGTTGCGCTGTTCCTGTTGTTCGTGCACGCCTTCGAGGTGATCGGACTCGGCACGGGTGCGGAGCTGATCGGGCTCGTGGTGCTTTCGCTCGCCTACCCGGTCGTGATCGTGCGTGCGCGGCTGCTCTCGTTGGGCCCGTCCTACGAGGAAGCGGCGAACGACCTCGGGGCGTCGCCGCTGGAGACGCTCCGGCGGGTGACGCTGCCGATGCTCGCGCCCTCGGTGTTCGCCAGCGCCGCGATCGTGTTCGCACTCGCGCTGGACGACTTCGTGATCGTGAACCAGCTCTCACGCGACGCCTCGACGCAGACGGTCTCGATCGCGATCTACGGTGCCGCTCGCACGGCCCCGACCCCGGCGATCAACGCGATCGGCACGTTGATGCTCGCGACCTCGACCGTCGTCATCGGCGCGGCGGTCATCGCGTACCGGCGGCTGGAGCGCGCACGGGGACCCGCGGCGGCGCCGGTGCCCTGAGCTCAGCGCGCGAGCGCGAGCCGGAAGATCCCGACGCCGTCGCTGAAATACAGCGCGCCCGTGGGGCCAGGCTCGATCGACAGCACGAGGTTGCCGTGGTTGAACGGTGTCGAGTCACGGACCGCCGTCTGCCGGTCGGCGCTCAGCTGCACCTCGTGGATATCGCCCGTGTTGAACGCGCCGAAGAACAGATCGCCCTCCCGCGCCGTCCCGAGGCCGCAGCGATCACAGAACGCGATGCCGGTCGGACCGATCGTCGTGGGGTAGAACAACTGCGGCGCCACGGGGTCCGGACCGTCTTGGTTCGTGTCATCCGGAGCGGTCCCGGTACAGGTTTCGGACGGCCCCCACCCATAGTTCCGTCCGGGCTCGATCCGGTTGAGTTCGTCGTTGCACTCGGGGCCGTTCTCCGTCTCCCACAGGTCCCTGGTCTTGGGGTCGAAGGCCAGCCCGAAGCTGTTGCGATGCCCGTAGGTGTAGACCCGTGACCCCGGGAACGGATTGTCCTTGGGGATCCCGCCGGAGGGGGTCATCCGCAGGATCTTCCCGCCGTTGGCCGAACGGTCCTGCGCCAGATCGGACTGCAGCGTCTCGCCGACGACCACGTAGAGCATGCCGTCGGGTCCGAAGAGCATGCGGCCGCCGTTGTGGCGGACGCCGGCGACCTCGACGTCGAGGAGGACCTGCATCGACGTGGCTCGGTGGCCGTCCCACCGCAGGCGCAGGATCTGGTCGCGCGCGACCCCGCTGACTTTCCGCGTGGCATACGCATACAGCCACGGCTGGGCCGAGAACGACGGTGGCAGGGTCAGCCCGACGAGCCCCTGCTCGTTGGTCACGTCGCCCACGACATCGGGGATCGTGAACACCGAGGTGTTCTTTCCCGTCTTCGGGTCGATGCGGCGGATCTCGCCGGTTAGCCGCTCGCCGTAGAAGATCGCGCCGCCGCGGTCGAACACGAAGGTCGCGGGGTGATCGAGGCCCTTGGCCACGGGCCGCTCCACGATCTTGCCTGCCTTCGGCGCGCCGGTCGCGCTCGTGCTGCTCGATGTAGGCGACGTCTGCGTCGCGGTCGGCATCGACGAGACGGTCGGGGTGTCCTGGGTGCACGCGACGAGCGCGAGCAGGGTGACCGCGAGCAGGAGGCGACGCATGACCGCCGAATCCTAGCGGGCGCGAGGCTCAGAACCCGCTCAGGCCACGACCCACGCCGTCGACGAATCCATGCTCGGGCGGCGAGAGACTGCCCTCGAGGTATGCGCGCGCGATGATCGCCTGCGCCCGGAACACGTCGACCTCCCAGTACGAGAACGGCCCGGGCCGATACCCTTCGGAGGTGACGTTGCGCTGGACGGATTCGCACGCGGCCCAATCCTCACGGTTCGTCACATCCCAGAACTCCACCGCGTAGTCGGGCGAGAACCCGGGCAGCTCGAACGCCTCCGTGGGGAAGTACCACGCGCACTCGATCTCGGTGAGGTCCGGCGCGAGCGGGGTGAGCCGATGCGTCATCACGTAATCGGGGTGCGGGCTGATCAGCAGGTTCGGGTAGACGACCGAGTAGCCGACGATCCGGCGCTTGCCCTCGGGGAGCCCCGGGATCATCGTGCCCGTCGACGCTCCGGTGAGCGACATCGTCACCGCGTGATCGAGGAGCTCCATCGGGCCGCCGAGCCACACGCCCGTCGATCGCTCTTCATATGCGATGTTCGAGTCCGGCGGCGTGACCTTGCACAGCTCGGGGTGGATCTCGGAGCAGTGGTAACACTCGCAGTAGTTCTCGATCGCGATCTTCCAGTTCGACCGCAGCTGATAGGTGTGGGTCGCGCCGAGACGCAGATCCTCCGGCCGGTACCCGTCGACGACGATGTCGAGGTTGCCGAGCTGGGTCGCGAGCTCGGGCGCGTCGCCGCTCGCGTTGAGGAAGAGCCAGTCGTGCCATGTCGCGAGCCGCGCCTGCACGAGCGGGAAGTCGCTCTTGTCGAGTGAGTCCATGTTGAACCGCGGTGTCGCGCGAAGGTCGCCCTCGAGCCCGTAAACCCACGCGTGATAGGGACACTTGATCCCGCGCTGCGTGCGCTGCTCACCGACCGGCACCAGCTCGTGTCCGCGGTGTCGGCAGACGTTGTGGAAGGCTCGCAGCTCGCCGTCGTCCCCGCGCACCAGGAGGAAGCTCTGCGTGCCCACCTGGATCGCCGCCTGGGCCCCCGCGTCGGTCAGGCCGAGGTCCGCGCCGCGGCCGATACACATCCACGAGCCCTCGAAGAGGTGCCGCTGCTCCCACGCGAAGACCTCGGGCGACCCGTAGGCCTCGCCGGGCAGCGTGAGCGCGCGATCGTAGGGCTGCAGCACCGTCTCGACCCCTGCGAGATCGAGCGGTGCGGTGGTCCGTTGCATCGTGCGCGCTCCTCGTTCGGGTGTCTGCACAACCTATCGGAGGCTGTGGCAGCAACGTGAGCGGTTCCGTGAACCCGGGGTCAGCGAGCGTCCCACGCGGTGAGGAGCTCTGCCTCCCGCTCAGGAGACAGGCCCGCCTTGAGCTCGGGGGCGCCGCGTTCCCGATCCCACGCGAGCGTGTCCGCGACGGTGTCGGTCAGGGAGCGGAACGTCAACCCGTTGGCAACCGCACGAGAGGTGTCGAACAGGTGGGCGTTGGGCTCGTCGGGCGTGAGCAACGGGAACGGGTCGCTCTCCTCGGAGGCGACGAGATCGTTCGCTCGAACGAACTCGTCGTCGCACCAGGCGACGTCGAGGGTCGCGCCGGCGGCGTTCGCGGCCGTGTCCAGCAGCTCGCCGAGGGTGTGTCGCCGCGGCGGCGTCGCGATGTTGTAGGTGCCGGGGAGGTCGGTCTCGCAGACGTGCAGCACGAAGGCGGCGAGGTCGCGCGCATCGATCCACTGCAACGGTTCGTCGGCCGAGCCGGGCGCGAGCACGCGGCCGCCGGCGCCCGCCCGACGGACCCAGGACGTGAACCGGTCGGTGGGATCGTGCGGTCCGACGATGTAGTGCGGGCGAACGACGGTCGCGGAGTCCCTACGAGCCGCCTCGATGGCACGTTCGCTCGCGACCTTGAGCGGACCGTAGGTCTGCCACGTGATCTCCTCGGTGTCGGGGAACGGCGGCTGGTGCACGTCGTCTTCCTCGGTGGCGCCTGCCCGCGCGCTTTCGAGATGGGCCGACACCGAGGAGATGAAGACGAAGCGACCGGCGTCGGAGAACACTTTCGCGGCCTCGTCGATCTGGCGCGGGACGTATGCGCAGAAGTCCACCACCGCGTCGAACGACCGCCCGGAGAGAGCCCCGAGACCGCCGTCGCGGTCCCCGTGGACGTGCTCGGCCTCGGGCCAGGCGTCCTCACCTTTCCCGCGGTGGAAGACGGTGACCTCGTGCCCGGCCTCCAGGGCCTGTCCCACGAACGCCCGTCCAGAGAAGTGGGTGCCGCCGACCGTGCAGATCTTCATGTGCCAGACCCTATCCCAGGCAAGGTTTCCGAGCCTCGGTTGACGGACGCCGTGATTGACGTCATAGTGACGTCATTACGGCGTCGTGAGGACGCCGCACATCCGTCAGAACGACGCGATGGGGACACGTGAAGGGACGGTGCGGGACGATGGGCGCGACACGACTCCCAGACGGAAGGACGGTTCTATGGAACTCACCCCACACCTCGAGGCGATCCGGGAGGACCTGGGATCGCTGCTCGGGTCCGACGAAGCGGCGGCGCAGGCGCTGGAGCGGGTTGCTCGGGCGCTCGATGCGACGCTCCAGCTCCGGCTCATCGAGGTCCTCGGTGAAGGGGCGCTCGAGCTGACCGAGCAGCTTCCCGTCGGTCACGCCGAGGTGCGGGTCTCCGGGCGCGACGCCGGCCTGGTCTACGTCGGGCCGCCGGATCCCCCTCCCCCGCCTCCCGGACCCGACGACGAGCACGAGACCGCGCGCCTCACGGTTCGGATGCCCGACGTGCTGAAGGGGTCGATCGAGGACGCCGCCGAGGCGATCGGCGTCTCGGTGAACGCGTGGCTCGTGCAATCGGCGCAGTCCGCCCTCGGACGCGCCACCGAACAACACCGCCGCGGGGGCGGCAATCGGATCTCGGGCTACGCCCGCAGCTGAGGAGGATCGATGCGGAAGACCTTCGAGACACCCGGACCGGTCACGGTCGCGCTCGACATCGCGAGCGGCGATATCGAGGTGACCGTCGTCGACGCGCCACGGACCGAGGTCGAGGTCTCCGGCTATGACAAGGACGAGGTCCCCCGGGTGCTCTGCGACCCGATGCCCGATGGCGGGTATCGCGTGTCGGTCGAGCACAAGCCGAAGAAGTTCTGGGGCCTCCGCATCACGTTGGGCGGCGGCCTTCGCATCGAGCTCACCGTCCCGGAGGGGACGACGATCGACGGCACGAGCGGGGCGGCTGACTTCGAGGCCACCGGCACGCTCGCCGGGCTCGGGTTCCGCAGCGGCTCCGGCGACCTCCGGTTCGATGACGTGGCCGGCGACGTGCAGCTCTCCTGCGCGAGCGGCGACATCGCGGGTCGATCGGTGGGCGGTCACCTGGGCTTCAAGGGTGCCTCCGGTGACATCGAGGTCGGCTCCGTCGGGAACGGGATGACCGTTCGCAGCGCATCCGGCGACATCAACGTCGGACGTCTCGACGGCACGTCGCTGATCACGGTGGGCTCGGGCGACATCGAGCTGCGACAGGTCGGACCGGGCTCGGTGGATGCGCGCGCCGTCTCCGGCGACATGCACGTCGGAGTGCGGCAGGGGCTCGGGGTGTGGCTGGACGTCTCGTCGCGCAGCGGCGACGTGCGCAGCACCCTCGAGACGACGCGCCGCGGCGACGCCGAACCGGACATCCCCCAGCTCGAGCTCACCCTCAACACCGTGTCGGGTGACATCGACGTGACGCACGTCTCAGCCGGGTAGGCATGCGCGCACTGCTCCGGGACCGTTCGTATCGCCGTCTGCTGATCGGGCAGACGCTGTCGGCGTTCGGCGACTACGCGATGTTCCTCGCGCTCGCCGTGTGGGTGAAAGTGCTCACGGGATCGAACGCGAAGGCGGGGCTCGCGATCCTGCCCTTCGTGCTGCCGAGCCTGGCCGGTCCGGCGTTGGGCGTCTACGTCGACCGGTTCCCGCGTCGCCGGATCATGATCGTCACCGATCTCGCGGCGGCCGCGTCGCTGCTCCCGTTGCTCTTCGTCCACGACGCCAACGACATCTGGCTGATCTACGCCGTGTCGTTCCTGCTCGGGATCGCGACGGTGGTCTACGACGCCGCGCGCGCCGGCTTGTTGGTGAGCATGCTCGCCGAGGACGATCTCGGCGATGCCAACGGGCTGCTGCAGTCCACGAGCCAAGGGATGCGCCTGCTCGCTCCCCTGGCGGGTGCGGGGCTGTTCGCGGTGCTCGGCGGACCCGCGGTCGCGGTGGTGGACGCCGTGACGTTCGTGGTGTCGGCGCTGCTGCTGGCGGGCGTGCACGCGCCGACGATCGAGCGCACCGGGGAGCACGGGTTCTGGCCGGAGCTTCGCGCCGGGGTTCGCCACATCGCCCGCACGGCCGATCTGCGGCGCCTGACGATCGCCACCGCGTGCGTGACCTTGGCAGCAGGTGTCATGGAGATCGTCATCTTCGCGTTGATCGACGAGGGCCTCCATCGCGCGCCGGCGTTCCTCGGGATCCTCTCGACCGCCCAGGGCCTGGGCGCGGTGGCCGGTGGCGTCGTCGTCGGCGTGACCATGCGTCGGCTCGGGGAGCTCTCGACGATCGCGTGGGCGCTCGTCGCCCTCGGGGTCGGGGTGGGTCTGCTCGCGACCGCGGAGCTCGCCGTCGTGCTGATCGCGGCGATGTGCATCGGGGTCGCGGTGTCCTTCTACAACGTGGCGTTCGTGACGTTGATCCAGCGGCGCACCGACGTGTCGATGCAGGGTCGTGTGATGAGCGCCGTCGAGGCCGTGTTCACCGTCCCCTACGCCGCGTCGATCGCACTCGGCGCGGTCATCGTGAGCGTCGTCGACTTCCGCGCGATCTACCTGGTCGAGGGCGCAGCGTTCCTGTTGATCGCCGCGTACGTCGCCCTGACCGTCCGCACCAGCGTTAGGCGGCGGACTCCATCGACGGATCGTAGGAGCCGTCGCGTGCGAGACCGTTCATCTTCGCGCGGTGCGCGAGCGCTCGCTGCCCCGCCGCAACGTTCCGAGGATCCCCGACCCACGCCGTGAGCGCGGGCGCTTGCAGCGCGCGCCCGTAGGAGAACGACAGCTGCCAGGGGAAGCCTCCGATACCGTTCATCTCGTTGAGACGGCTCGTCGCCTGCTCATCGCTCATCCCCCCGGACAGGAACACGATCCCGGGCACCTCCGCAGGCACGTTCGCCCGCAGGACCCGGATCGTCGCCTCCGCGATCGCGCGATCGTCGTCCTGCACCGCGTTGCCCTTGCCGGGCACGATCATGTTGACCTTCAACAGCGTGCCGGGCAGCTCGACCCGGTGCGCATCGAGCTGGCGATACAGCGCGTCCAGGGTCCGGCCGGTGGCGTCCTCGCACGCCGCGAGATCGTGGTCGCCGTCCATCAGGATCTCGGGCTCGACGATCGGCACGATGTCGGCCTCCTGGCACAGGGCCGCGTAGCGCGCCATCGCGTGCGCGTTCGCATCGATGGCGAAGGTGGTGGGTGTGTCGGCGCCGATGATGATCGTCGCGCGCCACTTGGCGAACCGGGCCCCGAGTCGGCCGTACTCCGCGAGTCGTTCCCGCAGGCCATCGAGGCCCTCGGTGACCGTTTCGCCGGGGAACAGCGCGAGCGGTTTCGCACCCGTGTCGACCTTGATCCCGGGGATCACGCCGGCCGCCTCGAGCACCTTGACGAACGGGACGCCGTCATCGGTCCCCTGCCGGATCGTCTCGTCGAACAGGATCACGCCGCTGATGTGCGCGCCGAGCTCGGGGGTCGTGAAGAGCATCTGCCGATACCCGCGGCGGGTGTCCTCGGTGCTCTCGACGCCGATCGAGTCGAAACGCTTCTTGATCGTGCCGGTGGACTCGTCGGCCGCCAGGATGCCCTTCCCGGGGGCGACGAGCGCGGTCGCCGTGGTGCGCATCGGGTCGCTCATCGCTGCGTGATCCCTCCTCAGGACGTCGAGGCGCCCCTTCCTCGTACCTGCTGGTCCATCGAGCGTAGTGCGTTCGGGCATCCCCCGACCAGGGCGCAGAACCACCCTCAGGGGCACTCGGGGTAGCGCCGATGCACCGGTCATGGTTCAGAGGGCTCGCCGGGCGATCCGCACTTCGTGGGTCTCGGTCACGCTGGCCGGGGTGCTGGGGGTCACGATGCCGATGGCGGCATCGATGGCCGGCACCGCGCTGGCCTCGCCGATCGCCGGCACCACCGCGAGCGGGTTGTCGGTGCGGGTGCTGCATCCGATCCAGATCGGCGTTCCGACCGAAGCGCCGGCACCAGCACCGAAGAAGGATCCGCGACCGCCGGGACACACCGCGTGGGACCGCGCCACCCTCCTGGTCCACGTGCCGGCCGGCGGGATCGCCGCGCGGCGGAACCCCTGGTCGGGTGCTCCCACGATCGGCACGGTGGCTGCGACCTCGAAGTACTACCACGTGCCCATCGTGCTGCGGGTCGAAACGACCAACACGAAGGGCACCTGGGGACGCGTCGAGCTCCCCTACGTGTGGCCCCGCGTCGATGGATGGATCCCGTTGCACGGTCTGAACCGCGCGCAGACGATCCTGCACGTCGACGTGGACCTGTCGGAGCATCGCGTGCGCGTCTACAAGCGCGACGACCTGCTCTACACCGTCGCCGGCGCCACCGGCTCCTCGGCGTCGCCGACACCTCCGGGCGCCTACGTCGTCACCGACCGGGTGCCGTTCGCCGCGGGCAGCTCTCTGGGCTCGTTCGCGTTCGGGATCAGTGGCATCCAGCCGCACCTGCCTGCCGGCTGGAGCGGCGGCAACCAGCTCGCGATCCACGGCACGAACGATCCTTCGTCGATCGGCACCAGCGCGTCGGCGGGGTGCGTGCGCGTGAGCGAATGGGCCCTGGACCGGTTCAAGCCGCTGCTGCAGCTCGGCACGCCGGTCATCATCCACGCGTGAGCCGGTAGACACCGCCGTCCAGCGACAGCACGTAGATCTCTCCCGCCGCGTCTTCCCCGAAGGAGCTGATGTTGGGCACCGTCGGCCCGAGTACCGCGTGCTCGACATCACCGTCGCCGAGCCGGATCGCCTCGAGCTCGCCGAGACAGTAGTCGGCGAACAGGTACGCGCCGACGAGGGCCGGGATGTCGCTCCCCCGGTAGACGGCGCCGCCGATCACCACGCAGCCACCTCCCGCGTGGGAGTACTCATACGTCGGCGGCACCGCGCCGTGGGGCGCCGACCCGGTGTATCGGTGCGAGCCCTCCACGAGGTTCCAGCCGTAGTCCGTGCCGGCGGGCGCGTCGGCGGCATGCCGGTCGATCTCCTCCCACGCGCTCTGACCGACGTCGGCGATCCACAGGTCGCCGGTGGCACGGTCGAAAGCGTAGCGCCACGGGTTCCGCAGCCCGTAGGCCCAGATCTCCGGTCGCGCGCCGGCGCGATCGACGAACGGGTTGTCGGGCGGGATCGAGTACGGCCGGCCGTCGGCGGGGTGCGGATCGATCCGCAGCATCTTGCCCAGCAGCGTGCCGAGCGACTGCGCGTTGCCCTGGGGATCGCCGGCGCTGCCGCCGTCGCCCAGGCCGATGTAGAGGTACCCGTCGGGTCCGAACACGAGGTCGCCACCGTTGTGGTTGTCGTACGGCTGGTCCACGGAGAGCAGCTGGCGCCTGGACGCGGGCACCGCGCGGCCGTCGCGGAACGCGTACTCGACGATCCGCGTGTCGCCCCGCACGTCGGTGTAGTTCACATCCAGGAACCGGCCGTCAGGTGAGAACGCGAGCCCGAGCAAGCCCTGCTCGCCGCCGAGGGATACCTCCTTGGACAGATCCAGCGCCGGCGTCGGATCGACGCGACCGTTGCGGATCGCCATCACCCTGCCGGTCTTCTCCGCGACGTAGAGCGCCGGGTCGCCGGTCCTGATCGTCAACGCCAGCGGCTGCTCCAGCGTGGCGATCTGTTCGAGCGACACCCGGACGGCGGCCAGCGGCGTCGAGGGCTCGGGCGTCGGCTGGCGGGAGCTCGTTCGCGCCGGGGTACCCGTCGACGTCGTCGTCGCGGCCGAGCACGCGGACGCGAGCAACGCCAGCGCCACGATCGTGTGCCGGCGGCCGAGGAACGGGGGCTCTCGCATCACGGGAGGATGCTACGAAGGGCGACGGGTCGCACGGCGTTCGGACGGCATCCCGGAACCTTAGGTCGCCCCGGGCGGTCCATGGGGAAGGGACGGGGCCCGGGGATCGACTGCGCCCGATTAGGCTTGAGGGAGAACGCGAGGGGTTACCGGATGCATGATCCGGATCCACGGACGCTGCAGCGAGCGCGCTCAGGTGATCTGCCCGCCTTCGAGGAGCTCGTGCGCGGCTATCAGGCGGAGATCTTCCGCTTCGCGCTGCACCTCACCCACGACCATCCGCTCGCCGAGGACGTCACCCAAGAGACCTTCCTGCGTGCCTTCCGGTTCATCCGCGGCTACCGGGGGGCGCAGCGGTTCGGGTCGTGGCTCTTCGCGATCGCGCGCAATTGCTCGATGGACGCCCTGCGCAAGCGGGGCCGGATCGCGGCGCTACCCGAGCAGGACGCGCGCACGACACCGGATGCATCGGTGCGCGCCGAGCTCGATGCGGCGTTGGCGGCCGTCTCGCCGGATCACCGCGAGGCGTTCCTGCTGATCGAGGTGTTCGGCCTGTCCTATCAGGAGGCGGCGGACGTGCTCGGCGTCGCCGTCGGCACCGTGAAGAGCCGCATGTTCCGCGCACGTCAGGCGTTGTGCCAGGCGATCGCCGGTGACCAGGAGGCGACACCGTGAACTGCCGGCACGCGCAGCGCGCCGTCTCGGCGGCCATGGACGGCGAGCACCTCGGCGCGGCCGAGCGAACGGCGATCGATGCACACGTCGCCGGGTGCGCCGAGTGCCGTGCGTTCGTCGAGGGGTCGGCCCGCGTGCGGACGGCGGTGCGGATCCGGTCCGCGGAAGCGGTGCCGGATCTGACCGATCGCATCATGGCGTCGGTGGCGCGCGGGTCGGCACGACCCGCGCGCTGGGGTGGACCCGTCCGACCTCGGCGCTTGCTGCCGGCGATCGCTGCCGCGATCGCCGGCCTCCTGGTGGGGAGCTCGCTCGTCGGCGGCCCGTGGGCGTCACGTGCGCAGGTCGCCTCGGCGAGCGAGATCGCGCGCGCGATCCGGGATGTGGCTCCCTCGATCGAGGCGTTCCAGGGCTCCTATGCCATCACCGAGCGGGGGCTCGCCGCCGACGTTCCCGAGCG
>Ga0207648_10006423_pt1 | contig 11684 bp, 12 predicted proteins | sample KBSMisM32_FD_184310 | JGI IMG/M metagenome (GOLD analysis project Ga0207648, IMG submission 184310) | Miscanthus rhizosphere microbial communities from Kellogg Biological Station, Michigan, USA - KBS Miscanthus M3-2 (SPAdes) (version 2) | ecosystem: Host-associated > Plants > Roots >... | reverse complement strand
CTGGGGCTGTCGATCGTGCGGCACGTCAGCGAGAACCACGGCGGCGACATCACGGTCACGAGCGAGCTCGGACAGGGCTCCACCTTCGAGGTGCGCCTACCGACCTCGGTCGAGACGCTCGACGGTCCGTAGGCTTGGCCGTCGATGGCTCTCCTGTTCCTCGTTCGCCATGGCCTGACGGCCCAGACCGGGCGTCGTCTCTATGGACGTGCCACGGGCATCGATCTGGACGCCCGGGGCGTGGCCCAGGCGAACCAACTGATCGAGCGGTTCGAGGGCGTGCGCCTGACCGCGATCTACTCGAGCCCGCTCGAGCGATGCGTCCAGACCGTCGTTCCCCTCGCCGACGCGCGCAAGCTCGACGTGCGGACCGACGAATCGCTCCTCGAGATGGACGCAGGCGATTGGACCGGACGCACCCTCGCGCAGGTGCGTCGCACGGCCGCGTGGCGCACCGTCCAGCGAACGCCCAGCGCGTTCGCGTTCCCTGGGGGCGGCGAGGCGTTCCCCGACGCGCAGGCTCGCGTGGTCGCCGGGATCGATCGGATCGCCCGTCGACACCGCGCCGGCGCGGTCGTGGTCGCCAGCCACGGTGACATCGTCCGGATCGCGCTGGCCCACTACGCGGGGGCGCCGCTCGATGAGTTCCAACGGATCGTGATCGACACCGCGGGCGTTTCGGTGGTCCTGCTCGGGTCGGATCGGCCGCACATCGTGCTCGTGAACGACACCGGCGGGCTCTCCCGCTTCAAGACCTCTCCGACCGCTCCGTGGGAGACGGGCCGGCCGCGCAACCACCGGAAGGTGCGAGGATAGCCCGCATGGACCTCGGGATCGTCGACCGCATCACCGCCGACGCCGTCGGCGAACCGGGCATGCGGACGTTCTTCCTCCAGGCCCGGGCGGGCGAACAGCTCGTCACCGTGATCGTCGAGAAGGAGCAGGTGGAGCTGCTGGCGCGATCGGTCCTCGAGCTCGCGACCGACGTGGCGCCCGACGACGTGCTCGAGGACACGGGGGGCGAGGCGAGCTCGACGCTCGAGGATCCCGTCGACCCTCGATGGCGCGCCGGTCGGTTGTCGATCGGGTTCGACGATCAGCAGGACCGGTTCCTCTTGGAGATCGACGAGTACGTCCCCGAGGTCGAGGACGAGGACGATCCGCGATCGCTGCTCACCGAGGAGCCGGAGTCGATCTCGTTGTGGGCGAGCAAGGAGCAGATGCTCGCGCTCGCGCGTCACGGCTCGGCGGTGGCTGGGCGAGGCCGGCCGCGGTGCCAGTTCTGCGGCAACCCCATCGATCCCGAGGGGCACGTGTGTCCGGCGACGAACGGGCATCGCAAGCCGCGGGACTGACCGTTCCGCGCGCGCTCGCGTCCGGCGACCTCGAGGTGCTCGGGGCGTTGCCGAACTCGTCGAACGCGGCGCTGCTCGTGCGATGCATCGACGGGCAGGACTCGAGCATCGCCGTGTACAAGCCGATGCGCGGCGAGGCGCCATTGTGGGACTTCCCCGACGGCACGCTGCACCGACGCGAGGTCGCGGCGTTCGTGCTCGCGCGAGCGCTCGGCTGGCCTCGGGTGCCCCCGACGGTGCTCCGCGACGGTCCGTTCGGTCCCGGATCGGTCCAACTCTTCGTCACGTTCGACCCGAACGAGCATTTCTTCACGATGGAGGTCGAGCGCGCCGACGTCTTCCGTCGCGTCGCGATGTTCGACGTCGCGGTGAACAACGCCGACCGCAAGGGCGGCCACTGCCTCCTCGGTGACGACGACGAGGTGTGGGTCATCGACCATGGCGTCTGCTTCGCGGTCGAGCCGAAGCTGCGCACGGTCATCTGGACCTTCGTCGATGAGCCGCTACCCGCCGACGCCGTCGTGGATCTCGAGCGTGTTCGTGCAGAGCTCGGACCCGGCGCCGATCTCACCACTGAGCTCGGCGCACTGCTCGCGCCCGACGAGGTCGACGCAGTCGGCCTGCGGATCGACCGCCTGCTCGCCGAGGGCAAGTTCCCGGAACCTGAGCCCGGCGTGAGGCCGTTCCCGTGGCCCCCGATCTGACCCTTCGGCACACGACGGTCACCACGCCGTTCGGGCCCTTCACGATCGTCGCCTCCGGCGACGGCGTGGTCGCCACCACCACCGGGGATGCGCGCGAACTCGTGGACGAGCTCGCGCGGCGGCTGGGGGTGGCGTCGCGGGTGGCGGCGCTCCGCGCCGCCACCCGCGACCTCGAGCGCTACTTCGCCGGCGACCGGGGCCCGTTCCGGGCCCCGGTCGACCTCCGCCTCGCGCGGACGCCCTTCGCCCGCGCGGTCCTGGAGGTCACGCGCACGATCCCGTACGGCGAGCTCTGGACCTACGGCGACGTGGCCGCGGCGGCGGGTCGACCTGGCGCGGCTCGCGGCGCCGGCTCCGCGCTCGCCCACTGCCCGATCGAGCTCTTCGTACCGTGCCACCGCGTCGTGCCGGCCGGTCCCGGACTCGGCTCCTACGGCGGCGCCGACGACCGACGGGCGACCCTGCTGCGACTCGAGGGCGCGATCTGAGCTCGGACGCTCCCGGGTCCATGCGAGAACATGTCGCCATGCGACGGATCGCCTTGGCCTGCCTCGCCGCGGGAGCCTTGGCGGTGTCCTGCAGCGGCACCTCCTCCACCTCGTCGACCCCCGCCTCGACGTTCTCGCTCCAGGTCGCGAGCAGCGACATGTACGCCGGCACTCCGCAACGGGTCGAGGTGGGCATCTTCAACTCGACGGGACAAGGGGTGCAGCTGCTCACGGGCGGCACGATCCCGCTGACCCTCGTGCCCGCCGACGGCGGACAGGCCCTCCAGGGCTCGGCCACCTACATCGCCGCGCCGGGCACGCCATCCTCATCGAGCCCGCAGCTCACCTCACCGTCGGATGCTCGTGGTGTGTACGGCCTCGAGGACGTCACCTTCCCGACGACCGGCGTCTGGCAAGCCCAGCTGTCGTTCGAGGCCGGGGGACAACCGGTCAACCTCACGGCGGCCTTCGGCGTGTCGGACAAGCCGGCCCTCCCCGCGATCGGCGACAAGGCGTTCCACACCGAGAACCTCACGATGGCCGACGCGGCGAAGGATCCCGAGGCGGTCGACTCCCGCGCGCAGGATGGCGCGAAGGTGCCCGACCCGGAGCTGCATCGAGACACGATCGCCGGCGCGCTGGCCGCACACCGCCCGATCCTCGCGCTGTTCGCGACACCGGTGTACTGCACGAGCGAGTTCTGCGGGCCGTCCACCGACGCGCTCGAGAAGCTGTCGAAGGTCGGTCCGAAGGACGCCGCGTACATACACATCGAGATCTACAAGAACCACGCCAAGAACCAGGTCAATGCGGCGGCGGCCGAGTGGCTGCTGCGGAACAACGACCTGACCGAGCCGTGGCTGTTCCTGATCGGTCGAGACGGCACGATCCTCGATCGATGGGCCCCGCTGTTCGACCCGCACGAGGTTCTGACGGAGCTGGAGAAGGCGGCGCGGTGAGCGGCGATGCCGCGCCCGACCACCGCGGCACGCATGAGCACTTCGAACCGGCGGACGCGGCCACGCTCGCCACGCAGGCGGGCACCCGCGCGATCTGGATATCCCTCGGCGCGCTCGCGATCACGGCCGCCGTACAGCTCGCGATCGTCGCGGCATCGGGGTCGGTGTCCCTGCTCGCCGACACGATCCACAACGCGACCGACGCGCTGACCGCGATCCCGCTGCTGATCGCCTTCCGACTGGCCCGTCGGCCGCCCACACGCCGCTACCCGTACGGCTATCACCGAGCCGAGGACGTCGCCGGGCTCACGATCGTCGCATTGATCGGCCTCTCCGCCGTCGCCGCCGCCCTCGAGGCGCTGCAGCGGCTCGTGCATCCGCAGGCGCTGGACGCCGCCGGGTGGGTGCTAGCCGCCGGCGCCTTCGGCTTCGTCGGCAACGAAGCCGTCGCCGTGTACCGCGTCCGGGTCGGCCGGCGGATCGGGTCGGCCGCGCTGGTCGCCGACGGGCTGCACGCCCGGATCGACGGCTTGGCGTCGTTGGGCGTGGTGGTTGCGACGCTCGGCGTCCTCGCCGGGTTCGAGCGGGCGGACGCCATCGTAGCGCTCTGCATCACCGTCGCGATCGTCGTCACGATGTGGCGCGCCGCTCGCGCGGTGCTGCACCGCGCGCTGGACGGAACCGACGAGAGCACCCTCGCGCTGATCGAAGCGGTCGCGGGCGCGGTGCCGGGGGTCGAGCACGTCGAGGACGCCCGTGCCCGCTGGAGCGGCCACCGTCTGCTCGCGGACCTCACCGTCGTGGTCGAGCCGACCCTCACCGTGCACGAAGGTCACACGATCGCCGAAGACACCAGAGCGGTCCTGCTGCACGAGGTGCCGCGGCTAGCGGATGTCATGGTCCACGTCGACCCCCACGACCACATCCACGAACCCCCGGCCGCTCCGTAGCATGGGTCCCATGGATCCGGTCGCTCCTCCTCCCCCGCCCGCCGCGCAGCCGGTCGGCCCCGTCGCGTGCAAACGCCACCCGAACGTCCAAACGATGCTCCGGTGCGTCCGCTGCGGCGATCCGATCTGCCCAGACTGCATGCGCCCCGCGGCCGTCGGGTACCAATGCCCCGACTGCGCCCGCGGTTCCCGGCAGGAGTTCCACCAGCCCGGCCGCCAGATCGGCACGACGGGCCGAGGGCTGACGGTGACGAACGCCCTCATCGCCGTCATGGTCGGGATCTACCTGGTCGGCGTCGCCCTGTCGGGAGCCGGCTCACTGGTCGGTGGGGCATCGAACAAGGTGATGGTGCAGCTCGGGGCGGACAACCCATTGCTCATCGCCAACGGCGAGTACTGGCGTCTGTTCACCAACATGTTCCTGCACTTCGGGATCCTCCACCTGGCGCTCAACATGTACGCGCTGTTCATCATCGGCAACGTCGTCGAGGTGGAGCTCGGTCGAGCTCGCTTCATCGGGCTATTCCTCGTGACGGGTTTCGCCGCCTCGGCGGTGGCGTACTGGCTGACGCCGCCGATCGTCGCGGTGCCCGGTGGATTCATCCCGCAGATCAGCGCCGGTGCATCGGGCGCGATCTTCGGTCTGTTCGGCGTGTTCTTCGCCTACAACTATCGACGCCGACACCTCGCCTTCTACGCGGGCAGGATGCGACAGATGCTCATGCTGATCGTGATCAACCTGGTCTTCACGTTCTCGATCCCGGGCATCTCCTGGCAGGCGCACATCGGCGGACTGGTGGCGGGCGTCGTCGCGGGGTACGCGGTCGACGGGTTCGGCTCGCGGGTATCCAGGAGCGTTGGCCTCGCCACGGCGTTGGTCGGGCTCGTCGCGCTCAGCGTCATCATCGTGGTGATGCGGACCGCGGAGCTGCATGCGACGCTCCCGGCGTCGTTCTTCCGAGGCTGATTGCCTACCGAACCGTCGGCGCTGGGGTGCCGGCGTCGGCGATCCCGTACAGGTAGCCCTCGCGAGTGCCGACGTACAGCCACCCGTGCCAGACCGCCGGCGTCGACTCGATGCAGTCGCCGAGGTTCAGGTTCCACCGGAGCGTCGGCTGCGCGTTCGGGTCGGACACATCCCACGCGTAGAGGTGGCCGGAGCAATCGCCCTGCAGCAGCGTGCCGTCGACGACGACCGGTGAGGCGATCGACGGCGAGGCGATCTGGCGTTCCCAGAGGATCGAGCCATGCTCGCGGTCGATGGCGAGCAGTCGCCCCGCCGCCGTGGTGAAGTACGCGACACCTCCTGCCAACGCCGGCGACGACCAGCTGCCGCCCGCCCCTTCGAACCCGAGCTCGAGCGCGGGAACGGACCAGATGACCGGCGACCCGGGGGTGCGCGGATCGAGCTTCATGAGCTGGCCCAGGTGTTGCGACGTGTCGTTGAACCGCTGGTACTCGCTCGCCACGTACAGGTACCCCTCGTCGTCGATCGAGATCGTGGCGTCGGTGTCATCACCGGTCCAGAACCGAAAGACCTGGTGCACGTTCCTGCCGCCGCTCAGCACATCAGAGATGTCCCAGCCGGTGATGAGCCCACCAGAGTTCGCGACGTAGACCACGCCGTCCCGATAGGCGGCGGAGCTCTCGATGGACACGTCGTAGCGTGTGTCGAGCCCGTCCGGGGTGATCTTCCCCGGCTGCTGCACCGCGGCAAGCAGGTCCTCGTCGAACGACGGGACGACGATCGGTGCGTCGGGGTGGATCGTGACGAGACCGCGGGGATCGTAGGCACGGTGCAGCGGCACGAGGTAGAGGTATCCGTTCTCGCTTCCCTCGATCAAGACGTCATCGATCACGAGCGCGGCGCCGTCCCAGTCGTCGTTCCACATCGGGTGGGGGGCGAGCGTCGTGTCGTGGGAGTCGATGCTGTCGAGCACCGTGGGCTCCGAACGGTCCATCGCGACGATGCGGAAGAGGTTGTCGCGTGACCCGGCGTAGTACAGCGGGTAGCCGTCAGGATCGCTCGTCGCCGAGCCTTTCGCGAGGTCCTGTGTCACCAGATCGGGCATCAACGGCTGCCCGCTGGCGGCGTCGAGGAAGTGATAGTGCCCGTCGTAGGCGCCCTCCCGCACCATCATCGAGCCGTCGGTGAGGGCGACCACGTTCGGTTGACCCGTCCAGCCTGTCCCGCACCACTCCTTGATGGGCGACCCCTCGCCGCCCTCGGCCGAGAGCGAGCACATCTTCGTGCCATCGAGCGGACTCCTCCACCGCACGGTCGGATCGCTCGGCACCGGACCTTCGCCGTACCAGGTCCGCGCCGCGTTCCCGCGGAACGTCGTGAGACCCGGCTCCACGGTGTTGATCGGTGCGCTCACGCCCTCGCCGACACCGATCACCGGCAGCGTCCGCCCCGCGGTGGTCGCGAGTCCCACGGCGCCCGCCGCGGCAACGACCATCAACGCAACGGCTGGCCAGAACGCGACGTGGTCGCGCGCGTTCGTCGATCCGTCCTGTGCCACGGCGGCATCGTAGCCCCGCGATGTCGCGGAACCGTGACCTCAGACGGGTTCCGCGGCGGATCGATACGACCCGAGCACGCGCACCATCGAGGTGTGCCGCTCGATCTCGGTGAGCGCCTCGACGAAGGAGGGATCGTCGGCCGCCGCCATCACGTCGACGTACATCACGTACTCGAAGGGTTTGCCGCGGCGGGGACGCGACTCGAGCTTGTGCAGGTTGATGCCGCGACTCGCGAACGGCTCCAGCGAGCCGAGCAGCGATCCGGGCTCGTCCAAGACCGCCCACACGAGCGATGTCTTGTCCGCCGAGCCGAGACCAGGGTCCTCGGTACCGAGCACGGCGAACTTCGTGAAGTTCTCCTTCTCGGTCTGGATGCGCTCAGCGAGGACGGCCAGGCCGAAGTTCTTGGCGGCGGCGACGCTCGCGATCGCGGCGTCCTCGTGCGAGTCGGCCGCGGCGATCTGGCGGGCGGCTCCTGCCGTGTCATGCACCGGCACCGGCTCGATCCGCATCGATGCCAAGAACTCTTCACATTGCGCGAGCGCCTGCCAGTGGGACCGCGCTCGCCGGATCTCCTCCAGACGGGCGCCCGGAACCCCGAGGAGCGCGTGGTCGACCCGCACCACGATCTCTCCGACGATCCGCAACAGGGTCGTGTGCTGCAGGAGGTCATACGTCTCGTTCACCGAGCCCGCCTGGGAGTTCTCCAACGGCACCACCCCGAACGGCGCTTCGCCGCTCGTCACCCTGGAGAACACCAGTCGGACCGTGTCACAGGGCAACGGCTCGGCCGCGGGGAACGACGTCTGGACGGCGCGCTCGCTGTATGCGCCCGGTTCCCCCTGGTAGGCGACCTTCATGGCCGGCAGAGCGTAGCAGCGGGTTCCTGCGTTCCAGCCAGAACCAGGCCGGCATAGCGCCCCTCAGCCGACGATCAGCGTTCCTCTCGTGCCATGCGACCCGCGCTATCGGTCGGTAGCCTCATGGGGAGATGATGAGAGCCACGGACGTCCCTCGACCTTTACAACAGTGATGCGGCTACGCCGCCGCCACGCCGACGATCAGCCCACCTTCCCCACTTGGCGAGAAGAGCTGGTGGAGCGAGCGCGGCATCCACGTGTGCGCCTCTTCAAAGCCCTCTCCATCATCCTCTTGCTCGGCCTGGTCGCCGCGGTCGGACTGCAGGTCGCCTACCTCCTCAGCGTGCGTGACAACCTTCTCGCCGGGCGGGCCGCCCTGCTCGCCGCCCGCCGGTCCGCGCTCGGAGGGGACCTCAAGGCTGCGAGCCGTTCATTCGCTACCGCCGCCGACCGATTCGGTGCGGCCGTCGACTTCTCCAACGGTCCGATCGGCGATGCTGCGCGCATCGTGCCCTGGCTCGGGAACGGAGCCGAGGCCACGGCCATCATGGCCGATGCCGGCGCCTCCCTTTCCTCGACAGGTCTCCTCGTGGTCGATGCACTCGGCGAGACGCCCGGGGGGATCGCCGCGTTCGCTCCCCGTGGGGGAGTGTTTCCGATCGATCGGTATGCGGCCCTCGCTCCCACGATCGATCACGCGGCTGGCAACGTGACGGATGCCGCAGCAGAACTCGCCGACGCGCCTGACAGCCTCATGCCGGGGACGATAGCGACGGCGCGTTGGGATGCGGAGGCGGACACAACGCGACTCGCCGAGGATCTGCTCGGCATCGGGATGTTACTGCGAGCGGCGCCAGAGTTCGGTGGAAGCGCTGCACCGCAACGATATCTCGTTCTCTCGCAGAACCCTGCCGAGCTCCGAGGCACGGGGGGGATCTGGGGCGCCTATGCGATCTTGACCATCCGGGGAGGGCACGTCACGGTGTCGTCCTCGCGAGCCATCGGGACGCTCCGTGACTTCCCTGCCGGTCGCGTACAGAGCCCGAGCGCTGAGTACTCGCGCAACTATGACCAATATGGCGGCGCGGGATCGTGGCAGAACATGAATGCAACGCCCGACTTCCCCGCCGCTGCGCAGGCGGCTCTGAACAACTACGCGGTCGGCGAGGGGAGGCGCCTGAACGGCGTGTGGGCCGTGGACCCGTTCGCGCTGCGAAAGCTCCTCGCCATCACGGGCCCGGTCTCTGTGCCTGGGGCCGGTTCGATCACGGCAGCGAACGTCGTGGCGTTCACCACCCACCGGGTGTATACGGCCTTCGGGGACACGACCCAGCGCAAGGAGATCGTTGGCACTGTCGCAACGAATGTTCTCGTGCGGTTCCTTGCGATGCATCAGCAACCCATCCCCCGTCTCCGGGCGATAGGAGACGTGCTCGCGTCCGGCCACCTCCGTGTGTACAGCACCGATCCGATGATGCGATCGGGGCTCGGGGCGCTCGGTCTCGGGGGGGCGTTCAGCGAACCCGACGGGGATGTGCTCGCGGTCACGGTGAACAACGGATCGGGAAGCAAGATCGATTACTACGCCGATCGAACGGTCACTTACGACGTGCGGCTAGGCGCCGACGGCGCGGCCATCTCTGAGACGACCGTCGCGATCGCGAACGAGGCGCCCACGCACGGGCAGCCACGATATGTCCTTGGCCCGTCACTTCACGGCGGACAAGCTGGAGACCAGGTGCCGGTCACGACAGTCTCGTGCCACGCCCCTTGCGCGCTGCAGACGGCTGAGCGGGATGGGCGGCCGATCGAGGTCGCCGTAGGATCCGAGAATGGGATCCCTTGGCTCCGAGACTATCGGGCGATCGGAGCCGGCCAGACGGGTTCGCTCCGACTTGCCTGGAGTGCCGAACACGTGTGGTCGGGGAACTCGAGCGGGGGCAGCTACAACCTGACGGTCTTCGGTCAGACGACCATCCGGCCAACGCACACCCAAGTCGTCATCCATCCACCCGCTGGCACCCACATCGTATGGACGAGTGAGCCTATGAGCATCGAAGGGGACCAGGCGACGTGGCTGAGCTCATCGCCGGGCACGACTCATCTATCCGTCCGATTCAGCGCACCCCTACCCTTACGGATCGTCCGCGATCTGACGCGGCCGATCGTTGGGCTGCGCTAGCCTGCGATCTGAACCGCCCGGCGACGCACCATGTAAAGGGCGGCGAGCCCGACCACCAGGAGAACGACGATCAACAAGACGTCTACCGGGACCTGGGAGGAACCGGTGAATGCGGTTCCACCACCGCTCCCCCGTGAGCCGCTTGCGCCCTTGACGACGGTCGTGGCACTCGGCTTCAGAGGGTAGCTGGACGTCTGTGCGATCGCAGCAGCCGCGTTCACCAGGACGGCGGAAAGCGCCATCACCACAACTCCGGTCACTCGTTTCACCATTCGGGGGACCCCTCCTGCTTTAGATGATGTCGCATCGTAGGCCCATAGGCCTAGCATATGCAAGGGTCCAAGGGTCTATATCTCGGGATATCTCGCGTGCCCCGCAACGGGTTCCGGCGGGTTGCCCCTCCTCCCGACCTCGCCGAACGGGGGATGCTCACCACTCGATCCTACGATCGGCGAGGGCAAGTTTCGGATCGAAACGGCTCAGATGCTCGTGAAGCTGTTGACGATCTGGATCGCGCCGGGTCCGACGATGACCACGAATAGCGCCGGCAGGACGCACAGGATCAGCGGGAAGACGATCTTGACCGGGGTCTGTGCGGCCTTCGCCTCGATCGCCTGACGGCGCTTGATCCGCAGCTGTGCCGCCTGGGTGCGCAGCACGCTTGCGATCGAGACACCGAACACGTCGGCCTGGACCATGGCCAGCGCGAACGCGTTCAGCTCCTCGACGTCGGTGCGCTCGGACAGGTGCCGGAACGCATCGGACCGCGGCACGCCCAGCTGGATCTCCTGGAGCATCCGTGCGAACTCCGCTGAGAGGACTCCGGGCACGTTGCGCACGACCATCGCGATGGCCGCGTTGAGCGACAGACCCGCCTCGACGCTGATCGTGAGGAGGTCGAGCGTGTCGGACAGGGTCTTGAGGATCTCCTTCTTCCGGTCCTCGACCTTGCTATTCAGGATCGAGTCCGGCGCGATGAAACCGCAGAAGGTGAGCAGCGCGGTCGCCACGATCTGGATGAACGGCGACAACGAGATCAGTTGGAAGATCACGAGCGACAGGATGAAGCCGGCGACCGCGCCGATGATCTTGAACGCGAGGACACGCTCGGCGTCCCAGCCGACCGGGCTCCCCGCGAGGAGCAGCTTCTTGTCGATGCGGTCGCGCGCGTCGATCGGCGTGACGCGCCGCGCGAACCGGCCCGCTCTGGAGACAACCGGGACCAGGACGCGCGAGGCGAAGTCCTGCTCGAGCTCCTGCTCTCGGAGGTTCGGGGCGTCGGACGCGACGCCGCTTGGCCCGATCACCTGGGTCTCAAGCAAGCGAACGGCGCGCTGCTTCTCCGCTCGTCCCTGGTCGATGTACACGCCGACTAAGATGATCGAGAGGCCTAGGGACAACACGGAGAGGATCAGCCAGATCTCAGACATCGATATCCACGATCTTCTTCATCCAAAAGATCCCGAGTGCGAGCAAGACGAGCGCAACGATAATCATGATGATCCCGTAGACCGAGTCGAACAGGACCCCTATGTAGCTCGGGTTCACCGCGTACATGTAGAGGGCGATCGCGAACGGCAACAAGCCCAGCACCCACGCCGAAAGGCGACCCTCAGCGGTCAGCACCTTGATCTGGCGGCGGAGCATCGCGCGCTCGCGA
>Ga0207648_10006420_pt1 | contig 11685 bp, 5 predicted proteins | sample KBSMisM32_FD_184310 | JGI IMG/M metagenome (GOLD analysis project Ga0207648, IMG submission 184310) | Miscanthus rhizosphere microbial communities from Kellogg Biological Station, Michigan, USA - KBS Miscanthus M3-2 (SPAdes) (version 2) | ecosystem: Host-associated > Plants > Roots > Rhizosphere... | reverse complement strand
ACCGCGGTTGATGGGCCCCGGATGCATCACGATCGCATCCGGCTTGGCCAATTGCAGCTTCTCGGGCGTGAGGCCGTAGGTCTTGAAGAACTCCTGCGACGAAGGCAGCAGCGCGCCGCTCATGCGCTCGTTCTGCAGGCGCAGCATGATGATCACGTCGCAGTCCCTGATGCCTTCTGCGAGCGTGTGGCACACGCGCACGCCCATGCCGGCCATGTCGCCGGGCACCAGCGTCTTGGGGCCGACCACGCGCACTTCGGCGCAGCCCAGCGTGGTGAGCGCATGGATGTCGGAGCGCGCCACGCGCGAATGCAGCACGTCGCCGACGATCGCGACCGTGAGGTTCGAAAAATCCTTCTTGTAGTGGCGGATCGTGTACATGTCGAGCAGCCCCTGCGTCGGGTGCGCATGGCGGCCGTCGCCGGCGTTCACCACGTGCACGTGCGGCGCGCAGTGCTGGGCGATCAGGTAGGGCGCGCCGCTCTCGCCGTGGCGCACGACGAACATGTCGGCGTGCATTGCCGACAGGTTCGCGATCGTGTCGAGCAGGCTCTCGCCTTTGGCTGCGCTCGAACGCGCGATGTCGAGGTTGATCACGTCGGCCGACAGGCGTTTGGCCGCGATCTCGAAAGTCGTGCGGGTGCGCGTGCTGTTCTCGAAGAACAGGTTGAACACGCTCTTTCCCCGCAGCAGCGGCACCTTCTTGACCTCGCGGTCGTTGACGCTCAGGAAGGTGCCGGCGGTGTCGAGGATGTGGTGCAACACCGGGCTCGGCAGGCCCTCGATCGACAGCAGGTGGATCAGCTCGCCGTGGGCGTTGAGTTGGGGGTTGCGTTGCATGGCAGTCTGAACGAAGTAGGCGCCGCGCCGTCTAGGCGCGCTCCTCGATGACGAAGCTGAAGCGGCCGGCGTCGTCGCGCGCCAGTGACAGGCGCTGCTCGCGCGGCAACGCGATGCGCGCCGCCGACACCGCGGCCGAGATCGGCAGCTCGCGGCCGTTGCGGTCGACCAGCACCGCGAGCGTGACGCTCGCCGGGCGCCCGAAGTCGTACAGCTCGTTGATCACCGCACGGATCGTGCGGCCGGTGTGGAGCACGTCGTCGACCAGCACGATGTGCCGGCCTTCGACCTCGAACGGCAGCCGCGTATGGTCGGCGCCGGCAGTCAGGCCGCGCGAGCCGAAGTCGTCGCGGTGCAGCGCGCTCGAGATGACGCCGTGCTCGCCCGGGCGTTGCAGATCGCGCTGCAGCCGCTCGGCCAGCCAGGCACCGCCCGACCAGATGCCTACGAGCAACGAATCCGGCTGCAGCAGAGCGCCGATGCCGGCCCGCAGGTCGGCGTAGAGCGCTTCCGCATCGAGGTTCAGGCTGCTCATTCGCTGGGCTTTCGAAACTGGCTGAAGAATTGATCGAGGATGATCGCGGCCGACGCCGCATCGAGATCGCGCGCGCCGTCGGCCGCGGCTTCGGTTGTCGAATAGCGCTCGTCGACTTCGTGCACCGGCAGACCGAAGCGTCCCTGCAGCTGGCGCGCGAAACGCCGGGCGCGGTCGGTATTGTCGTGCGGCGCGCCGTCAGGATGGAAAGGCACGCCGACGACCAGCGCGGCCGGCTGCCATTCATCGATCAGCGCGCCGATCGCGGCGAAGCGCGCGTCGCCGACCGCCGCGATCGTGCGCAGCGGCGTCGCGCTGCGCGTCACGGTGTTGCCGGTGGCGACGCCGACGCGCTTCGTGCCGAAATCGAAAGCCAGAAAGGACAGCGGCGAGGCGATCGCGGCGCGACCGGCCCCGCTCATGCCTGCAGCACGCGCGTCGCGAGACGCTCCGCCCATTCACAGGCGTTCGCCCGTGCGCAGGCACGGTCGCACGTCCGGTTCATGCGTGCCCCGCCTCCTGGCTCAGCATGTTCGCGTCGATGCCCAGCAGCGACAGCGCCTTGTCGTAGCGCTGCTCGAACGGCGTGTCGAAGATGATGCCGGGCTCGGCGCTGACGTTGATCCAGCCGTTGCGGCTCATCTCGTCTTCGAGCTGGCCGGCGCCCCAGCCGCTGTAACCCAGCGTCACGAGCACCTTCTTCGGGCCGGCACCGTTCGACAGCGCCTCCAGCACGTCCTTGCTGGTCGTCATCTCGAGCCCGCCGGGGATGCGCAGCGAGGAGTTGTAGTGCCCGGCCTCGCCCTCGGCGCCATCGAGCGCCTCGTGCAGCACGAAGCCGCGCTCGGTCTGCACCGGTCCGCCGAAGTACACCGGCGCTTCCGCAAGGTCTTCGCGGTCCAGCGTCAGCTCGACCTTCTCGAACAGGTTCTTCAGCTTGATGTCGATCGGCTTGTTGATCACCAGGCCGAGCGCACCCTTGTCGGTGTGCTCGCACATGTAGATCACCGTGCCCGCGAAGGTGCCCTCGCGCAGGCCGGGCATCGCGATCAGGAACTGATTGGTGAAATTGACCTGCGCACGTGCCATGGCGGAATTTTAGACGGCCTCGGATCGCCGACCCCGCGCGCCCGCCCATTCGGGGGGCGCGCGCCCGGGTTATCGGTGCAGGCTTGGAGTGCTCAGGCCGCGACCCGGTTCCGCGCGTAGCGCGCGATCAGGGCGAGCAGGTCTTCCTCGGAGTACGGCTTGCCCAGGTAGTGCTCGACCCCGAGTTCGGCGGCGTAGTCGCGGTGCTTCTGCGCAATGCGCGAGGTGATCATGATCACCGGCAGCTCGCGCAGCCGCGCATCGGCGCGCATGTTGCGCACCAGGTCGAAGCCGTCCATGCGCGGCATCTCGATGTCCGACAGCACGATCGCCGGCACGTCTTCGGCCAGCCGCTCGAGCGCATCGAGCCCGTCTTTCGCGAGCACGACGCGGTAGCCCTCGCGCAGCAGCAGCCGCTGCGTGACGCGCCGCACCGTCAGCGAATCGTCGACCACCATGACCAGCGGCGCTTCGGGCGCCTCGGGCGCGGCGGCGCGGCTGACCGGCGCGCCGACAGCGGACGGGTTGGACCAGGCCGCGTGGGTCGCGGCGCGCGCAGCCTCGCCGTACAGCGTGGCGAGCGCGACCGGGTTGTAGATCAGCGCGACCGCGCCCGATGCGAGCAGCGTGATCCCGGCCAGCCCTGGCAGGCGCGACAGCTGCGCCCCGAGGTGCTTGACCACGACTTCCTGGTTGCCCAGTACTTCGTCGACATGCAGCGCGACGCGCTGCTGGGCGCTGCGGATCACGACGATCGCACGGGTGCGCGCCGCACTCTCGGCCGGGCGGGCGCTGATCTGCAGCAGTGCGCCGAGCCAGAAGAACGGCAGGCTGCGGTCTCCGAGCGGGTAGGCGCCGCTGGCATAGGCCGCGTCGGTCTCGGCCGGCGTGGCGCGGCGCACAGTCTCGACCAAGGTCGACGGCACCGCCACCTGGGTGTCGCCGCAGCGCAGCATCACGACCTGCGTGACCGCGGTCGTCAGCGGCAGGATCAGCTTGAACGAGGTGCCCTGCCCGGCCGCGGTCGCGGTCTCGATGCGCCCGCCCATCGCGTTGACCTCGGCGCGCACCACGTCCATGCCGACGCCACGGCCCGCCAGCTCGGTGACCTGGTCGGCGGTCGAGAAGCCCGGCGCGAAGATCAGGTTCGCGAGCTCGGCGTCGCTGGCCTGCGCATGCGGGTCGAGCAGCCCGAGCGCCAGGCCCTTGGCGCGAATGCGCGGCAGGTTCAGCCCGGCGCCGTCGTCGCGGAATTCGACGCTGACCTCGTTGGCCTCCTGCGACAGCGCGACGATGATGGAGCCGGTCGCGTCCTTGCCGGCGGCGCTGCGCGCCTCGGGCGCTTCGATGCCATGGCTGACGCAGTTGCGCAGCAGGTGTTCGAACGAGCCGGTCATGCGGTCGAGCACGCCGCGATCGACTTCGATCGAACCACCGACGATGTCCAGTCGCACCGACTTGCCGGTCTCCTTCGCGGCCTGGCGCACGACGCGGTAGAGGCGGTCCGACAGGCCCTCGAACTCGACCATGCGGGTGCGCAGCAGGTCGTCCTGAAGATTGCGCGTCATGCGCGCCTGCGCGACCAGTTCGTCTTCGGTGGTTTCGAGCGCGCGCTGCAGGCTGCGCTGCACCGTGGCGACGTCGTTGACCGACTCGGCCATCATGCGCGTCAGTTCCTGGAAGCGCGTGAAGCGGTCGAATTCGAGCGGATCGAACGACTGCGATGCCGCCTTCGCGGCCTCGAGCCGCGAGGTCATCTGCACCTCGCCGTGGAACTCGATGTCGCGCAGCTGCGCACGCAGGCGCTCCAGGTTCTCGGTCAGGTCGGTCAGCGACGACTTGATCTGCCCCACGCCGCTCTCGATGCGCGAGCGCGTGATGCTGACCTCGCCGGCCTGGTTGACAAGGCGGTCGAGCAGCGGTGCGCGCACCCGCACCGCCGACTGCGCCGCCTGGGACCGATCCGCGGGCCGGCTCTCGACAGCGGCATCGCCGGCGGCGAAGCGCGACCAGTCGATCTCGGCCAGCGGGTCGCGCGGCGCCTCGGCGGCACCCGCATCGACAGTCGGCGCGTCGGCCGCAGCACGGGCGGGCGGCGCGACGCTGCGCGGGGCAGCGTCGAGGCCCCATCCGGCGCCGGCAGTCTCGCCCATCGGCGGAGCGCCGTCGAGCGGCGCCGGCCGCGACAGCAACTCGTCGGGCGGCGCGGCATCGAGCAGGACATCGAGCGCCGGCATCTCGGGCGCCGCGGTCGGCGACGGTGTTGCGGCCGCCCGCACGACCGGCGCCGGCACCGCATCCGGCACCTCGCCGGACACCAAGGCCTCGAAGGTCTGCGACAGCGCGTCGCCATGGGCCTGCAGGGTCTCGACATCGTCGGCGTCGATCGACGGCTCGGCGAGCAAGCGCTCGATCCGGGTCTCGAGGCGGTGCGCCATCTCGCCCAGGCGCATCGCGCCGGCCAGGCGCGCACCGCCCTTCAGGGTGTGCAAGGTGCGCATGCAGGCCGCCGGGTGCGCGGCCTCGCCCGGCTTGCGGGCCCAGTCGCGCAGCCGGCTCGCCAGCTGTGGCAGCAGCTCCTCGGCTTCCTCCGAGAAGATCGGGAACAGCTCGGCGTCGACCGCGTCGACCGCATCGATCACGTCGTCGGCGTCGACCAGCTCGTGGGTGGCCGCTCCGACGCGGTGCGTCTCGACCGGCAGATCGCCGAGCGGCTTCAGTTCGGCCAGGCCGAGCGCGCCGAAAAGGCTGTCGAACGCACCGAAGCTCGAGTCGGCGCCGGCAGACGCCTCGGCTTCGACCGGCAGCGGCATCTCGGGCACGGCATCGGCGGCGCTGCCGAAGGCCGATTCGGCCACCGGCTCGGCGGCCGCGTCGGGCTCATGCCAGACCGGCGCGTCAGCGGCCGGCAGGTCGAGCGCCGCGGTTTGCGGCGCGGCGGCTTGCACCGCGGGCATGGCCTCCGCCATGTCGGCCGCGTCGCGTTCGATGTCTGCAGCCTCGGGCTGCGCGAGCGCGCCGGGCTCCGAAACCAGTGCACGCTCGGCTTCCGCAGCGGCGGCTTCGAGGCGGCGTGCTGAGCTCACTTCATGCTCGGCGAGGCGCGCCATCAGCTCGGGCGGCGCCTCCTTCAGGAAGCCGGCCGCGAATTGATGCAGCAGGCGGCGGATCTCTTCGGCCGCGTCGACGAACAGGCCCGCCTCGTCGGGCGTGCCATGGCCGATCGCCTGCGAGCGCATCTGCGCATGCTCGAGCGCACGCGCCAGCTGCGACAGGTCGTTGAAGCCGACCGTGGCCGAGTTGCCGGCGAGCGAATGCGCAAGTGCGATCGGCATCTCGCCGATCGGACGATGCAGCTCCATCGCCCATTCGGCGAGCTCGGTGCTCAGGCGCCGCGACAATTCATCGGCCTCGTTCAGGTAGATGTTGAACAGCGGGATGCTGATGCGCAGCGGGCCGACGACCTTGATGTGCTCGTCGTCGAAACCGCCATGGCCCGACACCGGCGGCTGCGACGATTCGACCACTGGCGCCGCAGCCGCTTCGAACCTGTCGTCCTCAACCTGTTCGGCGATCGGCGCCGCCGGCGCTTCGGCCATTGTTTCGGTGATCGGCTCGGCGGTCGGTTCGGCCGCTTCCTCGGCCCTCTCGGGCGCGGCGAACGGTGACGGCGCTGCATCGCCGAAGTCGAGTTCGAGGTCGAGCTCGATTGCTTCGGCCGCCGAGGTCTCGCTGACCTCGCCGAGCGGCAGCAGTTCAGTCGGCAGCAGATCGAATGGGTCCTGCAGCGCCGCTGCGTCGATCGCCAGCGGCGTCACTTCGCTGGGTGTCGCGCGTGCCGCCGGTTCTGCATCGAAAGCGGCGAGGTCCAGTTCGAACGACATCGCCGGCAGCTCGGTCTGCTCGATCGGGCGCTCGATCGGCGGCGACTCGGCCGCGCCGAGATCGAGCAACGGCAGTTCGTCGGACGCGCTCGGCACACCCGCCAGCATCTCGGAGCTCAGATCGATCTGCAGCGGCGCCGCGGTCTCGGGCTCGGGCGGCGCCCCGACGCGCTGGGCCGACGCGATCACGGTCGGCGCATCGTGACCGACCCGGCGCCCGGCATCGATGTCGTCGACCCAGCCCGACAGATAGCCCAGGCTCCAGGCAGTGAAATCGAGCAGCGCCAGCGGCGCGGCGGACTGCTCGGCCAGCTGGGTGTTGTAGAGCTGCTCGCAGGCCCAGGCGGCTTCGCCGAACTCCTTCAGCCCGACCATCCGCGAGCTGCCCTTGAGGGTGTGGAACGCGCGCCGCAGGGTGGTCAGCAGCGACAGGTCGTCGCTCGCCTGTACCAGCTCGGCATGCGCGCTGGTCGCGTTGGCCAGCACCTCGCGCGCTTCCTCGAGGAAGATCTCGCGCATCTCGTTGTCCTGCGCGAGCGCGGCGCTCGCGGTCGACGGCGCGAAGTCGAGCGTCATCGGCGCGGTGACGCGGTCGGGCGGCGACTCGAACGCGGGCGCGATCCCGACCGGATCGGACGCGGTCGAGACGAAGTCGACCAGCGCCTCGGACAACTCGCCGCGCGCCGCCGCGACGCCGGCCGGGCCGTCGGCCAGGTGCAGCGCCTCCTGCGCGCGCAGCACGGTCGCCGCGAGCGCCGATTGATCGGCGGCCTGCGCTTCGTGCGACAGCCGCTCCAGGTCGCGCGCGACGTCGGCCACCGGGACATCGTCGCGCACCGAGGTGAACGCGAGCATCTGCGCCTGTTCGATCAGGCGCTGCTCGATCGGCGCCGCAGCCGGCGCACGCCCGGGCGCGGGCGCATGCCCGTCGCTGCGGCCCATCACCGGGTCGAGCGTACCGGCGTCGGCATCGAAACGGAACAGCGACTTCGCCAGTTGCGGCTGCACGCTGAGCATGTCGATCAGGAAGCCGAGCGCGCCCAGGTTGCCTGCGAGGCGATCGAACAATCCGGTCTGGCCGACATGCTGCGGCTCGAGTTCGGTCGAGGCCAGGCTGTCGACCTCGTCGCGCATGCGCAGCAGAGCGGCCGAGGCGTGGTCCATGCCGAGCACCGACAGCACGCCGCGCATCGCCGCCAGCTGGTTCGGCACCGGGATCAGCACCTGCCGGTCGGCCGGGTTGCGGAAGTACTGGTCGATCAGCTTCTCGGATTCGGACAGGCTGGCGCGCAGTTCGTGCACTACGCTGCCCATCGTCTGGCGGTCGGAGACGCGGCGGTACAGGTCCTCCATCCAGCCTTCGAGCGGGTCGGGTGCATTGCCAGCACGCACCGCCGCGAGACGCTCGGCCAGACGCTGCACGCGGTCGGCCTGTTCGGGATGATCGAAGTCGCCGTCTTCGAGCACGGCTTCGATGTAGAGCAGGCTGGTGGCGACTTCCATCGCCAGCGGCGCGGCCGGGATGGCGCCGCTGTGCTGGGTCTGGGCGACGGCCTGCTGCAGCTCGCCGGCGAAGATGTCGCCGAGCGGGAACAGCTTCTTGAGCGATTCGCCGACCAGCGCGAACTGTTCGGACAACCCGGTCATGCGATGCATCTCGCCGCCGGCCACCGACGACCAGGCCTCCTTCGCCGACGCGACGCGTTTGCGTGCCTGCGCGATCACCGCAGGGTCGAAGCGCCCGAGCACGCTGAGCCCGTAGTCGACCGGCACGTGGTGCGCCAGCCCGTAGGCCATGCGCGCGGCGGCCAGGCGCGGCGCGTGCCGGCCATCGCCCGGAGAGGCGCTCTGCGCGCAGAAGAACAGCAGGTCCTGGGCGAGGCGCTCGGAGACGTCGCTGTCGCCGCGTTCGAGGATGCGGAATTGCGCCAGCAGGCGCGACGCGACGCGCTTGCTGAACAGGTCGAAGCCGAGCAGGCCATGCGCCTGGGCTTCGAATACCGCGGCGGCGAGCTTCCACAGGGTCGCCACCTGGGGCTGCGATGCGCCGGCACCGAGCCCGGCGCTGAGCTCGCTCATGCGCGCCGCGGCGTGCAGCGGGTTCGGCGAACGCATCAGCGGCAGCAGCTGGGCTTCGAGCGCCGCGCGGGTGCCCGCGTCGGGCTGCAGCGGCGCGGCCGACGCATCGGCCGGCAGTTCGCGCCAGTGCCAGTCGAGCGGCCACAGGTCGGCCGGGTGCACCCGGTCGGCGCCGGCGGCTTCCTGGACCGCGCGGTACTGCGGGAACAGCGCCAGGGTCGACACCGGCTTGCCGGCAAGCAGGCGCGCCAGATAGTCGAGCAGCGCGAACGACGCACGCTCGATGTCGTCGACGATCTTCGAGCTGAGCTTGTGCGGCTTGGTCACGAAGCGCTGCACGGCCGCCTCGCTGGCGCGCAGCATCATCGCGGCGCCCGGCTGGCCGACCAGCTCGAGCGCGCCGACGCCGAGGTGGATCTGCGAGCGCGCATTGCGCAGCACCGCCGGATCGACCGTGTCGATGTCGGTCGTGCCCAGCGTCTCGGTCTCCTTGACGAAACGGCGCAGCGCCTTGTGGGCCGCGTCGAGCGAGCGGCGCAGCTCGTCGTGCACCCACGCCAGCGCGCTCAGGTCGTCCGAGCCGTTGCCTTCATTCAGGGTTGCGCTCATCGCTGCTTCGCTCACACGTCAATCGATCTTGAACCGCGCCACCGACTGCTTCAGTTCCTCGGCGGTGCGCGACAGCTCGCGCACCATCTGCGCGGTCGAGCGCGTGCCTTCGCCGGTCTGCTCGGTCACCGCAAAAATGTGCTGGATGTTCGCGGCGACGACGTTCGCCGATTCCGCTTCGCTCAGCGCCTGGGCCGAGATGTGGCCGATCAGCTCGGCGAGTTGGCGCGAGACGCGGTCGATCTCGCCGAGCGCAGTACCAGCCGCGTCCGACAGCCGCGTGCCCTCCACCACGCCCTGCGTGCTGCGCTCCATCGCGCCGACGGCGTCCTGCGTGTCGGTCTGAATCGTCTTGACCAGCGCGGCGATCTGCCGCGTCGCGTCGCCGGAGCGCTCGGCCAGGCGCTGCACTTCCTCGGCGACGACCGAGAAACCGCGGCCGGCCTCGCCGGCCGACGCCGCCTGGATCGCCGCGTTCAGCGCCAGCACGTTGGTCTGCTCGGTGATGTCCGAGATCAGCTCGGTGATCTCGCCGATCTCCTGTGACGATTCACCGAGCCGCTTGATGCGCTTGGAGGTTTCCTGGATCTGGTCGCGGATCGAATTCATGCCGCCGATCGTGTTCTGCACCGCCTTCAGGCCCGACTCGGCCGCCACCAGCGACTGGCGCGCGACCGCGGCGGTTTCCTGCGCCTGGCCCGACACGCTGTTGATGCGCCCGGCCATCTGCAGCACCGATTCGCCGGTGTCGCGGATCTCGCGCAGCTGTTCCGACGATGCGGCCAGCAGCTCGGTCGAGGTGGCCTCGACCTGCTGCGTCGTGTCGGTCACGCGGCCCGCGGTGCCCTGCACCTGCGACACCAGCGAGCGCAGCTCCTCGACCGTGTAGTTGACCGAGTCGGCGATCGCGCCGGTGATGTCTTCGGTCACCGTGGCCTGCTGCGTCAGATCGCCCTCGGCGACCGCCTGCAACTCGTTCATCAAACGCAGAATCGCGGCCTGGTTCGCGTCGTTGACGCGCTTGGCTTCCTGCTGCTCGCGCTCGGCCGCCACGCGCTGACCCTCGGCGGCCACGGCGCGTTCGGCCTGGTCGCGCACATACAGCTTGACCAGGCCGGTGCCGCCGAGCAGCAGCACCGCCGCGGCCGTCAGCAGCAGCACCAGGCTCAAGCCGCTGAAGCCGGTCTCGCGGCCCAGCCGGCTCTGCACCGACTCGAGGCCTTTGCGCAATGCTTCGCTGTCGCCGACGATGTTGGCCTGCGCCTCGCGCGCCGACACCAGGCCCTGCAGATTGCCCAGGATGGCGCCGGCCTGGCCGCGCGTCTCCTCGTACTGCTTCAGCAGCGCGCTCAGGCGCTCCCGGGTCTGCGCATCCTTGGTGCCGGGCAGGCGCAGCTCCGTGTTGCCATCTGCCAGCCCCTGGCCGAGTTCGCGGAAGGTGTTCAGGTCCTTGCCGAGCAGGAACACTGCTTCGGGGCTGACGCCTTCCATCGTCAGGAACTCGTTGGCCGACTTGCCGATGCGCTGCGTCAGCATCACCAGCTGGCCGCTGGCCGCGAGTTCTGCCGGCGTCGCGCCGCTCTGCAGCTTCAGCGCGGCGACGCTCTCGGCAGTCTCGAGCAGGTCGGCCGACAGCCGGTTGATCGCGCGCAGCGCCTTGCCGACCTCGGTCAGGACCTTCTGCTGGCCCAGCACCGTGGCCGCGTTCTTCTCGGCCCGGTCGACCAGCGGCAGCATCGGCTCGATCACATCCTGCACGCCCGCCGGCGCGGCCGGGACGCCGTTTTCGCCGGTGCGCAGCCCGCGCACGTTCTGCACCAGCACGTTGGCGCTTTCCTGGACTGCGGGGAACGCCGCCGCGCTGCCGATCAGCGCCTGCGAGACCGATTTCGCCAGGCGCTGCGACTGCATCAGCGCCTGCCCGCTGGCGCCGACCTGGGTTGCGCCGCGGCTCGCCGACAGCAGCGACAGCGCGGTCATCACGACCAGGCCCACCAGCCCGAGCACGACCATCGCGATCAGGATGCGCTGCTGCTCGCCCACCGGCCGGCCGCCGATCAGCGGCAGCCCGTTTGCGCCCTGCCCGGCAACGATCTCGTCTTCCTGGATGCGGGTCTCGGAGAAGTCGGGGATCTCGGAGGGCGCGGCCTCCGAGATGATCGATGTGTCGAGCGACTGCGTCTGCTGCAGGGTCGGCACGTCGGCCACCGGCGCGTGAGCCGGGCGGCGCGCGGTCGGCAGCGTCCCGAGGGTCGAGGGGCCGGCATCGAGCGCGGCCACGCCGGCGCCGACGGCGACCGGCACGGCCGCGTCGTCCTTCTGACCCCAGCCCTTGATCTTGTTCATGAAGCTCATATCGCCCTCGTGCGGTCGTGTGCGTGGTCGATGACGGCCGGCGGCCTTCAGTCCACGATCTTCAGAAATGCCTCGTTGCCCGCCAGCGCCGACAGCAACAGCTCCTGCCAGAGCCGGCCCGATGCGTCACGCATGCGTGAGCCGACGAATGCCGGCCGGGCACTGCCGTCGGCGGCTTCGGGTGTCAGCTCCTCGTCGCTGCGCAGGCCCGACAGGCGGTCGACGAGCAGCGCGCAGTTGATGTCCAACGCCGCGTTGAAGCCGACGAGGCGCGACTGCTCGCGTCCGACCTCA
>Ga0207648_10006417_pt1 | contig 11689 bp, 7 predicted proteins | sample KBSMisM32_FD_184310 | JGI IMG/M metagenome (GOLD analysis project Ga0207648, IMG submission 184310) | Miscanthus rhizosphere microbial communities from Kellogg Biological Station, Michigan, USA - KBS Miscanthus M3-2 (SPAdes) (version 2) | ecosystem: Host-associated > Plants > Roots > Rhizosphere... | reverse complement strand
GGCACTGTCATGAAGCGCACTTTCCAGCCAGGCAATCTCAAGCATGCGCGTACGCATGGTTTCCGCGCACGCATGAAAACGCGCGGCGGACGGGCCGTGCTCAACGCGCGCCGCGCCAAGGGCCGCAAGAACCTGATTCCGTAAGCTCGATCGATCCCTTGATCGGCGAGTGACACCGGCGTTCGGCTATCCGCGCACCGCAAGCCTGCGCCAGCCCGCCGAGTTCACCGCGCTGCGGCGCCAGGGCAAGCGCATGGCCGCACGTTTTTTCCAGACCCAGTACCGCCTGACGCAGAGCGCCGACGCGCGCCTCGGTATGGCGGTGTCCAAGCGCGTGTCCAAGCGCGCCGTCGTGCGCAACCGCATCCGCCGCCTGATCCGCGAAAGCTTTCGTCTCAACCGCGCGAAACTGCCGCCGTGCGATGTGCTGCTGATCGCGCAGACGACAGCGGCAACGCAGACCAGCAACGACTTGCGCGCGGACCTCGAGGGCCTGTGGCAGCGACTGGCAGCATTGAAGTGACGCGACCCAGCCGGCACAATGCCGGCCCGTTCCAGATTCCCCGTTTTTCACCGAACCCGCAATCGCCGGACCTGCCACGCGAGTCGTCGCCGATGCGCGCAGGTGCGTTGAAGGGAAACGGCGCGCGCCGCCGCGCCAGCAACCGCATCGACCGAACCTGACTATGACGAACACCCGCCCGTTCCTGTTCTTCGCGCTCTGCGCGATCGGCTTCTTTCTCTGGCAAGCGTGGGAGCAGGACTACGGATCGAAGCCGCCGCTCGGCAGTGCGGTCCCGGCGCCGGCCACGGCGGCTACACCTGCACCGGCGACCCCCGCCGTTCCGGGCGACGTGCCGCCCGCGGCTGCCAGCGTCGGCAGCGCACCGCCAGCAGCAGCTGGCTCGACGCCGGCCACGGCGGCGAGCGCGGGCCAGCGCATCGAGATACGGACCGACGTGCTGCGCGCGGTCATCGATACACGCGGCGGCAACCTCGTCGAGACCGACCTGCTCGCCTATCCGCTCGACCCGAGCGACCGCAGTAAACCGGTGCACCTGCTCAGCGACACGGGCGAAGGTTTCTTCGTGGCGCAGTCCGGACTCGTCAGCAACGGCTCGCCGGCGCCTGACCACAAGGCCGTGTTCGCCGCGGAGAAGACCGCCTACGCACTGGCCGACGGCGCCGAAACGCTCGAAGTGCCGCTGACCTGGACCGACGCTTCCGGCGTGTCCGTGCGAAAAGTATACATTTTCAAGCGCGCCAGCTACCTGATCGACACGCGCCAGGAAGTCACGAACGCGTCGTCGTCGCCCTGGACCGGCAACGAATACCGCCAGCTGCAGCGCGTGCCGCCGGTCATCAAGAGTTCGGGTTTCGCGTTCAGCGATCCGGAGCGCTTCGCCTTCGCCGGCGCCGCCTGGTACAGCCCGAAGGACAAGTTCCAGAAACTCGCATTCGACAAATTCGCGGCCTCGCCGCTGAAGCAGGACATCGCCGGCGGCTGGGCCGCGATGCTGCAGCACTACTTCTTCGCTGCCTGGATCCCGGACCCGGCGCAGACCGACACATTCACGACCGAGACCGTCAAGGCCGACAGCCAGACCCGCTATCTGGTCCGCGACTTCTCGCCGGCGCTGACGGTCGCGCCGAACGAGACCAAGGCCTTCAGCGCGCGACTCTACGTTGGACCGAAGCTGCAAAGCACGCTCGACCAGATCGCCCCTGGCCTTGCCCTCACGGTCGACTACGGCGTGCTGACCTTCATCGCCAGCCCGATGCACTGGGTCCTGGTCGAACTGTACGCGCTGGTCAAGAACTGGGGCCTGGCGATCATCCTGCTCGTGCTGCTGATCAAGCTGGCGCTGTTCAAGCTCAGCGAAGCGCAGTTCCGTTCGATGGCGAAAATGAAGCGCCTGCAGCCGCGCCTGGAAGCGCTCAAGGAACGCTACGGCGACGACAAGCAGAAATACAACGCCGCGATGATGGAGTTGTACCAAAAGGAAAAAATAAACCCGCTCGGCGGCTGCCTGCCGATGGTCGTGCAGATTCCGGTGTTCTTCGCCCTGTACTGGGTGCTGCTCGAAAGCGTCGAGCTGCGCCAGGCGCCGTTCTTCGGCTGGATCCAGAACCTGTCGGCGCCCGATCCGTACTTCGTGCTGCCGGTGCTCAATGCATTGGCAACGCTCGCCTCGCAATGGCTGTCGCCGAATCCGGGCATGGATCCGACCCAGGCGAAGATCATGAAGACGATGCCGCTGGCGATGGCGGTGATGTTCGCCTTCTTCCCGGCCGGTCTCGTCCTGTACTGGACCGTCAACGGCGCGCTGTCGCTGCTGCAGCAGTGGGTCATCACGCACCGTCTGCAGAACGCCGACAACAAAGCCAAAACCTGACGCGCGGCAAAAAGCACCGGCGTACTTGCGGAAGCAGATGGCGCAGCTCACCGACACGATCGCCGCCATCGCCACTGCGTCCGGCGCGGGCGCGATCGGCATCGTGCGGGTCTCCGGACCGCAAGCACGCGCGATCGCCCAGGCACTCAGCGGAAAACGGCTGCGTCCCAGGACGATGAGACTGTGTGCGCTGCGCGATGCCGGCGGCCGCCTCCTCGATCAGGCATTGGTCCTGCTCTTCGCCGGACCGCACTCGGCCACCGGCGAGGACGTGCTCGAACTGCACGCCCACGGCAGCCCGGTCGTGCTGAACCTGCTGCTCGCTCGCTCACTCGAGCTCGGCGCGCGCGCGGCACGTCCCGGCGAATTCACCGAACGCGCGTTTCTCAACGGCAAGCTCGACCTGGTCCAGGCGGAAGCCGTCGCCGACCTGATCGCGAGTGATTCGGCGGCCGCCGCGCGCGCGGCCTCGCGCAGTCTCGAAGGCGACTTCTCGCGCGAAGTGCGCAAGCTGCTCGAAGCGCTCGTGCACCTGCGCGCGTGGCTCGAAGCGGCGCTGGATTTTCCCGAGGAAGAAATCGATTTTCTCAGCGCCCCGCAGCTCACGGCCGATCTCGCCGCGCTGCAGGCGCAGCTGGCCGAGCTGCTCGCCGCGGCGCGCCGTGGCGTCGTGCTGCGCGACGGTCTGCATGTCGTCATCGTCGGCCGGCCGAACACCGGCAAGTCGAGCCTGCTCAATGCGCTGGCGCAGAGCGACCGCGCCATCGTCACGGCGATTCCCGGCACGACGCGCGACCTGCTGCGCGAAGGCATCAACGTCGACGGCATCGTCTTGACGCTGGTCGACACGGCCGGCTTGCGCGAGTCGGGCGACCTGGTCGAACGCGAAGGCATGCGCCGCGCGCGCGCCGAACTGGCCCGCGCCGACGTTGCGATTCTCGTCACCGACAGCGGACACGCCGCGGCCGACATGGCGCTGCTAGAAGATTGCGCCGAAGCCGCCGCGCGACTGATCGTGCACAACAAGATCGACGTTAGCGGCGAGAGCGCACGCGTCGAGCGAGCCGCGGGAAACGAAATCCACATGTATATTTCCGCCCAGCGTGGCGACGGCCTTGCCGACCTGCGCACCGAACTGGCGCGGCTCGGCGGCCGCGGCGACGGCGCGCAAGGCGCGTTCAGCGCGCGTGCGCGCCATGTCGACGCACTCGAGCGCGTCGCCGATCACCTGCGCGCGGCCGACACGGCGCTGCGCCTGGATCATGCTGGCGAGCTCGCCGCCGAGGAACTGCGCCAGGCCCAGCGCGCTCTCGGCGAAATCACCGGCGACTACACGACCGACGACCTGCTCGGCGCGATCTTCTCGACGTTCTGCATCGGCAAGTGACCGTCGAACGCGCGTCGTGCGTCGCGCCGCCGCCGTTATGGCGGCCGCCTCCGATCGGGCGCTTGTCTTCTTAACGCGGATGAGCGCGGATGATCACGGAATGCCGCGGATAGAGCGGAAGAACCGGCGGAAGCGAGATTGCGATTCGGAAAAATGCTCTATCCGCGAACATCCGTGTAAATCCGCGTTCATCCGCGTTAGAAGGCAAGCGTCCGATCAGCCGCACGACTCCAGCGAATGCGGACGAATACGCCGTCTGCATCTGGCGCAAGAACGCAGCGCCGGCAATAATCCGCCGCCACTCGCCCCACGGAGAATGTCTTGCGCGCAACCCTGCTTGCCATCGTCATGATCGCCGTCAGTACGACAGCGCACGCAGAACAATTGACGATCGACCGGATCTACGGCGGCGGCAGCCTGACGGGCCCGACTCCGGCGCGGCTGAAAATCTCGCCCGATGGCGCGCGCGTCACGTTCCTGCGCGCCAAGGCCGATGACCAGAACACGTTCGATCTGTGGGAATACAACGTCAGCGCCGGCGCGACGCGGCTGCTGGTCGACTCGCGCTCGCTCGCGCCCGATGGCGAGCAACTGTCCGATGCCGAGAAGGCGCGGCGCGAACGCGCGCGCATCGCCGGGCAGCACGGCATCGTCGACTACACCTGGGCGCCGGACGGGAAGAAATTGCTGTTTCCGCTCGCCGGCAAGTTATACCTGTACGACCTGACGGCGGGCACCGGCAAAGGCCTGCGCCAGCTCGACACCGGCGGCGAGGCCCTCGATCCGCAAGTGTCCCCGCACGGTCGCTACGTCTCGTTCCTGCGCGAGCAGAACCTGTGGCTGATCGACCTGACCGACGGCGAAGCGCGGGCGCTGACCCACGACGGCGGCAACACGATCCACAACGGCGAGGCCGAGTTCGTTGCCCAGGAGGAGATGAGCCGATTCCATGGCTACTGGTGGGCGCCCGACGAGTCGGCAATCGCGTTCGAGCGCTTCGACGAATCGCCCGTGCCGCAGGTCAAACGCTTCGAGGTCTATGCCGACCGCAGCGAAGTCATCGACCAGCGCTATCCCGCTGCCGGAGCCGCAAACGTCGAAGTCAAACTCGGTCTGGTCGCGCCGGCCGGCGGTGAGCCGCGCTGGATCACTCTTGGCGAAAGCAGCCTGGGAGAAAATCCCGACGTCTACCTCGCGCGCGTCGACTGGCTGCCCGACGGAAAACGTCTGAGCTACCAGCTCATGCAGCGCAACCAGCAGCGCCTCGACCTGAACCTCGTCGACGCCGCAACGCTCACCCAGCGCACGCTGCTCAGCGAAACCCGCCCGACCTGGATCGATCTCAACAACGACCTGCATTTCCTCAAGCGCCAGGACGCCTTCGTCTGGGGCAGCGACCGCTCCGGTTTCCACCATCTGTATTTGTATACTCTGGACGGCGAGCTGCGCAACGCGATCAGCAGCGGCGAATGGAATGTCGATGGCGTGCTCGCCGTCGACGAAGGCGCGGGCAGGGTCTACGTCGATTCGAACCGCGACTTCGTGCCGGACCGCCAGCTCTACGCGCTGAAGCTCGATGGCAGCACGGCCGCCGCGCCCCGGCGCATCAGTCGCGGTGATGGCGTGCACGCGATCGAGTTCGGCCGGAATCCGCGCGTCTACGTCGACACGTTTGCCGATCCGCAGACGCCGCCGCAGGTATCCGTGCACGCCTCCGATGGCCGCTTCCTGGCCTGGATCGAACAGAACAAGCTCGACGCACGGCACCCCTACTGGCCTTATCACGACGCGCACATCGTGCCCGAATTCGGTTCGCTGCCGGCTGCCGATGGCCAGCTTCTGTACTATCGGATGTTCAAGCCGGCCAACTTCGATCCGGCCCGCCGCTACCCGGTCTTCGATACGTATTACGGCGGCCCGCACGGCCAGGTCGCAGTGCGTGGGTGGCCCGATTATTTTTCCGAATTCATGGCGCAGCACGGCTACGTCGTGTTCTCGCTCGACAATCGCGGCATGGCGCGGCGTGGACGACAGTTCACCGACGGCATCTACAAGCAGCTCGGCAAGCTCGAAGTCGAAGACCAGGTTGCCGGCATCCGCTGGCTGAAGACGCAAGGTTTCGTCGACCCGCAACGCATCGGCGTGTTCGGCTGGAGCTACGGCGGCTACATGACCGCGATGCTGTTGGCCAAGGCATCGGACGAAATCGCCGCCGGTGTTGCCGTTGCCCCGGTCGTCGACTGGAGCCTCTACGACACCTTCTACACCGAGCGCTATCTCGACACGCCGCAGCACAACGCCGACGGCTACGAACTATCCGGCGTGCTGCACTGGCTCGATGGCATGAAGTCTCCGCTGCTGCTCGTGCATGGCATGGCCGACGACAATGTGCAGTTCACGAACTCCACACGGCTGATGGCCGGCTTGCAGGAACACGCGATCCAGTTCGACCTCATGACCTATCCCGGCGGCAAGCACGGCCTGTCGACGCCGGCGATGCGCAAGCATGCGTTTCATGCGATCGTCGATTTTTTTGACGCGCGGGTGGCGGGACGCGCCGTGGATGTGAAATAAGGTGTGAGGGCTGAGGGCTGAGGGCTGAGAAGAGCAGGAGGGCTCGCTCTTCGCTTTCTCTCAGCCCTAGGCCCTCAGCCCTCAGCCCTGCTCTCAATGCACCCAGCGCCCGCCACGGCGCCGCCGCGGACCGTCACCTTCGGATGCTCCCGCTGCTACAGCCGCGAGTTCCTCATCGGTCGGCGGCGAGTCACGCCAGTAATGCGCGACGGCGGCGACGGCGGACGGCAATTGACCGAGGCACTCGTCGTACTCGACTTCGCTGAGCGGCGCGAAATCCGCGTCGGTCGCGAAGACGCCTTCCTCGACCGCCAGCGCCATGATCGGGCCGAGCAGTTCGGTCAGTTGCGAATCGGCGCCCAGGCGCGTCTCCCACACGCGCGCGCGCAGATCCACGCCGCGCGAAAAACCTTCGCACCAGCCATGCGCGCTGAGCGCGGTGCCGCCGTCGTCGAGCTCGATTTCGCCGAGGATCGGTTCGTAGTTGTCCGCTTCGAGTTCGAGTTCGACGCTTTCGTTGAGGCGCGCCAGCAATTCGAGAATGCGCCGGGCCTCGTCTTCGTCCGAGAACGGCTCGTGCAACACTTCGGGCAGCCATTCGTCCGGCAACGCCACCTGCGGGCCGATCGCAATCGCGGTCAAAAGGCCGTGCACGCCGTCGAGCAGCAGATCGTCCTCGCCGGCATGCGCGCGCAGAAAGCGGTCGAGTTGCTCCAGGTCGGCATCGTCGATGCCGAGCGGCCAGTCCGCTTCGCCTTGTCCTGAACTCATGTCAACTCCACCAGCACCGGCGTGTGGTCCGACGCGCGCTCCCACGTGCGCGGCGCGCGCTCGATCGACGCGCCGCTGCAGCGCGCACGCAACGCCTCGCTGACCAGGATCAGGTCGATGCGCAAGCCGAGGTTGCGGCGAAACGCGCCCTGCCGGTAGTCCCACCAGGAATAGTGGCCGGCCTCGGCCTCGAACAAGCGAAAACTGTCGTGCAGGCCCAGGGCCTGCAACTGCGCCAGCGCCGCGCGCTCCGCCGTCGAGCACAGGATCTGCTCGTGCCACGCGGCCGGATCGTGCACGTCGCGGTCCTGCGGCGCGATATTGAAATCACCCATGACGATCATTTGTGGAAAATGCTGCAATTCGGCGGCGAGGTAATCGCGCACCCGCGCCAGCCAGTGCAGTTTGTAGGCGTATTTCTCGCTGCCGACGGCCTGGCCGTTGACGACGTAGAGATTGACCACGCGCAGGTCGCCGACACTGCCGATCAGGATGCGCCGCTGCGGATCGTCGAGTCCGGGTATGTCGGTCACGACATCGCGCACCGGTTCGCGCGTCAGCAACGCCACGCCGTTGTAGGTCTTCTGCCCGGAAAATACGCTGTGATAGCCCAGCGTCGTCAGCGCCTCGCGCGGAAACTTCGCGTCCTCGAGCTTGGTCTCCTGCAGCGCGACGATATCCGGCGCGGCCGCCGCCAGCCACGTGCTCAGATGCGGCATGCGCACGTTCAGCGAGTTGACGTTCCACGAGGCGACTTTCATCCATGTAGTTTAACTTAGGCCGCGAGGCCGTAGCTGCGCAGCAATGCGTCGGGCGTCGGCTCGCGGCCGCGGAATTCGGTGAACGATTCGAGCGCGGGACGCGAACCGCCGACCGCGAGAATGCTGCGCCGGAATGCATCGCCGCTGGCGCGATCGAACACGCCGGATTCCTCGAAGCGGCCGAAGGCATCGGCCGACAGCAGCTCGGCCCACAGGTAGCTGTAGTAGCCCGCGGCATAACCGCCGGCGAACACGTGGCCGAAGCTGTGCGGCATGCGCTGCCATGCCGGCGGAATGACGACGGCGACTTCGCGCCGCACTTCGTCGAGGATTTCCATCACGCGCGCGCCGCGCGCCGGATCGTATTCCAGGTGCAGGCGAAAATCGAACAACGCGAACTCGACCTGGCGCACGAGGAAAAGACCGGCATGGAAATGCCGCGCCGCGAGCATGCGCGCGAACAGGTCGTCTGGCAGCGCCTCACCGGTTTGCCAATGACGCGCGAACAGCGCGAGCGCCTCGCGCTGCCAGGCGAAGTTTTCCATGAACTGGCTCGGCAGCTCGACCGCGTCCCACTCCACGCCGCTGATGCCGGCGACGGACGGATAGTCGACCTCGGTCAGCAGATGATGCAGGCCATGGCCGAACTCGTGGAACAGCGTCGTGACGTCGTCGTGCGTCAGCAGCGACGGTTGCGCGGCGCCCGGCGGCGCGAAGTTGCAGGTCAGGTAGGCGATTGGCAGATGCGTTGTCGCGTCCTTGCGGAAACGCGAGCGGCAAACATCCATCCACGCGCCGCCGCGCTTGCCACTGCGCGCATACAGGTCGACATAGGCGCCGGCTATGACCTGGCCCTCGGCATCGAGCACATCGTAGAAGCGCACGTCCGGATGCCAGACGTCGACGCCAGTGCGCACCTGCAGGTGCACGCCGAACACGCGCTTGCAGATCGCGAACAAGCCATCGATGACGGCCGGCAGCGGAAAATACGGCTTGAGCTCCTCTTCGCTCAACGCGAACTGCCTGACCCGCAGTTTCTCCGCCGCATAGGCGATGTCCCATGGCTGCAGGCCGGCGATGCCGAGCTCGGCCTGGGCAAACGCGCGCAGTTCCTCGAGCTCGCGCACGGCGACCGGCTTGGCGCGCGCAACCAGATCGCGCAGGAATGCCAGCACTCGCGCCGGCGCATCGGCCATCTTCGTCGCCAGCGACTCTTCGGCGGCATTGGCGAAACCGAGCAGCTGCGCGGCTTCGTGCCGCAACGCCATGATCTGCTCGATGCGCGCCGAGTTGTCATGCTGCCCGGCCTGCGGGCCCTGGTCCGAGGCGCGCGTCTGATACGCCGCATAGACGCGTTCGCGCAAACCGCGATCGTCGGCGTAAGTCAGCACGGCCTGCACGCTCGGCTGCTTGAGCGTGACGAGCCAGCCTTCGCGGCCGGCTTCCTTCGCATACTCTCGCAGCAGATCGCGGTCGGTCTGCGTCAGGCCGGCGAGCGCTGCCTCTTCGCCGACCGGCTCCGACCACGCCTCGGTTGCATCGAGCACGGCGTTCTCGAACTCGTTCTCCAGGCGCGCCAGCGTGTTCGCAATCTCGCGAAAACGCGAACGGCCCGGTTCCTCGAGCGCAACGCCGGACAGACGGAAATCGCGCAGAGCATGCTCGACCAGCGTGCGCGCCGCGCGCGGCAAGGCGGCAAATTGCGCATCGTCGGCGACGGCGCGCACGGCGGAATAGAGCTCGCGGTTCTGCCCGAGCTCGCTGGCGTGCTCGGTAATTTTTTCCAGCGCCTGCGAATAGACCGCGCGCAACGCTTCGGAATCCGCGACCGCATGCAGGTGCGACACGGGCGACCAGGTCAGCTCGAGGCGGTCTTCGAGTTCCTCCTGCCGCTGCAGCACGCGCGCGAACGAGCGCGGCGCCGGGTCGGCGACGATCGCATCGATTGCCACGCGATAGTCAGCCAGCACGCTATCGACTGCCGGCAGGACATGCGCCGGATCGATCGCCGAAAACGTTGGCAGGGGGGATTCGGTGAGCAGCGGATTCGGGGAATTCATGTGCGCGGGGGAAAGGTCGGAACCCAAACGTGATGCGCGCGGCGGAAAAAATCAAGGTAGCGGACGCTCTTGGCCGTCCCTGGCCTTCGCGGGCCCTTTCGTCCATCTCTGGTCTTCACGGGCCGCTTTCGGCCATCCATGGCCTCCGCGGGCCGCTCTTGACCATTCATGGTCTTCGCGGCACTCGGGCTCCTGCCCATCGCACTCGGGCTTGCTGCCGTTCGCATTCGGGCTCGGACTCTGCAGGATTGGGTTAGCATGTAGCGAAGCGACGACGGGCCTGCGATGAGCGACACGCCAGCGAACGCGGAACCTTTCGACACGAGTGAGTTGTTGCGCGATGTGCCGTTGTTCCGGCACCTGGACGCGCGCGCGTTCGCCGAACTCGAGGGCGAACTTGAATGGTTCGCGATGCCGGGCGGCGCCGTGCTGTTCGAATACGGCGACGAGTCCGACGCGCTGTACGTGCTCAAGTCCGGCAGTCTCGGCGCGTTCAAGCCCGACGTCGACGGACAGTTCCAGCTCGACGGCCTGGTCGCGGCCGGCGAAACGGTCGGCGAGCTCGGCCTTATCGTCGACCAGCCGCGCTCGGCTACCGTGCGCGCACTGCGCGACTCCGAGCTTCTGCGCCTGTCACGGCGCGGCTTCACCGCGCTCGTCGAGCATCATCCCGACGCCATGCTGCAGAGCGCGCGCCTGGCTGTGCAGCGGCTGATCGCGCGCACCGTGCGCCGGCCGCTGTCGGGCGCGCGCACGTTCGCGGTCCTGCCGTACGATGCCAGCTGCGACGCGCGCGGCTTCGCGCTGCAGCTGCAACAGGCGCTCGAACGCTACGGCAGCTGCGCGCTGATCGACGCGCAGTCCGGCAAGGGCAATACCAGCAGCTGGTTCAGCGCGATCGAAGCGCGCTACCGCTACGTGATCTATCTGGCCGGCCACGACCAGGATGACTGGCGCGAGCTGTGCGTGCGCCAGGCCGACTGCTTCGTGTTGCCGGCAAACCCCGCGGCCCAACCCGGCACGTGGCCGGAACTGGCCGATCCGCAAGCCGATCGCTTCGTGCAGCGGCCTTGTCATCTGGTGCTGCTGCAGCGCGGCGACATCCGCCTCGGCAGCGGCAGCGCGTGGATGGCGTATGCGCCCGGCGCGCAGCTGCACCATGTGCGCCACGGTTCGGATGTGGAGCGCGTCGCCCGGCTGTTGACCGGCCGCAGCATCGGCCTGGTGCTTTCCGGCGGGGGCGCGCGCGGCTTCGCCCACATCGGCGTCGTGCGCGCGCTGCGCGAGGCCGGCATGCGCATCGACAGCGTCGGCGGCACGTCAATCGGCGCGATCATCGGCGCCGGCGTCGCGGCCGACTGGTCCGACGAGGAAATGCTGGAAAAATACCGGCGCGCGTTCGTCGATGGCAGGCCGTTGCGCGACTACACGTTCCCGTTCACGGCGCTCGTGTCCGGGCGCCGCGTCTCGCGCCTGTTGCGCGAGGCGTTCGGTGCGCGCGACATCGAGGATCTCGCGCTGCCGTACTACTGCGTCTCGGCCAACCTGACCGTCGGTCGCGTGCACGTGCACCGCTCCGGCCCGGTCTGGTTGTGGCTGCGCGCGTCCAGCGCGATCCCGGGCGTGCTGCCGCCGGTATTCCATCGCGGCGAGGTGTACGTCGACGGCGCCGTCATGAACAACCTGCCGACGGACATCATGCGCCAGCAGGCGGTCGGCGAGATCGTCGCGGTCGACATC
>Ga0207648_10006415_pt1 | contig 11692 bp, 9 predicted proteins | sample KBSMisM32_FD_184310 | JGI IMG/M metagenome (GOLD analysis project Ga0207648, IMG submission 184310) | Miscanthus rhizosphere microbial communities from Kellogg Biological Station, Michigan, USA - KBS Miscanthus M3-2 (SPAdes) (version 2) | ecosystem: Host-associated > Plants > Roots > Rhizosphere... | reverse complement strand
CGTGCTGCTGCCGGAGCTCTGGCCGGCGATCGTCGCCGCCGGGCTGCTCACCTTCGCTCTCTCCTTCGACGATTTCGTCCTCTCCTTCTTCACGACCGGGGAGGACGCGCAGCCGTTGCCGGTGCGGATCTGGTCGGCGATCCGGTTCGGGGTGTCGCCGACGATCAACGCGATCGGGACGCTGATGATGGTCGTGTCGCTGACGGCCGTGGTCGCGGCGGTGCTGCTGCCGCGGTTCTTCGGGCGCAAGGAGAGTGGAATCAAGGTCCTGACCGGACAGGAAGGTGGCTGAGATGGAGAGTGCGACGGCCGAGCCGGTCGAGCCGGTGGGGGGCACCGGCGGCGGCAACGGCAACGGCGAGGCGATCCGCCTCGAGAACGTCACGAAGCGGTTCGGCGAGTTCACCGCGGTCGATGCGATCGATCTGTCGATCCCGAAGGGCGAGTTCTTCTCGCTGCTCGGGCCGTCCGGCTGCGGGAAGACGACGACGCTGCGGATGCTGGCCGGCTTCGAGGTCCCGTCCGAGGGTCAGATCCTGCTCGAGGGGGATCCGGTCGAGGACGTCCCTCCCTACGAGCGCAACGTCAACATGGTCTTCCAGAGCTACGCGCTGTTCGGCCACCTCGACGTGACCGGCAACGTTGCCTTCGGGCTGAAGCGCCGCAAGGTGCCGAAGGACGAGATCGAGCGCCGCGTCGCCGAGGCCCTCGAGCTGGTCAGTCTCGGCAGCCGCGCGAAGTCGCGCCCCTCGGAGCTCTCCGGCGGGCAGCGGCAGCGGGTGGCGCTGGCGCGGGCGTTGGTCAACCGGCCGGCGGTGCTGCTCCTCGATGAGCCGCTCGGCGCCCTCGACCTGAAGCTGCGGCGGCAGATGCAGGTCGAGCTCAAGCAGATCCAGCGCGAGGTCGGGATCACGTTCGTCTACGTGACCCATGATCAGGAGGAGGCGCTGTCGATGTCGGACCGGATCGCGGTGATGAGCGACGGCCGGATCGCCCAGTGCGGGGCGCCGGAGGAGGTCTATGAGCACCCGACCGAGGAGTTCGTCGCCGGCTTCATCGGGATCTCGAACCTGCTCGAGGGGGTCGTTGACGGTCCCGGCACGGTCAAGGTCGGCACCGGGATGCGAATCGCGGCACCGCTCCCGGGCGATTGCGAGCTTGGTGACACCGTCCAGCTCTCGGTCCGGCCCGAGAAGATCGCGGTCGATGAGGACATCGAGGAGGGAATGGTCTCGATGAGCGGCCGCGTCGCCTCACGGATCTACCACGGCGTCAACACGCAGATCACCGTCGACCTCGGCGAGGGCGCCCATCTCGTCGCGCTCGAGCAACAGACCTACACCGCCAGCGCCGACGATCGCTGGGAGGAGGGCATGGCGGTCAGGCTCGGCTGGCATCCCGAGAACTGCTTGGTCTTGCGATGACGGCTGCGTGCGTGTAGCGGTCGTCGGCGCGGGGCTGGCCGGGCTCGCGGCGGCGGACGCGATCGCCGCGGCCGGGCACGAGCCGGTCGTGCTCGAAGCTCGTGAGCGGGTCGGCGGGAGGGTCCACTCGCGAACGCTCGACAACGGCGCCGTCGTCGAGATGGGCGCCGAGTTCATCCTCCCCGGCTGCACCGAGGTGGTCGGTCTCGCCGATCGCTTCGGGCTCGGTCTCTGGGACAAGGGAATGCGTTACGGCCGCCGCGATCCGCGCGGCGTCGAGGTGCCGGCCGGCGCGATGGAGGCGGCGGTCGCGACGATCGACGCGGCGCTCGTTGCCGGCGAAGGGGAGGGGCGGAGCGTTCCCGCCCTGCTGGCCGGGCTCGAAATCGACCCCGGCGCCCGCGCGGCGATCCTCGCCCGCGCCGAGGTCTCCGCGGCCGCGCCCGGCGAGCTCGTCCCCGCCGGAGAGCTGGCGCTCCTGGCCCGGGTCAGCGACCAGCCCTCGCCGGGCATCGCCGGCGGCAACCAGCGCCTCGCCGAGTCACTGGCCGACGCCGTCGGCCGCGAGCGGATCAACCTCGGCGAGCCGGTGCGGGCGATCGCCGACGAGGGCGACGGCGTCGTGATCGCGACCGAGCGCGGGTCGTTCGGCGCCGACCGCTGCGTGATCGCCGTGCCGGCCACCGTGATCGACCGGATCGAGCTCCGCCCGGCGCTGTCCGAGGCGACCGATGCGCTCGCCTCGATCGCCTACGGCCACGCCGCGAAGCTGTTCGTGCCGCTGCCCGGCCCGGTCGCGCCGAGCGCGACCCTCGCCGTGCCCGACCGCTACTGGGCCTGGACGGCCAGTGGCGACGAGGACGGAGCCTCGCAGCCGGTCGTCAGCGCCTTCGCCGGGTCCGCCGCTGCGCTCGCCGGCCTCGGCGTCGAGGACGGATCCGCGGTCTGGGCGGACCGGCTGGCGGCGCTGCGCCCCGACCTCGAGATCGATCCCGCCCGGGCGGTGCTCTCGACCTGGGACGACGACGAGTGGGTCGGCGCCGCCTACTCGGTGGCGACCGCTGACGCCGCCGCGGCCACGCTCAACCGCCGCCACGGGCGGATCGTCTTCGCCGGCGAGCATCTCGCCGGCGAGATGAGCGCGCTGATGGAGGGCGCGATCCGCAGCGGCCGCGCCGCTGCCGCGACCGCCCTCGGCTAGAGCGGCGAGTTGCCGCCGGAGGCGCGCTCGGCGGCAGCGACGAGCTCGTCGCGGAAGTCGGGATGGGCGATCCGCGCCAGCTCGAGGCCGCGCTGGTGGATCGTCTTGCCTTCGAGCTCGGCAGCGCCGTACTCGGTGACGATCACGTCGACCTGGTGGCGTGGAGTCGTGATGACGGCGCCGGCCCCGAAGGCCGGGACGATCCGCGAGTGCAGCTCGCCGTCGAGCTCCACGGTCGAAGGCAGGCACTGCAGCGAGCGGTCCTCGACCTCGAGCCCGGAGCCGGCGGCGAAGTCCTCGGCGCCGCCGATCCCCGAGTACTGGCGGCCGCCGATCGTGTCGGCGACGACCTGACCGTGGATGTCGACCGCGAGCGCGGCGTTGATCGAGACCATCCGCCGGTTGCGCCGGATCACATCCGGCGAGTTGACGACCTCGACCGGCAGGAAGGCGACCTCCTCGTTGCCGTCGAGCCAGTCGTAGAGCCGTTTCGAGCCGAAGGCGAACGTCGCGACGGAGACTCCGTCGAAGATGCCCTTCCGGTTCGCGACGGCACCGGCGAGGTGAAGCTTCATCAGCCCGTCGGTGAGCATCTCCGAGTGGATCCCGAGGTCGCCGTAGTCGCCCTCGGCGAGGATCGTCGCGATCATCGACGGGACGGCGCCGATCCCGGTCTGGATGGTCGAGCCGGAGCCGATGAACGCCGCGGCGTTGGCGGCGATCGCCCGGTCGACCTCGCCCGGCTCCGCACCCGGCAGCTCGAGCGGCTCGGCATCGGTCTCGATCAGCACGTCGGCTTGGTCGACGTGGATCCGGTGCGGATGCTCGGGCAGTAGGCCCACGGTCCGCGGGTAGCCCGACGCGGCCTCGACGACGAGCAGGCGGTCGGGGTCCTCGGCGGCGCGGTGGATCTCGCCGATCGAGCCCCCGGCGTGGAGCGAGAGCGAGCACCAGCCATCGGCGTCGGGGGCGGCTGCAACGGTGCACATCACGCGCGGGCGCTGGCGCTCGTAGAGGGGGCCGAAGCGGCGGAAGTCTGCCGGGGCGAAGCTGATCGCGGCTCCGGCGTCGCGGAGCGCCCGCTCGAAGGGCCCGTAGAAGCCGGAGAGCAGGTTGACCCCGGGGCGGCTGAAGAGCTCGGTCCCGACTCCGAGCAGCGCGCCGTAGACGCGCAGGTCCTCCCAGTCGTCGCGCTCGCCGAGCGCCGCCAGGAAGCTCGGCGGCTGCCCCGGCCCGAGCGGCAGGCCGAGGGTGTCGTCGGGCCTGATCAGAGCTGCGGCTTCGGCGGCTGTGGCCATCGCCGCCATCCTCGCATCCGCTCGACGCGGACGGCCCCTCGGATTGCGCCCGTCCCGGCCAGCGGCTATCCTCTCCCATGGTTGACTGATTGGTCAATCGGTTTTCGGCCCCGAGCCCGGATGAGCGTCGTTGCCACTGGTCGAGCGCTCCGGTCCCGGCCCCGTCAGCCCTCAACACGACTTACAAGGAGCATCCACGGTGGTTGACTTCACCTTGACCGACGAGCAGAAGGACCTGCGGGAGATGGCGCACAACTTCGCCGAGAAGGAGATGCGCAAGGTCGCCTGGGAGTACGACAAGGACGGCACCTGGCCGCAGGAGGTCATCGAGAAGGCCTGGGAGGTCGGCTTGATGAACACCCACACCCCCGAGAAGTACGGCGGACCGGGCCTCGACTACCTGTCGGGCTGCCTGATCGAGGAGGAGCTCGGCTGGGGCTGTTCGGGCATCGGCACCTCGCTTGCCGCCAACGGCCTCGCCTCGGCGCCGGTCGCGCTCGGCGGCAGCGAGGAGATCAAGTCGGAGTTCCTCGGGATGCTGACCGAGGGGCCGAAGCTCGCCAGCTTCTGCCTGACCGAGCCTGACGCAGGCTCCGACGTCTCCGGGATGAAGACGACCGCCACCAAACAGGGCGACAAGTGGGTCATCAACGGCTCCAAGTGCTTCATCACCAACGGCCAGTACGCCGACTGGTACACGGTCTACGCGAAGACCGACAAGGACGCCGGCCACCGCGGTATCTCCGCCTTCGTCGTCCCTCGTGACGACACGATCGTGATCGACAAGAAGGAGGACAAGCTCGGCCAGCGCGCGTCGAACACCGCCACGGTCACGTTCAACGAGACCGAGATCCCCGTGGGCAACCTGCTCGGCGAGGAGAACAAGGGGTTCAAGCTGGCGATGATGACTCTCGACCGGACCCGTCCCGGCGTCGCCGCGATGGCCGTCGGCATCGCCCGCTCGGCTTTCGAGTTCGCCTGCGAGTACTCGAAGGAGCGTCAGCAGTTCGGCGTGCCGATCGCCATGCACCAGGCGGTCGCGTTCATGATCGCCGACATGGCGACCAAGATCGAGGCCGGCCGGCTGCTCACCTGGCAGTCCGCCTCCCGTCTCGACAACGGCCTCCGCAACACGCTCGAGGCCTCGCACGCGAAGCGCTTCGCCGCCGACTCGGCGATGGAGGTCGCGACCGACGCCGTCCAGGTCTACGGCGGCTACGGGTTCATCAAGGAGTACCCGGTCGAGAAGATCATGCGCGACGCGAAGATCATGCAGCTCTACGAGGGCACCTCGCAGATCCAGCGCCTCGTCATCGCCAAGGAGGTCCTGATGGGCCGCAACGTCGACGAGCGGATCCCCGAGGCCATGGAGACGGACGACGACGACAAGGGCGTCGAGGAGGTCGTCGCCGCGTAAACCGCCGGGCCGGCGGGCAGCGGCCCCGGCGAGGCCCGCCGGGCCCTCCCAACCGTTAGCCGACGAAGGGCCGGGCTTTGCCCGGCCCTTCGCGTTGAAGGGTAATCTCGCCCACCGGCAAGCAGTCGAGCGCGGCGGAGCCGCGCGAGTCGCGCGGTCATCCAGCAGTCGAGCGCGGCAGAGCCGCGCGAGTCGCGCAGTTATCTATGCAGAGATCGGGGATTCGACCGGTGGGCCGGCCCGACGTCTTGTCTCACCGCTCACCCGGGGCCCTCGCTGGCCCTGGTCACGCTCCTTCTCTGGCGCGCGCCCTACGGGCGGATCCACCGACCTCTGCACCCGCCGGTATCGGGCTCAGGGCGGCGGAGCTTGAGCCCCGGGCGGGCCCGTGGACGCGCTTTGCAACCGACGCCCCATTGCCGGATGCGCGGGATCGGTCATCCCAGTGCCTATAGTCGCCCCGATGGCCGATGGTCATTCGAAGCCGATGGCGGAAGCGGTCGCCGAGGCGACGAGGGCGACCGAGCGCAGCCGCAAGCGGCGGCGGGCGCCCGGCCGCGCCTCCGACGTCTTCGGCGGCGAACTGCGCCGCCGCGACGTCTTCCCGCTCCTCGTCCTCCACCTCGTCGGCCGCGAGCCGACGTTCGGCAACCGCCTGATCGAGGACATCGAGGCGATCACGCAGGGCGTGATCTCGGTCAACCCGAACACGATGTACCCGCTCCTCCGCCAGCTCGAGAAGCGCGGATTGATCGCCGGTCGCTGGGAGCACCCCGACCGCCGGACGAGACGCTTCTACTCGATCACCGACGCGGGTCGCGAGGAATACGAGCGGCTCCGCGACGAGCTCGCTCCCTTCCTCGAATCGATGATCCGCACCGTCAGCCTGATCCAGCGCGAGATCTATGGCGAAGGTTGAGGCGTCGGTCGAGATACCGGCCGCCCTCGCCGAGGTCTGGGACCTCTACTTCGACCGCGACCGCTGGCCGGCCTGGGTGGACGGCTTCGCCGCGGTCGTCTCCGCCGCCGGCTATCCGGAGCCGGGAGGCGAGCTCGTCTGGCGCTCGACCGCGGCCGGGCGCGGCCAGGTCCGCGAGCGCGTACTCGACCACGAGCCGCGCTCGCTGCACCGGATCGGGTACGAGGACCCGGAATCGCGCGGCCGGCTCGCGACGGAGTTCGCGATCGTCCCCGGCGGCGAGCGCCTGACGAGCGTCACCCAGCGCCTCGAGTACGAGATCAAGGGCGGCGGCATCCTCTCCCCGGTCACCGATCTGCTCTTCATCCGCAGCCAGATGCGACGCTCGCTGGAGCGCTCGCTCGGCGCCCTTCGGCTCGAGGCGAACGGGTAGCCTTGCGGACCCCCAGACCCACGTTAGGAGCGGAATGTTCGTCTTCAAGGCTGCAGTCGTCGGCGCCGGCACGATGGGCGGTGAGATCGCCCAGGCGATCGCCGCGGCCGACATCGACGTCGTCCTCAAGGACATCGACCAGAAGTTCGTCGATCATGGGCTCGACAAGGCCCGCGAGGTCACCAAGGGCCAGCTCGACAGGCTCGTCGGCAAGGAGAAGCTGACCCAGGAGCAGGCCGACGCCCGCCTCGAGGAGGTCATGGGCCGGATCGAGGGGACGACCGAATACTCGTCGTTCGGAGACGTCGACTTCGTCATCGAGGCCGCTCCGGAGCGGATGGAGATCAAGCAGTCGGTCTTCGCCGAGCTCGACGCCGTGACGCCGGGTCATGCGGTGATCAGCTCGAATACGTCCTCGCTCTCGATCACCGAGATGGGCGACGCGACGCTGCGACCCGACAAGGTCGTCGGCTTCCACTTCTTCTACCCGGCCTCGATCATGCCGCTGCTCGAGATCGTCCGCGGCGAGGAGACCTCCGACGAGACGGTCGCGACGGCGTTCAACTTCGCCCAGGCGATCAAGAAGCAGCCGATCGTCTGCGACGAGGTCCCCGGCTTCGTCGTCAACCGGATCCTCAACGCCTCGGTCGCCGAGGTCTGGCGCGAGCAGCACGAGAAGGGCCTGTCGATCAAGAGCATCGACGAGGGCATCGCCGCCGCCAACGCGGCGCCGATGGGTCCGTTCATCCTCACCGACTTCCTCGGCCTCGACACGGTCCTCCACGTCGCCGAGCACCTCCGCGAGTCCTACGGCGACCGCTTCTACGTCCACCCGGGCATGGAGAAGCTCGTCGCCGAGGGCAAGCTCGGCGCGAAGAGCGGCGGCGAAGGCTCTTACGCGGACGGCGAGCCGAACATCGAGGGCGACGCCGACCCCGACGTCGACTCGCTCGTCGAGATGTTCTCGCTGAAGGCGCTCGTCGAGGCCTGCCTGATCCTCGAGGAGGACGTCTGCACGGTCCGCGAGATCGACGTCGGGATGATGGCCGGCGCCGGCCTCGACCCGCGTCGCGGTCTGCTGCCGCCGTTCTGGAAGGCGGACGTCGAGGGCCTCGACGTCATCCTCGAGAAGCTCGAGAACCTCGCCGAGCAGCACCCGGACCGGTTCACGGTCCCGGTGACGCTGAAGCGCCTCGTCGCTCAGGGCCGGCTCGGCGCCAAGACCGGCCAGGGCTTCTACGCCTACCCGCAGGCGGACGAAGGCGATCAGACCGAGACGATCAAGCTCGAGACCCGCGACGGCGGCGTCGCGATCGCCTGGCTCGCGAACCTGCCGATGAACTCGATCAGCCCACAGGTGATCGTCGACCTGCGCACGGTCTGGGAGAAGGTCAAGGCCGACGACTCGATCCACGCGATGGTCATCGCGTCATCGATCCCGCTCGTCTACTCGGCGGGCGCCGACATCAAGGCGTTCACGAAGATGGACGAGAGCTCCGGCGCCGAGCTGATCGAGGACGGCCACGCGCTGCTTCGCGAGTTCGGCACCGAGGGGATCGCGACGATCGCCGCGGTCAACTCGCTGGCGTTCGGCGGCGGCTGCGAGCTGGCGATGGCGTGCGACGTCCGGATCGCCGCCGAATCGGCCGTCTTCGGGCAGCCCGAGGTGAAGCTCGGGATCATCCCCGGCTTCGGCGGCACCCAGCGGCTGCCGCGGTTGGTGGGGCCGCAGAAGGCGCTCGAGATGAACCTGATCGGCGACGCGATCACCGGCGGCGAGGCCTACGAGGTCGGCCTCGTCAACCACATCGCACCCGATCACGAGATGTTCGACACGGCCCTCGCCTTCGCGCGCAAGCTCGCGGGGCAGGCGCCGATCGCGGTCGCGCAGATCAAGAAGGTCTCCCACAAGGGCGACCTCGACGATGGAATCGAGGCCGAGAAGGCTGGCTTCGCCGCGGCGTTCTTCAGTGAGGACGCCAAGGAGGGCATCGGTGCCTTCCTGGGCAAGCGGACGCCGAAGTGGAGCGGCAAGTAGCCGCCCCGGCCCGGACAAGCGCGGCCGAGCAGCTCGCGGAGCTGATCGGCCGCTCGAGCTCGACCGTCGCCTTGACCGGTGCGGGGATCAGCGTCCCGTCCGGGATCCCTGACTTCCGGACGCCCGGCGAGGGGATCTGGTCGAACGTCGATCCCTTCGAGGTCGCCTCGATCGACGCCTTCCGCCGCGATCCGCAGCGGTTCTGGCAGTTCTACCGCCCCCGGTTCAGCATGCTCGGCGACAAGCGGCCGAACCCGGCGCACGTGGCGCTGGCGACGCTCGAGGGGCGAGGCCTCCTCGCCGCGGTGGTCACCCAGAACATCGACCGCCTCCACCGCGCCGCCGGGACCCGCGAGCTGATCGAGGTCCACGGCTCGATCGCGACATCGAGCTGCATCACCTGCGGCCGCAGCTACGGGCTCGACGAGGTCGAAGCGCTCTTCGACGGCCGCGGGATCGCCGTCTGCGATATCTGCCCCGGCCTCGTCAAGCCCGACGTCGTCCTGTTCGGCGAGATGCTTCCGGTCGCCGCGATCGAGCGGGCCCGCGAGCTAGCGGCCGGCGCCGAGCTGATGATCTGCATCGGCTCCTCGCTCGAGGTCTTCCCGGCCGCCGGCCTGCCCGAGCTGACTCTCGCGAACGGCGGCGACGTCGCGATCGTGACCAAGGGGCCGACGCCCTGCGACCGTGAGGCGTCAGTCAAGCTCGACGGCGACGTGGCCGAGGAGCTGCTCGCCGTCCTCGCCGCGCTCGGCTGAGGAGACAAGGGGCAGCGGCCGGCCGCCCGTCAGCCCCGAGCGCGGCGCCGGATCGCCACCTCAGCGACCTGCAGGGCCTCGGCGAGCGCGTCCTGATCGGGCGCGCGGCCGGCGAGGACATCGCGCTCGGCCGTCGCCGCGGCTTCGATCGCCGCTCCGACATCGGCGCCGGAGGCGGCCAGTGCCCGCAATGCCGCGTGGAGGCCGAGCGCCGCGGCGCCGGGCCTGCCGGCGTCGAGGTCGCCGCGGGCGCGGACGACGAGGTCCTCCCAGGCGGCGACCGACTCGCGGCCGCCGAGCACCGCCGCCACCCGCTCCTCCGGCCGCAGGGCCTCGTAGTCGCGACGGATCAGCCGTTGCCGTTCCTGATCCGGTAGCTCGCTGGCGGCGCTCCAGCGGCCGTCGGCCACCTCGTCGCCGCTGCCGAAGCCGAACCGGATCGCGACGGCGCGAGCGGGATCGACGTCGGCGACGTGCGGATCACCGGCGGCGGTCCGGTAGGCATGCAGCAGCCGGTTCAGCTCCGCGGCCGTCTCGCGGGCGAGGCGGCTCCAGACGTCGCGGTCGGCACCGACGTCGCGGAGCCAGCGGGCGGCGGATTCCTCGTCGGCGAACGGCCGCGGCCGGATCAGCGTGACCCGGGTCAGGGGGAGGGGAGGGGCGCCGGGCACGTCGGCCAGCGGCTGTGGCCTGCCGCGCCGCAGGCGCGGGGCGGATCGGGGAGCGCCGAGGGTCGTCAGGACGAGCACGTCGGGCTCGGCTTCCTCGCCGCCGGGCGGCCGGACGAGGTAGCGGCCGTCGCCGGGGCCGAGCCTGCCGGGCAGATCTAACTGGGCGAACGGGAGAAGGGGCGGAGCGGCCAGGACGGCGACCGGATCGTTACTCGCCGATGTGGGCGTTGCTCGCCTTGTCGCCCTTCTTGGCGGGCAGCGAGTACTGCGACGGCTTGACGGGCACCGTCGGCTGGTCGAGCTCGGAGATCCGGTCGAGGAGCTTGTCCCACTGGCCGGGCTTCAGCATGCTCAGCGGCTTGCCGGCGTTGTCGGTGCCGTCCGGGGTGTAGCCGACGTGGATGTGGTCGTCGTGATCGCTCATCGCGAACGTCGGCCCGCCCATCTCCATCAGCGAGATGATCTGGGCCGGTTCCATTGAGCCCTGCAGCTTCAGCAGGTCGTTGATCACGGCCTCGGTGATCGAGCCCTTGCCCTGGTTGCCGTAGATCGGGATCCCGTTGACCATCGCGATGTCGACGGCGTCGCCGGTCGAGTGGGCGCTGACGTTGCCGGACGTGGTCATGATGCTGTGGCCGCACTTGAGCGACGTGATCGTCAGCCGGTAACCGCGTGCCACCAGGTACTCGAGCACGGCGAGGACGCGGCGGTCGATCTGGCCGGTGGCGATGTCCTGGCGGCCGCAGGAGTAGATCTCGAGGCGCGGATCGGAGAGCACCTGGCGCTGCAGCTGCGACTTCGACGCGAGCAGCACCTGCCCGACCGATGCCTGATCGTCGAACGGGTTCTTGCCGGCGGCGCGGTAGATCGCGGTCGCCTCGAGCAGCTTCCAGCCGTCGAGGATCGGCTTCGGGTCGATCGTGTGGGCGCCGCGTCCGGTCGGGGTGATCTCGAAGTGGAGGTGGGGCGCAACGTCGGGATCGGTCTGGCCGACCTCGCCGATGATCGTGCCGCCGACGACCTTCGAGCCCTTGCGGAGCGGAGCGGTGTCCATCGTCTTCGAGTCGAACTGGAGAACGCCCGAGAAGTAGGACTTGAAGGTCTCGTAGCCCGGCATCCCGCGGCCGAGCAGGTCGTCGACCTCGGCGCCGAGGCCCTTGCCGCCGCCGTTGCCGTTGCCGCCGTTCTCCTTACGGCCGGGCAGCGCGAAGAGGCGGTCGCGGCTGTCCTCGGTGTTGGTGCCGGCCGTCTCGGTGCTGTCGGCGCGGCCGGCGTCGCTCACGCCGCCCGAACCGGACGGGGCCGAGCCGCCGGAGCCGCCGCGGCGCTGCTTCGTGTCGCCGCTGCTCTTGCCGCCCGAGTCACCGTTCTCGGCCTTGTCCTTGCCGACGCCGGAACCGGTCTCGGCCTCGTTGTGGATCGTCTGCTGGCGCGTCGTCTCCGAGGCCGACACCTTCGGCTTCTGGTCGCCCTGGCCGGGCGTGATCAGGTCGAAGTCCTTGGCGGTCAGCGTGTGCTGCTTCGGAACCGGGA
>Ga0207648_10006414_pt1 | contig 11693 bp, 8 predicted proteins | sample KBSMisM32_FD_184310 | JGI IMG/M metagenome (GOLD analysis project Ga0207648, IMG submission 184310) | Miscanthus rhizosphere microbial communities from Kellogg Biological Station, Michigan, USA - KBS Miscanthus M3-2 (SPAdes) (version 2) | ecosystem: Host-associated > Plants > Roots > Rhizosphere... | reverse complement strand
GTTGCTGCGCTCGAACAAGCTGCTCGTGAAGCGGCGTAGTCTCAGCCTGCAGAATGCGACGCTGATTTTCGTCGCCATTAATCTCGTCGTCATCCTGGTATTCCCGCCGTTCGAATCGGTTTTCGCCCTGTCGAATGCCGCGATTCCGAGTTTCGAAGGGTTCTACTTCATCTTTGCGCGCCAGCAAAACCACGTCATTGTGACCGCGGTGCTTTATATCGAGGTAATTTTCGTGCTGATCAACGGTGCGATTTTCTGGCTGATTTTCCGCGACAAGGCCGAGAGCGTGCCATCCCCCGAAGAAGCAGCGAAGCTGATGATGGCACTGCGCCGGCGCGGCGGTTGAGCGCGGCTGCGGGGAGCGTCAGGCGGCCTGATGCAGCCGGCTCTGCGCCGGCACGTGCTGGGCGAGAAACTCCATCTGGTCGGCGAGGATGCGCCGGTTGGTCAGAATCAGATATTCCGCGCGGTTGGGCACGTACGGCAGATACAGCAATTCCATGCGCGCGAGTTCGGGCGTGCGGTCGCTCTTGCGCTCGTTGCACGAGCGGCACGCGGTCACCACGTTCATCCACGTGTCGCGGCCGCCTTTGGAAAACGGAATCACATGATCGCGCGTGAGTTTCGACGCCTGCAGGATGTGGCCGCAATAGGCGCACAGATAACGGTCGCGGTGAAACAACTCGCGGTTGTTCAGCGGCGGAACCTGGCTGAACGCGCGCATCGCCATTGCCTTGCCGCGGATCGCGATGATGCTGCTCGCCACGATGTGCGAGCGCTCCCCGGAAATGCGGTTGTAGCCTCCGAGCACCGTGAAGGCGTGCTCGCCCGTGGACCAGGCGATCTGGTCCTTGGCGTAATAAAAACACGCGTGCTGCCACGTGATCCAGCGGTGCGGGATCCCATTGGTATCCAGCGTCAGAATCAGCGGAAAAACGCCGGCTTTCGGCGTGGGCGCGGTGTGAGCGGTCGGGTTCATGCCAAGGCGTGGCTTAGCGGTATCAGTCTGTAGTGGATAAAGGTCGGACTCTCATAATCTAACAGATTTTGTTGATTTTTTCGTGGTTTTTCAATGCCCAACCGCACAAACCTTGTTTGTTTTCGCCAATTTCTGCGGTTTCTGTCATGGCTACCCGCTGACGCTACCCTCGCGCCCGCCGGCCCACGCAATTTGTCCCGAACGTCACGCTCGATGCGCCCACCGGTGGTGCGGAGCGTTGACGCTGGCGAATTAGGTTCAAGCAGGTTATAATTTCAAAACAAGTGCTTAGTAACACCTTAGGCGCTTATTTTAGTTGCGTAATTCGCACGATTATTACCGGCCCGGAAGCCGCTGCGGCGGCATCCCCATCGAGCGTCACGCTGTGCCGGTAGATTCCAGGAGTTTTTGCTGATGTCGTTTGAGTCCCTCGGCTTATTGCCGGAGTTGCTACGCGCAATTACAGATGAAGGCTACACAGAGCCATCCCCGATCCAGTTAAAAGCCATTCCTCCCGTCCTGGCGCGCCATGACATCATGGGCTGCGCACAAACGGGTACCGGCAAAACCGCCGGCTTCGCACTGCCCATACTTCAAATGCTGGCGCCGCACCAGAACACGAGTCCATCACCGGCCCGCCATTCCATTCGCGCCCTCATTCTGACGCCAACGCGCGAGCTCGCGGCGCAGGTCGAGGAAAGCGTCCGCACCTACGGCAAGTACCTCGCGCTGCGTTCTACCGTGGTTTACGGCGGCGTCGACATCAATCCGCAAATCAAAGCACTGCGCGAGGGCATCGAGATACTGGTCGCCACGCCCGGCCGGCTGCTTGATCACGTGCAGCAAAAAACAGTCAACCTGACGCGCGTGGAAATTCTCGTGCTCGACGAGGCCGACCGCATGCTGGACATGGGGTTCATGCCCGACATCAAGCGCATCATTGCATTGCTGCCGGCGCAGCGGCAAAACCTGATGTTCTCCGCGACGTTCTCGGAGGAGATCAAACGGCTGGCCAACCAGATTCTACGCGCGCCAATTTCCGTCGAGGTCGCGCGCCGCAATGCGCCCGCGGATCTCGTCACGCATCAAATGTATGAAATCGAGGCCGACCGCAAGCGCCCATTGCTCACCCATCTGATCAAGACCCGCGACATGAAGCAAGTGCTGGTCTTTGTGCGCACCAAGCGCGATGCCAACCGCCTGATGCGCGAGCTCGTGCGCGACGGCGTTGCCGCGACTGCCATCCACAGCGATCGCACGCAGGGCGAGCGCACACAGGCACTCGAGGATTTCAAGCAGGGCAAAGTGAATATACTGGTCGCCACCGATATCGCGGCGCGCGGGCTCGACATCGAATTGCTGCCCTACGTGATCAACTATGAATTGCCATACGCCGCCGAGGATTACATCCACCGCATCGGCCGCACCGGCCGCGCCGGCAGCACCGGCGAAGCAATTTCACTCGTGTGCGCCGACGAGCATCGCATGCTCGACGACATCGAACGCGAACTGAAGCGCAAGCTTGAGCGGCTGCCGCTGCCTGAACTGCCCGCCGGCGCGAAAAAATCCAGCCACGGGGAAAGCCGCCACGCGCCGCGGCATGCGCCCAGCCATTCGTCAGGCCACAAACCTGCGCACAAACCGGCGCACGCAAAATCGCATTCGCGGCCGGCCGCGGCACCCCTGCCCGGCGGCTTCGATTTCAGCAAGCCCTACGAAATGAAACCCGCCGGCGACGCGCCCGCGGCCACTGCTGCGAGCCACGCACGGCACGCCGGCGCGCGCGCAAAGCGTCCGACCGCGGCACTGCTCGGCGGCTCGTCCAAGAAGTCGTAAGCTCCGCGCGTTCCTAGGAACCGCTGAACCAGTTGTAACCCTGGTCCTCCCAGTAGCCGCCCGGATAATCGTTGGTGACGAACATCGCCGCGATGTGTTTCGGGTTCTTGAAGCCGAGCTTGGTCGGCATCCTGAGCTTCATCGGAAAGCCGTACGCGGCCGGCAGCAATTCATCGCCGAACCTGAACGTCAATAAAGTCTGCGGATGCAGCGCGGTCGGCATGTCGATGCTCGTATAGTAATTGTCCGCGCACTTGAACCCGACGTATTTGGCTGTGACATCTGCGCCGATACGCTCTAGAAACGTCTTGAAAGTGACTCCGCCCCACTTGCCGATCGCGCTCCAGCCCTCCACGCAGATGTGGCGGGTGACCTGACTGGTCTGCGGCAATGCATAAAGCTTATCCAGCGTCCACGGCGCCTTGTCGCGAATCAGCCCGCTCAATTCCAGCTTGTAGGTCGCGGGATCGACGCGCGGCGCTTCGGCTTCCGAATAAAACGCGTTGAACGGAAACGGCCTGGTGATGGCGCTATCGGGATATTCCTGAGCGAGCTTGTTCGGATTGAAAATCGCCGCCTGCACCCCGTCGTTCCAGCGCGACATCTGCCACAAAACTTTCTGCACCGCGTCGGCATCGGTGACATCGCATCCCGACAACAGTCCGAGCGCGCCCAGGCTGAGGCCCTGCTTCAAGAACAGCCGGCGCTCGAGCTTGACGATTGCGCGGGAAGGCGCCACCAGGTTGCGATCGGGCTTTTGCATCGATCTTTTCATCTTAGCCTCCGTGACCGTCGGACGTCGTTTTGGCATGACCCGTCAACATGGGCAGAAAGGTGCGCGGCACGAGCGCCACCATCACGACGTGCACGAGTATGAAGAGGACCACCGCCGCCATCGCGAAAAAATGCACAATGCGCGCCCCCTCGAAGCCGCCCATGATTGCGCCGAGTTCCTGGAACTGCACGGGCTTCCAGATCACCAGCCCCGACAGCACGAGCACGACGATCACGCCGATGACGCCGACGTAGGCAGCGCGCTGGACCGCGTTGTAAACACCGATCTCATGCGAAATTCTGCCGCGCAATGCGTTTTTGAATTCGTTGAATACGGCGCGCGGCGGGAGCGGCAGGAAATTTGCCTTAAAATGGCCGGCGAAGAGTCCATAGAGCAGATAAGCAAGCCCGTTGAGCGCCAATACCCACATAGCCGCGAAATGCCATTGCAAAGCCCCGCCGAGCCATCCGCCAAGCGTCAGGTCCACCGGAAATTTGAACGGGAATATCGGGGACGCGTTGTAGATGCGCCAGCCGCTGAAAATCATGATGAGCATCGCGATCACGTTGATCCAGTGAGTGATGCGCACCATCAAAGGATGCACCAGTATTTTTCCGGCCCGCGCCGCCAGTTGGTTATTTTGCGTCGTCATGCGCCCTCCATCGTCGTTGGGTATTCACGCTGCCCGTCTGCTCTTAGGTCCCGGCGCAGGTTAGTCGCCATCCCGGCCGCCGCCTTACATCGCGATTGGCGCATTGTGCGCCGAGCCTCCGGCCGCCACAATTTTGCCCCGAGCCTGCGTGCCCTTCGCCGGTTTTAGTTTCGCCGGCCTAACTTAAGGAACTGCCATGAATTCAGCCGCCCGCAATCCGAAAATCCGAACCATCGCGGCCACCGCCTTGAAAAAGCAGCTTCACGACGGCAGGGAGATCGCGGTGTTGGACGTGCGGGAAGAAGGCGTGTTCGCCAAACGCCACCTGCTGCTCGCGGCGTCCGCCCCGCTGTCCCGGCTCGAGATCCGCGTGCCTCTGCTGGTGCCGCGCCGCTCGACCCGCATCGCGCTGTGCGACGGCAACGATGGCCTGGCGCAGCGTGCGGCCGCAGTGCTCATGCACAACGGCTACACGGATGTAAAGGTATTGGACGGCGGCGTCGACGCCTGGGCGGCGCAAGGCTACGAGGTCTACAGCGGCATTAACGTGCCGAGCAAAGCGTTCGGGGAATTCGTCGAGCATCATGAGAACACCCCGCGCATGCCGGCGCAGGAAATCAAGGCGCGCGTCGATGCCGGCGAATCGGTGGTAATCCTCGACAGCCGGCCGCTGGCGGAATACACGAAGATGAGCATACCCGGCGGCATCGACTGCCCCGGCGCCGAGCTCGCGTTTCGCGCGCACGACCTGATTCCCTCGCCCGCTACGCTGGTCGTGGTCAATTGCGCCGGGCGCACGCGCAGCATTATCGGCGCGCAATCGTTAATCAACGCGGGAATCGCGAACCGCGTCGTCGCGCTGAAAGACGGCACGATGGGCTGGCACCTGGCGGGGTTCGAGCTGGCGCGCGGCCAGACCCATTGCGCACCATTGCCGACGTCCACCGGGCTCGCCGCCGCGCGCGCAGCCGCCGCGCGCGTCGCCAAGCGCTTTGGCGTACGCTACATCGACGTCGCCACAGTCGCGCAATTCGCGCGCGAAATGGACCGCCGCACGCTTTATCTCTTCGACGTGCGCTCGCCCGAAGAATTTTCGGCGGGACATTTGCACAGCACGGTCAACGCGCCGGGCGGACAACTCGTCCAGGGGACCGATACCTTCGCCGCCACGCGCAACGCGCGCATCGTGCTGATCGACGATCACGGCGTGCGCGCGACCATGACTGCATCGTGGCTGATCCAGATGGGGTGGCCGGAAGTTTACGTAGTGGAGAACGCCCTCGAGTCGGGTCCGCTCTACAAAGGGGAGCCGCCCGCCGAAGTGCTGGGTCTCGCGCAGATCCGGCCGGATTTCATCACGCCGCATGAACTCGAGCAAGCCATCGCAGCCGGCCACGCGGCAGTCGTCGATTTCGATACCAGCCTGCGTTACCGCGATGCCCATATCCCCGGCGCGTGGCTCGCGATCCGCGCCAATCTCGCCGCCAATCTCGAGCGGGTACCTCCCGCCAAGCTGCTCGTATTGACGTCGGCGGACGGCATCCTCGCGCAGCTCGCCGCGCCCGAAGCCGCGCAGTGCACCCACGTTCCGGTCAAAGTTCTGCAGGGCGGCACGGCAGCCTGGCGCGGCGCAGGCATGCCGTTGGAGAGTGGCTTGACGCGGCTTGCCGACCAGACGGACGACGTGTGGTACCGCCCCTACGACCGCACGGCGAACGTCGAGGAAGCGATGAAAGACTATCTGACGTGGGAAGTGAATCTCGTGCAGCAGATCGAGCGCGACGACGACGTGGCGTTCCGCACTTTCACAAGCTAAATCAGTTCACCTGGGCGTCGACCGCCTTAATCACCTTCGCCCACTTGTCGTATTCCGCTTTGACGAACCGGCCGAACTGTTCCGGGTTGCTGATCGTGACGTCCGTGCCGGTCGCGAGATACGCGCTTTCAACCTCGGGCTGCCTCAACACTTTCGCGATCTCATCGTAAAGCTTCTGCACGATCTCCGGCGGCGTGCCTTTTGGCGCGAGCAACCCCAACCATAAAGTCGCCGCGTAGCCGGGAACGCCCGCTTCAGCTATCGACGGCACGTCCGGCATGGCCTTGGAGCGCTCCGCGCTGGTGACCGCGAGCGCGCGCAGGCGTCCCGCCTTCGTGTGCGGAAGCACGAGTGCAATGCCCGGAAAGCCGACCGACACCTGGCCGGCAATCAGGTCGGTAGTCGCCGGCGCACTGCCCTTGTAAGGTATGTGCATCATCCGGATATCCGCCAGCGACATGAATAGCGCGCCGAACAGGTGCTGGGCGCTGCCGTTGCCCGACGACGCGTAATCGATTTTGCCGGGCCGCGCTTTGGCGAGCGAGATCAGTTCGCGCACGTTTTTCGCAGGGAGCGACGGATGAACCGTTAGCACGTTGGGCCCGGAGCCGATCAACATGACCGGCGCAAAATCGCGGATCGCGTCGTACGGCAGTTTCTTGTACAGGCTGGCGCTGATGACGTGGGTCGTGGCGGTGAGCAGCAGCGTATAGCCGTCGGGCGGCGCTTTGGCCACCGCGTCCGTACCGAGCACGGCGCCCGCGCCGGGCCGGTTATCGATGACGATCTGATGACCGAGCGCTTCGGACAACCGCTGCGCCAGAATGCGCGCCGGCACATCGGTTGCGCCGCCCGGTGAAAACGGCACGATCATGCGGACCGGGCGCACGGGATAATTCTGCGCGTGGACTGGCAGCGCCCCGACAAGGCCGGGGAATGCGAGCAGCACGCCGCATGTCCATGCTGGATGGTTGATCACTCGCGAACTCCCGAATAAAACACGATCACATCGAACGCGGCGTCGCTAATTGACGGTAGCGCCCGATTCCTTGACCATGCGCGCCCATTTCGCCGCCTCGGTCTTCAGCATCTCGCCAAATTGCTCGGGCGTCTCCTGCCAGGCGACTTCCTGCCCCGCGTTGAGCAATAATTTCTGCACCTCCGCGCTCTTGAGTATGCGTAGCAATTCCGTATGCAGTTTCAGCACGATATCGCGCGGCATGCCTTTCGGTCCGGCTACACCGAACCACGCCGTCACGTCATAACCTTTGATGCCAGCCTCCGCCACCGTGGGCGTATCCGGCAGCTCCGGCGACCGTTTCGCGCTGGTAACTGCGAGCGCACGCAGTTTGCCAGCCCTGATTTGCGGCAGCATGCCCGCGATGCCAGGAAATCCCACCGTGACCTGGCCGCTTAGCAGATCGGCGGTCGCCGGGCCGCTGCCGCGATAGGGAATATGCGTCATCTCGATGCCCGCCATTTTCGTGAACAACGCGCCGGTCAGGTGCTGGGTGCTGCCGTTGCCGGAGGACGCATAGTCGATCTTGCCCGGTTTGGCTTTCGCCAGAGCGATCAGTTCCCTGACGGTTTTTGCCGGCAGCGACGGATGCACCACGATGACGTTCGGCGCGCTCGTGACCTGGGTCACCGGTGCGAAATCGGCGACCGAATCGTACGGGAGTTTTTTGTACAGCGCGGCGCTGACGAAATGCGTATTGCTTATCGTGAGCAGCGTATAGCCGTCGGGCGGCGCTTTGGCGACCTGATCGGCGCCGATGGTCGAGCCCGCGCCGGGCCGGTTGTCGACGACGACCTGATGACCGAGCGCGTCGGTCAGTTTCTGCGTAAGTATGCGGCCCGGCACGTCGGCCGCGCCGCCCGGAGAAAACGGCACGACGAACCGGATTGGCCGGTTCGGGTAGTTCTGCGCGCAGACGGGCAGTGCAATTGAAGCGGCCGCGACGATCGCGGCCGGCAGGCAGTGCAGTCGGTATCTCGCAAAAATCATTGTTTCCGCCCTGAACGATCGCAGGCGCGATCTGAACGCGGATTATAGCGTGCGGCGCTGCGCCAGCCAGGAGTTGCTGACGTCGACTGCCAGCTCGGGCACAGCTTTCTCGTTATTGGTCCCGCACATCTGACGCAGCAGCGAGAATTTTTCGCCGCCCGCGCGTTCGCGCTCGATCAGCGTCACAAACTCGTCGGCGGTGAGCGGACGGCTGAACAGGAAACCCTGCATGCCGTCGCAGCCGTTCTCCACCAGGAACGACATCTGCTGCTCGGTCTCCACGCCTTCCGCGATCACTTTCATGTCGAGGCTGTGCCCGATCGAGATGATCGCCTTGACGATGGCCGAAGCATTGGCCTCCTGGTCGAGTTCACGTACGAACGATTGATCGATCTTCAGGCTCGTGACTGGAAAGCGCTTGAGGTGACTTAAGCTCGAATAGCCGGTGCCGAAATCGTCGATGCTCAGCTGTATGCCCAGCCCCTGCAGCTGCGTCAGTATCGCAATCACGCTTTCGGGGTCTTCCATGACCATGCTTTCGGTCAGCTCGAGCTCGAGGCATTGCGCCGACAGCCGCGCCTCGCTCAGCGCCTGCTCGACCGCGCGCACCAGATCGTAGCGCGTTAACTGACGGGCCGACAAATTGATCGCCACCCGCATCGGTGCGATACCTCGGTCCTGCAGCGAGCGGTTGAATCTGCAAGCCTCGCGCATCACCCATTCACCGATGCGCACGATCATGCCGGTCTCTTCGGCCAGCTCGATGAAGTTTTCCGGCAGCGAAAGGCCGCCCAGCTCGTCCCTGACGCGAAGCAACGCCTCCATGCCGTCAATCTGTCCCGACACGAGGTCGATTTTCGGCTGATAGAGCAGCACGAATTGCTCGTGCTCGACCGCGCTGCGCAGCGAGGATTGCATTTCCAGCCGCTCGGAGATGGCGGTATTCATTTCCGGCGAATAAAACTGGAAATTGTTGCGTCCGTATTCCTTGGCTTTATACATCGCCGTGTCGGCATTGCGCAGCAGGGTCTGCACGTCGCGGCCGTCGCGAGGGAAAACGCTGACGCCGACGCTGCAGGAGACCGAGAGCTCGCGGCCCTCGATACGCGACGGCCGCGCGATCGCATGGAGCACACGCTGCACGGCCTGCGACACCGCCTCGCCGCGGCCGGCGCCCGACAGCAACAGCACGAATTCGTCGCCGCCGAGCCGCACGACCGTATCGGTCTCGCGCACGCATGCCAGCATGCGGTGCGACATGGTCTGCAATAGCTGATCGCCGCGGTTGTGCCCGAATGTGTCGTTGATCAACTTGAAATGGTCGAGGTCGACCAGCGCAACCGCAACGATGCTGTTGCTGCGCTGCGCATTAAGCATCATCTGGCGCAGCCGGTCGTTCATCAACAGCCGGTTAGGCAGGTTCGTCACGGGATCGTGATTGGCGAGATGCTCGAGTTTTTCCTGATCGAGCTTGTTCTGCGTAACGTCCTCGACGGTGCCTTCGAAAAACAGCAGATTGCCGGATTCGTCGAGCACCGCGCGCGCATTTTCGGAAACCCAGATGCGGTCGCCGCCTTTGCGCCGGATTTCTGACACGAAATTGGTGACAGTGCCCGCGTCTCGCATGAGCTGCATGAATTCCGTCCGCCGCGTCGGGTCGGTGTAAATCTGGTGCTGGATGTCGCCGACGCTGGCGATCAGCTCGGCCGGTGTCGCGAAGCCGTAGATGCGCGCAAGCGCCGGATTGACGTTCAGGAAACGCCCGTCGGGCGAGGTCTGGAAAATGCCTTCAGTGGCGTTCTCAAAAATACTGCGAAAGCTGCGCTCTGCCTGCTGCAGCGCCTGAGTCGACAGCTTACGCTCGGTCACGTTCTCGATGAATCCCTCGAGCGTTACTGCCGCGTCGCGCTTGCCATAAATGCCGACGCCGCGCTCCCATACCCATTTGACGTCGCCGTTACGGCACTGGATCCGGTATTCGATGAAGAAACGGCGCTTCTCGCTCAGCGCAGCTTCGATTTCTTCGCGCACCCGCTGCCGGTCTTCCGGATGCTTGATGTCCTCGAAAGAGATCAACCGGTTGTGCAGGAGTTCGTCGGGACGGTAGCCGGTCAGATCGGAACAGCCGTCGCTTACGAACTGCATCGTCCAGGCGTCATCGTTGCGGCAGCGGTAGACCATCCCGTCCAGGTTGCTCATCAGCGTCGCGAGCATGCGGTCTTTTTCGCGCAGCGCGCGGCGCGACTGCTCGATCTGATGCTCGCGCTTTTCCAGCGCGAGCACCATCGATGCCGACGATTTCTGTTTGACTGTCTTTTTCAGTGGGGCCTGTCGAGCCATCGCTGCTATTTTCAACCATGCGGCACTGCCGCGTATGACAAGCCTATAGCAAAAACTATTCCTATTGTAGCGTCACAATTTCACATACGGCCACATCCGCGGAAAATTCACGCAAGCGCGGCCGCGAGGACCGGTGTAATGTCCTCGCGGCCGCGGAGCAGATGTGCGCGGCTTTAGGCCGCCGCGCGCGGCGATTGCTGCGTGTCCGCCGTCTTCTCAAACACAATCCGGCCTTTGGCCGCATCGACCTTGATCACGTCCTTGGCCGCGAAATCTCCCTCGAGAATGTGCTTGGCGAGCGGATTCTCAATTTCGGACTGCACCGCCCGCCGCAGCGGCCGCGCGCCGTAGACCGGATCAAAACCGCTCGCGGCGATATGCTGAAGCGCGGCATCGGAGACTTCGAGCTTGATCTCCATTTTCGCCAGGCGCTTCTCGAGCAAACCGAGCTGCAGTTTCGCGATCGACTTGATGTTTTTCTCGTCGAGCGCGTGGAACACCACGATCTCGTCGATGCGATTGACGAATTCCGGACGGAATTGTGCCTTGACTTCGCCCATGACGGCGAGCTTGATCAGCTGATAGTCGTCCCCCGACATCTGCTGGATCATCTGCGAGCCCAGGTTCGACGTCATCACGATCACGGTGTTCTTGAAGTCCACTGTGCGGCCCTGGCCGTCGGTCATGCGGCCGTCGTCCAATACCTGCAACAGCACGTTGAACACGTCGGGATGCGCCTTCTCGACTTCATCGAGCAGGATCACCGCGTACGGCTTGCGGCGCACTGCTTCCGTCAGATAACCGCCCTCCTCGTAACCAACGTAACCGGGCGGCGCGCCGATCAGTCGCGCAACCGAGTGCTTTTCCATGAACTCGCTCATGTCGATGCGGATCAGGTGGTCTTCCGAATCGAACAGGAATGCCGCAAGCGCCTTGCAAAGCTCGGTTTTACCCACGCCAGTCGGCCCCAAAAACAAGAATGACCCATATGGCTTGTTCGGGTCCGCCAGCCCCGCGCGCGAGCGCCGGATGGCGTCCGACACCAGGCGCACGGCCTCGTCCTGGCCCACCACGCGCTGGTGCAGGCGCTCTTCCATCTTCAGCAGCTTCTCGCGCTCGCCCTGCATCATTTTCGACACCGGGATGCCGGTCATGCGCGAGACAACCTCGGCAATTTCCTCGGCGCCCACCTGCGTGCGCAGGAGACGCGGCTTTTGCCCTTTCGCCGGCGCCTTGTCCGCCTGCTTCAACTGGGCTTCAAGCTGGGGAATTTTTCCGTACTGGATC
>Ga0207648_10006412_pt1 | contig 11694 bp, 10 predicted proteins | sample KBSMisM32_FD_184310 | JGI IMG/M metagenome (GOLD analysis project Ga0207648, IMG submission 184310) | Miscanthus rhizosphere microbial communities from Kellogg Biological Station, Michigan, USA - KBS Miscanthus M3-2 (SPAdes) (version 2) | ecosystem: Host-associated > Plants > Roots >... | reverse complement strand
CCCACTGATGTCGGCGGCAACGTCGACCTTCGTGCGGGGCTGCACCTGCCCGCTCGCGGTCACCGAAGCGACGAGATCGCGCTTCTGCACGCTCTCCATGCGCACTTCCGTGGGCTTGCTTCCGCGCTTGGCGGCGGTAATGGCCATGAATGCCCCAATACCGACGACTGCAACACCCACCAGCGACCATCTCATTCGCTTACTCATCTGATGTAATCCTCGCCTAACGGAGAGTGCGTCCGACCGCCCCTTCGAGCGTGGCGTACGCTTTATGGAAATCGTAAATCGCGTTGATCAAGTCCGTCCCCGCCCGCTCGAAATCGCTGCGCGCCCAGCCGACCCGGACCACCGCGCCACGGTCCGGAAAGGCGCGGTTCTCGAAATCGAGCGTTGCACCCGAACGCTCCAGCAGCGTCTTCGCAATGAAGAAGCCGAGCCCGAGGCCGCTCGCCTCGCCGTCGACGCTCTGGCGTTGTTGCCGGCGGCTGGTGACGTAAGGCTCGCCGATTCGGTCCATGATCTCCGGAGCAAAGCCCGGGCCATCGTCGGTGATGGTGACGGCGACGTCCTGTCCGCTCCAGGAGGCCGCGACGTCGACCCGCTCGCGGGCGAAGTCGACGGCGTTCTCCAGCAGGTTTCCCAGGCCGTAGAGGATTGCGGGATTGCGGCCGCCGACCGGCTCATCGACGTCGCCCGCGGACAGGGCGACGTTGATCGCCACGCCGAAGTCGCGATGGGGCGCAACCACCTCCTCGATCAGCGTGGAGAGCTTCATGCGGTCGAAAGGATCGCCGCTCGAGAGCTCGGTGAGCTTGGCCAGAATGGCACGGCAGCGTTTCGCCTGCTCGTTCAACAGCCGCACGTCGTCGGCATGCTCGGAATCCGGCGTGATCGCGAGCTGGAGCTCTTTGGCGATCAGCGTGATGGTCGCAAGCGGCGTGCCCAGCTCATGGGCGGCTGCCGCCGCCAGCCCGTCGAGCTGCGAGAGGTGCTGTTCGCGCGCAAGCACCAGTTCGGTCGCCGCCAGCGCATCCGCGAGCTGGCGCGATTCCTCCGTGATCTGCCACGCATGCAGGCCGATGAATGCGATCGAGAGCAGGATGGAAAGCCACACCCCCATCACGTACACGGCGGGCAGTTCGAGTGGCGGCTCGGTATCCCACGGCAGCGGATCATGCACGAAGACGAGCAGCGTCGCGCAGGCGATGGCGAAGCCGCCGAGCATCAAGGTCATGCGCGGGGGCAGCGCGGTGGCCGAGATCAGCACCGGCCCGAGAAAAAGGAATGCGAACGGGTTCTGCAGCCCACCGGTGAAAAACAGCAGCACCGCCAGCTCGGCTATGTCGAAGGCCAGCAGCCATGCCGCCCGATCGGGCTCGAGCCGCTGCGTCATCGGAAAGCGGATGCGCAGCGCGACGTTGAGCCAGGCCGCAAGCGCGATCACCGCGAGGCAGCCCCAGATCGGCAGCTCGTAGTCGAGCCCGAAATACACCACCAGGACGGCGGTGGTCTGGCCGATGACCGCCAGCCAGCGCAACCGCACGAGGGTATCGAGGCGCACGCTGCGCCCGGTCCTGTGGGCTTCCTCGGCGGGTTGGTCGGTCATGCCGACACTGTAGACTTTCGCAGGGGGGCCTCAACCGTGGCCGAATGCCCTATGTCCGCGGCGAGCCGGCAAGCGCAGGGCGAGCCAACGCCCTTGCCTCGCGCTACTGGCCGGGCCACATGTGCGGCTCCGCGAACCGTGTACCCATGACCCAAGCCGCCGAGCCCGCGATTGCCGTCGACCAGCTGGTGAAGGTCTACAGGACCACCCGCGCAGTGGATGGCATTTCGTTTGCGCTCGAGCCCGGCTCCGTCACCGGGCTTCTCGGCGGCAACGGCGCCGGCAAGACCACCACCATCGCGATGATCATGGGCCTCGTGACGCCGACGTCCGGTACGGTGAACGTGCTTGGCGCCGCGATGCCGCGCCAGCGCTATCAGGTGCTGCACAAGATGAACTTCGAGAGCCCCTATATCGACATGCCGCATCGGCTGACGGTGCGGCAGAACCTCAAAGTTTTCGGGCGGCTCTACGCGGTCGAGGATTTGAACGGCCGCATCGCCGCGCTGGCGCAGGAGCTCGACCTCACGGGGTTTCTCGACCGGCCGACGGGCAAGCTCTCGGCGGGACAGAAGACCCGCGTCGCGCTGGCGAAGGCGCTCATCAACTCACCGCAGGTCCTTCTGCTCGACGAGCCGACCGCGTCGCTCGATCCCGATACCGCCGACTGGGTGCGCGGCCATCTCGAACGCTTTCGCGAGGAGCGCGGCGCCACGGTGCTGCTGGCCTCCCACAACATGAGCGAGGTCGAGCGTCTGTGCGAGCGCGTGATCATCATGAAGCGCGGCCGCATCGAGGACGACGACACCCCGCAGCGTCTGCTCATACGCTACGGCCGCGAAACGCTCGAGGAGGTATTCCTCGACGTTGTGCGCGGGCGCGGCGAAGCTCGTGAGGCGGCGCAATGATGATCGAAGCCGCTCGTTCGGGTTTTCTGTCCGCATTTGCGACAGTGCCGGCATGACCGCGCATTCCACCAGCGCCGTGACATTGGCTCCGCATCGGGTCGGGGCGATGGTGCTGCGCTATCTCTATTTGCTGCGCTCATCCTGGACCCGGCTGGTGGAGCTCATCTACTGGCCGGCGGTGCAGCTCTTTGTGTGGGGATTTCTGCAGCTCTACATCGCCCAGAATTCGGGGTTCTTCGCACGCGCGACCGGAGTCTTCATCGCCGCCGTGTTGATGTGGGATGTGCTGTTTCGCGGCCAGCTCGGCTTCTCGGTCTCGTTTCTGGAAGAGATGTGGTCGCGCAATCTCAGCAACCTGATGATCAGCCCGTTGCGCCCGATCGAATTCGTCTGCGCCTTGATGATCATGAGCATCGTACGGCTTGCGATCGGCATGGTGCCGGTCACGTTTCTTGCCATCGCCTTCTTCGGGTTCAACGTTTACAGCCTCGGCTTCGCGCTGGCGGCGTTCTTTCTGAATCTCATCCTGACGAGCTGGGCGGTCGGCATCGTCGTCTCGGGCGTGCTTCTGCGCAACGGCATGGGCGCCGAATCGCTGGCCTGGACGCTGATGTTCGTGCTCATGCCGCTCACCTGCGTTTACTACCCCGTGAGCGTGCTGCCGGACTGGCTGCAGGTGATCGCCTGGGCGCTGCCGCCGACCTATGTGTTCGAGGGGATGCGCGCACTCGTCATGGAGCAGGTGTTCCGTGCCGACCTCATGGTCGAGGCCTTCGCGCTCAACGCGATTTACCTTGCGGCAGCCGTCATCGCGTTCCTGGCCTTGCTCAACAGTTCGCGCCGGTCGGGCTCGTTGCTGCAAACCGGCGAATAGGACAGCCGCCAATGTGCTTCATCATGGCAGCTTTGCTGCGGCGCGAAAGCCACAGGCCCCGCCGATGCTTATGTCTGCCGGGCAAACTGGGGTATCGGCAAGCAAAATGGGTTATGTTGACTGTATGACAAAACCACGACAAGATGCTGCAGTGCAGCAAAATCTGCCAGAGGCCGGGGAAATGGCGATTGGTGAGTTCGGCGGCGCGCCAGCCGCATTGGGCCCCAGCGGCCCGACGTATGCGGCGCCGGCCTACTGGTTCTATGAAATGAGTCAGGCCGCGCTCAACCCCTCGCGCGCGTTCGCCGATGCTGCGCGCCTGTTCTATCGCAATCCCGCCAATCCGCTGTCTTATACGTCGTTCGGCAAGTCCATGGCCGCGGGCCTGGAGTTGTTCGAGCGCTCGACGCGGCGCTACGGCAAGCCGGAGTGGAATATCGCCTCCACCGTGGTCGGCGGCCAGCATGTGCCAGTGCACGTTGCGTCGGTATGGGAGCGGCCGTTCTGTCGGCTTCTGCATTTCGAGCGCACCTTCGAGCACGCGCCGCGCCGGCCGCAGCCGCGCCTTCTCATCGTGGCGCCGATGTCGGGACATTACGCGACGCTGCTGCGCGGCACGGTCGAGGGCTTCCTGCCCAACCATGACGTCTACATCACCGAATGGGTCGATGCCCGCATGGTGCCGGTGTCCGAAGGGAGCTTCGATCTCGACGACTACATCGACTATCTGATCTCGATCTTGCACGTGCTGGGCGGCGATGTGCACGTGCTCGCGGTGTGCCAGCCCTCGGTTCCGGTCCTCGCCGCGGTCGCGCGTATGGAGGCCGAGAATGACCCCTATGTGCCCCATTCCATGGTCCTGATGGGCGGCCCGATCGATACGCGCGAGAATCCGACCGAGGTGAACAAGCTCGCGGAGGCGCGCGGCATCGATTGGTTCCGCAGCAACGTCATCACCAAGGTGCCGTTTCCCAATCCGGGTTTCATGCGCGACGTCTATCCCGGCTTTCTTCAACTCCACGGTTTCGTCAGCATGAATCTCGATCGGCATATCGAGGCTCACCGCAAACTGTTCCAGCATCTCGTCAAGAGCGATGGCGATTCCGCGCAGAAGCACCGCGAATTCTACGACGAATATCTCGCCGTCATGGATCTTGCGGCCGAGTACTATTTGCAGACGGTGGAGACCGTGTTCGTGCGTCACGCGCTCCCCAAGGGCGCGATGATGCATCGCGGCGTTCGCATCGATCCCGCGCAGATCCGCCGCGTCGCCCTGATGACGGTGGAGGGCGAGAACGACGACATATCCGGCGTGGGTCAGACCGAGGCGGCGCACAAGCTCTGCGTCAACATCCCGGCGGAGCGCAAGGCGCACTGGCTGCAGCCGGCCGTGGGTCATTACGGGGTGTTCAACGGTTCGCGGTTTCGTTCCGAGATCGTGCCGCGCATTTCCGACTTCGTGCTCTCGAACAATTACGCCGTCGGCCGCAACGGCGCGAAGCGTTTGACCAAGGCCAAGCTCGCTTTGGAGGCGGGCAACAGCTCGGCTCCGGCGAAGGCTGCCGCTCCCGAGCTCAAAGTGGCCGGTGAGTAGCGCTTGCCGGTCGCACAACCTCCGGTCGTTTCTGCCGCTCGGTGACGCGAGAGAAAGCGGTGGCAACCCCCGCCGCCACGGGGTCTTTTCATGATTCGTCACTGCCGGTTTTGCCGCCATTGCGGCTAACCCCTTACTGGCGCTTGCAATTTAGCGGTTGCCGGGAGAGCCCAAATGGGTGCCGTGCCGGACCCCGAGCGGGTTCCGGCTTCAGAAAAATATGAAAGTGGATTCAAATCTTAATAGCCCCAAGATAGTGTAGCCAGGGGGTGACCGAGACCCCGTCCATTGGGGAAGAGGTTTATTTGTTGCCGTCATGCTGCGCCGGATCGTCACTATGGCAGTATTCCGCCCGGGGTTGTTTCAGGGTGGATTTGCGTCGATGTCGCTTCGTGCGTTGTTGTATCGCCGTCCGAGCGAGCCCTCGGTCGTGCAGGTTGTTTTTGACAAGGCGATCTATCTGGTTCGCCTGCGCCGCCATCGTCAGGCGCGCCGCTACACGCTGCGCATCGATGCGCCGACGCGCGAGGTGGTGCTCACCATGCCGCCCCGCGGCAGCGTGAGGGAAGCCAAGGAATTCGCGCAGAAGCACGGCGGCTGGATCGCGGCGCGGCTCAAGCGCCTGCCGGAGGCCACGCCCTTCGCGCACGGCGTCGAGGTGCCGCTGCGCGGCGAGCCGCATCGCATCGTGCATCGGCGCGGCGAGCGCGGGACGGTGTGGACAGAGACCGACGGGAGCGGCCAACGGCTGCTCTGCGTCGCGGGCGAGCCGCCGCATGTGGATCGCCGCATCAGCGATTTCCTCAAGCGCGAGGCGCAACGGGATCTCGACGCCGCGAGCCGCGGCTATGCGGCCCAGATCGGCGTCTCGATCAAGCGCATCTGCGTCCGCGACCAATCGAGCCGTTGGGGCTCATGTTCGAACACCGGCGTGCTGTCATTCTCCTGGCGGCTTATTCTCGCGCCGCCGTTCGTGCTCGACTACCTGGCCGCGCATGAGGTCTCCCATCTCGTCGAGCTCAACCACTCGCCGCGGTTCTGGCGGCTGGTGAAGCGCCTCTATCCGCAGCTCGAGCGCGCCAAGGTATGGCTCGATGCGAACGGCACCGATCTGCACCGCTACGGGCTGCCCCACCGCCGCAGCGCCAAGGACATCTGAGCGGCCCTTCGCTCTGAGCGTCGCGCCGGGCGTGGTCACGCGCGCGACACAGGGCCATCATTCCGCATCGGACGTATGAATTCCCGCCGTCGCAGCCTAATAGAGCGCGATGCTGCGTCCCGACACTCTGGCGTTGACCGCGTTGCTCGCTCTGCTGACCGCGGTCGGCCCGATGTCGGTCGATCTCTATCTGCCCTCGCTGCCGGAGCTCGGGCGGGTGTTCGGCGCGTCGGTGCCGCAGGTGCAGCTGACTTTGTCGGGCTACCTGCTGTGCTTCGCCATCGGCCAGATCGTGTTTGGACCGATCTCCGATCATGTCGGCCGCAAGCCGGTGCTGCTCGCCGCGCTGTCGCTCTACGTCGCCGTCTGCTTGAGCTGCATGTTCGCCACTTCGATCGAAATGCTGATCGCCTTGCGCTGCCTGCAGGCCCTGGGCGTTGCCGGGGCGCCGGTGCTGGCGCGCGCCATCGTCCGCGATCTCTATCACGGGGTGCGCGCCGGCCGCGAGCTCGCCCGCATGGGCTCGATCACGGCGCTCGCACCGGTCGTGGCGCCCTCGCTCGGCGGCATCCTGCAGTCGACTTTCGGCTGGCGCGCAAGCTTCCTCGGCATGGCCGCGCTCGGCCTGTGCGCGATCGTATTGGTAGTACGGCTGTTGCCGGAAACCATGAAGCAACCGCCGAAGCACCCGATGTCGCTCCTGTCCATCATCAGGGGTTACGGCATCTTCCTCCGCCATCGCACCTTCCGCATCTATCTGGCGATCGTGTCCGCCTCCTACGGCGGGCTATTTGCCTGGATATCGGGCTCGTCGTTCGTGCTGCAGGACCTCTACGGGCTGTCGCCGCTGCTGTTCGGCCTGGTGTTTGCGGCGGCCACGCTGGGATACGGACTGGGCACGCTGCTGGCGGCGAGACTGGTCGTGCGCATCGGCATCGACCGCACCATCGTGTGCGGAGGGGTGGCGCTCGCCGCCGGCGGGCTCGCGATGGCGGCCGCCATCGCGCTGGGCGCGACCTCGCCCGCCGCCCTGGCGGTACCGATGGCGCTCTATCTCTGCGGTCTCGGTCTGGCCATGCCGCAATCGATGGCGGGCGCGCTCATGCCGTTTCCCGAGCGCGCGGGCGCCGCCTCATCGCTGCTCGGCTTCCTGCAGCAGGCGACCGCGTCCGCGATCGGCATCGCGGTCGGGCAGATGCTCGGATCGAGCGCGCTGCCACTGGCCGCGATCGTCGCCGCCATGGGCGTTCTCGCGCTTGCGCTCGCGCTGTTCAGACGGTCGATGGGTCCCGTTCACTAATCCGCAATCTCCCGCCGCCGCTCCCGCACGGCGGGCGCCACCATGACGATGAGGATCAGCACCGTTGCGACGAGAAAGGCGACGCTGAGCGGCCGCGTGACGAACACCGACGGGTCGCCGCCCGACATCAGCATGGAGCGGCGCAGGTTCTCCTCCATCATCGGCCCGAGCACGTAGCCCAGCAGCATCGGCGCCGGCGGAAATCCCAGTTTCACGCAGATGAAACCGAAGATGCCGAACAGCGCGGTCAGGTAGATCTCGAACGACGAGTTGTTCACGCTGTAGATGCCGATGGCGGAGAACGCCATGATGGCGGGGAACAGAAGCCGATAGGGCACGCGCAGGAGCTTCACCCACAGCCCGATCATCGGCAGATTGAGCACCACCAGCATCAGGTTGCCGATCCACATGCTGGCGATCAGGCCCCAGAACAGATCCGGGCGCAACGTCATCACCTCCGGGCCGGGCTGAATGCCCTGGATGGTGAGGGCGCCGAGCATCAGCGCCATCACGCCGCTCGCCGGCAGGCCCAGCGTCAGCATCGGAATGAATTTGCACTGCGCGTCGGCGTTGTTGGCGGCTTCGGGGCCGGCCACGCCCTCGATTGCGCCGCGCCCGAAGCGGGAGGGATCGGCGGCGAGCTTCTTCTCCAGCATGTAGGATGAAAACGAGGCGATCGCCGGCCCGGTGCCGGGCAGCACGCCGAAGAACGCTCCGATCCCGGTTCCGCGCAGGATCGGACCGATGCTGCGTTTCAGATCCTCCTTGGACGGAAACAGGTTCGTCACCTTGTCCATGACGATGCGCCGCTCGTCCTTGTCGCCGAGATTGGAGATGATCTCGCCGATCGCGAACATGCCGACCGCCACGACGATGAACCCGATGCCGTCGGAAAGCTCGGTGACGCCGAAACTGAAGCGCTGGACCCCGGTATTGACGTCGCTGCCGACGATGCCGAGCAGGAGGCCGATCACCACCATGGCCAGCGATTTCAGCATGTCGCCCTGGGCCAGCACCGCCGCGGCCACGAGCGCCATCAGCATCAGCGAGAAATATTCCGGCGAACCGAACTTGAGCGCGATCTCGGCGAGCGGCGGGCCGAACAGCGCCATCAGCAGCGTCCCCACCGTGCCGGCGAAGAACGAGCCGAGCGCCGCGATCGCCAGCGCCGGCCCGGCGCGCCCCTGGCGCGCCATCTGGTAACCGTCGATGCAGGTGACCACGGCCGAGGTTTCACCGGGCAGGTTCACCAGGATGGCGGTGGTCGAGCCGCCGTATTGGGCGCCGTAATAGATGCCGGCGAGCATGATGAGCGCGCCGACGGGGGGAACGCCGTAGGTGATCGGCATGAGGATGGCAATCGTGCCCAGCGGCCCGATGCCGGGCAGCACGCCGATGAGCGTGCCCACCGTCACCCCGATCAGGCAGTAGAGCAGGTTCTGCAGCGACAGGGCGACGCTGAACCCGAAGATCAGGTTGTTGAAGAGATCCATGACGGCGTCAGTCGAGGCCGACGATCAACGGATAAGGCAGGCCGAGCGCCCAGACGAAGACGGCGACCGATAGCGCGGTCAGGCCAATGGAAAACAACAGCACCTCCACGAACCGGAATTCGGTGCTGGCGGTCGCCGATCCGAAAATCAACACCAGCATCGCCGGTACGAAGCCGGCATATTCCATGAGCAGGCCGAACAGAACCAGCGAGAGCGGCAGGATGATCAGCGCCCGCAGCGACCACGACCCGGCCATGCTCTCGCCCTGGCGCAGGCCGATGGCGAGAATCGTGAGGCCGAACACGATCAGCAATCCCCCGAGCACGACCGGAAAGAATCCCGGTCCCATGCGCAATGCGGTGCCGAACGGATAATTGCGCGCGACCAGGATCGCCGCCGCGCCGATGCCGATCAGCATCAGCCCGGACCAGATGTCCTTGTTGTTGGAAAGCTCGAGCTTCATCGACAGTTCCGCGCCGGCTGCCCGCGTTCGCGGACGATGACAGGGGAGGGGAAGCGTTCAGCTCGGTTCGATCACTCCGCCTTGATGCCACCCTCTTTGACGACGCGCTCCCATTTCTTCATTTCCTTCTCGATGAAGGCCGCGAATTCGGGCGAGCTCATCTGCACGACCTGCGCGCCCTCGCTGGCGAAATGCTTCTTCACCTCGTCGGAGTCCTGCACGGCGGTGATCTCCTTGTGCAGCTTCTCGACGATGGCGGCGGGCGTACCGGCCGGCGCCACCACGCCCCACCAGTTGACTGCCTCATAGCCCGGCACACCAGCTTCGGCGATCGCCGGGACATCCGGCAGAACCGGATTGCGGGTCAATCCGCCGGTGCCGAGCGCGCGCAGCTTGCCCGAGCGGATGTGCGGCGTGGTCTGCACCAGCGAGCTGAACATGACCTTGGTGTGGCCGCCGATCACATCGATCATGGCCGGGCCGCCGCCCTTGAACGGCACATGCAGGAGGTTGACGCCGGCGGTGAGCTTGAACAACTCGCCGCCGAGATGCTGGAAGCTGCCGATCCCGGCCGAGGCATATTGCAATTGGCCGGGCTTCGCCTTGGCGGCCGCGAGCAGGTCCTTCACCGACTGCACCGGCAGGTCCGGGTTGACCACCAGCACGTTCGGGCCGGAGGCGAGGATGGCGACCGGCGTGAACGATTTGATCGGGTCGTAGGGGAGCTTGTAGAGCCACGGATTGACCGCGTGCGCGAGCGAGATGATGAGCAGGGTGTAGCCGTCGTGGGGCGCGTTCGCGGCCACCTCCGACCCGACCACGCCGCCGGCGCCGGCGCCGCGGTTGTCCACCACCACCTGCTTGCCGAGCCGGTCGCTCAAGTGAGTGGCGATCAGCCGCCCGACCACATCGTTGCTGCCGCCGGGCGGGAACGGGATGATCAGCCGCACCGGCTTGTTGGGATAGTCCTGCGCAGCGACCGCCGTCGTGAGCGCCAGCAGTAAGCCGGCGGCCTTGAGCAGCGTTCCATGCAATGTCGGCATTCGCACATCCTCCCGGGAACTCGTTCTCACGCGACCGCCGCTTGAACGCGGTGGTCCATTGCAGCACCTGTCGAAGCAGCCCTCGGCCCTCGCCGGTGAAGATATACGGTTCGGGCCACCTCTTGCATCATCGGCATATCATGTTCCGGCTCCGCCATGGGCCGCGCCGGCTGCGCCAGAATGTCCCCGCCAGCAGTGCGCTGGCGACACACGGTTCCCGCGTGGGCCTGCTGGCTTGCGTCCCCGCGATCAGAGCTTGATCTCCTGCACCTGCTTCGCCCGCGCGGTGCAGGCGCTCATGAGGAACGCGAGGTCGGTTCCGGTCGAGACATAGCGCGCGCCCATCCGCACGAACTCGGCGACCAGGTCAGGTCGCGTCGAGAGCCCGCCTACGCCGCAATGCTTGCCGTGCCTGCGGCAGGCCGCGATCGTGCTGGCATAGGCCTCGCGCACCCGCGGATGATCGAATTGTCCAGGAATGCCCCAGTCCGCCAGCAGATCGTTGAGTCCGACCAGCACCAGATCGACGCCATCGACCGCCACGATCTCCTCGGTCTTGTCGAGCGCGGCCGCGCTCTCGAACTGCACGATCACCATCGTAGCCTCGTTGAGCGCGGCATAGGCCTCCGGCGCGGAGAACGAGCGGAAGTGCAGATGCGGCAGGCCGCCGGCATTCGAGCGCTCGCCGAGCGGCGAGAATTTGGCCGCCCGCACCACCGCCCTGGCCTCGTCGGCGGAACGGACATGCGGCGCGATGATCCCGAGCGCGCCGCCTTCGAGCACGCGGCAGATATAGTCCGGCGTGTTGGCGGGAACGCGAACGAACGGGGCGATCCCGGCTTCGACGGCGGCCATGCAGATTTGCCCGCAGGTCTCGAGCGAGAAGCTCGAATGCTCGAGGTCAACGTAGAGCGAATCGAAGCCGGCGGTGCGGGCGATGCGCGCGATCTCGATGGTGCGGACGAGCCGCACCGTCATCGACGCCACCACCTCGTCCCGCGCGAGCTTCGCTTTGACATTGTTGTGCAGGATGTCGCTGATCAGCACGGCGCGCCCCTCCCTGTTGCCATCCCTCTCGCCTCTGCCGCTCGCCTTTTCTGCATGCCTTTCCCGCTTGCCTTTTCTTGGTCTTGTCCGGGCGGCGGCGCTATGCTGTCTAGTGTCCCAGTTCCGACGTTCGTATCCCTTTGCAGCACGCGCTCGTACGAACGTCGGAACCAAAGGGACACTAGCAACTATATGATTCTAGTGTGG